>JAEIGA010001221.1_pt1 | contig 39656 bp, 52 predicted proteins | sample 9270691 | NCBI WGS metagenome assembly JAEIGA01 (sample SAMN17057246, study PRJNA624740) | gut metagenome | biome: biome; isolation source: fecal sample | host: Bos grunniens | place: China: Xizang | collected 2019 | reverse complement strand
CTAAAATGCGATTAACAGCGAAAAATATGTAGCAACATCCGTAGAACGTAGCAATCGGAGTTTAATGATTTTTCAGTCATTAAATAATTCTACAAAACTATTATAATTTATTATATTTTTATAATACTTTATATAAGTTTTGTATAGAATTTAGTACGTTTAGGTCTTATAGAACAAGAATGGGGATTTGATACAATGGATAAAATGTTAGATTGGCTTGTTGACCATTCTGATAATGCCGATGATATCCTCGATGAATACGGTTCTTATGATGTAGAACAATTTGACTACTGGATTGGTTATAGTGCCATTGAAAAGGTTATGAAACATTGTTTAGAGACTGGTGAAGTTGGGGATAATTATTGAAATTTCAACAAAGTTGTTCTTTCATATATCTCCTTTTTAAAAACAAAGTGGATTTTTATGTCCACTTTGTTTTTTTTTTTTGTAAATACTTGACTTTTCTAAATTTTTGTGTTATGTATCCTAAAATATTAAAAATATTAAATAATTATTTAATATTTTATTTTTAAGAGTATTTGTTGTTAATATTATATAATCTTAAGAATTTAATAACATAAATTTTGTATACTTATACAAAATTTAATTTATACTATTGACTTTTCTTGGAATATATGTTATAATATGTTCATGAGAAAGGATGATACCAACGGGTAAGTAAAATTTATATATGTTTATATTATGTTTATATTATATTTTTTTTTATAATATTTTAATATTTTTTTTAAGTGTTTTGTACGGGCACTATGCAGTTGATAAAGTGAGAAATTTTAAATTTTTAACTTAAACTGCAAAAGGTTTACAGAAACAACTCAGCGCCTACGTCTTTTGAGATTTAGGAAAAAGTTGCGTATGTAAACACGATATTTATTAAAATTTTAAATGTAATTTTAATATTTTTAATAAATATTAGTGCAATAATATACACAACCTAAATTTCAATCAAGGAAGTGTGCAGTATGCGAGAAGAAACTATTTATTACGCTGAGGATGGTACTAAATTTACAGATAAACAAGAGTGTCTTGACTACGAAAAGGAACTTCGTATCGTAAAAAATTGGACTAAGGAAGATATTAATGATGTATATAAAACATTAGAACTTGTTAAATCTTATTGTAAACATAGTCCGGATTGTTCTCGTAACTGTCCTTTTGACTGTATTTGTGAGGAATGTGTGGATAGTTGGAAGATTCCTAACATAACGGAAGATATTAAAAAAGCAGATAAAGAAATAAAAAATTTTGAAACTGTTTTTAAAGAAGTTACAGCTCCATCTTATTGGATTCAAGTAGAATCAGATAAAGATGAAAACAATTTTTATTGTTCTAATTGTGGACATTCTTGTCACAGTAAGGATTTATCTAAATTCTGTGATTTCTGTGGTTCTCCTATGGAAGATGGTTGTATCACCATTCCTAAATGTAGTTGTTATGATAAATCTGAAAGATGTAATGGTACAAGGGAAAGAGATTATGTAACTTGTAAAGGAAATAGAATGAATTGTAAAATTTATGACCACATACCAGAAAAAGCACTTAAAGAAGCGAATGATGTTCATTATGAGAAGCAGAGGAGTCATAAATTTTCATCTCAAAAAGAGTGAGATAGAATTCACATATGCCGTTTCTTATGAATAATAGTACAAAAGAGTCAGTTAAAAAGCTGACTCTTTTATTTTATGTTAAAATATAAAAATATATACAAAAACCCTTGACAAATCTATATAATTATGTTATACTATATATGTAAGGAAAGAACATAAGATTTTTAAATAGGAGGTAAATATTATGAGTATGACATATGAATTCATTTATAAGTTTAGACCAGATGGTGATAAATGGCGTGAAACTATAAAAAGTTATACTGCCACTAATGCAGAAGACTACAACCGAGTAGATAAGATTATTACAGAAAATCCAACAGAGTACATTCTTATAAACATCATTCCTCATAGGAATGAAAATTAAAGGGAGGTTGAATTTTATGCTAAGACTTGAGTATATTGAAATTTACGGATGCTATCGTATTTACAACACAAATGAACCTAACCGCACAATTGCATATGAAAGTGATTATGATGAAGCTAAAGAAAGAGTAAATTCTTATAATGAAAGAAGATGGTAAATTTTAAAATGTTTAAGTCAAAATAAAAAAAAAGCCACAAATTTAATTTCATAACCTAACTCCTTTAACTTTATTTTTGTAAAAATATCGTTTAAAGGAGTTGGTTTTATGTCTAAATTTCTTGACATTGATGGACTTGAATACTATACAAAAACATTTGTAAAACCTGGACTTACTGAATTTGTTGATACAATAGCAGATAAGAATTTATTTTATTTAGATTTAGCAACTATATATCAGAATGAATTAAATGGTTTATCCGCTGTACAAAATACTGATGGGTCTGTTACAATTTCTGGAACATTAACAGATACTACCAAACAAAGTGTTTGTTATTTATCACAACGTAAAGCAAATTTACAAGAATTTATTGGTTGTGTTATAAGTGGTGGTATAAATACAGATGCTTCTTTAAGGATACAAAATAGTAACTCCCCCTATAATACTATTGTATATTCCACCGGCGATGGAGAGGTGATTCCAAATACATTACCTTCCGAAAGCGTGATATATATAAGAATAGCTGCTACAACATCCTCCGTAAATTATATATTTTATCCTATGATATGTACATTAGATAATTGGAATGTTAGTCATCAATATGTACCATATAGAAATGGATTAGCTACAAAAGAAGAAATTAAGGATTGTTTCCAAAATGCCTAAGTCAAAATAAAAAAAAAGCTACTTTTTAAAAATCTCACTCCCTCTACATTAACTTTAATTTGTAGAAGGAGTTGATTTTTCTATGAGTAAATATCTTGATTATGAAGGATTGCAATATTATACAACAAAAGTTAAAGGTGCTATAAATGTAAACACTCAAAATATAACTTGTAATTGGAATATGTCTAAAAATCGTGTTATATTTACATTAAACGAATTAAAGACTCGTAACACTACCGGAACTTGGAATGATAATGTTTATGAAGCAAATAAGTTAAAGTTTACAATAAATAAAGATAACACAATTACAATAACTTCGGAAGGACAAGCTATTACAAGTACAACATTTTTAAATATAATAATATCTCAAGATTATAACGATGGAAATCAATATGTATTATCTGGTTGTCCTTCCGGCGGAAGTGCTGCTAATAGTTATAGTATGATTCTATACAATTCTAATGGTTCGGATAGACTTGCTGTGGATTCCGGTAATACTGTCACATTTACCGGTAATTATAATAGTACAAAGCTATCATTACGTTTTCAAACAGGTGTAATTTATAGTGAAATGATATTTCGCCCAATGATTGCATTAAAATCTGTATATGATATAACATCTGAATATGAACAAGGTGCATTATCCAATGTAGAACTTACAAATAATGTTGCTACAACTACTGAAATAGATAACATATGGAATGGAACTTGAAATTATAAATAATAATCATAGACTATAAAACTTATCTTATCTATTTGATACATTAGTTAAAGAGTAAGTGTTTTTTGTTCCGAATTTATTTTTTTTTTATAAATTCAGTAATGAAAAACACATCACGGAAAAATAGATAAAGATAGGAGACGATATTATGGCGGTAAAGAAGTATTTAGACTTAAATGGTCTTACTGCATATAATAATAAATTAAAAACTGTTTATCCTAAAAATATAGCATATGGTGATTATACTCCTACCGGCGGAAGTACAGCAAGAAAAGGTTTTCATTATGATTTAGATATGGAAAGTAGTGGAAGTCAAAGTACATATACTTATACTTTAGTTGATTTAGATACTTTAAAAACTGATTTAGATATTCCTACTTCTGCTAATGCTTTTGGAAATGTAAAAGTAGGTAATATTACTATTGCCGCTGATACTACTTCTGATACAATAGAAATAATAGCAGGAGATAAAATTGCATTAACTCCGGATACTACTAATAGTACATTAACTATTGGTGTTTCTAATGTTCCTACTGAAAGTGGTAGTGCTGGTTCTAAAACATCTACCGCAGGTGAAGGTGAATTTGTACTTGGTAGCGATACTAATTTAGCTAAAGCTAAAACAGCTATACAAGGTGTAAATATAGGTGGTACAGTTACAAGTGGTGTTGTAAGTGGTGGTACAGATGCTACTATTACTAATGATAAAAAAGCTGTATTTACTACTCTTCCCGCAAATACTTTAAGTGGTACTACTTCTACTTCACTTGTTTTAGGTGATGGTGTTACTGCTACTACACAAAGTCAGGGTAATAATTCTACTAAAGTTGCTACAACTGCCTATGTAGATACAGCTATAAATAATTTACCAGAACCTATGATATTCAGTGGTGGAGTTGCAGTTGTAGAAACTGTTACAGGTACTTCACCAAATTATACTTATTCTTATAGTGTTACTCTTCCTAATGATATAACTACATTAGTAGAAGGATATACTTTTAAAGTAACTTCTGCTTCTGGTTCCTACCCAACAGGATACGACGGAAGTAGGGTAGCAGTAGGTGATACTTTTATAGTAGCAACAGGAGGTACTATTAGTTCACACGTTACAACTGATACAACTTGGACAATTATTCCTTCGGGTGATGAACCAAGCGGAACTGTTACAGAAGTAGCAACAGGAATAGGACTTACAGGAGGACCTATTAATACTTCTGGAACTATTAAAGTAGATATACAAAGTGAAACAGCTTTCGGAGCAGATGCTGAAACAGAAAGCACACCATCAGATGTAATTACACATATATATCCTGTACTTACAGATAATAGTGGTGATTTAGCAGTACACGTTCCACTGGAAGATTTAGAAGATACAGATAATAGATTAATTGCAGAACAAGCATATACTATATATCCAAATCCTCCATATCAAAGTTCAACAACAAATTATGTCACATTAAAATATGATTATGCAGAAAATCCAGATAATTCTTTTGATTTAAATAATTGCATGGTAACTGAATTTGGTATTATTTATTGTAACGATGGTACTATTACAGATATTAATAAATTAACACTTGATAATGTAGATGGTACACATATTAAAAAGATTATAGGATTTAATAAATATGATGTACAAGATTTAGGTTATGGTGTTACTGCTATTGGATATACTAATGTAAGTTATGATACACATATTTATTATAATGAAGGTACAGGGAACTCATATGTCCTCAACAAATCAACTTCAACTTGGGATGCTAAAACTTGGACCGGACTTACTGATATTAGTGGAACCCACATTTGGACTGACGGTGAGAATATTTATTATTCAAGTGGTGGACCCAATTATGTCCTCAACAAAGCTACATCTACTTGGACAAGAAAGACTTGGAACGGACTTACAAGTTTTAGTGGCTTCTATATTTGGACAGATGATACTGATATTTATTATTCGTACAACGCAAACCAGTATGTTCTTGACAAAGATACATCTACTTGGACAGCGAAAACGTGGACAGGACTTACAGATTATAGTGGCAGTGATATCTGGACTGATGGTGAGAATATTTATTATTCACGAGGTGCCAGCCAGTATGTCCTCGATAAAGCTACATCTACTTGGAGTGAAAAGACTTGGAACGGGCTTACAAATTTTGGGGGAAACTACATTTGGACAGATGGTGAGAATATTTATTGTTCATTCAGCTCAACTCAGTATGTCCTCGATAAAGCTACATCTACTTGGGAAGCTAAAACGTGGAACGGATATACTGATGTTGATGGTCAAATCATTTGGACAGATGGGGAGAATATTTATCATTCATACAGCACAGACCAGTATGTTCTCGATAAATCAACTTCAACTTGGTTAGCAAAAACTTGGACAGGATATACTAATGTCGATGGTTTCTATATTTGGATAGATAACACTAATAATAATACCATTACTATATATTCAAATAATATAGGTGGTACTTATAGTTATTTACCTAATAGTAGTTCAGCTCCTTCTACTACATTATCAGAAGCACAAATTACTTCTAAATTAGGAACTATAACAGATACTAAAAATACAGCAGGTGCTACATCAAATGCTAATAAATTATATTTAGTAGGAGCTACAGAACAATCTGCAAACCCACAAACATATTCACAAGCTAATGTATATGCTACAGCAGGTAAATTATATAGTAATGCTAAAGAAGTTGTTAATTTAAGTGATAGTCAAGCACTTACTAATAAAACATATAATGGATATACATTAGCGGGAGCCTGTGCTAAGTCTGTAACTACAAGTATAACTTATGGTAGTACATCTACTAATTTACCTACAGTTAAAGCTGTATCTGACTTTGTAGACAAAACAGATTTTATAGAACGTACAGGTAGTATTTATATAGATAGTACACCTGATGCTGTTAGTAGTGTTATTACTATTACAAATTCTACATATCTCCCTCGCAAGGGCGGAACAATAGTTGTAAAGTTCACATATGATGTATTAGCAGGAACATCTTTAAAAATAGGTAGTTCAAATACAGCATATCCTATATATTTAAATGGTACAGCTATAGAAAGTGGAGTAATAATAGCCGGAACAACTGTAACAATGACATTTACAGGAAGTGCTTATGAAATAACAGTAATACCTATAACAAATAGTGCTATAGATAGTTTATTTACTTCATAAAAAAAGAATATAAATAAATGTCAAGAATTTTTGTTTAAAGTCCTTGACATTTATTAATTTATGTATTATAATATAGGTAAGGAGGAATAGATTAAAATGGGTCGTGAATTTATAGAAACAAAAGATTTTGAATCCCAATGGAATAAACTTAAACTTACAGATGAGGATATGATAGTTTTACAAAAGGAGCTTCTAACTAATCCTCGTAAAGGGGCTGTAATTCAAGGTGGAAATGGACTACGTAAAATTAGAGTGGCGTTTCCAAATAGAGGTAAAAGTGGTAGTGCCAGAGTTTGTTACGTTGATTTTGCTATAGATGAACAAATCTATCTTATTCGTGTATATGCTAAAAATGAACAAGAAAATCTAAGTAAATCTGAGTTAAATGAACTTTCTAACTTAATAAATAAATTAAAGGAGGTTTAATTATGGGAAAAGCATTTAATGAATTAGTATCTTCTCTTAAACAGGCAATTGCCTATAAACAGGGTGATAAGACTGCCGCTAAGGTAGTTACAGTAAAAACCAAAGAAAATCTTAAATTACATATAAAAGAAACTAATGAAATTTTAAAACAGTTTGAAGAGTTTACTTTTAATCCATATGATAGATGGGATATAATTTATGATAATGTAATTGACCCAATTACTGAGAAATACTGGAATTCTAAAAATCGCAAACTTGTAATAGAGAATAAAATAAAGAAATTTTATGAAAATTACAAAGATTATGAACAGGTTAGAATTGCCTATGATATGTTTTTAGATTCTGACAGAGAATTTAGTGACGATTTTTAAATTTAAAAGACCTTAGATAAATTCTGAGGTCTATTTTTTTTTTACAAATTTTCATTTTCCTATTGACTTTCATAAAAAGATATGTTATACTATACATATATAAAATTTAAAGGAGGATTTATACCAAATGACTACATATCCAAATAGACCTGTTATTGTTATAAATAAGAAACAATCAAGACCTAACGGAAAACCTAAAATCGAAGGCATAGGTATTTTAGTTCGTAAAAATATAGAGGCTGACACATTTACAATTTATTATGTTGATTCTAAGACGGTTCAAGATTATAAGTTTAAAGATTATTTTTATAGGGATTGCACACCAAGTTGGATAAATAACTTATCTATATCCACTTATATATGTTTAGACAAAACAAGAGGATTCTCTGATTTAGATAAACTTAGTTATGTCTTATCCAAATTTGAGGGTGATGTAAAATTTGATGAATTTACGTTTAAACTTGAATATGATTTAGATATGTATGGCAAAATGTATCTTAACATCAAAGAAGGTATACTTGTAAGTATTCTTAATCCTACACAGATGGAAGAAATACTTTGTAAAAGTCCTAATACTTCTGTTCTGCACTTTGTAAGTTATAATCTTTCTTATTATAGTCTTGTTTCTATTAATTATAATGGTAAGGATATTGAGGATATAATTAAACTACTTAAAGAGCAAATAGTATTAGATAGTTATATCCCCAGCGGAAAAGATAATTTCGACAAAGATACTTGCACGTCTAATACTATTAGTCCTACTAAAGATAGAATAGGATTTAAATGGGATTGGTTAGATACAAATACTAAATATGATTATACTTATGCTTGGTTTAATCCGGCAAGAAGTTGCGGTAAAGAACAGTGGTTAAGGATGTTCGGCGCTAATTTAGGCAATTGTAAATTAACCAGTAAACATGATATAACTGCCACCGAATTAGAATATCAAAGGTCTTTAAAGAAATTACATCAGGAGTATATGAAGTCACGGGAGGTTAGAGAAATGCTTTATAAACTTGATTTTACTACAACTAAGGGTAAGCGTTATGCGTCTTATGGAAAACATAACGGTGAAGAAATATCCACCATAACCACTATTGTTAATTTGGGTGGACGTACAGGAAAAGCTACAGTAGATGAAAAGGATTATGATGAGAGACAGGGTATCCTTGAAGCCCTTGGTAATGCTATATATGGTAGTTTTGAAACTGAGTATCAGAAGTATAAGAAGAAGGAAGCCCAGTTAGATAAGAAACTTAGAATTTGTACTGTTTGTGGTAAACTTTATGATACACAGGAAGAAGCCAGAAACTGTGAAAAGGCACATAAGGAACGTAAAGAAGCAGATGCTAAGGCTTGGATTATTCGTAAGGAAGCTATTCGTAGACTTAAAGAACAGACATACGAAGATTCTGTACAGTCTGAAATGAATAGACTAAAGAATAAGCCGAAGGACGAGGATAAGAGGAATAAGACAACTGAATAAGATAGTGGAAGGTTACGGTTGGAGGAAACTCAACCGTAACTTTTTTATTTGCAGAGGAAGTGAATTATATGATGCTAAATCCAAATCTTCTATCCCCGAAATCAGACCCTAAACATTCTATAAGATATACGAATGTAAATATTGTTTTAAATAAAATACAATCAGATAAAGAAAATGTAATCTTTGAAGATTGCATAGAGGAGGATAATAGGTTTATCATAAAAGATTATTCGCCTTTAAATAAGTTTGTACAGATTTTTATGTTTAAGGGAACTGTAATTCAAGAACAAAACGGTACATATTCTTGGTGGCGCGATATATAATTAACATAAAAACTTTTTAAAATCCTATTGACAAATACATATAAATGTGTTATACTATATATAGTAAGATAAATAATATGTAAGATTTAAGGAGGATAAAATTATGAAAATACCTACATTAAAAGAAATCATAGAAGAGGAACTTAATATTGTTATTCACACTCCTACAATAAAAGATGCTGAAAAGCTATTAAGTTCAGTACCCCTTAGAGACCCAAAGGATGTAAATAAACCTTCTTATGAGGGTTGGTTAAGTTATTGGTATTTCTACAAAGAGAATACTTGTTATCACATTAGGGAAGGTGTTGTGGACGGATATTGTGAAGCAGATTTTTATAAGAGTAAAGGAACTACTGTATATGAAATAACAGATTTAGGTAAAGAAGATGTACAAATAATAACAATTGAAAAATACATAGTTCCTGAATGTTCTTGTGGATTTAAACTCGGTGAATATCTTGAAGATGGATATGTAGAAATTTTCAAAAACCCTTATGAAGAAATAACAGATACTAAATACGGATATCTAAAACGTTGTCCTAATTGTGGTCGGCTTTTAGATTGGAAATATCCTAACGAAAATGAGGAGGATTAAATTATGTATGATGTACAGTTAATGCTTAAAGAAGCTATTGAAAAATGTAAAGATATAGAAGTTTGTGGAAGTAAAGAAATACTGGTAGATTATTTACGAACTTGTATTAATGATAATATTTCTTATACTTGTCATTGGTTATATTTAACATACTTACACAAAATAGATTCTGAAATATTACTCTTTGAGGATTATTGGGATAACTGTACTCATTACACGGAATATAGAAATAAATTACTTGAATATATTAAAACTAATCCTTCCCTATATAAAGAAGCTGTTAGTTGTTTTGAAGAAACAAGAAAAGAAGTTGTGGACGTATATAAGTATAGAAATATAGATATTACAATTTCTGATGTATATAGAGAAATAAATTCTGTAGATTATTTTATAGAATATGATAAGATGTTGGAGGAGAATAGTAATGAGAATTATAATTGAAGATAGAAGCCCGAAGGATAGTGTGCCGGCTAATTTGGCACAATTGTTTAAGCACATTCTAAATTGTATTTATCAACTTAAAATATATCACCCCGGATGGAGTAAGACCATTATGAATCAAACTACAATGATTCAGAAAGACATAAAGAATTATGGTACTAAAAGAATTCATAACATTATTGAAAATTGCATAGATAGTTCCTATAAGAAAGGTTATAATGAATTCTTTGTGGAACTTCACAATAGTCCGGATTACAAGAATAATCCATATGAAGAAAAGGAAATGAGGGCAATTATCCCCACCAAATTACAAGATGTTGGAAAAAATACGGTATTTGAGAAATATGAATGGACGGTTGATAACATAATGAATAGGCAGTTCATTTATAATTTTCTTAGTGATGTTTCTAAATATAATGAAAGCATATATAATTAAGGAGGATTAAATTATGACGTTACAAGATATTAAAAATCGAAAATTAACTGTGGATATAAATGCGCCTACATATGAAGCGGCACAGACTATATGTAATTTCTTTGATACTCCCTCTTTAGCACATCATTGGTATGATAATAGAGGTACAACAGTTTATACAATAGAAAGGGGAGAATTAACTACCTGTAGGGCTGGTTTTAGAACCGGTGTTTTTAAATCATCCCGTTTGCGGTGGGAGGATATAATGAATTTGCCTAATACAGACATTACCACACATTTGCTTAAAAAACTTAATGCCCCACAACTTAATTCTACATTTTTTAATACATTTGTTTGTAGTAATTGCCTAAAGGCTATATATTTACCAAATAATGATTTTGTAACAAATGTAAAAAGATGTCCTTATTGTGAAAAGAAAGTACAATTTGAGCCATAAAAGAAAAGTTATAATTAAATAATAAACTTTTTATTCCCTACTTGACAAACACTATAAAATGTGTTATACTACATATATAAGATAATAAAGGAGGTACATAACCTATGAAATTTTGCGTTGGTGATAGAGTATTTGCTAACGGTAAAAAGACTCAGGGCAAATATGAAAATACAGTTAATGAAATAGGTACTGTAAAAAGAGTATTTAAATCGGGTCATAATTGCTATGGAGTTCTTTTTGACAACCTTACAAACATAGCTTCTGAGCATGGACTGTACTGGTTTTCTGAGGGTGAAATATCAGATATTAAGGATATGAAAAAGTCTAATAATGAAAAAGACACTTCTTCCACAGAAACATCTACTAATTATATTCCAACTATAGAAGAGATAATAGATAAGAAACTTACTTGTGTTATTCATACTGCCACTAAAGAACAAGCCAAAAAGTTATTAGCTATACTTATTACAAATGAAGACCTTTATAGAAACGCCTTAACTCTTTGGGATTTTTACAAGGAAAATACTTGTTATTCTATAAAAAAAGGTGAATATTATGCCTATCAATGTAAACGTTACTACGAAGCAAACCCGGATGTATTTACTATATACGAAGTTGAAGATGTATACGACAGAAAGGAGAATAACAATATGTTTAATATTCCATCCTTTAAGGAAATTGTAGATAAGGAGATAAAATGTATTATACATACTCCTACTAAGGAATTAGCAAAGGTTTTATTTGATAATATTAAACCTTATAAGCCTGAATATAATTGGATAAATTTTTTGGGTATATATAAGAAGAAAACTTGCTACTATATAGAGAACGGAAAAATTGAAGCTTACTCTGATTACTCATTTTATACTAAAGATAAACATTTTAAACATATACCCATATATGAGATAGAAGATATTATATGTGCTAATAAATCTAATAAATCTAATAAGTCTAATAAATCTAATAAATCCAGTATTATTAAGGAGGAAAAGAAAATGAATAAAACATTTGAAGTTATTAAGGGTCAGAGACCTAATACTAATAAGGGTGAAACTGGTTATGTTGATACTATAACTACTATTGCCAATACTCCTCGCGGAAGGTCTACTGTTACTTGTGATGCTTCCGATTATGATGTTTACACAGGTGCTTTAGTAGCTTCCGCTAAGATTGTAGCTAAAAGTAATAATAATGCTGCTATGATGTACAATATGGCTATAGAACTTTGGGAAACTGATACAAGTAAATCTATTCTTCACGCTCTTGCCAATGCCGCTTTCAAGGGTTATTTTGACAGCAATTATAAAAGATGGCAGAAATCTGTAGCTTATCAGGAAAGACTTAAAGAAGAGGCTACACGTACTTGTCCTATTTGTGGTGAAGTATTTAAGGCTATTGAAGTATTTAAGGCTATTGAGGAAAAGGAAAAGCACATTAAGTGGCATGAAGAATGTAAAGCTCGTAGGGAAGCAAAGAAGCTTGAACGTAAGGAGCGTAGGGAAGCACAGCGTAGAATTGCTGAAATGCAGTCTGAGGGTAGAATCGAACAGTATATGAAGGAACTTGCTACTAAGGAAGATAATTCTACAACTGATAACGCTGAGTAAGATTTCTAAAAAGGAGTCTGAGAATAGAAAATAAGGAAGTATCATTTTGATACTTCCTTATTTTTATAATTAAATTAAAAACTTTTTAAATTTCTATTGACTTTTCTTAAAATATGTGTTATAATGTATGTAAAGATAAATACAATTCTCGGAGGAATTTATATGAGTGATATAACAATAATTAAAGAAACAGATATTTATACAATTGATAGTTTGACTAAAGGAGCTTTATACAGTATTGCAAAAGTTGTACGGGAACATTTTGATAATGGTTTCGTAAGTAATTCAATACTATTTCCGAGTGATTATGTAATATATGTAGGAAAAGATTTTAACAATTATTATTTTAAACCTGTGTCATATGATGTAGATGATAGGGTGCTTAACGAATATCCTTATATAACAGGTTCCCCTGATAATATTGATTTAAACGAAGATGATATTATTTCTGTTGACAGGAGTTTACTTGTAGGGGCAGATTTTGAACATAAGGGCGTTAATGAGTTTTATGACTGTTATTCATTTGATAGATGTGTGGATGATACTTTTACCGAAAGTTCTGACAAACCAGCTACTAATGTAATAAATTATTATTCAGAATATAAAGTAATTTGTACTTATAAGGATAGGTATAAACCCTTAAAAGGTGTTTTTAGTTCTACTAAATATTTTGATAAAGATGTTATTAAACAGTATAAAATATTAAATATTTTTAATATGAATACTTGTAAACTTGAAACATATAACATAACAGATATTAAAATTGATAAAGAGTTCTTATACAACGCTACAAAAACTATACTTACATTAGATGATATAAAAACTGTTACTGTTTCAGATGATAGCAAAGATACTATTGTAGTTGTAGTAGGAGGAAATAAGAAATGAATGATATTATAGATACAAATGACAGAAAATATTGTAGTATCTGGAAATACACAGAGAACTTCCCTTTAATTATAACAAGACAGTTTAAAAATATAAATAATTACGACTATACCTTCATTAAGCGAATAGGTCCTTGGTCAGGCTATATAGCAGAAGGTTTTATGTTAAATGGAGAAATTTATAACAAACCTTTCGTCTATTACAATGTTGTGTCTCCTATATCTTGTTATATTATGGATATAGATAATCCAAATAATAAGGAATTTGTTGAGGATATTAATGAAGATGAAAGGTTTGATAGTTGGGAAGATTTCAGTCCTTATTCAACTTTAGATTTCACATTTAATCATAATTTTTTCAAACTTAATGAACATTATTATTTAACTATAGGTTCTACTATATGTATGTTGACAAACTTTACACCTACAGAACTTACCTTTGAGGATTTAACAGAGCATAAACTTCATAGAGTGGGTATTGATTATTTTGCTCCCGACCTTCCTTATAGTAGATATACCAATTGTATCCGTCACATCGAATACAATGCAGAAAGAACCTATGACGCATATACAGCAATTTTTGTAAGATGTTTAAATAGAATTATAAAATTAACTCCTATAAACATTATAGAATCTAAACCTCTTATAGATGATAACATAATGAGAGAAAAATCAATATATTTATATGACAACAAATTATGTACTATACACTCTTTAAATATAGAAAATTCAATTTTAACCTTAATGACTATTCATGATAGAAACAACCTTATAGATGTACCATTTGATAAGTTAGAAGATTTGAAGATGGTACTTAGACTACAGAACAGTGAATGTCAAACTACAAATTTGACAGATGTTATAAAACTACAAGAATTAAACTATTTTAAGCATACTCGCGATAAAATATTCATACTATTTAAATTAGATACAAATAAGATATATACAGGTATCATTTCTTCTTTCTATACAGATACAAGGGAATTAACTGTTCCGGATATAGAAAGAAAAATAAAACCATCCCAGTTAGTTCAAGGTTTTAGTCCAAACTACATTGAACTAAAAGACATTAGAGGTAATGTATCACAACAGAAATTTATATTTGACACATTACATTACGATTATTATATTCCAACAGAGATTGAATGTGAAGGAGAAAAGTAAAATGAGCATAAGACTAGATACAATTTATGGTGAACCACAGTATACAATGGAAGTTTTAAATATCTTACAACATGAAAAGTTACCTTGTGTGATAGCTTCATGGGGAAGTTTAGAGGACGAAGATACACCTTTTGCACCCTTTGTAATTGATTTTAACTATAATAGGTTTACAATAGAAGAATTTAAGAAGCTGATTTTTAAATTTCAGGTTAAGGCAGACAGTAGAATAATTGATGCTGTTTATTTTAAAATAGTTGCAGGTCAACAGAAAATAGACCTTAAAGTATATGAAGGTATGGATTATGATTTTTCACAGTTAGAGGATAAGGCGATAAGTTATGATTAATTGTGAAGTTCTTAATGATAAGAATTTTTGTAATTCTTCTTGTGACCAATGGGAACATTGTTGTAAAGAATTTGAAGAACCTGTTGAAACATTTACAGAGGAGCGAAGAACTAACTTAATTCGTACATATATACCACCTTATGGATATAAGCTACTTACAGAAAAAGAAAAGGAGAATATTGAATGGATACAGTTGATGAAATCATTAAAATCAAACAAATCTTAATTAATAGTTGTTATAGCACTAACAAGACTGAAATTAAAAGATGTGGTTGTACAGATGTTAAAATATCTTCTGTAGATATTGAAGAATGTATAGATTTCATGACTTATGATAGTAATAGTGATGCTATTGGTTGTTATGTGATAAAAACAACATTATCTGACCTATTTACTATAAGCCCAAAATCTTTTTGTGGTAACTACAATTATCTTGTAATTACTCAAGATATGTGGAAAGCCATTAAGGAAGATAAAAGTTACTTTGATAATCTAATTCCTGATTTTGTAGGGATTGTTATTTGTAATGTTGATAATAGCACAACATTTTGTTTGAGGTATACTAAAAGACAGTCATTAAGTGCCTATAACCATTCCGCGCTGAAAGATAGTTTAATTTATGCACTCTTTAGCAAATGGCAAACAGCGGAAAAGAAATACGACATTTCTTTACATATGAACAAAAACTCAATGTTAACAACAGAGGATTTAGACAAAACAATTTCACACATGATAAACAGCGATGTATAAGGAGGATTTTATAATGGCTAAAACAGATATTTATGAAGTTACAATTATTGAGGAATTTATTGACGGTGATGTTTTCCCTCTTCCTAAAGATTTTAGGGAAAGAGAAGGATTTTACACTAATGAATTTTATGGATTTGATAGGGAAAATTCTACAACTCCACCCGAAGTTGGATATGAAATGAATAGTCAGCATATAGGTTCATTTACAACTATGGATAAAGCTATTCATGCTTTAAAGGAATATGGAATTAAAATGACCATTTTAGATGATGGAAGTGCCGTATCAGAGACACCACATTTTGATATAGATGAAGATAGTGACGATAGAAGCATCACTAATTTCGTAATTGAAAAAGTTAAGTTAAATACTTTTAATGAGAATTTTGAGGATTGGATTTATACTCTGGGTGCTCCTAATGTAGATATAGATGAATTGCATGATTCTTTCCTAAATGCTGTAGCAGATATGTGTGAAAAATACGGAGTTGAGCGCAATGATATGAAAGACTTTATAACAATGCACGTTAATGATGACTTTGAGGGCGGAAATTAATTCTGCCCTTACTTTACCGAAAGGATAATTTTTTATGTGGACAGATATATTTTGGTTAAAAAATGGTATTTATAATAATCCTGAATTTGGTATATTAAATCCTATTGTAGATAAAATAAGTCCAAGGACATATAATAAAACAGAAGAACTTATAGAAAACTATAATAACATTCAAAATAAATTCGCTCATAATGATTTTATGCAGAAATATAAAGGTAAAGATTATTCAAATGAACTTGTAATAGGTTCTTATTGGGTTAATACTTATAGTGGTGAATTTACTATTTATGTAATTACTGATATAAAAGACGGTAAGGTTACTAAGAAAGATGTTTTAACAGGTTCTTCCCACGCGATAAATACTACTAAATTTTTAGCACATCAAATGCCTATTGGTTTAGCAGTTACTAAAGATGAAAAAGGTAAAGTAGAAGTCACTTATCATGATATATATGGGGAAGATGATATAAATATATATGCTACAAACCCTTTGCCACAAGAACAACAAGAAGAAACTACTACATCTATTTTAGTAACAAACACAGATAGTGATATAGCAATTAATAATTCTTATATTCCTCTTACTATAAACGGAACTGGGAATATAACAGATATCGCGGTAAAAACTGTAAAATTATTTAATACAGAAGTATTCACTCTTGGTGCTACATATAGAATCACATACACAGAAAATAATGAATCTACTACGTATGAAACAATTTTAATATCTTTATCCGAAAAAGAACTTGTTTTTACAGGCTGGGATGCTAGAATAAATGCTTTAATTCCAATTCCTGTTTACCCTGATTTAATTAAAGAAGAAGGATATGATAGTGGATGGGAGATTTATAAGATTTGATATATTTTTATTATTTAACATATAAAACTACTTGACAATTTCATATAATTATGTTATAATATATGTAAGGAAAGGAATATTGTATGAAGGAGGTACATTATGAAATACACAGTCATTAAAAACATAGAAGAACTGAAAACAGAAGTAAATAATATATTTACAAATGTATACAATAGCCCCGGAAAAGCAGTAGAGTCCTATTTAAATTGGACTATAACTGTAATATTTAATAATAAACATTATTTTATCTATGAACCTTTTGAGTGCTTTGAACAAATGGATAAATATTATAATATGTTTAAAAAACAGAATGATGATATTGAATATATATTTATCCAGAAAGATTATACAACTGATAAGTATGGTATTTTTGGAAATGTGGAAGATACGGATATTATAAACAATATAGAAAAATTCTACGGTAACTTTGATAATTTTATATACAACTATTATGTACCTAAAAACTATATTAATATAGATTTTATCTATGATGAAGAGGAGTAACTAATATGTTTATACAAAAATCGCGGCGAAATAAGTTCGCCGTTATTTTTTTTTTGCCATAATAAATCAAACATAAAAAATATAATCATATTTAAAACTAATAATAATATCAAATAAATACTTTACTTATTAGATTATTGTGTTTAATAGCTTTATAGTTATTGAACACTTTGCGGAGGATATAAATAAATCAAAATAAGAAAATTTAAACAAAGAAAGGTATGATTTTTTATGGCTGTTAAAAAGTATTTAGACCTTACGGGATTACAGAACTACCACGTTGGTATTCTAAAGAACTTTACTTCTGATGTTACATATGGCAATAAATACACAGTTGTAACTTTTACAGGTTCTGGGGCAGATTTAAAACCAGAATATGAAGCTAATAAATATTACACAGAAAGTTCTGGTACCTATACACTACTTACAGACAGTGAAACTCCTACAGGTTGGGGTACAGCAAACACATATTATACAGCAGTTAAAGAACTTCAACTTAATAAGTATTCAACTGCAAGTATTGTTGATGGTGCAGTAGTTAAGGGCAATCCTTCTAATACTAAATTATTCTCTATAGAAGACCTTAAAACTGATTTAGGTTTAGGCAATGCTGCTTATCAGAATGTTACAAGTACATATGATTCAACTGATACAGTAGCTCCTATTAGTGGTGCAGGTGTAGCACAAGCTATTCAAGGTATTACAGAACCTATGATTTATAAAGGTGGAGTTACAGCTTCTACATCTGGTAATACAACTACCCTTACATTTGCAGATATTACATCCGGTGACATAACTAAAGGTTTCACTTTTAAATTTACAGCAGATGGTGGTACTGAAACTGCCACAGGAAAAACTTTTAAAGCTGGGGACGTTTTAATTGCAGTAGATACAGTGACAGTATCTAGCACGACTGCTGAGTATGTGGCTGCGAATTGGACATATGTTCCGGCAGGTGACGATGTAGATGTAACAAGTGTTGGTGCTAAGGGTGACAGTTATATTACTATTACTGCTAAAGATGGTAGCGGACAGGACATCACAGTGGATGCTCAAGGTTTCTATGATATAACATCTGCAGGAACTTTTGCATTTACTCATAACACCCAAAGTGGGCTTCCTTCTGATGTACAAGGTGATACAACAGCACAAACACCTACATTTGGTGGTACATTCAAAGCATTAAGTGCTACTGTGGATGGAGCTGGTCATATTACAGCATTAAGTGAACACACTGTTACTATTCCTAATGCAGTAGCTTCTAATAGTGCTTTAGGTCTGGTTAAAGTAGATACTACTAATGGTATTTCTTTAAATAGTGATAATGAACTTGCAGTTAATGTGGACAATGCTACTATTAAGGTAGATAATAATGGTACTATTAGTGCTTCTACTGCTACAGCAAGTGCTGTCGGTGTTGTTAAACCGGGAGATAATGTGTCTGTGGATAGTAGTGGTGCTATTACAGTAGCAACAATTGGTGCTGTAAGTGCCGGAGATACAGAAGCTACAAGTGCTAATTTAGGTCTTGCTAAAGTTAGTACATCTGTAGGTACTTATGCAGATAGTGATGGTGTTATTGGTGTTAATACTATTACATATGGTGCAAATAGTGATATTTCAGCATTATTTGCTTAATTGTTATTAATAACTAAAATATAACATAAAAAATCCTCCATTAATTTATATAATGGAGGATTTTTATTGTATTTAATTTATTTGCCTATATTAAGCAGGTGTTACAATATTAGTAATATCAGCCGTTGTAATAACATCTACAAATAAACCGTCAGAATCAATACCTAAAGATGTTGTAGCAACATCACTTATAGTTTCGGATTTTAATTTAACAGCAATAGAACCACTTGTAATACTTAAAGCGGAGCTATTGCTTGCTGTTGTAACAATACCCTTAGTACCATCAGCACTTGTACCTGCTGTAGCTGTTACTGCTGTAATAACACCATTGGAAGCTGTAATAGATGTGTTATCAACGGTTACAACACCCTTAACATTATTTGTGGCATCCGGAACTGTAATATTACCGGAACCATCCACTGTAATTACAACGCCATCCGGACTTACAACACCTGGAGTAGAAGCTGTGGCAATATCTGCACTAATAGTACCATCTTGTGCAATAGTTACATAATTTCCGTCTTTAACACCGCCCAGTACAGAGGCAGTGGCAGGTTGAACTTCTAAATTACCACTTGTACCATTTACTTTAAGTGTAGTGCCATCAGGTTTAACAAGACCCAATGTACCATCTGTTGCTGTAGCAACACTGATACCACCATCACCTGCTAATGTAATGTTACTTGTGCCGACAGCTGCTACCTTAACACCACCAATAGTTGAAGCCGTAGCAGGTTCAAGATTGATAGTACCAGTAGTTGTAATAGTAGAACCACTTTGACCGGAAGGTAGTGTAGCACTAAGACCTGTACCTGCTGTAACAGCTGTTACATCTACATCGTCACCTGCTGGAACAACTGTCCACTCATCTGCGTCATATGTTGCTGTTGGATGTGCTCCAGTAGTATCTACTGTAACAGCTGTTTTAGCAATAATAACATCGCCAGCTTTAAAGTCTTCGGCAGCTTCTGTAAATTTAAATGTGTATCCTGTCTTAATTTCTTCTATGCCGTCATCAAAAGTAAGTGTTGTACCCGAAATTGACACACTGCCTTTAAAAATCATAGGTTCTGTGATACCTGAAATTTCATTTAATACCCACTTAGTAGAAGCTACTACATCTGTGTTGGCAAGTGTATTACCTGTGCCGGAAGCTGTAGGTGTGCCACTTAATACTGTTGTATTAATTATCTGACTACTATCATTAACAACGGCATCTAACTTATCAAACCATTTAGTTTTTAATTGACCATGATACGTACCTAATCCCACAAGGTCTAAATACTTTTTAACAGCCATAAAAAATCATACCTTTCTTTGGAAACCTTAAAATATGAACAAAGGTTAAATAAGAAAAATATATTAAAGCCACTTGACAAATCAATAACAATATGTTATACTATATATACAAACAATAAAACTTATACACATATTTAGGAGGTAATTAAAATGAACAAAGTAAAACAGTTAGAAAGTAAAGCTATGTCTTGTGGTCCTTACAAAATTTTATGTGTAGACATTACACCAAATTTAGCAAAGGAACTTTTAGAATGTAATATTGAAAACAACAGAACTATTCATTCTAAAAACCACAAACAGATTGTACTGGATATGAGAACTGGCGCTTGGGTATCTAATGGAGAACCTATTGTATGTACAGATACAGGTTATTTAGTAGATGGTCAACATAGATTAAAGGCTTGTATAGATTCTTGTACAATTCTTGAAAATACACTTATTATCTTTGTAGAAGCAGAGAATGCCCGCAACTATGATACAGGTGCTAATAGAAGTTTTACAGATGTTGTTAAAATGGATAAGGAAATTGAATATAAACCAACAAGAACTATAATGTCTATCTTTAATACATCTATGACTTTTGTACCTACTATTAGAGGATTTGTAGCTTCTAATAGTTTTAAATATAATGAAATAGTTAAGCATATGGATGCTGTAGAATTTATGACAACTAATTATCTAAATAAAGGATTTAGTAAATGTAATGGAGTAAGAAGGGCACCAATGTTATCTGTTGTTCTTAATGCGTATATAACAGGTATGAATGAAGAAGAACTAAAACATTTTCTCTATGTTGTGGGTTCAGGTGATTCTGATGCCAGCCCGAGGGATAAGATGCTTGTTAAATTCCGTAATATATTAATACGCTATACCGGCGGAGGTCAAGGGGTAGCTTCCGACTTATACTACCTTACACAATATGTTCTTAATAGATTTCTTACTAATAAACCTAGCACCAAATTTCCAAAGGAACCACACAATAATTATTACTGTTACCCACTAACTGCTAAATCTATAGGACTGTAAATAGAAATAATAATGGACAGGTTTGTACCCTGTCCATTATTTTTATATATTAATTGAAATATAAAAGTATTAAAAATACTTGACAAAAACATAATAATATGTTATAATATAGATAAGCTAAATTTATATATAAAGGAGAGTTGTATATGTCACCTACACAAAGATTAAATTATATGAAAAAGGAATTAAGAAAAGTGAAGAAATTTTTAGACTTATATGCAGATTGTAGTTTTGCACAATATAATAAAGGTAACGCTATGTGGTATTATATAGTAACAAAAGATAAAAAATTATATGTTATTGCGGATACTACATATAATTTTCCTAATATTAATTTTAAACATATTATATACATTTCAAAAATGTTAAAAAATTCTTTTCACAATTATGATATTTATAAGGGAGAATTTGATATAACTACTGATTATGGCTATTACCAGGAACTGTTTGACAAGATGGGAGTAGAACAATATATAGCAACAGGTGCGGAATATTAAATAATCTATAGATATAAAATTTATAGATAATTCATTATTTTATACTATATTTATATAAATTAATGCAAAGGAGTTTATAAATATGGTTAGACCTTTAATTAAAAACACATATAACATAAGAGTTAACCTTTTGGAGTTATTAGGTAAAACGGATGAAGTGGAGAATGCCTATAATTTTTTAGATGATTTATATGGTAATCACAATATGAATAATTACCTTGTTTTGAATACTATGAATGAACTAAAAATGGATATGTTAGGTTTTGCTAATGATATTTGTTCTGAAATAAATAAAATAGATGGAGTAAGAAATAGCAATACAGATAGGATTTCCCCATATAGTGGTATGTCTACCTACATAAATGTTAATTTTAATAAACCTGACGATTCTGAATATTTACAGACTTACAAAGGTGATTACTCTATAAAAATTAGACTTTCCGACCACTTTGATAATTCTAATGGTTTAGAGGATTATGATATAGATGTGGTGGGTAAGAATTTTTACCAATTTCAACAAGACATAATAGATTTAGTAGAACAACATAAACGTTTTTTAGATAATTTATATGTGGATTGGCAACAAACACATACAACTACAGATATGCAAAGATATAGAAATAGGCAACGAGGTATTAAACATAATAGAGCACGAAATAGAGGTAACAGAAGAAGGCAAAATAATTCATAAAAATATACAATTTATCCCTATATATGAATTATAAAATTTACTCTTAAATACATTATAATTATAGTATGTTTTGTGAAATGGGGTGAAGTATATGATAGATTCAAATTTACATAGATTAATTAAAAATCTTGATGAATATAGAAATGGAACAGCTCTTCTTAACCTTATGGATTATTGTGGAGTAACAAATTTATATTCTGTTCCACAAGATAAAGCTGAAATATTTTATATACTTTACGATAATATTGTACATAACCCATTAACTTTAACAGATTTAAAAATAAAGAAGGTGTAAAATAGATATGTTTATCTCAGAAGAATACTGGAATGATAATAATACTTTTACTAATGCCTGTATGACTTCTCCTACTTGGCAAATGATTAATAATATATGTGAAGAAAATGGATATAAATTTAATCATTATGCAAGAATGGATATTGATAAAAATGGTAAGAAAACATTAGAAGATATTAGTATACATCCTATTAATCCAGATGTTTCACCTGAAGTTGAAATAGATGTTAATAATATGAAGTATATTATTACCCCGGCAAGAATTACTACTGACCTTAATGTTGACCAATTTGAAACATTTGTAGAACATCAACAAGCATTATTAAATTTAATAAATGAATTATCACAAGTTGATTTTTCGGAACTATATGAAAACTATACGGAAGAATAATTATAACTGTAGAAAGGACTTGATTTTTATGGTACGCAAATTAAAGACAAATAATAAAAATATGAAAAAGGAATCTATTAAAAACAGAAAACTACGTGAAGCTGAGAGTTATGGTTGGGTAGTAGAAGATTGGGAAGCTCGTGAAGCATATGATTTTGCCTGTGATTATTTTGGCGAAGATGACCTTAATGCACAAATAGTTGGAACATTAAGTAATGAAGAATTAGCTTCCAGTTTAGCTTTTCTATTTAGAATGAATGAATTTGATGAGTGGGAAAATAGAAATTCTGAAGATGACGAAGATTAATAGGAGTTGAGTTAATATGATAATTAAAGAAGTTACAAATTTAAATGATGGAGTTATATACTTCAAGAATGATAAAATATTTGAAGGAGATATAGCTACTAAAGAATGTTATGATGCTTTATATAATCTTGGTATGTCTTCACCCCAAGCACTTAAAGCTATGCAATCTTATGTAAATGAATTTTTTACCGATGTTGATGTCGATACTTTATCTATTGATGAAATTGCTGACTATTTCCACGAAATATTAGCAAATGATTTTGTTAATAATGAATATGACACAGAAAGTGGATTTAATACTTTCGGTGATTCCATTAAAGGTGGTCTTGAATGGTTTATTGCAGATGAAGAAGTATATGAAAATTGTAAAACAATAAAAGAAAATGATTATTCTGAAACAGATGAATTTACACTTATAAAAGAAATGAACCATTGGATAAAGCAGTTAAAGAACTTCTTTGTAGACGATAAAAAGGCACAAAAAGCTATTGCTGATTATTTCTATTATGATGATGGTAAACATCAAGAAGATTTTAAAGAATTACAATCTTCTGTTAAAACCCTTCACAAACTTTGGTTAAAATTAGATAATATAGTAGAAGAAGCGGAAGAAAAAGAATATAATAAATCCAAGAATGAAAGTGTAACCATTAAAGAACAAAGTGCTAATATAGAAGTAGAAAATCCTGGAATACTTGAAGTACCAGAGGGCAAAAATGTAGAAGATTTACCTATAAAACATTTTGTAGCTTTAGCAGATAAAAAAGGATTATCTACTATTACAAGAGCTTTAAATAATTTACAAGTATGGAATAAGAATAAGAATAAGCCTTTATCTAAATGGGCTGGAGATATGATTGATAAAGTTACTAAAAGATTTGAAAATCAGAAAAAAGAATCTATAAACCGTACCACAAAATTAAAAGTTAGAGAATCTAAAAACGGTATTACAGAGGATTATAAAAATGATTTAAAGAAATTCGCTGATGCTAATAAAGATGAATTAGGTACTATTGCTTATAAAAATGGATATCAACTTCATTATAAACCTTATTATAGACCTACTACAATAGATGGTGATTTTATTACTGTATTATGTTTTGATTTAGATGAAGTTAATAGTAAAGCAGATATAGATAAACTTGATAAAGCATTTGGTAAATTCTTCAAGAACTTTGATTTCCGTTATTTCATTGAAGAATTACCAAGAGTTAAAAGAATTTGCATTTATTATTAATAATAAGTAAGGTGATAATAGTGATTATTAAAGAATATAACAGAGATGAAATCAATAGACTTATAGCTGATATGGAAGTTATAGGATTTGATTACAATGGAACAGACGTTAAAGGTTATCTAATGTTTGATAATAGGGACGACGAAGATACATTACTATTCTGGGGTTGGGATGATGTGGAGAATTATTTAGAAAAAGGTGGAAAAGTTACTCCTTTTAAATTTGAACTTGAATCCAAATCCTTAAAAGAAAAATCACTTCCGGATTGGCAGGAAGTAATAACACAAGAAGTCTATAATATATTACAAAACAATAACATATATGCAGAAGTATATGATGATTATGATTTTAGAGGTAGTGATGATGCTTTTGTACTTTGTGTTGAAATCAATAACGGCGATTGGAAACACGAACATAAAAGAGCAGATAATATTGTAGTGGATACAGTTGATAATTATGATAATATGGAAATAACTAAAATAGGAGAAGAAACTATAGGTGAAGATGGTTCTGATACTTATTCATCTGTGCATAGATTCCATATACTTCGTTATCCTGATGACAATGGATTTGATTTTGATGATATAGAACAACTTGATATTAAGTTCCCTAATAAAGAAAGTTTAAACCGTAAGTCAAGAAAATCCGTAAAAGAATCTGTAGACTTATCTGATTATAAGTTTAAGTTCTATAAGGACGGATATAAAATTTATTTCAAGTTTGACAAAGAAATAAATAAAGGTTTATGGGTAGCACAAAAAGAGGGTGAAGAACCTTTTGAAATTACATATGAACAATCAAGAGGATTTGAACCTATAAATCCAACAGAACGAAAAGTACAACATATGGTTAAAAAAGCTCTTAAAATGGAATCTATATATACAGATAATGGATTTTCAAGTAGAGCAGATTATTTAAAATCATTAGCTGATGATTACGGAGTGCCACTTACAACTGTTAAAGATTTAGCTTCTATCTTAGGTACGGAAGAAGATTTTGACGGACTTGTAACAGAAATAGAAGATATAGCGGATGAATACAGCGATTATAATGATGAAGAAACTTTAACAGGATTAGATTGGTACTTAAATGAATTTGAATATGTAATCGTATCCGATGGTGATTTTATGGAAGGACACCATAAAATAGAAGAAGCAGAACTTAGAGTAGCACAACTATTAATTTGCTATAATTGTGATGTTACATTATACAATGATGTAATGGGAACTAAAACAGTCTATGACCATGATAAAATAGATTATTCTAAACTTGAACATTTTGATTACGATGAGGATGATTGGAATTATCCTGATGTTCTGATTGTTAAATCTGTAGGTGGTTCTAAAGCTGTTGCTAATGTAAGAAAAGTTCTTAAAATGGCAGAAGTTGAAACTGAGAAGATATAACTTAAATTATTTATAATATTCACTACTTATAAAATCTATAGGTAGTGAATATTATTCATAAATTGGAGGATTAAATATGCTAATTAAAGAAAATGTAAATTATCCATATGAAGGTTACTTTTGGATAATAGATAACAAAGTTATAGGAATCACAGCAGAAGTACCACATTATGATTATGGTTATGAATTAAATGGTAAAACACACAAAAATAGTTGGGGTAAATTTAGTCAAGATTATCTTGTAAACGGTAAAGAAGTTGAATGGGATTACTTCCCTCGTGGAAGAGTAATGGTTGACCCAGAATATGACTTAAACGGAAAATTTACTGAATATTCTGTATTAGTTTTTCTTGATAAATGTATAAATAATACATTTTGTAAAAATCTTATAGCAGATTACTACAATTTACAACTTCCTACAATTCCTCACATATCTTGGATGATGTTAAATGAACGTGCTGGGATAGAACATTACACCTGTCATAATTGTAGGAAATAGGAGAAAAAAACAAAAAAAAAGAAAGGATGCTACATATGATTAATGTTAAAAACATTGAAAAAATAAGTATGTGTGGCGATTTAGTAGAAATTAAATTTGATTTTGAATTTGATAATAGCTCTGCACTCCCTGTAAAAACTTATATTCTGGGAAATACTACATATCTAATAGCTAATAATTCTACAGCTATAAATACTATTACTAATATTTCTTATATTTATAATGAAGGTGTTTGGACAAAGGCATTATCTAAATCTACAATCCCACAGTCCAACATCACAAATGTATTTACTAAAAATGGTAATTATGATGTAGTAAATAACGAACTTAAAGGAATTAGTGGTATAGAAGTAATGGTAGGTTCCCCGGACACTAAGTTAATAGATAAAACTATAACAGCTAATAATACATATAATGCCATAGACGATAATGCTAATGGATATTCAAGTGTTATTGTTGATGTTGCTAATTCATACACTGATAGTGATGAAGGTAAAGTTGTTAATAATGGTGCGCTTGTATCACAAACTTCTACATCAGCTACTACAAATGGAATTGTAGATACTACACTTAATAATAGCATTGATATTAATGTACCTAATACATATACAGTAAATGATAATGGTAAAGTTGTAAATAATCAAGAACTTGTTGCACAAACTGCATACCCCGATACTGTTACTACAAATAATATTTACGATACTACAAATTATAATTCTATCACAGTTGATGTTGCTAATACTTATACTAATGAAGATGAAGGTAAAGTAGTTGATAATGGTGAATTAGTGACTCAAACTGCATATGCTACTGAAATTACTGAAAATGATACTTATGATACTACTTTATATAATAGTATAACTGTTAATGTACCAAGTGGTGGTGGAAGTGGTTCAATTAATAATGACGTTGTATTCTATGACTATGACGGTTTTGTTGTAACTTCCTATTCTGCGACAGATTTTGCTAATTTAACTGCTATGCCTGCAAATCCAACACATACAGGTCTTACAGCTCAGGGTTGGAACTGGAGTTTGGCTGATGCAAAGGCTTATGTTACAGATTATGGGAAGCTTAATATTGGTCAAATGTATATAACGAGTGATGGTAAGACAAGGTTATATTTTACTGTAACAAAGAATAATCTGTCAGTGGATTTGTATTTAAACCTTGCGACAGGTACAGAACTTGATATTGATTGGGGTGATGGTTCCGAGCATACAAGTTGGACAAGCGCTGATGGCGACAGCTCCAAATGGCATGAGTATGCTTCCGCTGGTAGATATGTTATTGCTGTTACAGTTGTAACTGGAGAGTTTTATTTCTTACAATCAATATACAATATTTACAAGATAGAAATTGGTAATGGTGTTACAAGTATTAGTGGTCATGCTTTCAACAATTGTTCTGCATTATCATCCATAACAATTCCAGATGGTGTTATAAGTATTGGCGAATATGCTTTCGACAATTGTTCTGCATTATCATCGGTAACAATTCCAGATAGTGTAACAAGTATTGAAAATTATGCTTTCCAGTATTGTTATTCATTATCCTCAGTAACAATTCCTGATAGCGTTACAAGTATTGGTAGTGAAGCTTTCCAATCTTGTTATTCATTATCATCAATAACAATTCCCAATGGTGTTACAAGTATAGATGGGGATGCTTTCCAAGATTGTTATTCATTATCATCCATAACAATTCCTGATAACATTACAAGTATTGGTAGCGGTGCTTTCCAGAGTTCTTCATTATCCTCTGTAACAATCCCAGATAGTGTGACAAGTATTGGTCACAGTGCTTTCTATCAATGTTATTCATTATCCTCTGTAACAATTCCCAACGGTGTTACAAGTATAGATGGGGATGCTTTCGACAGTTGTTCTGCATTATTATCAGTGACATTCGAATCATTAACTCCACCTAATCTTGACAGTGCTTTTAGAATACCTGATTACTGCATAATCCGTGTTCCCCAAGGTTCATTATCAGCATATACATCAGCAGAAAACTACCCTGACCCAACAGAATATATTTATGAAGAATATTAATTAACATAAAAACTTTTCAAAAACCTCTTGACAAATGTATTTATTTGTGTTATACTATATATGTAGAGGAAACACAAAGATAATTTTTCAGGAGGTTTTAATTATGACTAAATACTATACAAATGAAGCTAAACAGAGTGCTATAAACAGAATTACAAAACTTATAGATGTGATAGCAACAGCACCAGGTAATGTTATTGAATTTACCGATGCCAAAGCTATTATTGATATTCTTGCAGAAAGAAGAGAAGACCTTGAAAAAGAGATGACAAGTAAGGGGGAAAATATATGAATAATAGAAGAACAGTTATGTGTATTTCTGAAAGAGTTAATTTTCCTAACCAGATAGAAGTTGGTGTACAATATACAATGGATATCACTACTATTTGGTCAGACTGCGACGGTACATGGTATGTTGACATATACACAATGGAAGGAGTAAGAGTTGGTAGCATGAATATTACACATTTTCGAGATATATAAAAAAAAAATAAATATATGGCTCTTATATTCAGATAGCTAATGCAATTTACGGAATGTTCAATAAGCCCAATAGACCCAGTATCAATGACGGATACTATGGAACCTCACTTTCGGTTTCAGATATTATACTGATTAAAATAAAAGGAGATATAAAAGCATTTTATGTAGATGGATTTGGGTTTAAGGAACTTGAAAACTTTGTTGTAGGTTAAGATTATAGCACGGTTAAATTGCCGTGCTATTCTATCTATTGACAACTCTAAATAATTATGCTATAATATAAATAATAAAGGAGGTTGTATTTATGAAATTATTTATTAAAGAAGATTATTCTAAAGACTATTTATTTGAAATGGCAAATGTTAGAGGTAAAACTGTAAAAGTTCCACATAAACTTGATTTCTCTTTTACATTTACATCGAAAGATTGTGTAGAGGGTAAGGATTTAAACCACGGTTTTAGAGTTAAACCTGTCTTTAATCCTGAAAAAGTAGACTATAATGATGTAGGTACTTTAAAAATGTTTGACGATTGGACATATACTCCAGGTAAGAATGATACTAATGTAAAATCTAAACAGATTAGGGAAATGAAAGCATTTTTTAAAGAGTATAAAATATTATTTGCTGCCGTTTGGGAAAAAGCCTTACAGCAGGATGTTGTACAGGATTATTTTAAAGGTACTACTACATTAGACGAACTTATACAGGAATTTGATTTCTATAATGAATATAGAGAAGAAATGGATGAAATCAATACTGTAACAGAATTATACTTCTTCATTAAAGAAAATAACCTTTTTAATGTTTGGGATAGATAAATTATCTTATAATCTAAAAGTGGTGCATAGAATTTGTACCACTTTTTACAACTTTAATAAAATAACAACATATCTACATATAAACATATCCTTTATATCTACTATATCTTGTAGAGTATGTAATTTCTATGTCATTTTTAATAGTGTAGAAATTACATTGCCGAAAAATAGAATTAAAAGGTTGTGAATTAATTTATGAAATTGCGTATTAAAGAAACCTCCGAAGTTTTTAATAACAATTTAATAAATGAATTAAATAGTTTAGAAATTGCTAATGGACACAGCAAAACATCTTATGAACTAATCAAGCAATATGAAAGCATAATTAAACAATTTGATATTGGAGATGTTATTAGTTTCAGATGTCAGGCCGGTACAGATTCATTTAGAAAAATTAATAATAATTATCATTGTTGGGAAAGTTCTATAGCTCCTTGGTATGATATAAAAGAACAAAGTGACTATGATGTAGCAGAGTGGTTAGCATCCAGAGGAAATATAGCAAGAGAACCTATTGTTCTTGGTACAGATGTAAATATAGACAAGGAGGGAGAAAAAGCTAAGAACTGGTCAGTAAATAATAAAAATGATTTCAGTTTTATTAAAAGATAATTAAGAAGGGTTGTGAATTATATGTTACGTATAAAAGAAGAATATACAGAAAATCCAAATGATAATGTAGAAGATTTAATGGATGATTTTGCTAAATATTTGGATAAACAAAATATAGCAGTAGATTATGTAGATTATTCCAGTAAAACTATATATGTAAAAACTATAAAGGATTTAAAAGATGCGAGATATGAACTTCGTACAGAATTTGCAGAACTAAAACAACTTGGTGTTCATATACTATCTTCTATCGGCACTGATGGACTTGATAAAGACTATATAAAAGATACTAAAACTCAAACAGAAAAATTATCTGTTAAAGAAGATTTTGAACCATATACATATGTAAAATCCAAAACAGTTTATGATTCAGATGGTTGGACTACAGAATACACTATGTATTATGATGAAGTTAATGATAGATATGTATTTGTTTTCGGTGATTCTGATTATTACAATCCTAATGATGGATATGAAGAATTTGATTGGGAATGTGATACTGAACGTGAAGCTAATGACTGGTTTAACAACTATAATGGATTTGAAGATGATTTAGATGAATCGTTGATTCAAGAGATAAGAAAAACCCGAAATCAAGTTATGGACGAACTTGAAGCTGACGGTTATGATATTGTAGATACTGGATATGGTGACTATAATAGTGAATTAACTAAGTGGAAAAATAAAGGATATGATGTTAAAGGTTTTTATGTTAAAACAGATACACCGGGATTAAGAATGTGGGTTCTTTATGGTAAACTGCTATCTGAAGCTGTTATAAGAGAAGATAAATATGATTTAAGTTGGAAAGAAGTCGGAAACGAAATTATATATATAGATGATGATAGACTTAAATTACCTATATATGAAAAAAGAGTTTATGACCGTATAGTAATACAAGTAGTTCCGGAAGAAACAGATAGCGAACTTATATGGACAGTTTATTATACTCCAAATATAGGAAAAGCCGGATTTAAGTTAGCAGAAACAGGTTTCTTTAGTAGTGAAGAAGCTATGGATTATGTAGATAATGAACTTATAGGTAAATTTGATATTTTTAATATGCAAAAAGAATCTATAACAGAGGAAACAGCAAGTTTATGGGATATAGACACGGCAGCTAAACAAAGTGCAGATGCCGCTTTAAAAAATATCAAACAAGGTATTGAAGATTTTGAAATAGAAATCAATACTAAAATGGATAGACCCAGTTTTTGGAAAAAGTTTAGACAAGAAATGACTGAAAATGGATTAGATTTTGAAATTAAAGATAAGGACACAGAATGGAGCGACCATTACTACTATATGTATCTTTATAATTTAAATATAGATGAAACCATATAAAATAATCTCCAAATAATAATACTTTTGTTTATTTTTCACAATTAATATAATTAATCTCACCCATATCTTATCCATCTCTACAAACTTCTACTTACCCTATTGACTTTTACATAACAATATGTTATTATAATATTGTAAGAAGTGACGCTCTTATTTAATACTAAGATAATAACAACTTTTTGTTGTTATTTATATAAATACTCCATAGAAGCGCGTCACATTCTATGGAGTATTTTTTTTATAAGGTGGGATTGTTTTATGTATAAAATCACTACTTTTTCTAATAGATTATATTTAGATGAAAATACTATAAGTGAAGATTTTGCCACATTGATTGATAATAATATTATCGAATTTGACCGAATTTTATTTGCTGTATATAATATATGCCTTTTATCCGCTACGGACGTAGAAAAATATAAGAAGATATTAGGCAATAAGTCTTTATATTTATATGTAAAAGAAACTTATAACCTTAATTCCTATTATGCTAATTCTATTGTACAGTTGGCTACGGGCAAAGTTAATTCACAAAAAGAATTACAAAATTTATATATTAGAAATACTAAGGCTAAGATTGCTACTAAAGAATCTAATATAAATAAGGAAAAGAAGATATTAGGTAGACTATGTAAAATGGCGAAGAGGATTTCTGAATATAGAGTTAAGTGTAGAGAGGGTAAAAAGGCTAAACTAACTCCAGTTAAAGGTTTAGATTATATAAAGATAAAAGATGGAATTATTCAGGTTAAAAAACATAATTCCTGGGAAACTTGTTCTTTAAGTAAATTGGAGTATGAATACATATATCCAGAAATTCGGAAACATAGAAACTTATTAGGTAAATATGTACATAGATTACATAACTTGAAAGCCAAATTGGAAAGGTTGAAAACTTTAAAGCCTATTATATTCGGAACTAAAGTGTATATGCAAGAGTATAATGCTGGTAAACATTCCAAATTGGATTTTCTTAAACATAAATATAGAAGTTATGAAGTTTCTGGCAAATGTGATTTCAAACCCGGTAATATGATGATACGACCAGAATATGACGAAGCTTTCAACACTATAACCTTTCTATTTACTTTAATTAATGGTACTACCATAAAATTAGAGGGTATGAAATTTCCATATAGACAAAAAGAATTGTTAAATGCTATAAAATTTGATAGGAATAAAGATAAAAAAGGAAGTCCAAAAAATGGTATAGCAATAGGATGTCGTGTAACAAGGCGTTATGATGAACATAGTAGATGTTATTATCAGATAACTACTATGTTTGATATTGAACCTATACATCCATATATTAATTACAGTAAAGATTCTGGCATTGTAGCTTTAGATTTTAACTTAGGACATATTGATTTAACTGAGTTAGATAGTAAAGGAAATTTAATAAATTACAGGACATATAATTATACATTAACTGACAATAAGGAAGTCAATATACGTTCACTTAATAAGATACTTGATAATATAGGAGAATATGCTAAATCTAAACATAAAATATTGGCGGCTGAGGATTTAGATATAACAGAATTAAAGGATAGTTTTAATAGGGATAAAACCGAGCAAAAAGTACCCAATAAATATATTCATATGTTTCCTTATAGAAGATTTTTAGATAAAGTTAAATTTCTAAAAATAAAATTTGGATTTGATATTGAACTGGTAAACCCTGCTTTTACCAGTATTATAGGAGAATTAAAGTATGCCGATAAAATGAAATTAAACTCACACATAGCTGCCAGCTATGTTATTGGGAGAAGGGCATTAGGATTTAAAGATTTTCCAAGATTACAACAATGCCTCAAGTTAATAGAAGAAAAACCTTTAAAAGAATATAAATCTAATTGGTCTATGTGGTCAACTTTAAATAAGTTAGAAACAGCTTAACCTGTTTTTATACATATAAAATGCTACTTATGTGGAAAGACATTATCGCGGAAGCACTTAATCTCTTGAAGCATAGGTTAAAGCAAACAAGACCTTATAAATTCGGAACGGAGAAAGCAATTATCTTTATTTACTATATGTTACACACAAAGTGATTTCAAAGTTTGGAATTTATAATAACATCCGTAGAACGAGCAATCGGAGTTTAATGTTTTTATACATTAAATAATTTTATTATAAACTATTATTTCCTATAATGGTCTATAACAGTTTATAATAGAATTTACACGTTGGAAATATAATCAGTTTGAAGATACATTACCAGAAGGTGACTACTATGATAAAGAAACTATAAAACGTTTTAGATTATTCCCTTGTAAAACTCCGGAAGATTGTTATGAAGGAGATATAAGACGTTTCAGTGCTTGGGCAGTTACTGAGTTAGAATATCCTTATAAAGAAGTATATTGCACTAAAGATGAAGCATATGAATACTTAATGGATTATTTAAATCAAGGTAGATATGAAACAATACATGATTTATGATAATTAAATAAAATTAAAAAAAAATAAAGGGTAAACGTAAATCGTTTACCCTTTATTTATATGATTTTTATATATCCAAATACTTGACTTTTATATCAATATATGTTAAAATTAACTTATAAGTTTTTATTGTGGGAGGCTTTTATTGATGAAAAGTAAATTTTCAGAAAATAATATTTTAGATTATATAGATAATGGAATTACAGATTATGAAAACGCTGGGAACGAGGAAGTAAAAGAAATTTGCGATTCTTTGTGTGAAGAATACTGTATGGTTTTGGAGTGGTTAGCAGAATGAAAAAACTTACAGCATACCAAATTATCAATATAAATAAAGCTGTTACAGAAAAATTTGGTGGGGAATGCAGACTTTTAAATTATGGATTACTTGAGCAATCCATAAATTCGCCTTTTCAGACATTTGATGGTAAGGATTTATATGAGACACATTATGAAAAGGCAGCACATTTTTGCTATAATCTGATAAAGAATCATTGTTTTGCCGACGGAAATAAAAGAACAGCTTTAGTAGCTTTTCTTACATTTCTTGAACTTAATGATTTTCCAGTTCACAATCAAGACTGGATAATTCTATATCATTTAATCTACGATATTGCTGAAGGTAAGTCTAACGTAGATTCTATTATAACGTGGTTATATTATTTTACTTAATTTAAAGGAGGGTCATTAACTATGACAACATTACCCAGATATGAACAATATAAGGACACACACAAATTCTTTTGGAATGAAGTAAGACGAACACTTGCATATGAAATTATGTACTTAACTCCTTATGTAGATGAACAAAGAATGAAAGAATTTTCAAATATAATACTATATATGGAAGAAAAAGCTATGAAGCATTTTAAGTTAGAATGGAACCAGTTTGTGGGAAAGTATCAACTTAGAATGACTAAAGATGAAATGCGTGATTGGTTACACGATACATTGTTTGAGTGTAAAGATTATCAAAATCTTAATTTAACATATAATGAGCGTGAGGCTGGTATTGATGTAAATGATGAAAATAGACCACAGTTTGTTTTCCATACTCGTTATGATGTAGATACAAAAGAATCTTGGAAAGAAGATTTTATTGATTTAGATGCCGTAATACAGAATGTAATGACTACTTTATGTCCTGTAAAGCTTTCAGATGATTTAGATGTTAGCAATTGTGAATTCTGTGAACATTATAATAAAGAATCTAATGAATGTCTTACTTGTAAACATAACAAAGAATTAAGAGATAACTTTAAGTTATGTATGACACCAGAAATAGAAGAAGCACAAAAGAAAACAGATTTGAGGAAATGGTGTTCTGAAAGTTGTTACAATCAATATGATATCTGTTGTTGTGAATGTGATGAAAAAGAAACTTGTGAACATAGATGTTGTAAATCTTTCTTTACAGATGATAAGAATATAAACTGTAAAGGTTTAAAATAAATAAGGAGTTGATTTAAATGGATTTAAGTATTTTCGATAAAATAGCTTTAGAAAATGAACGTAGAACACCACAAATAGGTGATATCTATAATCATTTTAAAGATATAAGAGTAATAGTAGTTGCACTGGCTATGGATACAGAAACACAAGAACCTGTAATTGTATATAGACATAATGATGATTATTGGGTACGTCCACTTAATATGTTTTTATCAGAAGTAGATAAAACTAAATATCCTTCTTGCGAACAGAAATATAGATTTACAAGAGAACTTCCAGCAGATATTACACAATCTTTTGAATTTCAGGCTTTATATAATGAATTCAACAAGATATATGATTGGAATGAACTTGTTTTACAGGGATATATTCTTGACCACTATTTCAGGTGATAGATATGAATAATAGATATTTTAGAGTGGGTTTATTCACAGGGTTTGCTTTGACTGAATTTATTTATTTTTGTTTTTATTTGATGTCTGAGGAGGTTTTTGGAATGATGGCATTATCTGTATTTTTAGGAGTATGGATGTTAATAGTTTTAATAGATTTTTATATGTTTGTACATATAAAGAATTTACAAAAAGTAAATTATAAAACTGTAACAATAACATATAAACAAGATGGAAAGCACAAAAAGGATTTCCCAAATGTAAAAGATTATCATGTTGATAATTGGGGGCAAATAACGTTCTTCGATGAACAGGGGATTTTACATTGTTCTGTACAAAATTGGAAATTTACGGCATATTCGGAGGATTAAAGAAAAAAGATGTTATATTTATTTATTTTTTTAGTTGGTTCCATTTATGGTTTTCTTTTAAATGACATTATAAAAGCTCTTAAAGAACCGAAGAAAATAGAAGAGGGACTTATTTCAAAAGAAGAATCCAAGATGAAGGAAGATATATTCCTCAAGGCAGAAGATATGTTAAATATATCAAAGGAGAGCGCTGATATGAATAAGTGTGCAGTAATGAAGGATTTAATGTGGAGTATCAGAAAAGCTGCCGAAATGGGGCAATTTACTTGGTATGCACATCAAGCCACATCTGTTTCACACAACGTAAAAGAATATCTAACCCAACAAGAGGTTTTAGATATCTTAGAACCATTGGGGTATAAGATATCTTTTAATTCTACATCTACCGATGCTGATTTACTAATGATTAAATGGAACGAGGATTGATTTAAAATGAAATTATTTTTCGATACTGAATTTACTGGACTACAAAAAGATACTACTTTAATTTCGCTTGGAATTGTAGCGGAAAATGGAGCTTGTTTTTACGCTAAATTTACTGATTATGATAAGGAACAAATAAATGATTGGATAAAACAAAATGTAATTCAAAACTTAAACCTAACAGATGAACTACTTGCTAATTTTTATGTAACAGAAGTTACAGGAACTAAGGAAGAAATAAAAGACTATCTAATAAAATGGCTAAAGGATTTAGGTGCGGATTATTATGAACTCGTTTCTGATGTTTGCCATTATGATATGGTTTTATTTGTAGACATATTTGGTACAGCATTTGATTTACCTGAATACATTTCTCCTTGTTGCTATGATATAAACCAAGACATATTCTATGGATTAGAAAATCAAACAATGAAAAATGCTTTTGATACAAACAGAGAAAATTTACTTAAAGAATTTACAAAAGATTCTTATGATGATTTATATGAAATGGGCAAAGAGGTTTTAGATTTAGGTGAAGAATGTAAACATAATTCTTTATATGATGCTCTTGTAATTCGTGCACTTTATAACTGCTTTTACAACAATTATCAAGATGAATGGAATTTTGCATAATATTAAAAATTATTAAAAACCACTTGACATTTATATTATAATATGTTATAATATAAGTAGGAAGGAGTTGATGCTATGTTAATTCAAGAAGAAAAATATAACTATCTCGAAGGAATAAGACTTGACGATAATGGGCATTATGTTTTTGATAAGAAATATGATTTCGATTCTGATATAATTAAGTTAACAACTGATACAAGTGGCAAAGGTACCATTGATAACATACCATACTATTATGGATACGAGTTTAACGTTAATGCGGAAGCTGAGGATATAAAGAAATTCAGAAGTGCCCTAAAACACGAATTTACAAATCCTGATATATTCTATGGTGTAGAAGCACAAGATTTTGTAGATAACGGAATACTTCATATGGATAGATACAAACATATGAATGATTTTAATGTTGTAATTTCTACAGCTTCATACTATGGTGAAAAAACTTTAACAGGTCTTATGTGTAGGTATGTTTGGGAATATGCCAAGGATGATGCAGAAGTAGCAGATTTACAACTAATTAAAGAGTTAGCTAAGAATGTTACTTTTGATGAGATTAAAGCGGATAAGGCATTAGCTAATACAAAAAAATATAAAAATCCTAAAAAGCGTGAAAGAGCTATACAGGATTTGAAAAGGCAATTTGAGTATGCCAAAAAATCTGGTAAGATTTTCAAAATGAAAAACTATATGCCCGTCTTAGCAAGAGTTGGATTCAGCAATTTTCTTAAATTTGCAAACAAGGAACAAAGAGACTTATACATAGCATTAGATAAAGGTACGGAAGTTCTTATTTGTGAAGATTTTATAACTTCTGGTTCAACTATAAAAGAAATTGTAAGATTTCTAAATAGTGTAAATCCGAATAACAAGATTTCTGTTTATGTTTTGATTAATCAAAAGCGAAATTATTAAGATAAATAGAACTTATAAAAAGAAAACACAATATTTATAAAAATAATCATAAACATCTAACTTTATTGTTAGGGGAAAAATACCCTTAAATAAAGTTAGATGCTTTTTATTTGAAAGGAAATGATTATTTATGAACAAATATTATCTTATTATTGTACAAAATGATTCTGCTGTAGCTATTTATAGTTATGATTCTATGGATTCTGCCCTTGCTGCTTATCATAATGAACTTGCCTATAGAAGTGAACTAAGAACTTCCACAGATTGTGCTATACTTAATGAGGCATTACAAGTTATGATGAGAGAAAGCTATAGAGCTACTGTTCCAGAGTCAACTCCAGAGCCAGAGCCAACTCCTGAGCCTAATGAGGAAGAAACAGAGCCAGGTGAGGGTGAATAAGCTGTTAACCAAAAAGATAAAAATATCATAAAAATAAAATAACTTGCTATTTTTATCTATACGGTTTTATAGCAAGTTATTTTATTTATATATAAAGGAGATGAATTATTATGACAGGT
>JAEIGA010001220.1_pt1 | contig 39665 bp, 40 predicted proteins | sample 9270691 | NCBI WGS metagenome assembly JAEIGA01 (sample SAMN17057246, study PRJNA624740) | gut metagenome | biome: biome; isolation source: fecal sample | host: Bos grunniens | place: China: Xizang | collected 2019 | reverse complement strand
CAAACGTGTGGAGGAGCTGAGAGAGGACGCGAGAAATGCCGCGCAGTGCCTTGAAGCGGTTGAGAGTGTGTTGTTCCTTATAGAGGAGTATTCCCGCTACAAGACCAAGTTTGTGGAGGACAGCATAAACGGTATGTTCCGCATTGCCCGTTTCCGTCTGTTCCGAGAGCAGGCTAACGGCGGTATAGAGGACCGCTGCGACGTCGTTTGTAATGGTGTGCCCTACATCAACCTTAACAACGGCGCAAAGATAAACGTAGGTATTGACATTATAAACACGCTGTCCCGCGCTTACGGTGTGACTGTTCCTTTGTTCGTAGACAACGCCGAGAGTGTGACAGCCCTTGAAAAATCGGTCAATCAGATCATTCGATTGGTCGTTTCGGAAAACGATAAGGAGTTGAGAGTAAGCTATGAAAATTAAAGACAGAGCAAAACCGAAGGTGCCGCCGGTAGAGCCGGGTGTATATATGGCGGTGTGTATTGGATTTATCGACCTTGGGGAGCAATATTCCGAAATGTTCAAGTCATATTCCAACAAGGGTATGTATGTTTGGGAGCTGCCGGGTGAGACTATTGAAATTGACGGCGAGACAAAGCCCCGTCAGTTATCCAAGGAATTTACTATTTCCGCCTCCAACAAAAGCAACCTGCGAAAATTCATTGAGTCGTGGAACGGCAAGAGCTATGGTGATGATGAATTTCTTGAATTTGACCTATTCGATCAGATAGGCAAGCCCTGCCAGCTCAATGTGGTACTGAATGAGTCAAAAGAATATGCAAACGTGGACAATCTTATGCCGATACCGCGAGGCTTCCCCGCGCCTACCAGCGATACCCCGCAGATACGCTGGGATATGGAAGCGTGGAATGAGGAAGTATTCAAGGAGCTGCCCGAGTGGATACAGGAGAAGATCAAGAAATCGTCACAATATCAAAAGGACCATGCGCCTGCTGATACTGTAGAGATCAAGGCGTCCGGAGAGGAGGCTGCGCCGTTTTGAGCAGACTTATCGACTTAACCGGGCAAGTATTTGGGCGTTGGACGGTTTTGCGGTTTGATAGCGCGAAAAATGGTGACGCTTATTGGATCTGCAAATGTGCCTGTGGGACAGTTAGGAGCGTAAACGGTTATCATTTACGCTCCGGACGCTCAACATCATGCGGTTGTTACTCGGCGGAGCTTGTGCGCAAAAGTCCCCGCGGTACTACGCATGGATTGAAAAAAGCCAATCCAAGATTATACAGGATATGGCAATGTATGCTCAACCGTTGCAGAAGAAAGAAGGACAAGTACTACCATAGATATGGCGGACGCGGTATCTCTGTGTGTGAAGAATGGCACAGTTTTCCTCCGTTTTATGAGTGGGCGGTAGCTAATGGATATAAAGACATTTTGACAATAGATCGAATTGATGTGGACGGCAACTACGAACCAGCTAACTGCCAGTGGATAACAATGGTCGAAAATTCCAAAAAAGCTATAGAAGACAGGAGGCGCAAGAAACATGAAGTTTAGATCATATGCCAGCAGTTCTGCTGGCAACGCTTACTCGGTCTCTGATGCAGAGACAACGATATTGATTGAGTGCGGGGTGACACACAAAAAGCTGCAGAAGCTGTCGGGGCTTTCGTCGTCTGATTTCCGCGCCTGCCTTGTTTCCCATGAGCACAAAGACCATGCAAAGAGCGTGGTGGATCTGATAACGCGGGGAATGGAGATATATATGAGCGCGGGAACGGCAGAGGCTTTGGGGGAGGTAGACGCGGTACAACTTATAGAGGCTATGGAGCAATTCAACGTGGGCAGCCTTGATATAGTGCCTTTCACTACCTTTCACGATGCCAAAGAGCCGCTGGGCTTTCTTATAAAGAGCCGCGTGGACGGGGACGTGCTGGCATTTGCTACCGATACGGTCAATCTGCGGTATCGTTTCCCGGGGCTTAACATACTGGCTATTGAAGCCAACTATGACAAGGCTATATTGGAACGCTGTGAGAAGCTGCCCGACAAGGTACGGCACAGAATTACCAACACGCACATGGAGATAGACACGCTATGCGACTATCTGAGGACGCTTGATTTATCGGAGTGCCGAGAGATACACTTGCTGCACCTATCCGACGCGACCAGCCATGAGGAAAAATTCATTGACAAGGTTGTGAAGTCTGTCCCTGCGGGAATTAAGGTCACAGCCTGCGAAAAGTGAGGTGTGAATATGGCAAAAATGACGCAATGTGACAGAATACTGAGGCACATGAGGGAGCAAGGAGCGATTACTTCCATTGAGGCTATCAGCGAATATGGAATACTGCGGCTTGCCTCACGGATAACAGACCTCAAGCGGAGAGGGTATAAGATTACCAGCGAGACCGTGAACGGCAGAAACAGATACGGCGAGGCGACACATTATAGTGTGTATAGGCTGGCAGAAGGAGAGTTAATGGGAGGCGGTTAAATGGCTGAAAGGCGGATGTTTACGCAAAAGATTATAGACAGTGACGCATTTCTTGACATGCCGTTATCGACGCAGGCGTTATATTTTCACTTGAACATGAGAGCCGATGATGACGGATTTGTCAATAACGCGAGAAAAATTCAAAGGATGATAGGCGCGACGGATGATGATCTGAGAGTGCTTATTGTCAAGCGGTTTGTGCTTGCCTTCGCCAATGGCGTTATAGTCATTAAGCATTGGAGGATGCACAACCTGCTGAGGAAAGACCGGTACAATCCTACACAATACAAGGAGCTTTTGGAGGGGTTAGAGCTTAAAAGCAACGGCGCGTACACCGAAAAACACGACGCGGCGCAGCTTGGTAAACCGTCCGACAACAACGTGGCAACCACTTGGCAACCAAATGACAACCAAATGGCACCACAGGTTAGTATAGGAGAGGTTAGTATAGATGAGTGTAGGGTAGGGGAGTGTAGTGTAGTTGAAGCCGTGGCGACAGCGGCAGGCGCTCCCGAGTTGCAGGAGGTCATTGATTATGCAGAGGAGCAGGGGCTTCGTTCTGTGAATGTCTATCGCTTCTATGAATACTACAATGGCTGCAGTTGGGTAACGTCAAAGGGCAAGCCCATAGACTGGCGGTTAAAGATACGGGAATGGGACCACTCTGACAGTCAGAAGCCCAAGCAGACAAGCAGTAATCCGTTTTTGGATATTTATAAAAACAGCAATTAGGAGGAATTTATATTATGTTAACTGAGTTATTTAAAAAGGTGCTTAGCACTAAGTACACACATACCGAAAAGGAGAGTGTGTCATACGCTTATGAGGTCAAAGGTAGTGTGTTATACATCTGTTTTCAGTGGTCTAATGGCGCGGTGGATTGGGCGAACAATTTTGATTTTCCCGCAAAGCCCTACAGGGATATGGCTGATAGGTGGTACTGTCACAGAGGCTTCCTCAGAGCATGGAAGGACGTGGAGCCGGTACTGCAGGAGCAGATAATGAGTCCTACTATTCGTACTATCAAAATAGCGGGGTACAGTCATGGGGCGGCGGTGGCGCTGCTCTGCCATGAATATTGCCGCTTCCATAGACCCGACTGTGCGGTGCTGGGTTATGGCTTCGGGTGCCCCCGCGTGATATGGGGTTGGCTGCGCAAGCCGGTCAAGGACAGACTGAGAGGCTTTTTGGTTGTTCGCAACAAGGGGGACCTTGTGACTCATGTGCCGCCTGCCGTTCTCGGGTACAGACATGCTTCCACTGTGTTGACTGTCGGCGGACATACTAACTATGGCATGATCGACGCGCACAGACCCGAAAGTTACATAACCGAGCTGGAGAGGAGTGAGCAGCTATGACGGGTGCGGAGGCTGCCAAGCTGCTGGCGCTCATTAAGGTGGCATACCCGACGGCATACAGAGATATGGACAGCGACATGGCGCAGGCAACGGTGAACATGTGGCAGATCTCTTTCCCTCACACGCCCTATATTGTTATGCAGCTGGCGTTTGAGAGGTATCGCAGGGTGAGCAAATTCCCGCCTACGGTGGCAGAGATGATAGAGGAGCTTAAAAACCTATATTGGCGTGCGGCGGTTGAGGCAAATACTGCCAGCAGTGTGGGCGACAGGGACACAGTCAGACGCTGCGAATACGTTATTAGCCACACATGGCGATTTAGTGGGGATATGAACGATATCGGATTTAACAGTATCAGCGAGGATATGTTAGCCGAACATGAAAAATACCGTATGTTAGGAGGCGGTGAATAATGAAATGTGCTTTTGACAGAAATACTTTTTGCACAGCTCTTATGGAAAAGGATTGCCGCGGGTGTGCATTTCGCAAGACTCCCGAGGAACTTGATGAGGGGCGCGAGAGGGCGTATTCCCGCATTTGTAAGCTGCCCGAGGAGCAGCAGGATCATATAAGGCAGAAGTATAAAAACGTGTATAGGGGCTCTATGTGGAAGGAGTGAGACGATGGGAGAATATAGTGCACCGTGTAAGGATTGTGCTGACAGAGGTCCGGGTTGTCATTCTAAGTGCGGGAAATATATTGCTTATCGCAGCAGGCTGACCGCGAGGAGTGAATACATACGCAAACAAAAAGAGCTTGAAGCTCTATCAAGACGGAGGAAAAAGAAGTAATGGCTGATAGAGAAAAGCAGATCGAGGAAATCGCGCAAGAAATTCGCAACGGTTTATTCAAGCAAGGTAAAGGCTGGGTTGTGCTAAGAGTCGCCGAACATCTCTATGAGCAGGGCTACCGCAAGCAGAGCGAGGGGGAGTGGAAAAGAAAAGATGGGTTTTTAGTTTGCTCGAAATGTGATGCAACTAAACCGATTGCATTTAGCACAGCGATAAAACTTAATTATCACAAGTGCGATTTCTGCCCTAAGTGCGGAGCGAAAATGAAAGGCGGTGAGTGATATGAAAGAAATAGATATTATAAATCTTTTGAAATCTTATAAGGTATGTAAAAAGTTTGTTCAAGCACAAGAATATGCAAAGACATATTTTGATCCCACTGGCACACAAGAAGCATCTAAAAGCGAACAATGCGAAGCAAGGATGAACACGATTGAATGTTTAATTCAGTTGCTTGAGCCATCAGAAGAATACACCCTTTTGCATTTACATTACATCAAAGGTATTCCCACTGAAAAGTGTGCCGAAAGTATGTTTATATCAACACGCACCGCTTACCGACTGTTAAGTAAGGCACACAAAGCCATATATGAACTGGTAAGCAAGAAAGGAGAATGATATGGCGCGATATATTGATGCGGAAGAGTTATACAAAGAAACCGAGAAAAAGATAAAAGAAGCCAATTCATACAGAATGGCTGTTGTCGATAGTGAATTTCTTGACCTTATAAACGATGCCGAAACCGCAGATGTAGCACCAAAGAGCGAGGTTGCGAGGGAGATATTTGCGGAGATTGATAAAATCAGACTAATGGAAAAATGTTTTCAAAGGGTGAACGTGTTCTACGACACCGCCAGCGAGTACGAAAAACTCAAAAAGAAATACACGGAGGGCGAGGGATGAAAGCGTGGCTTGCGAGAGAAAAAGATAGCGAATACGCAACAGTAGTCTTTGCAGAAACAAGAGGAAAAGCAAGGGCGCTGGCTATGGCAACAGATGCTTGCGAAGATGCTGATTTCTGCGACATTGACGTAAGCAGAAAGCCGCAGATGGATAAATACTACAAAGAGGGCAAGAAAGAAATGGATTGGTACGATGATAAAGACCGTCTTGCACTTGTCAAAGAATGTCGATTTTATTGCGTAGAGTCGGACTTGGTAGAATGCGATCAATGCCCCGCAAAAAAATATTGCAGTGAATATGAAGAAAGACTTGAATACCTCAAGGATTGTGAGGAATACACGGAAACCGTACATTGCAAAGATTGTGAATACCTTATGTTCTCGGATTGCTATGGAGAATGTTCCCAAGCCTATAAAGGTATCGTTTATCCCGATGATAGTTGTGGGAAAGGGAAAAAGAAAAACGCGGAGGGCGAGAAATGAGTATTAACGATAGTCTCGAAAAAGCAAAGATGTATATGCAAGAGGCATTTGCCGAATGTTACGAATATACAGATGTTGCGAGCGTGTTTCACTCGATAGTACAAGAAGCAAAAATACAGGTGCGTTTTATGTGCCAAAGAATTGCGAAAGAAGAAAAGGAGAACAGAAATGACCAAACGTAAATTTACGGTTGATGAAGTTATAAAGGCGTTGGAGCATTGTACAAGCAGTACAACGAGCGAGGCGTGTAACGGTTGTCCTTTTAATCAAACCAATATTTGCGAGCAAATGAGCAATGGTGTTGAGATATACGCCCTCGACCTCATAAATCGGCAGAGGGCAGAGATAGCTGATTTGGAGGACGAAAACAAGGGCTTGAAAGAAACCAATGAGCATTTAAGCGGTGAATACATAGCTTTGAGTAAAGAGAATGATAAAATGCGCAAGATTGTAAATGCTGATGTGGTTATTGTAAATCGGCGGGGCGGAAAAAGCGAGTACGCCAAAGAAATAATCCGCATTAAAACAAGCCTTGTTAAAACCGATGCCATCAAGGAGTTTGCGGAGAGGTTGAAAGCTCGTGCTTATCAATCAACAGAGTGGAGTCACGGCGATCATCCTATGGTCGTTGAGGTTGACGATATTGACGAGCTTGTTGAAGAAATGGTGGAAGGAGAGAAAAATAGTGAATAAAAAAATACTTGATGTTACCTGTGGATCTCGAACAATATGGTTTAACAAAAATCACCCGCTTGCAGTTTACTGTGATCGTCGCAGAGAGGTACATAAAAACATTTGGAAGAGTACAAATAACAAATCAGAGCGTGATTGCATCATTGACCCCGATATTCAATGCGATTTTACAGATTTGCCCTTTGAGGATAATTCTTTCCCGCTTATTGTATTTGACCCGCCACACCTCATCAAAGCAAAAGAAACAGCATGGCTCGTGAAAAAGTACAGTAAGCTTGACGAAACATGGCCACAAATGCTACATGACGGATTTAAAGAGTGTATGCGAGTGCTCAAACCGGACGGGGTATTGATATTTAAATGGTCTGAGTATGACATTCCAGCGGACAAGGTTTGGAAGGCTATCGGACAAAAACCATTATTTGGTCATCATTCCGGAAAGAAATCAAAGACCTTTTGGGGTTGCTTTATGAAGGTGGATGAATGAGAATTGCGCCAATAACCTTCAAGGCTGCCTCTGAATACATCAATAGGTATCACAGACACCACAATGCAACAGTCGGATGTAAGTTTTGTATTGCTGTTGTGGACAATTCTGGCCAGATCCACGGAGTTGCGGTATGTGGCAGACCGGTATCAAGACACCTTGACGATGGGGTAACGCTTGAAATCAACAGAGTTTGTACTGATGGGACAAAGAATGTATGCTCTATGCTTTATGGGGCGTCATGCAGAATAGCCAAGGCAATGGGCTATCAAAAGGCAATAACTTACACACTTGTATCTGAGGATGGGGCAAGCTTGAAAGCAAGTAATTTTATTTGCGAGGGGACTGCTGGTGGGAAGCATTGGACAGGCTCACGTAATAGAGGACAAAATATCCCGGCAGAAATGAAAACGCGCTGGGTTAGATATTTATGAAAGGAGGCTGAGACTATGGCAAACTTTGACTCAAAATATGTTATGTGTCCATATTATCACCGGTGCGACGACAACCGGATATGCTGTGAGGGTGTCGAAGCCGGTACAACGGTCAACATAGTTTTTGAGTCCGCAAAGAAATCAAAGGAATATAAACAGCGTTTCTGCTTTGATAAGCTCGGCTGCCATGATTGTATGGTCTGCCGTATGCATGATGAGAAGTGGGAAGAACAATATGGGGAGTCTTAGGGCTCCCCCTTTATTTATGCCCATGGGGGTGGGTTTAGTTTGGCATATTCCTTGGTGTATGATGTGCTTGAAAAAAGTATTTGAGCATTAAGAAAGGAGTTTGCTTGTGTGGTCGCAGATTGGAGCAAGATCAAAACCGAATACATTACAGACGAGTCTGCTTCATATCGCAAGCTGGCTCAAAAATACGGTGTTTCCTACACGTCAATAGGTGATAGGGCGAGAAAAGAGGGCTGGGCAGAGCAACGCGAACAGTACCTCAACAAAACACTATCAAAAACACTATCTGCTATGAGTGGTGCGCAAGCCAAGAGAGCTAAACGCATACAGACTGTGGCAGACAAGCTGTTAGCCAAGATAGAGGACGCTGTGGACAGTCTTGATATGGCAGAGTTGCTGGTGAATAAGCAGGCATTGAAGCAGATAACAGGGGCACTGCGGGATATAAAGGACATTCAGATGATTAAATCCGATGCAGATCTCCGTGAGCAGGAGGCACGCATTGCCAACCTACGCAGACAGTCTGAAGCAGACCAAGAAACAAATGACATTACAGTCACCATTTTGGGTGATCTGAATGAATATAGCAAGTAAAGAGGTCATTAAAATGGCTAAACAAATGATAATACCGACAACTTACGGCTCGCCCTCTGCTACGTTTTGGATAAACGGAAAAAATTATGTACTGCCTACGGGTGTAGAGATAGCTGTGCCGGATGCAGTGGCTCTTTTGATTTCTCAGCATGAAAGTCAAAAAAAGAGAGAGAGGGCGCAGGTACATCCGGATGTTGTGGATGTTGTGTTCACCTTTGCAGGCTTTAATGGTACAGAGTCATTTCCCGGAACATCAAATAAGAGCTTTGAGGATATCATCAACGAGCTTGGTGGCAGAGGTGTTGAACACATTAACCTCCGTGTCAAGAATACCGGTGGGATACTCAGTGCACCTTATAGAGTTGAAATAGCCTCTAATCAATTGGTTGCATGCTTTATTGGAAGTGGTGGCGTGAACGGTGACGAGTTTGGGATAAGAATATATATCGCAACCCTTACCAGCACAAGTGGATTGAACATCATTGCAGAGCCTAAAACCAACCTTTGGGGCGAGCTTATTTGAACCAACATAAAGAAGGGAGGGTAAACCCGTGAAGGAATTGACGATCCTCCCACCAAGCGAGAAACAGAAACTGTTCTTAACGGCAGACACCAAGCATATTGGCTTTGGAGGGGCGAGAGGCGGCGGCAAATCATGGTCTGTGAGGACAAAAGCAAAGCTGCTGGCTCTTCGCTACGGCAAAATACGCATCCTTATTGTCAGACGTACATATCCGGAGCTTGTCAACAACCATATCAACCAGCTGAACGATGAGCTGCACGGTGTGGCGAAATACAACAAATCGGAGAAGGTATTTACATTCCCCAACGGTTCTACCATTAAATTTGGTTACTGCAACGCTGACAAGGATCTTGACCAGTATCAAGGTGCTGAATTTGATGTTATTTTCCTTGATGAGGCTACACAGCTGCAGGAAATGTGGATAAAGAAGATAACAGCCTGCGTGCGTGGTGTTAATGACTTCCCCAAACGCATCTATTACACCTGCAACCCCGGTGGCGCGTCTCACGGGTATTTCAAGCGGCTTTTCATTGACAAGAATTATGAAGCGGGCGAGGTGCCCGAGGATTATACCTTCATTCAGTCACTTGTTACTGACAACAAGGCATTGATGGCAAGTCAGCCAGACTACATAAAACAGCTTGAAGCCCTGCCACCTAAGCTGCGTGAGGCGTGGCTATATGGCAGGTGGGATATATTTGAGGGACAATTCTTTGAGGATTTCAGAACTCAGCCCGACATTGATCTATGCACAAAGGCAGGTATCACTACAGAGCAGGCATTAGAACAGCACCGTTTTACCCATGTTATTGAGCCTTTTGACCTTAATGCAGGTGAGAGGCGCGGCTGGAATATAATGCGCTCCTATGACTTTGGATACAACAAGCCCTTTTCCCTTGGGTATTGGGCTGTTGACTATGACGGTGTGTTATATCGCATTTTAGAGATGTACGGTTGCACACAGACACCGGATGAGGGTGTTAAATGGAGCCCCGACGAGCAATTCAGACGCATAAGTGAGTTTGAGAGGCAGCACCCGTGGCTAAAGGGCAGAAAGATAGTTGACTCTGTTGCAGATCCTGCAATATGGGACTGCTCCCGCGGTGAGAGCATAGCAGAGACGGCGGCGAGATATGGTATTTACTTCTCCCCCGGCGACAATGAGCGCATACCCGGGTGGATGCAGGTACATTACAGGCTGCAGTTTGATGATAACGGCTATTCGAGAATGTATGTATTCAATAACTGCAAGGCGTTTATAAGGACAATGCCCCTCATGATGTTCTCGGAGACACACCCCGAGGACCTTGACACAAAGCTGGAGGACCACTGCCCCGACGAGGTGAGGTATATGTGCATGTCACGTCCGGTCAAACCTATTGTTCCTACAGAGCCCAACGTGATCATTACCGACCCGCTTAACCAATTTACAGACAAACAACGCCGCAGAGGCTTTTATTAAGCATAGGAGGCTTATATGGAGATAAAACCAACTAATGAAATAAACAAAGCCCCGGAGGCTATGTCTGCTACAGCTGTGCAGCCTATAGGGGCGGAACAATTAAAGAAGTTTACTGCGGTACTGGAGAAGTACAAGGCAGGTAAATCAAATACAGAGAGACGTATCCTTGCCTCTGAGAGCTGGTGGAAGCTGCGCAATACCACTGAGGAGCAGAAAGAGACCAATATAGGCAGTGACGGCGGTTTTACAAGTGTTTCGGGCTGGCTTCACAACGTAATCGTAAGCAAGCACGCAGACGCTATGGAGGCATACCCCGAGCCTAACATATTACCCCGTGAGCAGGGGGACAGAGGAGAGGCGCAGATGCTTTCCTCCATTATCCCTTGTATTCTTGAGCAAAACAACTTTGAGGATACATATGATGATGCCATGTGGCAGAAGTTCAAGACCGGAACGGGCTGCTACAAGGTAGTTTGGGACAAGGGCAAGCTTAATGGACTTGGTGACATTAACATTGAGAGAGTTAATCTGCTTAATGTATTTTGGGAGCCGGGTATTACCGATATACAGAGATCACGCTATTTCTTCCATACAGAGCTATGCGACAAGGACATACTTGAACAGAAATATCCTGCGCTTGAAGGCAAGCTCAAAGGGCAGACCTTTGTAAGCACAAAATTCCTTTATGATGACCATGTGGACACAGAAAACAAGATCACTGTCATAGAGGTCTACTATCACAAGTTTGTTGAGGGCAAAAAAACACTTCAATACTGCAAGTATGTTGGGGACGTTGTATTATATGCCACCGAGAACGACCCTCAAATGGCTGTACGCGGCTTATATGATCACGGCAGATATCCTTATGAGTTTGACCCGCTGTTTCCTATTGAAGGCTCTCCCTGCGGTTACGGCTACATCGACCTTTGCAAGAACCCGCAGACAGAGATAGACCTGCTTAAGACCAGCTTTGTCAAAAATGCCATGGTTGGATCTGCGCCGAGATATTTCGTACAGAACGAGGGCGGCATAAACGAAGATGAGTTTCTTGATCTCTCAAAGCCTCTTGTTCATGCTCCCAATGTCAGCGAGACAGGTCTGAGAAGAATAGAGCATGACTCTCTTGACGGTATATATGTCAACGTTCTTGACAGGACTATACAGGAGCTTAGAGAGACTTCCGGCAACACAGAGACCAGCACCGGCAATATTCAGTCGGGTGTTACTGCTGCCTCTGCCATAGCGGCATTACAGGAGGCAAGCGGTAAGGGAAGCAGGGACAGCACGCAGGGAGCCTACAGAGCCTTTTCGCGTATTGTAGGGCTGTGTGTAGAGCTTATAAGGCAGTTTTATGATATGCCCCGTAAGTTCCGTATACTTGGCGAATATGGCGCAGAGGAGTATATTTCATACACTAATGAAGGCATTCAGCCTCAACACCAAGGCTACGACCTTGGGCGTGATATGGGGTACAGACTTCCTGTGTTTGATATCAAGGTATCTGCTCAAAAGAAGAATGTATACACAAAGGTTACACAGAATGAGCTGTCGCTGGAGTTCTTTAAACTGGGCTTTTTCAATCCTCAAATGACAGATCAAGCGCTCATCTGCCTTGACCTTATGGAGTTTGACGGCAAGGACATCGTTATGCAGAAGGTGTCACGCAACGGCACTATATTCCAAAAGCTGATACAGTACATGCAGCTTGCATTGTCATTTGCACAGTCTGTTGACCCTATGATGGCTGAGAGTATCGGTAAAGATATTTTAATGACGCTGGGACAGAGTGCAGGGCAGCCGGGCGCGGGTGCTGTTAGCTCGGGTATGGCAGAGAGTGACCATATTGCCGGTCTTGGCAAAAAGGAGCCCGGTATTGTCAGAAATTCAAGAAGCAGGGCGCAAGAGTCTACACAGCCACATGAGGGCAGAGTAATAAAGGAGGATAATGGCAAATGATAAAGGCGGTTTATTACAGAAGTGATAACAAGTTGACGGTGGAAGGGCACGCACACAGCGGCGAACAGGGGCACGATCTGATATGTGCTGCGGCTTCCATACTTACATACACTCTTGCCTCTTTCGTGAAAAACAGTCACAAGGCAAGGCAGAGCAAAAAGCCTATTCTGAAGCTGGAGCCGGGTGATGCTGTTGTATCCTGCAAGGCAAAGCCACGTTTCAAGTTGGCGATAACTCTTGTATTTGATGCGATATGTGCGGGTTTTGAGCTGTTAGCGAGAAATTACCCCGACAATGTATCGTATGAGATAAAAATATAACTACAAGGAGAAAGAAAACATGGAAATCAAAGACACAGTTGAAATGATGCAGAGTGCTGACTACAAGGAGAGATTTAAGGCTGAATATCATCAGACCAAAATCCGCTATGACAAGCTTCACAAGATGATTGTTAAGGCGGACGCTGGCACACTTGAATTTACTCCCACATGCCCTATTGAGCTTCTTAAAGAACAGAAGGCAGCTATGGGAAGATACCTTTATTGCCTTGAAGTCAGAGCGCAGATAGAGAAAATAGACCTTTAATCAAGTATATAAGCCTTATGGCTTTTTATAGGGACTCGCCGCCCCACAAGCGGCAGAATTATATCGGAGGATCTACTCATGTTAAATGAAAAATGGCTTAATCTTCAGCTCTTTGGCGGTGAAGGAACAGGCACCGGAGAGGGCAGTGGTGGAGAGGCAGCCGCAACGGGCGAAAATACGGCTGTTGACGCCGAACAGCAAAGGCTGCTGGAATTGGGTGTTCCGGCGGACAAATTACGTAAACGGGCGAACAGACCCGCTGCAAAGCCTCAAATGAGTGCGCCGAGGACAGCGCCTCAACAGGAACAGCAGCAGGCAGCACAGCAGGACGCCGCTGCGGGAAACCCCACGGAGGAAACCAAGACCGATACTCCCCCACGCATGAGTTGGGATGAGATCATGGCAGATCCGGAGTATAACAAGCAGATGCAGGCTGTTGTTCAGTCACGTCTTAGGTCTGCAAAGGGTGCAGAGGACACTTTATCAAAGCTTACTCCCGCCCTTGAGCTGTTGGCACGCAAGCACAATCTTGACCCTGCCAACATGGACTATGACGCACTTGCTAAGGCTATCAGCGATGACAATGACTACTATGAGCAGAAAGCCCTTGAAATGGGCGTGCCCGTAGAGACCGCAAAGAAGATAGACCAGCAGGAGAGAGACGATGCAAGAGTACAGCGTGAGCAGGCGCGTACCTTAGAGCAGCAGAAGTACCAGCAGCACATTATGAAGCTGGAACAGCAGGGTGAGGCACTTAAAAAGGTGTTCCCCAACTTTGACCTTCGCACCGAGCTTCAAAACCCCGCATTTCGCCGTATGACCTCTCCTAATGTGGGTATCAGCGTTGAGGACGCTTATTATGCCGTACATCGTAATGAGATACAGACCGCCTCCATGCAGGTGGCAGCGCAACGGACGGCGGAAAAGATATCAAATGCGATACAGGCTGGAAGCAGACGCCCCGACGAGGCGGGAACAACCGGACAGGCACCTTCCGTGACTACATTCGACTATCGAAACGCAAGCCGTGAACAGCGCGAGGCTTTCAAAAGAGACCTCCGCGCAAGAATGGCAAGAGGGGAGAAAGTGTATCCCGGGCAGAAATAACCGCGGACAATTCTCCCTCCAAACATCACATTTTAAAAAATGGAAGGAGAAAAACCATGAAATCTATTTATTGTCTTACTCTTATACTTAACCTTCAGCTTTTTGCTGAGGCTGGCACGCTGGTAAACACTACCGGCAACTACGTTAACGCTTACGACGGCACTTCGCAGGCGTTTGACTCTGCCAACTCGCTTGCAGGCGAGCTGAAAACCTTTTATGATACTGAGCTGCTTGAAAATGCCCGTGTTGAGATGTTCTATGCGCAGTTTGCAAAGAAACAGACACTTCCTGCTAAGCATGGTAAGACTGTTGAATGGCGCAAATGGAACACCTTTGCTAAGGCTGGCAAGCTGCAGGAGGGTGTTATTCCCACCGGTCAGAAGTTCGGCATGAGCTCCAAGACCGGCTCTATCGATCAGTACGGTACTTATGCTGCTGTTTCCGATCAGCTTGAGCTTCATGCTTATGATGATGTTATTCTCGGCGCTACCGAGGAAATGGGCGCTTCTGCTGCTGAAACACAGGAGACTCTTATCCGCGACGGACTGCTCATCAACACCAACGTTCTGTACTGCGATAACATCACTTTGGCTGACGGTACTGTGTCGGGTGCTACTCCCACTGCTCCCAACGCTATGGAGGCAAGTGCTACCGTCATGGCTAAGCTTACACCCGCTATGGTAGCAAAGGCTGTTACCAAGATGAAGAAAGACCGTGTACCTACCATTAACGGTAAGTATTATGCAGTCATTCACCCGTCTGTTGCAGAAGATCTCCGTAACAGCAAAGAGTGGATTGAGTTCCACAAGTATGCTGCTACCTCTGAAATCTTTAACGGTGAGATTGGCGAGCTTCACAACTGCCGCTTTATTGAGAACGTATTTGCTCCCGTTCTTAAGGGCGAATATGTCAACAAGGCAGGCGGCGCAACCTATGCTACTTACTTCTTTGGTAAGGACGCATTTGGTATCATCGACCCCGAGGGCGGTGCGCTTGAAATGATCGTTAAGGACAAGTCGCAGGTAGGCGGTCCTCTCAATCAGTTCAGCACTATCGGTTACAAGTTTGAGACCAACGGTGTAACCATGCTGTACACTGAGCGTGTTCTTCGCGTTATGAGCTGCTCCAGCTACAGCGCAATCGACGACGTCAACTAATCTATAATCATGAGGGGCGGGGACAGACAGCCCCGCTCCTCAATACTTTTAGGAGGATATTATTATGGCAACTAATACAAAGAAAACCCCCGAGGCTGCGGAAGAAACTGCGGTTAACGAGGCTGTTGAGACCGAAGCTGCTCCTGTTGTTGAGGACGACGGGCGCGAGGATATTCATGTTCCCAAGGGCTCTGTTAACGATGAGCCTAATCTGCTTGTCAGCGTGAACGGTGTCAATTATCTGCTGCCGAAGGGCAAGACATCACGTGTGCCCAAACATATCGCTGCGGAAATCAGAAGATCATGGAGAGCGCAGGCTGCTTTGGACGAGCGCATTGATGCGATGCTCGAGGCTACACAAAATCCTGTAGCTACCAAGTAAATCAAAAGGGAGCTACATGCTCCCTTTTTTAATATTAGGAGGTATTATATGACCATTATCGAAGCCATAAACCGCATTGACCTAATAAAACCAAACACCTGCACGCGGCAGGAAAAGACCCGTTGGCTTTCTACTCTTGACGGTTTAATCAAAAGCGAGATCATTGACAAGCATGAGGGCGGGGAAAATGTGGTGTTTAAGGGCTATGACGAGGAAACAGACCCTACCACTGTACTGTTGGTCCCGGCTCCCTATGACGAGCTTTATCTGTTTTGGCTGGAGTCAAGAATTGATTACTGGAACGGTGAGTATGCCAAATATCAAAACAGCTATGTTATGTATAACACTTCTTATGCGGCGTTTGAAAAGTTCTATAACAAGACACACAAGCCGCTTATAAAGAAAAGATTTCTATTTTAAGGGGGAATAAGCATGAAATTACCTATGCTGTCGGCACTTCCGATAACAAGAGAGCTGATAGATGTTTTCGGAGGCTATAATCATAATCTCCGCATTGGTGCAGGGGAGTTTTACGATATGACTAACCTCACATCTGCCGACTATCCCGTTCTCTCTCCCCGTGGAAAAAGGGGTGTATATGCTTCTCCCAGTGCTGTACACGGAATGATAGAAAAGGACTCTCTTTGCTATGTGGACGGCGGCGACTTCATTATTAACGACTACCGTGTGGCAATGGGACTATCGGAGGCAGAGGAGGACAACCCCAAGACTCTTATATCTATGGGTGCATATGTCATTATCATGCCCGACAAGAAGTATATCAACACCGCAGATCTGAGCGACTACGGTGCTATTGAGGCAACAGTAAAGACTCCGGCTGCCGTTACTTTTGAGCTTTGCAAGGCAGATGGCGAGAGCTACGACAATATTGCAATACAGGAAACTGCTCCCGAAGATCCCAAAAACATGGATTTATGGATAGATACATCGGATATTCCCCATACACTTAAGCAGTATTCTTCCAACAGTTCTATGTGGGTAGCTATTGCCACAACATATATAAAAATATCCTCTCCCGGGCTTGGTGTTCCCTTTGCTGTGGGTGACGGTGTTACCATATCGGGAATTGAGAGTGAGGCGCTTGCTGACCTTAACAATACCATGATCGTATGGGACAGAGGCGACGATTATATAGTGGTTACGGGTATTCTTGACAGAGTTACTACGCAGGAGGCTGCTATATCTGTTAGCCGTCGTATGCCTAATATGGATTTTGTGATAGAGTCGGAAAACCGTCTTTGGGGCTGCAGATACGGTACAGATGTCAATGGCAATGTGGTAAATGAGATATATGCCTCAAAGCTGGGAGATTTCAAAAACTGGAATTGCTTTATGGGCATTAGCACTGACTCATATGCTGTGACGGTTGGTACTGACGGACAGTTTACCGGAGCTATTACACATCTTGGCTATCCACTTTTCTTCAAAGAGGGCTTTGTTCACAAGATATACGGCAACTATCCTGCCAATTATCAGATACAGACCACTGCCTGCAGAGGTGTGCAAAAGGGCTGTTCAAAGAGCCTTGCTATAGTTAATGAGATACTTTACTACAAGGCGCGGAGTGCCGTGTGTGCTTATGACGGCTCCCTGCCGGTTGAAATGTCCTCAGCTCTCGGTGACGTGACCTACAGTGACGCTGTGGCGGGTGCTATAGGCAACAAATACTACATTTCTATGAAAGACTCGGCGGGTGTTTATCATCTGTTTGTATATGACACCGCAAAGGGAATGTGGCACAGAGAGGATAACCTGCAGGCAACAGCGTTTTGCACATGTCGCGGGGAGCTTTATTTTATAGATGCTGTTGACGGTAAGATCAAGACCATACTTGGCAGCGGGACCGTGGACAAAACTCCCGTAAAATGGATGGCAGAGACGGGCGTTATAGGGCTTTCCTCTCCCGACAAAAAGTACATTTCCCGCATTGATGTGAGAATGTCCCTTGATATTGACGCTTCTGTGGACTTATATGTTCAGTATAACTCTGTGGGTGAGTGGGAGCATTTATTCAATATGATGGGCGTTTCTTTGCAGAGCTTTACCGTTCCTATCAGACCTCGCAGATGTGACCATTTGAAGCTGCGCATTGAGGGTGAGGGTATGGCGAAGATTTATTCCATATGCAAATCTATGGAGCAAGGGAGTAATGTCTAATGTCTATTGAAATAAGATTACCAAATATAACGGGTATTACAGAGAGGGAGCAGCTGGCGCAGGTTAAGAGCTATCTTTATCAGCTTGCACAGCAGCTACAGTGGGCGCTGGGGACTGTTGGAACATCATCGGGGCAGGGGGCGGCGGTACAGATCACCTCAAAAACCGACGCCTCTGTGCTTCCTTCGGGTGTTGTGGCGCAGACTACATTTAATGCACTAAAGCCGCTTATTATCAAATCTGCCGATATTGTCAATGCCTATTATGAGGAGATAAGCCGCAGACTTGAGGGTGAATATGTGGCGCAGTCTGATTTTGGCACATACATAGAGAGTACCTCTCAACAGATCAATGAGACATCTACAGGGGTAGAAAGGCTTTTTGAGAATGTGCAAAAGATAATTACAGACATTGATACGCTTGAATACAGCGTTATTGAGACGCAGGCGCATATAAGGTCCGGACTTCTTTACTATGACGATCTCGGTGTACCGATATATGGACTTGAAATAGGGCAGAAAAAGGTAATTGACGGGGAGGAAGTATTCAACAAATATGCGCGGTTTACTTCCGACAGACTTTCATTCTACGATCAGAACAACTCGGAGGTGGCGTATATCAGTGACAATAAACTGTATATTGCTAATGTTGAGGTGCTTGTCAGTATTAAGAGAGGCGGTTTGATAGAAATCGTACTCGACAATGGTGACACAGTGGAAAAATGGGTAGGAAGGGGGTAACTTATGGGGGTATCACAAACTTTATCAGTAACAGAGGTGGCAGGAAGTGTCAATACTGCAGCCAATACCTCTAAAGTGCGTATTTTGTGGAAATCCACCCAAAGCGGCGAAAGCTGGAACGGATACACAAGAACTGCAAAATATTATATTTCAATCAACGGCGGCGCGGAAATTGAATATGCTATAACCTATACTTTGCCACAGAACACAACCAAAACAATATTAGATACCACTATCACGGTCAACCATAAGGGTGATGGATCGGGTACTGTCAAAGTGAGAACGTGGATGGATACGGGTATCAGTGCGGGGGTTGTAGAAAAGTCACAGACACTTACACTGACCACCATACCGAGAGCTTCTACCATTTCCGAGGTATCAAATAGGTATTTAGGTGATAAATGCGCGGTAAAGTGGACTCCTCTCTCCAAATCCTTCCGGTATAAATTGAAATTCGCGATTGGCAATTGGGCGTATACAACTAACGCTATTCACCCTAATCAGACAACAGCATATTTGTATACGGACTATCCTATTCCTTTAGATGTTGCGGCACAGATACCGAACAGCATAACGGGAACTATGACTGTTACTCTATACACATACTCGGACAGTAATGCTACGGTGCAAATAGGATCAGCATCATCAAAGGACTTCACGGTTACAGTGCCGGATAATGTTGATACTAAGCCCAATGCTACAACTATGACTCTCACTCCTGTTAGTTCTCTTGGAAGTGACTTCGCAGGCTTATATATTCAAGGACTCAGCAAAGTGAAGGTTTCTGCATCTACTGAAGGTAAGTACGGCGCGAGTGTGGTGTGGCAGAGTGTTACGGTAGAGGGTAAGAGCTACGGAAGCTCAAACGGCTACACCTCTGATTATCTTTTGGGATACGGAACAGTAGATGTTAAGTTGACTATCAAAGACTCAAGAGGTATTACAAACTCAAAAACGTTGCCTATTACGGTCATACCATATTTTAAGCCGCGTGTAATTCCCGCTTCGGGTGATACAAGAGTAATATGTGAGAGATGTGATGCCAACGGTAATTTGAGCGACTCCGGGACCTGCTTGAAGATAAAAGCAAGGAGAAGCTACAGCCTTTGCATGGCAAATGGAGTGCAGAACAATTTTTGCGGGCTCAGATACCGATATAAAAAGGCGACGGACAACGATTTTTCAGCATGGCAAAATCTGCTGCTTATCACCAACACTGCTGCGGAGGAGGTTGACACGGTAGTGCTGGGCGGTGCATTGTCCCCAACAGTATCTTATATCGTACAGGTTGACGCAGTAGACAGCATACCAAACCACACTTATTTGACCTTTGATATTCCTACAGAGGAGGTATTTCTGCACAAGGCAGGTAGCATAGGGTCACTCGGTATAGGTGAGTATGTATCTGATGCAAATGTTATCTCAATTGCAAAGAATAAGCATATTCGCATGAAAAGCAGTCTCAACGGTGTTCGCATGTATAACAAGTCTGTATCGGGAACGAATGAGCTTGATATCAATACAAAGTATTCGGACTTTAGCGGAACGGGCAACGAGAGACAGACATTTTTCGTTTTTGGGGAAGCAAATGGCTCAATAGTCTACGGAGTGGCAAGGGTTGCCAACAACGGAACGACTAAGTGGGCAGGTACTGAAGGTGTGACTTTGCAGACCAAAACCGGCGGGGTGCTGAGCGTGGTGCTTCCCAAGGTGGCGTATGACATTTTCACGATTATATCGGGGCGTGAGTTCACGGTTTGAATTGTGTCATAGGTTACATGTGACGGGCACTTTGAAGTAATATTTATGCAGGAGGATTAAACGATATGGCTTTAAAAGATTTACTTAAAGGTTCAAGCGGCTCGGGCGTCAAAACGCTGCAGGAGCTGTTGAATAACAACGGATATAATTTGGCGGTTGACGGTATTTTTGGTGCCAAGACCGACGCTGCTGTTAGGGATTTTCAGCAGCAAAACAACCTTGCTGTTGATGGAATTGCAGGTCAGAATACTATGGGAGCGCTTACCGGTGCTACCAAAGGAAGAGATACAACCTCATCAAACAGGAAAAATACATCTTCTGCGAATAATGACACCGCCGCTTCAAATGAGAACACTTCAAATGCAAACTTGAAGGATTACGGCTCGTTTTCCTATGAGGAATATGGAGAGAGTGACGTTGTAAAAGAGGCGCATGCTGCCCTTCAAGAGCAGTTGGCAAAGAAGCCGGGGGAATATCAGTCTCAGTGGCAGTCAAAGATAGATGATGTTCTCGGGAAGATAGAGAACAGAGACGAGTTTTCTTATGATGTGAATGAAGATGCTCTTTATCAGCAGTATGCACAGCAGTATACGCAAAAGGGCAAGATGGCTTCGCAGGACGTTATGGGGCAGGCTGCTGCTATGACCGGCGGTTATGGCAACTCATATGCGGCTACCGCAGGCAACCAAGCATATCAAGTTTATTTGAACGAATTGAACGATGTAATTCCCGAATTGTATCAAATGGCTCTTGACCAATACAATCAAGAGGGGCAGGAACTTAAAGATATGTATGCGCTCTACAGTGACAGAGAAAGCGTTGATTACGGCAGATACAGAGACGAGTTTGCCGACTGGCAGAGCGAGAGGGATTATCTCACAAACAAATACTACACCGAGCGCGATTACGATTATGGCAAATATACCGACGAGCGAGACTTCACTTACGGCGCACATAGAGATGATATTGAGGACGCTCAGTGGGAAGCTGCACAGAGTCAAGCTGCGGCACAGTTTAATGCTTCTCTTCAGCAATCGCAAGCTCAGTTCGAGGCTTCTATGGAATATCAGAGGGAGCGCGATGAGATCGCGGATGATCTTGCGGAAAGAGAGTATCAACTTGCTGTTAAGAAGTATAGGGATAGTCAAAAAGCTGCTGCGCCTGCTACAGCTCCTGCGACTAAAGAACCCGTCAAGGAACCGGAAAAACCTACATATACGGGATCTTCTTACAGTGATGCGGTATCGTTTATGGAAAACAACGGCGTTCCGGGAGGAGTGGCGTCCGGCGTTATGACAGCCTCGGAGTGGAACCGCAGAAAATCATCTTATCAAACAACCGGACAGGGCGGTACTGAGGTTAAAAACTATAACAAATACTCGGATTATCTTGCAGACTATACAGAATATGCTATCGAAACATACGGAAAATAAGGGGGTACTATATGTCATTTGCGGATTGGAGCAACGAAAAGAAAAAGAAAAAGCAGGAACAGCAGCAGTCGATAAACACGCAGGCTGTTCTTGGAGATAAAACCTCTTTTTCAGATTGGAGCGACAAAAAAGCGGTCAGCAGAGTTGACTATGATTATGTTAATTCCTTTGTTAAGTCTGCAACCGACTTTCTTAGTACAGCAGAGAAAGAACATTCAAGTGTTGGCTGGGATAATGCCTACAATACTTACCGCACAAGAGTCAGCTCATATAATGACCTTAATGTAAAAGCAAGAAATATTAGTGAGTGGCTTAAAACCAACGCTGATAAGATAGACAGTGATACATACAATACCTATAACACTTTCCTTGATGAGTACAACAAATCAAGCGCGAGTGTTATAGAAGCTTTTAAAAGCTCTAAGGATATGTTTTCTCAGTTTGAGAGTGAGGAGGCATATAAAACCGCAAAGCGGCAGAATGATATTAACAATATGTCTCCCGATGATATTAAGCTGCATATTGCTGGTGGTGAGGATATTGCATATACTACTGCTGACGGCAAAAATGTGACATGGCAGAGCCTTTATGATAAAAAGGTCAAGGAGCAGGAAGCGCAGGCTTTATATTCTTCTATTTACGGTAAAACCGATTTCAAAGACGCTGTTAAGGCTGCTACTGCTTATAAAAACCCTGCTATCAAAGACGCGGAAAGAGGCAAAGCTGTCGTTAATAAGGTAACCTATTTTGAAGAAAACGCCAATATGATAGGTATGGGCGAGGCTAACGGCGGCGGAAGTAATATCGTTTCTTTCAGTATGAGCAAAATGACCGACCAAGAAAAGGCGATATATAATTATTATTTTGGTATTGGGGCATATGAGCAGGCTGACGCTTATCTTGACTCGCTGGAAGATGACCTGCAGGAGCGTTTTGAAACCCAGCTGATTGAAAACATGACGGAATTTGCACAGGAGAGTCCTGTGATTGCTTCTGCGATTTCTGTGGGAACAAATCTGTTCTCTGCGGCAGAGGCATTGAGAGATGTGTTTGACTATGCTGCATCGGGCGGGGAGACTTTAGACAGAAATCACTCTGCAGACGTGACTAATGCCATACGCGGTGCTGTTTCGGAGCAGGTTGACTGGGAGATAGGAAACTTTGACGCTTTCGACTTTCTCTATAACACCGGTATGTCGGGCGTGGACTCTCTTACTGCGGGTTACCTTCTCGGTCCCGTTGCCGGTGTTTCACTCGGTCTCTCTGCGGCGGCGCAGGGTGTGAATGACGCACTTGACAGGGGAATGAGCGACAGACAGGCGTTTTTTAATGGCTTCTTTTCGGGCGTGTTTGAGGGCATCTTTGAAAGTTTCTCAATAGGTAAGCTCAACGCTTTAAAGGAAGTGCCTGTCGATACCGTCAAGGACCTTGCAAAGAATGTTGCAAAGTCTATGCTTACCAACGCCACTGAAGAGGCAGCAACAGAACTCGCTAACATTGCGTATGATACAATAATTAACGGGAAATTTGCGAATTACACGATTGATGAGTTGAAAAATGGAGCATTGAAAGATGTGATTTTTCAGATTGCAGAGTCTGCTGCAAGCGGTGCTGTTATGGGCGCGGGCTTCGGTGTTATCGGAAGTGCGGCAGGTACGGCAAATACCAACGCTATTATGAAAGATACCTATGGTGGCTCGGCTTCCGAGCTTGTTACCGAGGCACTTGAAATAAATCCCGACAATAAATATGCTCAAAAGATACAGTCAAGGCTTGAGGGCGGCAAGAGTGCAACCGGAAATCAGTTGCGAAAGCTCAATTATCAGATAACCATGAGTGACGTTTCTGCTATTCAGAATGCTGCGGCTGAGAGGCTCGGTAAACTGGGTGAGACGGGTGATGTTGATGCTCTTGCTAAGGCACTGGCAAAGCAGGTAAAGTATCAGAGTGATTATAATAATGTCGTAGCACAGCTTATGGCACAAGGGAAAACGGAAGCCAAAGCAAAGAAAATAGCGAGCGACAGAATTGCAAACCCTATGAGCCGTTCCGAAAAACAGCTTATAGAGGGCAGTAAATACGGTCAGAGGGTGGCTAATGAGCTTAGCCCCGACAATATTCGTTCCGGTCAGTATTCCTCTGCATGGGCTGAGAAGATCGGCACAAACAGAATAAACTCCGAGGAATACGGCAGGCTGTTGGCGGAGGATGAGAATGTGACCGACACAAATGTCGGGAACAAACCGGAGCAGGTAAAGCAGACCGCGCAGGAGCCTGCTCCCACTTCGCAGGGCTTTGCACCCGAGGAGAAAACAGTTCCGACAGACGAGAACACCACCGCCGCAGAAAGTGCGGCAGAGAGCAAATTTGAGGCTCCCGAGGCGGTATCTGAGGAGGCAGAGGCGGACGAGACCGTGACGCTGGAGGCGGCTTCTGCCAAATACGGAGCGCAGGCGGGTGCTATGGTACACACATACTCCGAGGGACAGGACGTTGCCAAGTATGACGCGGCATATGGACGAGCCTATGATATGGGTAAAAGCGGCGTTGCGCTTTCTTATGCTATGGACAGCAAGTCTACAGCTTATCTTACCGAGTCGCAGAGAGAGCTTGCATATGAGGCAGGCAAGGCGGCTGCAGGCAGTGCAGCAGTCGAGCAGGACAATGCCAACAAGGCGGCTATAAACGGCAAGACCGGGCGCAGAATAGGCGTAGTCAAGGGTGAGGGTGTGAGCATATCCGACCTTAAAAAGAGCTTTAACGATACGCAGAACACCGCCTACAAGGTGCTTTCCACTTATGCCGAGGCTACGGGCATTGATATTGTGCTTTATAAATCCGAGGCGGGTGCTGACGGCAGATTTGAGGGGGCACAGGGTAAATTCAAGTGGAGCGAGGACACCATTTATATTGATATAAATGCGGGGCTTCGTATTGAAAAAGAAAAAAATATTCTTGCAAAATACACTATGCTGCGTACATTTGCGCATGAGTTTACACATTTCATTGAGAAGTGGAACCCGGTGCAGTATAATGAGTTCAGACGGCTGGTGTTTGATACTCTTACAGAGCGCGGCGAGAATGTTAACGATCTGATAGAGCAAAAGCAGGCATTGACCAAGGGAATGAGCTACGATGTGGCGAGCCGTGAAGTGGTTGCGGAGGCTATGGCGGACATTCTGCCGGACGCAAACTTTGTGCAGGAGCTGGCAGAGAAGCACAAGACCATATTTGACAAACTGCTCGAGAAGCTGAAAGAATTTGTTGCGGATCTCAAAGCATACTTTAGCAGTGTAATGGACAATGCTCCGATAGAAGCAAAGGCACTTAAGGAGCAGATAGGCGAGTCGGTTAAGTATGTTGAGAGCATTGTGAAGCTGTTTGACCGCGTTGCGGTTGAGGCTGTTGAGAATTACCAGCGTACCGTGGCTGTGGAACAGGAAAAAATTTCTGCTGAGCCTAAATTGGACACAAATCCGACACAAAGTCGTGATACCATAGTAGATAATAATACTGATGGAGGTATTGAAAATGCCGAGAGCGTTGACACCGGAAGAAATTCAAATGCTGAAGAAAAATCAAGCGGAGCACGAAAAGAAAATGGAGACCGATCCCGAGTACAAAGCACTGTGGGAGAAGAGACGCAGGGACTTCGCGAAGAGAGTGGGACCGCTGATAGGGGAGAGCATAGACGAGGAGAATTAAACTCTCAAAAAGAACTGTATAACAGTGAAGATTTTGTTACACCGGAACAAGGGACTGCTTTATATGACCTGCAGAAAAAGGCACTTGATGAATATGGCTTGAAGCTGCATATAATCAAGGAGTCTGCATGGGGCAGAGAAGACCCGGCAATCGCATTCAGAGGCGAGGTCTATGTGGTTGAAAACATAGAGGAAGATATGTTGAGTGATGTAATTCCTCATGAAGCGACCCATGCTATGAGACATTTGAAATTCCAGCCTTATTTGGATTTCATTGAGCGTACGCCCGATATGTTGAATTTTACGTCAAAGGATACCTATAGGCTGATAAAATTGATAGAAGATCACTTGAAGAAAAGAATCCCAAATTTCGACTTTTTAAATATGACTCCCAAACAGCATCGTATGTTCTATGATGAATTAAATTCATCGGTTTATGGACTTTTCAAAGGCGGAGCCATTGAAGATAGTAATTATGACTATGGGTGGATACCGAGTGCATTCCATGACTTTGACGCTTATATAAACGAGCTTGTGGGCATACATGAGCAGTTTAAGCAGCAAAATGCGCCTCAAAAGGCAGTGGAAACTGACCACAATGACGTATACGCAAGCCTTTCCAAAAAGCTTAATGGCTCCTATTTCGTAAAAGAAAATGGCTTGAATTTTGGTATTCGTGGTAATGATAAAGACGGTTATCATGGATTTATAAACAGAAAGCGTGAAGACACAGGAACCTATCCTATTGAAAACGCATTTGACAGAATATATAAAAGTGATGTTTTCAAGACTGCCAAAGAAGCTATTGATGATATCGTTTCGGTTGCAAGGATGAGCGAACTGTTGAAGCCTCGCGATAATGCTAACAAGGCAAGGGCTGCAAATAATAACAAGACTTCCTCTGAAAAGCTTGCAGACAGTTTGCTTGCAGGATATATCAACGAGGAGAATATAAACCGCACAGGCAAAGCTCTGACATCTAAGGAGTTATATGCTCTTGCTGATGAAGCATTTGGCGGCACACAGGCAGAGGGCGCATATAACCGCAAAGACGCCTATGACGCTATGGAGCTGGCGGTGAACAAATTCCTGCTGGAGCATGCAAGGCGGGCACACAAGAGCTTTAACGGAACAGCCGAAAGCGCGGTGAGCACTGTTGAATTTATGCAAGATATGCTTGAATTACTTCCTACGCAGAATGTGCGTACACAGGAGATGGAGGATTTTCAGCAGTTTTCCACTCCGCCGAACATTGCCTATCTTGCAGCATGGGCGGCAAACATAAATGCAAATGATTTTGTGTTGGAGCCCTCGGCGGGAATTGGCGGACTTGCCGTGTTTGCTAAGGCATGGGGCGCGGAAGTAGCTGTTAATGAGCTGTCAAAGCGCAGGCTTGAAGTGCTCCGCGCTATGGGATTTGACCACCTGTTTAACGAAAACGCAGAACAGATCGACAATATATTGCCGGATAGCATTTCACCGAGCGTTGTTATTATGAACCCGCCGTTTTCCTCTACTGCAGGCAGAACGACCAAAAACAAGACATCTAATGCCGAAAAGCATATAGACCAAGCATTGGCAAGGCTGCGCGACGGTGGGCGTCTTGTGGCGGTGCTTGGAAAGAGCATGAATGACAACGACTACTATAGTTATTGGGACAAGCTCCGCAAGAGTTTTAATATTCGCGCAAACCTTTCTATTGACGGCAGTAATTATAAAAAGTACGGTACCACATGGGGCGTGCAGATCGTAGTTATTGATAAGACAGGACCTCAGACCGGGAAAACCGTTACCGGAAGATTTACTGACCTTACAGAAATACCGAATGTATTGGAGGGAATTAGAAATGACAGGAGCCGTGTGGAAGAAAATCGTTCTGCAAGCACTAACGACAGTGTCAGCAAACCCGTATCTGATGGAGGAAATAAACAATCCGATACAGGACACAAGGGAGTCGGTGAACGTTCTGCTGGAGGTACTACCGACACTGAGCGAAAAAAGAGTCGAAAAAGCTCTGGCGGAGATCAGAGAACAGGGGATAGAACCGACGGAAAGAGACTTGCAGAAGAAAGCAATAAAGAGGCTGGAAGCAAAGACGGAGAGCGAGATAGAACTGCTGGACGCACAGATACTGGAGATGGCGCTGGAGCAGTTGAACCAAGTATCTCTGATAGACAGCAGCCCGAGTTATCATCATCACGACTGAGCGAGACCGAGGAAAGCAGCGACGACGGTGTATATGCTACATTTATTGCGCCGGATATACCGATAAAGGGCGGCAAGAAACACCCTGCGGTATTGGTTGAAAGTGCTGCTATGGCGGCTGTTTCCATGCCGAAGGCGACATATAAGGTTAAGCTTCCGGAGGATGTGATCAAAAATAATCTTTCCGACGCACAGCTCGTGACTGTCACTTATGCGGGGCAGGCGCATGAGCAGAAGCTACCCGACGGCAGAAGAAAAGGTTTCTTTGTGGGTGACGGTACGGGTGTTGGTAAGGGCAGACAGATAGCCGGTATTATCCTTGATAACTTTATGCAGGGACGCACTAAGGCTGTTTGGATATCCAAGAACAACGACCTTTACGGTGATGCTATCCGTGACTGGACTGCTACTACCGGACGCAGCAAGGACGAGGTTATAAGTCACAACAAGGTAAAATCAAAAGATAAAATCTCTATTAAAGAGGGTATTCTTTATTCTACCTATGACACACTTAAATCCGAGAAGGGCGGAAACCGTCTTGAACAGATCGTAGAGTGGTTAGGTGAGGATTTTGACGGCGTTATAGCCTTTGACGAAGCTCACAACATGGGTAATTTGTTCGGCAAAAAAGGCAAATTCGGAAAGTCAAAGGGCTCTGAAAAGGCAAGAGCCGGCGTAGAGCTTCAAAGAAGACTTCCTAACGCGAGAATAGTATACGTTTCAGCGACTGCGGCGACAGAGGTTGACAACCTTGCATACGCTGAGCGTGTCGGGCTTTGGGGACAGGGCACTGCTTTTACAAATGCGCAGGATTTTATATCTAAGATAGGTGCTTCCGGGCTTGCTGCTATGGAGCTTGTAATCCGAGATATGAAAGCTATGGGCACATACGTTGCGAGAAGTATAAGCTATAACGGTGTTAATTATGACACTGTAGAGCACGCACTTGACCCTATGCAGACCGAGATATACAACACTATGAGCCGAGCATGGCAAAAGACCATGTCAAACGTTCAGAGCGCACTGGAAACGACGGGTGGAAAGTACAACAGCACTGAGCGTCAGCGTGCGCTGGGTAACTTCTACAGCGGCATGCAGCGTTTCTATAACCAAGTGCTTACCTCAATGGCTATGCCGTCTGTAATTGCGGATATGCGCCGCGAGCTTGATGCGGGACATTCTGCTGTACTGCAGATAGTAAACACCAATGAGGCGCAGCAGAATAAGCAGCTTGCAGAAGCAAAGGCAAACGGAGAGAGCCTTGACAACCTTGACTTGACGCCCCGTGAGGCACTGCTCGGTTATCTTATGACCTCTTTCCCGACGCAGATGTTTGAGGAATACACCGATGATGACGGTAATTTGCGTTCTCGTCCCGTTATGGACAGTGCAGGAAATCCTGTTCAAAACAAGGAGGCTATAAGACAGCGTGACGCGCTTGTGGCAGAGGTAAACCAAATGAGTATTCCGGACGGACCTCTGGAAATGCTATTTGACGCTTTCGGTCCCGATATGGTAGCCGAAAACACAGGCAGAAGCCGTAGAGTTGTACCCAAGAAGATGGCTGACGGGTCTATAACCCGTGTGGAGGAGAGACGTACACTTAATCACAGAACGGCTGATGTTCAAGCCTTCCAAGATGGAAAGAAGCGTATTCTTGTATTCTCCGACGCGGGCGGCACCGGCAAGAGTTACCACGCAGACCGCACAGAGAAAAACCAGCAGCTTAGAATACATTATGTTCTTCAGCCCGGTTGGGTAGCCTCTAACGCGGTACAGGGATTTGGACGTACACACAGAAGTAACGAGGCAAGCGCACCTATATATAAGCTTGTTACAACCAATATAAAGGGACAGAAGCGTTTTACCTCCACAATAGCAAGACGTCTTGACCAGCTCGGAGCACTCACTAAGGGTCAGAGAGATACCGGATCGGGTATGTTTGGGGCAAAGGACAACCTTGAAACAGACCTTGCAAAGGACAGCCTCCGCGAGTTTTACCGCAGACTTGGTAAAAACCTTATTGAGGACGTTGACGGTATGAAAACTCTTGACCGGCTTGGTCTCAAAGAGAAATTCACAGACGAGTTTGGCGCTTTCAAAATCAATGATAATCTTGCAAGAGACATAAGCACATTCCTCAACCGTATTCTTGCGCTTGAGGTAGACGAGCAGAACGTTGTATTTGACGCTTTTATCAGTATCTATGAAATGGAGCTTGAGGCGGCAATTCAGTCGGGCAACCTTGACACGGGCATGGAGAATGTAAAAGCGGATAAAATAGAAGTCGTTGACGATAAGGTTATTCGCCAAGATGAAAATACCGGGTCTGAGACACACTACATTCAAGCCAAAACCTATACCAAGCCCAAGGTGGTAACTACCATAGACGAAATGTCAAAGAGACGTGACGGGTTTGTGGGCGTATACCGTACAGAGGGCGGCGCGGTGAGAGCTGTATTCCGTATAGCAGATAAAACTACCGAATGGGGAGCAATTCAAAAGCAATTCAGACTTGTAAGCCCCAACTTGGGAGCTAAGACGAGTGTTTGGAATGAAAGCACTCTGAATGACAAGGCTGAGTTGATCGACAAGGCAGAATGGCAGAAGGAATGGGACGCAGAGGTGGCAAGAGTCCCCGAGTACAACGAGGACACGCTGCATATGCTTACCGGAGCACTGCTGCCTATATGGAATTCACTCCCCCAAGAGGGCAGCACAAAAGTCAAGCGTCTTATCGCTAACGACGGAAATACATACCTCGGACGTGTAATTGACAAGGACCTTATTGATACTGTTCTCAACCGTTTCTCTGTTGACAGAACAAAAGAAGTGTTTACTGCGCAGCAGGTAAGGGACAAGGCTATAAATAACGGTGTTCGCTTCTATCTCACCAATAACAGAGCTGAGATCTTCCGCAGCAGAGTGAGTGGTGAGTGGCGTTTGGAAATCACTCAGCCTTATAACACATGGTTCCTTAAAAAGACTTACCCGGGATTGATACAAGAACGCATACAGTACCGTGACCGTTATTTTATCCCGGTAGGCGAAACCGGAACACCTATCCTTAAAAAAATACTGCAAGACAACCCTGTACGCAGCACTGCGGACGATATGGAACAGTATCAGTCGAGAGCATATATTAACGATGGCGAGCAGTACCAGCAGCGTACTGGAGGCTTGACGGATTATGAGGTGCTTGAATATGCTGCCGACAAGGTAGATCTGACAAACCTCACGGATGGTGAGAAAGATGCGCTTCGTATATTCAAGGAACGGCTTTCGAAGTTAAATCAGTTGCAGGACGATAGAGCCGAGCAAGGCAGGCTTTACAAAGAACAGCAGTTTGGCGCAAAGCCCGACAGAGCTGCTGCGGCTGAGACTCTTAACCGCATGCACATACTTGACAGTCAGATACAGAAGGCAAGCGCTGACGTTCTCTCTGTTGAGGATAAAAAGGTGCTGAAAACCGTTCTGCAGAAGGCGCGTAAGGTCGTTGAGGTGGAGGAGCGCCGACACGGGCAGGAGATACTTAACCGCTGGCGTGACCGCCGAAATAATGCGGCAGCTATCAAGAAATACCGTGACCGCTTAAGACGTGATGTGGACGATTTGTCGGGCTGGGTGCTTAATCCTAACAACAAGGATATTGTGAAGCATATCCCCGACGCGCTGAAGAACTCTGTCGTTCCTTTCCTCTCCAGCATTAACTTTATGAGCAAGAGATCTCTAAATGGCGGTGCTGCGACGCAGGCTGACGAGGCGTTTATGGACAGGCTTAAGAAGCTGAACAAAGCGCTCAAATCCAATATTGACCTAAACGGGCTTTATTCGGGTTACAGCGACCTGCCTCCGAACTTTATGGAGAGGTTACAGACCTTTATAGACTCTACCGAGGCGCTTGTTAAGAAAAACAGCGGCGAGCTTGTTATAAACCTTATGACGAGTGAGGAGCTGAAAGAGCTTTCGCAGGTGGTGCGCACACTGAAAAAGTACATAATGCAGTTTAACCGCTTCCATTATAATGCTATGTATCAGCATGTATATGAAGCAGGCGACAGCTCCATTGAGTATATGTCGGAAATGAAGCCTGCGGGGAACACCGGAAAAATATCTGAGTTTCTGCTGTGGCAGCAGATACGCCCTGCATTTGCCTTTGAGCGTTTTGGCGAGGGCGGCAAATCGATATATGATGGTCTGCGTCGCGGACAGGCACAGCTTGCCTTTAACACGGAAAAGATCAAGGAATTTGCGGACAAGACGTATACTGCAAAAGAGGTCCAAGCGTGGGAAAACGAGCTAAAGAGCTTCACTATTACCGGAGACCTTGTGAAGATACCCGTATCCAACATTATGGCGATGTATCTCTTGACTAAAGACCCCGAGGCAAAGGTGCATATCGACGGCGACGGTATCCGCGTTGCTACCTTCACCCACAAGGGCAAGAAGATCTCCGACACGGGACACAGACTCACTACCGCAGAAATTAATCGAATAGTTAATTCGCTGACTCCGAGACAGAAAGAGGTTGCGGAGAGTTTGCAGAAGTTTATGGCGGAGCAGGGCGGCGCGTGGGGTAACTATGTATCTGTTGCTCGCTTCGGTGAGGAGCTTTTCACAAATCCCAACTACTTCCCGATCAACTCCGACGGACGGCACCTGCAGGCGAATACTGAGGAGCACCCGAGCGCTGCGGCTTTGTATGCTTTGCTTAACATGAGCTTTACCAAGTCGAGAAAGGAAAACGCCTCAAACCGTATCGTTATATACAGCGTCTTTGACGTTTTCGCAAATCACATGGCGAGCATGGCACAGTACAATGCTATGGCGCTGCCTTTGCTTGACGCAGTTAAGTGGTTTAACTACCAGCAAGTTTTCATTGATGATGAGGGCAACAAGACTGTTGTGGCAAATGTGCGGGAGAAGATGGCAAAGGTTTACGGCGTTCCGGAGGAAAAGAGACCGGGCAGCGGTAACAAGGGCTATGCGGTTTCCTTTGTCGAGAACATTCTAAAGGCGTTTAACGGCACCGAGGCGCAGGGCATACCTGCAGATGAGGTGGGAATGACTGCACTGCACCGTTACAATATAGCGCAGGTTGCATTTAACTTCCGCGTTGTAATACAGCAGCCTCTTGCAATTACCCGCGCCGCGTTACTGGTAGACTATGCCTCTATACTCCGTGGGTTGAAGCTCAGCCCCAAGGCTATCAAGAATAATATCAAGGAAATGCGGGAACACAGCGGCATTGCGGCATGGAAAGCTCTCGGTTTCTACGATATTAACATATCCCGTGGACTTACCGATATTATCAAGCACAAGTCTACCTTTGGTGACAAAGTAAGCGATATTGGTATGTGGGGAGCTGAAAAGGCGGACCTTATGACATGGGCTGCCATTTGGAGTGCTGCCAAGGAGGAAGTCATACGCAAGCAGAAGATCAGACCCGAAAGCGACTTATTCTATGATGAGGTCACAAAGCTGTTTGAGGACATTATCTATAAGACGCAGGTAGTTGACAGTGTACTGACCAAGAATGAATTTCTCCGCAGCAAGGGTACATTTGCACGACTCGTCGGCTCCTTTATGTCAGAGCCTACGACCACCGCAAGCATGCTGATAGACGCTTATGACAAGTATTATACAGATATGCAGCGAGGTATGACACGCCAGCAAGCTTGGCAGAATAACGGGCGTTATATTGGGCGTGTGGCTTATGTATACGGCGTGAGCGCGGTGATCCTCGCTGCTGTGCAGGCTGTTGCGGACGCATGGCGAGACGATGACGAGTATGAGGAGTGGTACGAAAAATGGCTTGAAGCATTCGGCGGCAACCTTGTGGACGAGCTTATTCCGGTAAACAAGCTGCCAATACTCAGCGATTTTTACGACCTTGCAAAGACTGTGCTTGCTGTATTCGGAGTTGACACCTACGGCAACCCTCCGCAGTCGGTATTTATGCAGTGGTATGACAGTCTTGTTAAGGGTGTTAAGATACTGCACGACAGAATTACCGGTGAAGATACCAACTACACATGGTACGGCGGCATTTATAAGATGCTGCAGGCTGTTTCCGGTATGTCGGGGCTTCCTATGGCGGCAACTACCCGAGAGCTCGTCGCGCTGTGGAACAATACTGTTGGTGCTATGGCACCGAGTCTCAAGGTCAAGTCCTACGACCCGGGCGATATGTCAGAAATCAAATATGCTTACGCTGATGGTTATCTCACTTTCGATGAGGCTGTGGCGCAGCTGCTTGATATGGGACTTGTTGACAATGAGAACGAGGCATATTTCACCGTTCAAGGCTGGGAGGCAGGCGAGGGATATTCCCGCTACGACGCTGTATATGATGTTGTTCGCAACGGCGGCAACATTCGCGAGGCTATGGCAGAGCTTACCTCTCACGGCTACACCGAGGAGCAGATTATAAGCCAAATCAAGGGCAAGATCGGAGAATGGTACCGTGGCGGCGAGATCACCAAGGCGCAGGCTGTAACAATGCTTCAGAAGTACGCAGATATGGACAGCGACAAGATAACCGAAACGGTGAACAAATGGAGCAGCAAGGTCGTAACCGGCATTGATTACGACGATATAGACGATGAGTTTATGGCTGGCAACATTACTGCTTCCCGCGCTATTCAGATGTATAAGCTTTACGGCGGCATGACACAGGATAAGGCGCGTGAGAAGGTAACTGTTTTGGAATTTGTTAAAAAACATCCGTCGATGGAGGGCATATCTTATTCAGCTGTTGAGAGCTACACAAAATACTGCGAGCCTTACGGAGTATCGGCACAGGTATTCTATGACGCTTGGAAGCAGAAAAACAATCTTTCCGGCGACGTCAAGGAAAGCATGATGAGATACATCAATTCCTTGAATTTGAGCGCCCGACAGAAAGACAGTCTATACTATGCTTTTGGCTGGGCTGAAAGCAAAATATATGAGGCACCGTGGCGATAAGTGCCAAAAGCGGTGGGGTGGGTTTATAACTCACCCCACTTTGTTATATCATTAGGGTGATTAACGCAGGGGGATTTTTAAAAATGATTTTTTCTAACTACCCATTTACACTTGATATTCACAATACGCTGTCGCAGGTGTCTATACCCGTGACGCTGGGTGACACGGCGAGGCAGCTGTTTATCAGCTTGACCGACGGCGGCAAGCCATATATTATTGCTGACGGCTGCAGGGCTACATTGGCAGGTAAAAAGGCGGACGGGACCTCTATTCTGCACGACTGTATCATAGAGAAAAACACGACTATCCACTATGATTTTACCGAACAGACCGCGACTGCTATCGGCAAAACTGACTGTCAGATATTGCTTTACGATGAGGACGGCAGACTTATTGCCAGCCCTCGCTTTACTATGGTGGTGTACAAGGACGTCTTAGGCGTTGATGTATTGTCCGAAGATGAGCTTCTTTCCATTGGTCGTATGCTCGCAGCGGAGGAAGTGCGCGTTGTGGAGGAAAATGAGCGCGTTGCGGCAGAAAATGAACGTGTTGAGAGTGAAAGCGGGCGTGTTGAAGCTGAAAATGAGCGCGTTGAGGCTGAAAAAGAGCGTTATGCTGCATTGCGTGAAGCGCTCTCTGCTGTCGAACATAGTGGCGTATATGTAGGTGAGGGGGAAATGCCTAACGGCTACTTCTTACAGGTTTGTCCTTTGGGTGACGCGCAGGGAGAATTGGGCAAAACTTGGCTTTTGTCTATCAATGATGACGGCAATATTGATCTCGTCAGCTTGGAAGAGGCAGTAGCCGGGGCAACGAACAATGTCGTTTCGGATGCTATAAAAGGTACTATTACGCAGAAAACGGGCGACAGCGAGACTATGGTAATGAGCCAGAAGACAACAACCGATTATTTGATGCAGCACAGCAAAAGGCTCGCCAATCTTGAACAAGGCTTAGTACCGTCTCCGTTTGTGACGGATGACAGCGCGGCATACGTGAAGGACGTACCCTTAAACGCGCTGCCTTTTGCAGAAGTATCTATTGTTGGCGGCGTGACAAGAAATTGCGCGAATGAGTTTAACCCTTCTTATATAAAACGGTTAGACAACCTCACTTATACAAATGGAGTATTTAAGCAGATTGCCGCAGATACTCGCGCAGTTCAGTATTTTAAAATGCAAAAATTTAAAAATGATGGTTATGTGGGCGAGGCGTGTTCGTCATATGCTGGCTATGTCGGTGTTTTGAAAAGTTCATTTACCATAGATGGTACATTCGATACACTGCGTATTGGTTTTGGTGGAGAGTCTAAGGATACAGTATTTGATATGGATGTTACTAATCTTGCCAATGGCGCTTACTATATCTCTATCAACTGTATTAATCTAACGCAAGGTTCTGTGATCTTTAGAGAAGTAATGATTTCTACAAAGGATATTCCTTACGAGCCTTACTTTGAAGGGGCACGCTCTGCGCCAGTGACAGAGGTTGAGAGTATGGGAGCGAATTTGATGCCGTTGTTAACAGAAAAAACTCAAAACGGAATAACTATACGAAGAGATTCTGACGGAATATATCATATTTCAGGAACTGCTACTGAGACTGTTGCAGAAGCTATCCCAGTATCCTTGCCCGAAGGAACATATTCTTTGAAGCTTAATTGTTCAAAATCAATTGGCACAAAGTCTGACGATACTATCAGCGTTGTTACAAGATCGTTTGATAGATGGATTATAGCAAGACACGCTTTTCAAGATGATGTTGCCGTGACAACCTCTTGCCCCAAGGTTGATAGCATTTTGTTTGTTGTTTATAAGGGAGTAACTTGCGATGACGTTACTATAGCCCCTATGCTCAATAAAGGTGCCGCATTGCCTTACTCACCTTATAACAAACAGAGCCTTCCTATTCCCGAAGCTGTCCAAGCTCTTGAGGGATATGGCTGGGGTGTGAGTGATACTTGCTATAACTATATCGACTTTGAGAATAAGCGATTTGTAAAGCGTGTCGAAAGGGTTGTACTCGATGGCTCGGCTGATGAAAAATGGGCGGCTACGGCAGGTTTAAACGTAACAGATTATAACGCATTTTATGTGAGGTTATATGCCGAAAACTCACACAAAACCGCGTTTGGCGTAGCAGTAGGCGATACATTGCTAAATAGAACAAGTAGCGATTTATATAATAAAAAAAATTGTGATGGATTTTGGATGGGAGACAAAACAGACAAACAAATTATTGTTCGTGTTCCCAACACCATTACCAACGCAACAGAATTAAGAACTTGGCTGTCCGCAAAGCCACTTACTGTCTATTACGAGGCAATGGAAACAACCGTTATAGATGTGTCCGATATTCTATCTAATGATAATTATATTGAGGTCGAGGGTGGCGGTACGCTGACGTTCAAGAACGAGCACGGATACGCTGTACCGAGCGAGGTCACATATCAGATCAAGGAGGCGATTGAATGAAGCATATAGGACTTGCAAAGAAAAACAAAGCGGTATCTCCAAAATCGTGGGACACGCTTTATGAGTCGGAGATCGTGCGCCTAATAAGAGAGCGTTACACAGTCAATCAAGAGCTTGCGATCCTGCGGCAGAGGGACACAAAGCCCGAGGAATACGCGGAATATAACGCTTACGTTGAAGCTTGCAAAGATGAAGTGAAATCAATATTTATACGGGAAGGAGAAAATGATGCCAGCAACAGCAATATTGAGAGTAAAAGATGAAAATGGAAAAACATATGATATTCCCGCCCTTCGCGGTAAGGATGGTAAGGACGGATATACACCTCAAAAAGGGATTGATTATTTTGACGGTTTGAATGGTATTAACGGCAAAGACGGAACTAATGGCTCCGATGGTGCTGACGGCAAAGACGGCAAAGACGGCGCCAACGGGTTTTCTCCTATAATATCGGTGGTGCCAATCACAGGAGGTCACAGACTTACTATAACTAATGCTACCGGTACTAATACTGTAGATATTATGGATGGCAAGGATCTGCAAGGCTGGGCGAGCGTAATCAATAACAATACGGTAATAAGCTTCACTCCTGCCGACAAGACAGAATATCGTTTCCCCAATGCAACGAGTGTTAATATTATTTGCCCTTCGGGTTCAACAAACTATGAGTGTTGGATTTACATAGGCGGTAAAAATGCTTCGTTCAGTATATCGGGTGCTACGCAGATAGGTACGGTTTCTGCTGCGGATTATTCAAGTATTTCCGCTATTGAGATCTCCATTAAAGATGGCAGATTTGTCGTTGGATTTAGTGGCGAGTTGATTTAAAGGCGGTGGTGTTGTGAATGGCAGAAGACGGCGGCTTTTGATGGCACAGACAATTAAGGGTGATGGTAGCGGCGGCATATGTCCCGAGTGCAACAGTGAGAATACTAAATGCAGGGAGAAACAATATTGCGAAGCCTGCGAAGATCTGATCTACGAGAAATGCCACTGCTACGATTGCGGTCTTAATTATGAACACGAATACAGCTGTATGTGCGAAGAAGATGCGAGCATTTGCCCCGAGTGCGGCACTCAGATGAAATGGGTTGAGTCCGGTGGCGAATGGGGCTGGTATTGTCCCGAGTGCGGCGCATAAATTAATTATTATTAGGAGGTTAAAAATGGACAGTACGCTTTGGGTGGCGCTATTTTCGCTCCTCGGTACGCTCATCGGTACTCTCGGTGGCATTGTCGCGAGTAGTAAGCTGGTCAATCATCGGCTTACAGCACTTGAAAAACAAGTTGAAAAGCACAATTCGGTTGTTGAACGGCAATACATAATCGAGGGCGAAGTTAGGGAGCTGCAACATGAGGTAAAAGAGTTAAAAACCTATCATCAACCGCATAAGGAGGAATGAATTATGGATCTTGGAATTGCGGGAGTAACAGTTATTACAGTAATATGCTATATTGTCGCTGAGGCTGTCAAGGCGGCAAATATAAACACTAAGTGGCTGCCGGTCATTTGCGGTGTGCTTGGCGGTGTGCTGGGTGTTGTTAGTATGTACGTTATGCCCGATTTTCCGGCAGAGGACGTTATAACTGCCATTGCTGTGGGTATTGTATCGGGGCTTGCTGCTACGGGAGCAAATCAGATATACAAGCAGCTTAAAGGTGGTGATAGCACCGGTGAGAGCAAGTAGCTTTGTATCGTCACTAAAGAAGATAGCAACAGAACATAAGACGGTGTACGCGTGGGGTATGTTTGGCTCTGTCATTACCAAAACAAGGGTAGAGGGCAAAGCCAAACAGTACCCCTCTTGGTATACCTTGCAGAAGGTCAATTCGGTTTTTGCGCCTCTGTACGGGGCAAGTCCCGCGGTGTGGGGCTTTGACTGTGTGGGGCTCGTTAAGGCGGTCCTATGGGGCTGGAATGGGGACGAGAGTAAAACATACGGCGGGGCGGTTTATGCGTCCTGCGGTGTTCCGGACGTCTCTACTGAGGGCATGATCGGGCTGTGCGCGGGTGTGAGTGCTGACATGAGCAGCATTGCTGTGGGTGAGTTTCTATGGCTGCCCGGGCATTGCGGTGTATACATAGGCGACGGCAAGGTGGTGGAGTCTACGCCAGCGTGGGAAAACGGCGTGCAGATCACTGCGCTGGGGGCGCGTAATTGGCGCAAGCATGGCAGACTACCATATGTTGAATATGATAAGGCGGAGGGGGTGAAAAACACCGTGACGATTGAATTATCGGTTCTCCGCAAGGGCAGCAAGGGAGAGCAGGTCAAGACGCTACAGAGGTTATTAAAAGCCTTTGGGTATAAGGGAAGTGACGGCAAGGCTCTAACTATTGACGGCGATTTTGGCGGGAATACTGACTATGCACTTCGCGCTTATCAGAAGGCGTACAAGCTGACAGTGGACGGCGTGTGCGGCGGGAAGTCGTGGAGGTCTATATTAAGATAAAGAAAAGGGCACCCTTGCGGATGCCCTATTTTACTTGGGTTGTGGTAGTTATCATAAATTACAATTAGGTGGACCGAGTTGCTTCTTATGATAATTAAATATCGTGAAAATAAATAGCTAAATT
>JAEIGA010001219.1_pt1 | contig 39679 bp, 54 predicted proteins | sample 9270691 | NCBI WGS metagenome assembly JAEIGA01 (sample SAMN17057246, study PRJNA624740) | gut metagenome | biome: biome; isolation source: fecal sample | host: Bos grunniens | place: China: Xizang | collected 2019 | reverse complement strand
CTTGATGTGCTTTTTGCAATTCTGGCTGGTGTGATATACGGAAATGCCAGCGAAAATCCGTCTTTCGGAATGGATAAAGGTTTTAGCCTCGATGCCACAGCCAGCCTTGATGCCCCAGCCAGCCTCGATGCCACAGCCAGCCTTGATGCCACCGCCAGCCTCGATGCCCTCGCCAGCCTCGATGCCCTCGCCAGCCTCGATGCCACAGCCAGCCTTGATGCCCCAGCCAGCCTCGATGCCACCGCCAGCCTCGATGCCACCGCCAGCCTCGATGCCCCAGCCAGCCTTGATGCCCCAGCCAGCCTCGATGCCACCGCCAGCCTCGATGCCACCGCCAGCCTCGATGCCCCAGCCAGCAATAACACTCAGTTTTGCGACAATGGATTTTTTGACCTCGATCTTGCCTCTGACAACAAGGCGATCATCCAAGTCGATTTCCAGAGTATCGTCAACAATCAGGTCGCCTTCCAGAACATAGTCGCCGTTGGCAATCCGCTTCAAGCCGGAGAATAATTTGTCGATCTTCATATTACATTCCTTTCTTATAAATCAGTTTCTCTTCGTCCCAATCGGGATACTTGCTCTTCAAATAGTCTCTTACATAGCCTTCCATCGCCTTGCGGTCAATGCCTTGGTCATACATCGAGTGGCATCTCAGGCACATTGTCACGATGTTTTCCTCAATCCCCAAACCGCCTTGGCTTCTTCTTATGTAGTGGGAATTGGGCATTGCCATTGGAGAACCACAGATGATGCAGCAATGGTTGTCCCTTTCCCAAACCGCTCTCTTTACCCACGGAGGGATGTCACAGGCTTTGGATCGTCTTGATTTCATTCAGCCCACCTCCCCAAAAGACTAGCCAGTTCTTCCTCGCTCCGAGTTTCGATGCCTTGCAGTTTGCATTCATAAACAAGGGCATCAATCAATCGTGTCATTTGCTCTCTGTCGTAAGTGCTAGAGCCGTAGTAGAGGATCACATTGGTGCATCCCTCAATTTTGCTTGGCATCGTATCAGTAATCCAACCAAGTCCATTTCTTGACCAGCCAGCCATTAGTGAACAAAGTGCCTTGTCTTGGACACACACAATATCCGAATTGCCACCGATCTCCTTTATCACAGAGCGGTAAATTTCGGTCTTGCTCACCTTCAGTTTTTGGGCCAACTTGTCGATCAGCACCCACGCATAGGCGTTTGAATCTAGGCTGCGCTTTCGCTGCGTTTTGCCTATCTTGACTGTGAGGCTCTCTGTGGCTCTCAGTTCCTCGAACATCTGGAATAGTGTCTGTTTATCCCCATCTGCCTCAAGGCTTACTACAGGCTTGCCAGTGACATAGGAGATAGAGATATTCACTATTCTTCCAGTGAACTCAGCCATTGGATTTCACCCACTTGGGGTCTTGCCACACAAAACAGGTCTTGCCGCTCTTGGTGTTGCGGATGGCAATAGCCACGATCTTCTTCTTCTCGATGACGATCTTCTGCACCTCAAAGGTGTCGAAGCACTGCACTCGCTGTCCGTTGGATTTCAATGCGGTGCAATCCTCTGCCTTGATCCAGATGAAGGGAGCGGTGTACAACTCTCGACCAATGCCCCAGTTGAAGCAGGCTCTCTTGAAGCTGTCGGAGGCCAATCCCTTTTCTTTCTCGGTGTTGCTCTCAGTGCCGGTGTCTTCCTTGGAGATCCACATCTGCTTCTTCTCGTCCCAAATGGAAACGATGCAGTTTGCGTTGTCTCTGGTGTGCGTTCTCTGCCAGTTCATCGCACCCACAGTTTCGTCCAGGATGTTCTGATCGCATCGGGCATCCTTATACAGCAGAAGGGAAACGCCGTTCTCCTTCGCCATAGCTACCCGGCATTCGATCTCGTCTGCTCTCAGGTCTCGGAACATACACATACTTCTTTCTCCTTGTTGTTAAAATTCAGCGGACAGTTATATCCGATAGTGTGCTTGGGTGCGAGAAGGATCTCGCCGGTCTTACTGCACACATCTCTATAACTAGGGTCTCTTGTCATCAACGGACACCAATGGCAGCAAATATCATTTTCGGGGAAGCCGATTTCTGCTGTTGCCCTGGTGTAGTAGGACACGCCTCTTGAGAAATCACGCATCCTTGTTTTCCTCTCTGCTCTCGCAATACTTTGCGACATCCTCGTCATTCATCAGCACACGAAGGATCTCCAGCTTGTCATCGATGGAAATGTAGGCATTGGCCATCACAGCACCTTGTGCCTGGCGGTAAATCTCGCTCTTCTTCATAGTCATTTCTCCTTTTCAAAATATTCAGTTAATCGTTCACGCATCTGTAGCGATCTTTCATACACTCTTCGCAGAGGATTTCGCCGTAGATCTCATAGTAGTAATCGTCTTGGATGGGTTTATGACAATCGTCACATCGAGGGAGTCTATTCAACTCATCACTCTGCGCTCGGTCTAAGTTGACAAAATCCACATCGGGATCGTTATGTCGGAAATAACTCATTTACTCACCTCCCCATTGTTCTGCCATAGCCTTTGCAATGCCGGGGAAGGTCTTGCTTCTGTTCTTAGCCCGGTCGGTCGTAAACATTCCCCGGTGTTTATCGTTGTGTTTGCCAGAATAACTTCCGCTTGGGCACCATGTCCGTTCGGGTTCTACGATGTCTGTTGGTTTCAACGGAGCAACGCCTCGCTCCCACAGCAAGGTTTTTTTCGTAAACGGATGCCCATATTCATACGGTTGCACAGCTTGTGACGGTTCAGGATATTCGAAAACCTTGCTTGGTGTTGGGTTCTCTATAATCACCCTGTCGCAATCAGCAGCCCAAATTGCCAAGAACAACGCCTTGCCGCAAAGTCCATCATAATAACGGCTGATATTCAATTTTCCGCCCTTCCAAAGATGCCGTGCGCCTGCGTTACTTGTTTTTGTACAAGGCGGAAAAGCTATTATCATGTCCCACTTTCCACCAATGCTATGCTTTGCTCCATCCGTTGTTTTGAATTCACAAAATCCATTCAGCAACGGCAACACATCACCTTTTATATGCCATTCCGGATGTCCTCCGGAACATTCGATGATGTCGCACGAATAGGCTTCGTGTCCCAGCTTGCGGAACTCTTTGCATACCGCTTGGCTTTCCTCGCAAGCTATCAATACCTTCATTTCAGACACTCCTTCTTTGCGATCATCTCAACGATTACCCCCACCGGGATCAGAATCGCAAATGCGATAACTCCTACCATCTGCCAAAAGTCCATCTTCAAAACTCTCCTTTATGTATGTAATTTCCACGCCCTCTTGATCTGCCAAGAGATTGATGAGGGCTTCAAGAATGTCTCTCGGTTTCATGCGCCCTCCTTGCTTTTGTCGCATCTTATGCGACATTTAAGTTAAAAAAATATCCGTTGCTTCTGCATCGGTCATCTCCAGGGCTTCCTTCATCTTCTGCGCCTCACCAATGGTGATTTTCTCGAAATTGTTCAGTTTGCGGTACAAAGTAGACCGTTCAACGCCAATCATATCGGCCAAGGCTTCGACATTCATGCCCTTCTCCACGATTTTTGCTTTCAGTTTGTTCAGTTTCACTTGCCTTTCTCCTTTCTTGGATTGTCGCATCCTGTGCGACATCGTTATAATAGCAACAGCTTTCGCATTTGTCAAGAGCATTTTCGCAAATTACGCAAAATTTTTTGAAATTGTTGTTGCAATTTTGCGACAATGGATGTATAATCAATGTACTAGGAGGTGACACCAAAATGACAATCGGAAACCGAATTAAAGACAGAAGAAAGCACCTAAGAATGAGTGTTGACGAGTTGGCAAAGAAACTTGGCAAAGATCGTTCCACCATTTATCGATACGAAAAAGGCGATATAGAAAATCTACCATTGGACATTCTTGAGCCAATCGCTGTCGCACTGGAGACCACACCTCAGTATTTGATGGGATGGGATCAAGTAGAAAAAAAGAACGACATCCTGGCGGACATCGTTCTTCGATTGCAGACCGACTCCCAGTTCCGGGAGGCCTGCGAAAAACTATATAGTGTGGATAAACGGAAGTTATCTAGCATCCTGACACTTCTTGACTAAGATTTTGTGGATCAAATCTATTGTCGGCAGGTCGGTGCATTTCTCTAAAAGTTCAAGGATTTCTTTGATGTACTGTTCTTTCATGGTGCATTACTCCTTCCGAACTGGTGTTCTGTGTCTTTATTTTACAACTATGGGAAATGTTCTGACAAGTGGAAATTTATACCGCTTTTTCGACACCGATCATGGCTATAGACTACAATTTCATATCTGTGATTTCAATCCGCACATCCGATGTTTTTGCCACATTATCTGTGCGTAGGTTAATCACATTTGTTTCTCTATTGGGCACATCTGTTATCAATAGCATCATATCTGTTGCATTTTATATCACAACTGATGATTTGGAGGTAAATATATGCCGTTCTTAGGTGAAACCTTGGAAGAAAAGCCCTATAACATTTGCATTAGCTGTCCCAGAATAGGTCAAACTTGTGATGGCCCGAACTTCCTGGCAATGTCCGTGTATCGTTGGTGCGAGTGGTGTCACCTGAGAAGAGATTTCCTTGGATGGAAGAATGCCACCATTGCAGATCGGTCAGGCGTGTCAAAAGTGTCGGTGGATCGCATCATGTCCGGTGATGTTAAAGATCTGAGAATTACCACCATGCAGGCGGTTACAAAAGCATTGGTCAACGGCTCTTGGGGTCAATCCCCTTGTGTCCTGGTCACGGAAACGGAAAAAGAAATTTATGTGGACAATCCGGTGATCGTTGCACAGTGCCAACATCTTCAGGAGAAAATCGATGCGCTGTCCGAGGAATATAAAACAGAAGCAGCCACTCTCCGTGCCGAAGCACAGGCGAAGATCGATTTTCTCCGTGAGCAAATAAGAATTAAGGACAGACACATCGACCTGCTACACTCCATCATCGAGCGCAGCCAGAAAGATTGAGGATTTGCCATGAATGAGAAAGAAAAGATAAAAGCCGAACTGAGAAGCCTGTATAAATCTCTTTGCGAAACAGATCAACAATACGAAAAGGCCAAGGGAAAGCGGTTTTTCATAACCATTCTCGCCTTTACTGCTTTTTATTTCGTGGTTCTAATGCTATTTGCCGGAAACACAAGCATAAGAGATGTTCTCAACGAAGGTGTTTGGGGCATACTTGCTTCGCTGTTCGTTTCTGTCGTTTTTGCGCTTATACATTTTTTTGCAAATTGGACAATCTTTCATCAGCTTTCCGAAATGGGCAAACGAGAGACCGCAGCACTAGAACGCATCCGAAATCGCATAAGAGAACTTGAAAACAAGCTGGAAAGACTAGAAGATTAGAGGAGGCGATTATTTTGTATAAACAACTAGAGAGATACAGAGAGAAAAATAATGGCCGTGTTCGGGTTGTGAAATACGGCAGATGTTCAACAGATGAACAAGGTAAAAACGGCTATACCATAGCAGACCAATTAGATTTCATTGAGATGTTCGCCAAAGAAAATGATTTAATTGTTGTCGATGAGTATGTGGACGAAGGAATTTCCGCAACACTGGAGATTGACAAAAGAAAAGCCCTTGCACAACTCATCGAAGATGCAAAGGCTGGAAAATATGATATTGTTGTTGTAAAGTGTTTAGACAGATTTTTCCGTAATGTAGGCGAATACTACGCAGCGCAGAAGCAGTTACAGAAAGCCGGTGTAACTTGGCTGTCGATTGAAGAGCCGGATTTAGATCCGCAGGATGTTGATGCTGCTTTTAAGATCAATATCTATCTTTCTATGGCTGAGTATGAAGCCAGAAAGACATCCAAAAGAATACAGTTCAACAACAAAATGCGTATCAAGAACAAGCAAGTTGTCACAGGAAACCACAACTTTCTGTTTCCGTGGAAGGTGGTCGGTGAACCGAAGAATAAACACTTGGAAAGAGATATGGAACAAGCTGGCAGGCTCTACGATCTGCTTGACTATTTTGAGATGTTCCAATCCAAAAGCGCAACAGTTGCATATAACAACACAAAGTATGAGCCTTTGTCATACCAATCGCTATCCAACTTACTGAAAGATACTCTTCTTTACGGAGAGTATAAGGGAATGCCGGATTATGTTGAGCCGTACATCTCGAAGGAAAGGTTCGATCACATCCAAGAGGTGCTGAAGCGAACATCTCGACACTCCAATGAGGCTAGTCGAGTATTCTTGTTTTCCGGCCTAATCAAGTGCCGTTGTTGTGGAAGAAACATGACAGGCAACTATCAGAAAAGAGGCGGCATGAAGCCGCATTTTTCCTACCGATGCAATCACTACCGAATAAATAAAATTTGCACAAACACAATGGCGTATAGCGAGAATAAGCTAGAGCAACAGCTATTGGACAATCTGGAACAGTATGTCGAAGACGAGATCGCAAGGATCACGGAGATCAAAGAAAAGAATAAACCTAAAATCGACAATACAAAGAAAATCGACAATCTAAAGGGCGAGATGGCAAGGCTAAACAAGATGTACCGAAAGGGCAATATCGAAGAGGACGAGTACGACAAGGATATAGCCGTAATCAAAAGGGAGCTAAAGGCTCTGGAAGAAGCAATGGATCAGCAAGAAGAAAAAGACCTATCTGCTCTCAAAAAGTTAGCTGAGTCCGATTACAGAACGATTTATGAAGCACTAGACAGACCTCACAGAAAAGCATTCTGGAGAGCCATCATCAAGGAATTTGTAGTTGACGAAAACCGAACCGTTGTCCCGGAAAGTATAATATTTTTTTAGCGAAAGTGTTGTACTTTCTGCCTCGCTCCGTTCGGTGCTATAATGAAAGTACAAATATTTAGGGAGGTGATAACAATGATAAAATACACGATCTATCAGCTGCCTGCTGAACACAAGAACTGCTTCCGCAGATGGGAAGACCACGATGTAAAGCTAGAAGATTACAAACCAGTATTCGATGGATACATCAGCGGCAATGACTCAATGGAGATCTTAGATCTTCTGTTCACCTTGTTTAACAAGGGCGATTATCCTAGTAATTACAATGGTCGCAGCATAAGTGTATCCGATGTGATTGTCTTGGATAAGTTCGGAACTTATTTTTGTGACAGCTTTGGTTGGAAGAAAATAAAATAAAAAAGAGGGGGATGCCGAAGCATCCCCCCTTTCTTTACCCTTTAAGAAGTTTAGTCCAAGTATTTAGACCAACAGAGCCATCAACAGCTAGTCCCTTAGCCTTCTGGAAGGCTTTTACGGCCTTATCTGTCGCAGGCCCGAATGAACCATCAATGGATAGCCCTAATAGGTTTTGAAGTGTTTTCACTTGACTACCCTTAGAGCCTTGCTTGAGTACATTTAGTTCAATTTTCACTGTCTGTTCCCCCTCGGAATAATTCTCCAGGTATGGCTTCGGATCGATCCATTTGCCATCCCTTTGGATGCCCCAATGTAGGTGCGCCCCGGTAGCTGTCCCGGTAGATCCCATAAAGCCCAGCTTCTCGCCTTGCTTCACGAAATTTCCCTTTTTGACATAAGGCATACCGCTCAAATGGTAGTAGACCATTAAAGTTCTTGGGGACACTCTAATTTTAACATAATAGCCAGCCGATTGGTTATGGCCAACACTTTCTACAGTTCCAGTAGTGTGGTTGGTTATATAATCGGTCTGGCTATCAGTTCCGTTTGAGGCCACCAAGTCGATGCCGTTGTGCATCTGTTTTACCTTAGTAACCGGGTGAGTCCTCATTCCGAATGGGGAGGTGATTTTGTTATATGGATGGTTTGGGAAGAACTTACTCAACCTGATCGCCGCCCTTTTCTTTGGGCTTGTCATAGGTCATAGCAAGTTCGGAATCGCTCAAAGTCGCAGTAGTAGGGTCATTCACCACACCCAGGATCGCAAGGAAGCCAAAGACCGCATTCACCACAGCCAACAGCTTATTGCCCAGGTCACCCAAGTCCATCTCAAAGCCAAACACATTTGCCACCACCTGGATCAGCAGCAGAAATGCGGGAATGGCAGACAGCCAAAAGTTCTTGTTCTTGATTCGTACTTTCCAGTTAATCGTCATAAATATCATCCTCCCTTAAAGTTGTCCTACAAGGAAACCGACAGCGGCTGCACACACCGCCACGATAATCGCATTGATGAGTGCGTTCCACTTTTTCCCCGGCTCTTCTTGCAGTTCTTCCACTCGGTGGTCGAGGGCGGTGAAGTTTGTGTTCATCGTTTTCATCTGTTCAGCCAAGACAGCTACAGATGTTGCCAACTGATGAAGCACAGCACTTTCATCCTCCAGTTTCTTAATGCGCCCCTCGTTTCGCAGAGAGCGGTCTTCCGTCTTCTGTAAATTCAGGGCAATCTGCTCGATGTCCATGTTATCACCTCCACTTTCCTGTCACTTGATAGTTGAAATAGAATGTCGCATTCGTAGTGATACTGCTGAGAGAAGCGACATTATATCTCGCAGAAGCAGATGCGCCGTTTACGCCGTGGCCGCTCTGTTCCGGGTAGATAAAGCCCATACTACCGCCACTGGTTAGGGTGACGATCTCCACAGGCTTTTCTATGAACGAGAACGGATAGTTCTGTCGTTGTGTGGCGTTACCAACATACATAGCATTCCAGGATGTAGCCACCGTTGTAACATGAGTCAAGGTCTTCCAGCACTCAGCCAAACCGCTGTTCCACTTGCGATATGTCCATCCGTCTTTCGTTCCTTGCTCCACCACGAAATCGCCACGAGTACACACCCACGCAGACCAGCTTCCATCGGTGTTTCGTCTTCTTTCGTACTGATTAAAAGTATTCCAGATAGAGGTAAACCGCTGAAGGATAATGGTTACAATACCAGTTTGAGAATAGGCCATAACCTCAAGGTAACCATTGGTCAACTCTGGAATGTTGGTATAGTTCCACGCCGTTCCGATAACACCATAAGTTCCTTCGATTACCGCAGTATTGAGGTCTGTTCCGCTGGGCAAAACTTTACTCGCCATACCGCCAGAAAACTTCATTTTCCAGCCGATGTCGAGGATACCCTCTTCTTCAGCCGTCTTGCCGAAAGCCATACCAACGATTTCATTGCCAGATTTCAGCATCGACCACACTTTTTTCACGGCAGCACCGGTAATGGTCTGGGTTGCCGTGCCAAAAGCATCAGTCACAGTAAAGATCACATCGTAGCTGCTTTCGTCAGCAGGGAACACATAGGACGAATTGACGGAATACTGGTTTGCCAAATTCGTCTGTTCCACGGCGGTTTTTGTAGACCCGGCTTTCTTATAGCCGACCCAATACCTGGCTGTGTTCTTATTGTTCAGGCTGGAGACAGTTGCGCTGAATGCAGCTTTGAAATAAGAGCCAGAGGTGTTGGCTGTTCCGTCTGCGTTACATCTTGTAGCCGTGAAGGAATTGATCTTCGGGCGTTGATATGTCAGAACATTGATGGTTGTATTGACCTCGGTCACTCTCGCTCTGGAGTCGGTGACTACTACCTTGATTGGGAGTGTGCCGCTGTTGATAATCGGATTGGACACAACAGATGTGCCAGTGTACATCGAGCCGTCAAACACAGTTTTGCACGCCACAATCCACGCACCATAAGCACCATAGGTGGTGATGTCCAGTTTCAACTTGGATTTGCCCTGGATGTACGCACCATAGGTGGTCGCATAGCCTGTCGCATCCGCAGGCGCAAAGCTAAGTACCGGGACATAAGTGTTCGTGTACGGAATGGCGCAAGTAATAGATTTGCTGTCCCTGCCGATTTCGTTATTCCCCTCATAGGTGATAAGTTCAAAGGTAACAGGAACGGAATTGGCACTCGGTGCTTGCTCTGCTAGATTGATGGGCGGTGTCCAAGATATACTTTCTGCGCTGGATTTGGTGCAGATCGTTCCCGATGCACTGCCGCAAGTATAGGTAATGGTATGGGTAAAAGATTTGTTTTTTCTGTAAACGCCCACATTTTGCGCCGTTCCCAAAGTGCCATCCGAAACAACCAAAGTGGATTTCGGGGCAATTCTTGGTGCTGTATAGGTAGCACTCTTTTCGACAACACCAGCAGAGATCCCGGTATTCATATAAGTGTCTACAGTAAGAGATCCATATCCACTCGCATCGTGGTCAACCGTTAGGGTTGTGTCAACGATGGTAGCCGTGGCATTTTTGGGCAGTGTGTAATTTACATAATAGGTCTGCGAACTGCCATTTTGCGTTACTGTATATTGGGCCGTTCTTGTGTTGTTATTGAAACTCTCTCCGCTCTGTGTGGATGTCCAGATAAACCTAACGAGTGTTTTATTGCCAGAGGAACTATATTGCTGTTCCACAAGGGAAAAACTCAGCGATTGAGAAACTGCCATTTACTCACCTCCGAAATCAACATTGATGTGCGTACTATCACTTGTAATACGCAGACCCACCAAGTTCATCGATTGCGTGACAGTTAGTGCCGGGATTAAAGCTGTACCATCAGCCTTAAAGGTCTGCACAGCGTTTCCATTGGCGTAAATGGTAATATCGTCATTGTCAATCACGATTTTGTGTGGGTTGTCCACCTGACCGATGGTAAGACCATTGATGTCAAAGGTGAAATACTTTGTGATGGTGTTGAACTTTTCTTGAAGGTCGGTGTCAACGGAAGAAATTGCTTCCTCAGTTTTCGTCACTCGACCCAAGATACCATCTGCCCAGACCTGAAAATCCGTTTGAACTGTTGTGCGGAACTCATCAAAATCCTTGGTTTCCACATATCGTTCCAATGCCTTAATGATTAACGCCTCGGTGGTTCGGGTCATTGAGGTGCTTTGCTCCTCAATCTCTCGGCTCAAATACGAGTCCATCTCGTCCATATCGTCCCGGATGTCCTCGTCCATAGCCGCCAATTCCCCTCGGAGACCTGCACTTACTTGCCCCATCTCGTTCCGAAGGCTAGATCCCAACTCGGACACACTTTTTTGAGTGTCCAGAGATATGCCCATAATCTCGGCAAACTGTTTGTCAAATTGATACTTTCTTTCCAAGTCCGCTGCGGTGCGGACACCTTGCCGATCTTGTTTGCTCATTTCATCACCCCTTCAAAGGAAAAGGGGGCAAATGCCCCCTTAGTCCCATGTTACTGTGTTTCCACTCACCTTGAAGCCCAACTCGGTCAAGATGGTCACCTTTTCCTCAAAGGAAATATCATCCCGGCTGTTCAGGTACTCCAGAATGTCAGAATTGTACGCATCTCGGTCAGCCTGGCTGTCGTACATAGAGCGGAACAGAATGATCTTCTGTCCGTAGTCCAGGTCAAGATTATTGATGTAGTCGATAACCTTTTCCTTCTTAGAGCCAGAGATCGTATTGCCGTTGGAGTCCTTGTCGGCCTTAAGGTCGCCCATCTCGCTCTTGTACTGCCAGTAGGTCAGGAAATCATCGGAAATCGCCTTGGACATCTCGTATTTTCCGGGATAGTCCGTGACCCACTCGTACATATTGCTGTACTCTCGCTTTCCGTCCTCGTCCGCATTGGCATAGTCATCGTAGGAAATGCCGTTATCCTTGAAGAACTGATACTTGTCCGGGTTCTTCTGTGCGTAGTTGAACTCTTCATAAGAGCCATACTCGCCATAGGTGGTCATATCCACTTTTTCTTCCCGGTCAAGGATGTTGTTCACAAGGATGTTCTTTTGCTCCGTGGTGATGTCCAGGCTATTGATGTAGTCCACCTTCTCGGCATTGGTACTCAAGCCACGCAAGCCCTCTCGGATTTCGTGGTACTTTCTAAAGTCAATGCCCAGGTCGGCAAACTCATCAATCTGCTTCTCAGCCAGCGGTGCAAAATCGTTGTCAAAGTAGTCTCTTGCGTTTTGGGAGGCATACTGACCGAACAGACCAGCCTGCAGCACATTGCCAAAGGTCTCTTCCACCGGGAATCTAAGTTTGCCAGAGTCGGTGTAAGAACCTGCAATCGGATGATCGTCAGAGAACATACCCAAGCCTTCGATGGTTTTCTTGATCTGACCACCACCTACAGGCATTGCCAGGTAATAAAGAGGCTTCAAGAACTCTTTGCCGAAACTTTTCCAATTGCCCTCGCTCACATCGGTCAGCATACTCGCAAACGGAGTGGGGTCATTGGCATAAGGCAATGCGCTCTGGATCGGAACACGACCACCACCCAGCAGGCCACCGACAAACGGAACATTCTGCAAGATGGCCTCGCCAAAGTCCATCAATACATCTTCATTTTCCTCATCGTCATCAAAGAGTCCCTTCATCAAGTCCTCAATAATGGCGATAGGGTCAAAGGCCGCATCTCGACCCACCAGTGTGGAGTATAGGGCATTGTAAACATACGCACCCATGAAGGCCATTGCATAGCCCTTAACGAGTCTCGTCTTAGAGGTGGAGTCTTTCACCACATCGTCAAACATATACCCATACTGGTTTGCCACTTCCAACTGGAATGCTGTGAACAGTTTGGTCACAGGGTTCTTCGCATCAAAGAGGGTCGGCATATTGCCTCTGGAGCGACCTGCAATAAGGTTCTTGGCAAACTGGTCTGCATTCTTGATGGCCGCACTTTCGCTCATGCCATCGCCCAGGTTCTGAAGATACTTACTTCTCCATACAGTTTGGGCGGTGATGTTGTCAAAGACATTCATCATAATTGCGGCCTTGTCAGAAGCCTTATCCCAGCCGGTCTTGTAGAGGTTTTCCTCGTTCATCAAGCGGTTGGTAAGGAAATCGGATTTCGCCACCACACCATCATCTTTAATGGTAGAGCGAACCACATCCCTCAAACCAAGCACAGTATAGCCAGGGGAAACCTCATGCCACGATTGCACCATAGGGATAAAGTTCGTCATCGCAGAACTCAACGAACCGACAACCATATTGGCACTCACTCTGTTGTTGAGGTTTGTCATCGTGGAATAGACCTTTCTGTTCAGGTCATCTTCCATCGCTCTATCCGCAGCAGCTTTCTTGTTGGCAAGAGTATTGGTTCTGTTCATCAACTCTCTTACCAGACCGCTAAGAGGATTCTTTGCCTCGTCCAGCACGGCATTGATCATGTCCTGTGCCTCGTCAGCATCGTAGTCACCTTTCTTGATTTCCTCGATCCGTTTCTGGATACCCTCGTCACTGTGGATGAAGCGAAGGTGGTTTTCCAAGGCTCGTCTCTTCTGGAGATCCTCAATGTGGTAGATCCAGTCCAAAGCACCATGAACATAGGTGTCCAAGCCCTTATACAGAGAGTAGTCGGTTTGGTCACCTCTTCGCTGTTGGTTGAAACTCTGCCAACTGCGCTGAGGCTTGAAGGTCTCTGTAAGACCGGCGATGCTTGTAGGAATTTCCGTGTCGATAGGTTTCCAGTTCAGTGCCTTCATCCACCATGTCTGCTTGGGATTGGTGAAGTGAGGGAAATAGCCCTTTCTGTAAGGAATTTCCTTGAAGCCCTGTTCTTTAAGCACCTCGTTCACTCGCACAAGCAAATCATCGTACAGCTTTCTCGATTCATCGATAGCCTTATCAACCTTTTCGGTGTCGATTTTGTTCTTGTGCTTCTTGTAATACTCCTTCACAACATCCTCGGTCAAAGTGGTCTCCGGGTTGTGGCGAAGTTCGCCAAGCATCTGTGCGTAGACATCTTCCTTGCTGTTCAGGTTCAGTTCTTGGAAGACAGCCTTCAGCTTTTGAGACTCCTTCTTCAGCAGAGCCTCGTTGTGGTCATACTTGGTTTCCAGTTCATCGTAGATGTCATCTGCCAAGCGGATGTCGGGCTTTCCGTCCACGCCTCTTACAACATTGCGAAGGATTCGTCTCAAGGTCTTGGTCTTGTACTGGAGTCCCAAAGGCATATCCTTCCAAGTGGATGTGTCACCGATCAAGTTTTCCCACATCTCTGTGTAGCTACCCATTTTGTCTCTGCGATGTTCCGCTCTGCTGTACTCCTGAGAATGGTATTTTTCCACTCTCTTTTCCAGGTCGCTGATGCGCTTAGAGTAGTCCGCATCGATGTTGTCACGGATTCTCTTCATCCGCTCGATGCTTCTCAAGATACCTTGGGCCGTCATAGAACTCTTGTTTTTCTTGGAGTCATACTTGGCTTGGAGTCTTGCGATTTCCTCATTGTAATCCTTGACAGATTCTTCTCTCAGCAGGCGATTGTTGTCCAATTCCTTTTGAGTGTTGGCGATCTTCTGCTGGATTCTCTCTTGGACAGTGGTGATTTCCTTGGGCGGCGCATCCTCGTCCGTGATAGAGCCGAACTGTTCTCGCCAAGGCTCATTGATGGGATGCTCTTCCGTGGTTGTTTCACTTTCTGCAACATCCTCACGAATAGGAGCAAACTCTGCCAGAGGATCACGCACACCAATATCTCTGGAAGGCACATAGCCATAGCCAGGGCCTTTGCCTTCGGGAGACAGAGAGTAGCGGATGTCCATATTGTTCGGATCAAGCCGCTCATAGGGCATAATAACATCGCCATACTCATCGTAAGTGATAGGCTCGGCAGATTTAAGTTGACTCTCATCGAACACCACAGCTTGCTTCACATAATCGTTCTCATCAATTACGCTGTCAAAACCGTACTGCTTCAACAGTTCGCTGATTTCCATGCTGTTTCTGTTGGCAATCAGTCGGATCGTCTCCATCTGCTCATATCCGTCGTTGGATTGGAAGATTTTCTTAATCTTCTCAGAAGTTACAGCATAGTGAGAGTAATTGTCATCACCAAACCAGCCGAACTTAGAGAAGTCCTCTTCCATCTTATTGACGATGTTCTCGTCAATCGGAGAGCCAAGAACCAAGGGAGACTCCATCTTGACATAGAGATTCATTTTGTTCTTGCCATAAGATTCGTCCGCATATCTAGCAGTAGTTTCGTCCTTGAACTCAAGGGTCACATAGAAACCATCACCCAGACGAGTGCCAGCATTAGAGCCGATTTTCTTTCTGTCGAACACAGTAAACTCAGAGAAGGAACGATGTACGCCTCTGTAGTTGTATCCTGCATCCTTGGCAAATCTGTCCATCAGCTTCTGCGCAGTGTCGGTATCACTCTTGTTGACGGCATCCAAATAATTATGGTAAGCCTCTTGCTTTGTATCCTTGGTCAAAGAATAGCGAATATCCTGGTCAGCTGTAGGCTTCGTATTCGCCACAGATTTAATCTGGTTGGAGTCAAACACCACAGCCACAGTAGCCACATCGCCGGTCATATACTGACCGATGTCACGGATGTTCTCAAAGATAACACCATCATAGCCGTTTTCCTTGGCATACTTGGCGTACTCTCTGGTTGTGGTAGGATTGGCCTCCGCACCTTCCAGAATTTCACCCGGTGTCAAGTTGGAAAGAATGTTGGCAAGGTTGTCATCGAACTTGCTGTAAAGGTCTACCTCTTCCACAGTAGGAGCAGGATCACCAACCATACTGTATTCGATCTTGGGATTTGCGCCGGAGGTATCAAGCATCTTGATATACTCATACTTCTTTTCACCAAGACCAGGAAGTTCGTTCCAATACTTTCCGTGTGCATCCACCTTGAAAGGATTGGTGATGTTGAGGTAGGTCTTGTAGTTGGCACTACCTTGACCAAGCCCGGAATAGTCCTTGAACTCCTCATACAGATCGTTTGCGTTCTCGCTTGTGGAAATCTCGTCGCCATCGTCCATAAGGATGAACTTTCCGTTTTCCTCGGTGACAGAGTATTCATCTGCCCCAATCTCAGCAAAGAACCGATTGAGATCATCCGCTGTCTTGAAGGATCTTGCTGCATAGGTTTCGTCCGTTCCGCTATAGGACTCAGCCACCTCATTGCTGTCAACAAAGAAGAAACTCTGTCCATCATCGGAGAAGCGATTGTCGAACACATGGAAGCCTGCATTCTGCGATCCGTGATACATCGGCTTCAGCCGACCACCCTCGTCACGCATCTGGGAGTCTTTGAAGAACTCTGCTTGTTCTGCCGTCAGTTCGTTGCCATCGGAGTCCTTGGTTAAGGAGTAGCGAATATCAGGATCAGCCGTAGGATTGGTGTTATCCGTATTTTTAATCTGCTCCGGCCTAAAAGCAATATAGGTATCAATCGGCCTTTGTGTCCCTCTTGGATTGTCGATGACATTCTTTACGATGATACCATCGTTGCCATTCTTCCGTGCCTGCTCGAAATACTCAGGGTACACCTTGTAATAATACTCGCCGCCGGCATCTGCAATCAGAGGATTTGTGAGATTTAGATAAACTTCCTTTACCTCGCCGCCCTCGGTCAAATACTCTTCGTCATTCATCATGTCGAAAAGTTTTTTGCCGTCCAGCCTGTAGTTCAAAAAGGCGTTTTTATCCTCTTCAGAGTGTGTCTGCAAGAACCGTTGCATGAGCACTTCCCGGTCTTTTTGGTACTGCGCCACTCTTTCGTCTTTCTCTACATCGTAGGAATATCCGCTTGCCTTTTGGTAATCAGATGTAAAGTAAAATGCTTCGCCATAATCTGTACCAGTCTGAACATCCTTGCTGTACCGAAACACATTAAAGCCGCCGTTTTTGCTGCCGTGGTACACTTTCAAAAGATTGCCGCTCTCATCCCGAACTTTGCTATCCTTAAAGAACTCGGCCTGTGCTTCCGTCAGTTCTTTGCCGTTGGAGTCCTTGGCAAGAGAATACTTGGTATTCTTCTTCGCCTCTCGCTCTGCTGCTTTTCTCTGCAAATACTGGTACTGAGGCGAGCCATCGTAATTGATGTTCACGCCCACCTTTTCCAGTTCGGTCAGCAGGCCAGGAGAAACAACATTGAACGGAACGGCAAGGTCACCAACGATTTCCTTGTACTTCTGCGCCACCTCTGCATCCGGCAGAATGCGAGTGGCTTTGAGGTATCGGGACAGATAAACGGATCGCTTATTGTCGCTCAACTTACCAGCAACAACGCCAGAATGCCAATCCATCATACCTGTGGAGTCCTTGGCATACTCTGCCTTGTAACCGTTGTTCATTTCACTTGCCGGGATGACACACTCCACAGTCACAAGATTATCTCGCTTGTAGGCTGCTTCAAACTGGTCATTCAACACAAGGTTGGAGGAATGCTCATAAGGATTGTAGGCCGCTCTTACCGTGCCGCCATCGTCCTTTTTGAGATCATAATAGCCAATGCCCTTATCGTTGAATTTGATGTTTGTGGTGTCTTCCTCGGCCTGCATCCACTCGCCCAATTCTCTAGGGTTGGTCATGTGGTACTTGCCATCCTCGCCCTTGACCTTGGATGCCATAGGAGGATACAGCTTGCCATCAACAAGCACCATTGCCTTGTAGGTGGTGATGTGTTCTTGATTTTCAAGGAAGTCAATGGTATCCGGGTCTGTTACAGTTACCGAATACTTCACAGGAGACTCATAATCGAGATCAGAGTCATTCTCCGGGTCGATGGTTGCCTCAGCATCCGAGGATTTCTCGGTAGTTTCTGTCTTGCCCTTTACATTCTCACGCCAAGCATCATCGAAAATCTTTTTGACCTTTTCAAGTTTTCTCTTTTCTTCAGAGCCTGCAACGGCAACTTTGAACAGATACTTGATTTCATCGTAGATTTTCTCGAAGGTAGAGCGGCTATCCACGGACAGCTTCTTGACGAACTCTGCATCGGTGAAGATGTACTCACCAACCAAATCAGCGGTGACCTCTTCCTCCGGGCTGGTATTATCCTTGCCCTTGTAGGCTTCCTTGATCGCATCGAGTCGGGCGTTGTACTTCTCAAGACCTTCCTTGGCGATGCAGTAATCTTTCACTGCGGATTCGAGAGCCTTGTAGCTTTCGGCATCCATACCCTTTTTCAAGACATGGGTAACCTCGTGGCCTACAATGGTGTGCATCGCATTCTTGGAGTCCTTGTTAAGAACGATGTTGCCCTTGTCATCCACGAAACCATTGGTGATATAGCCCTCTTTGTAGTGTTCCGTACCCTTGAGCAGTTCGGTCTTGGTGAAGGTAAAGGTGACACCCTTATCGTTAGAGATTTTAGCAAGGAACTCCACAGCCTCATGGAACTGGTTGGAGTTGTCACCCAAGCCAGAGTCGATGATGTTCTGTACAGTTTCTCTCGCCTTGCCTTCGTACTGGTTGACATCCACCTCAAACTTTTGAGATTTTCTCGCAAGTTCTTGGTAGCTTTCCTCCAGTTTCGTACCCTTGACTCGCTCAAAGGTCTCGGATCGCATCTGGTTATGCAAGCCCATAATGCGATTACTTTCGGGTTCGATCTTGGCTTTCAGCTCGCCCAGTTTCGATTCGTCAAGCATTTTCTTGAGATCGTCTCTGCGGTAAATCTGTTCGCCTGTCATCTCGCCTTGCTTCAGCTTCACCAGATCGTCAAACTCCGTTCTGGCCTTATCTTCAGCATCCTTGGCCTTGCGATATGCCTTGTAGTCTTCGCTGTTGAAGAACTTCTCAGCTTCGGTGCGGAAATTGTTATAAGAGTCACCGCCAAGAGCCTCTTCCACATCCTCTGCGGAGATATAGCCCTTTTCCATATTCTCGGTGATCTTTGCCCACTCGGTCGCTTTTTCCTTAGCAGTAAGTTCCTTGCCCTCAGCAAACTTTTCAAGTTGCTTCTGTGCTACCTTGTACTCGTCATTGGTAAGCCCAGAAACAGAGTCCGTGCCATTGACGGCGGATTGGACGGCTGAGGTAACACTACCGCCGCCACCCAGCACCATACCGCCGACAAAGGATTCAAGCGCATCCTCGGTGGAGAAAAGTTCACTAAACTCCTTGTCACTTGCGTAACTCAGCTTCTGTCCGATGGCACTCATAACGCCAGACAGCACTTCTTCTGCACCTTCGCCCACCACATCCACACCAATCTTTGCCAAAGTTCTAACAACTTTGTTGGAGATATTAGCTGCCAAAGTATTGATGATGGCATCGTCAGCCGTTTTGCCAAGACCAGGGATTTTAATACCACCAGAGATTTTCTCCGTGAGGATTTCAGCACCGGCAGAAACCAAACCGCTAAAGTTCGCTTCATTCAGAGTCGCACCCTGTTTCAAAGCGTTCTCGGATTCTGCGCCCCATGTAGCCGCACCAGTAGTCAAATACCACGGAACACCGGCCATCGCTAGGGCAGATGTACCTGCTAACTGGCCTGCGGACTGGATAAGCGCATCGCTCCTGTCACCAAGAACGGAGTCGGCCTCCATCTGCGAGAAGCCATTCTCATCCATGTCCATATACTTGAGCGCATCGCCACGCATCTGGTTGGCGAACTGAACTTGCTCAGGGGTAGCAAATGCACCGCTCTGGTTGATGTTGTACAGATAGGCAGCAGACTCAAGCCCTGCCACGATCCGCTTGGCTACCTTCTGCTCATCGTAGAGGTCTTTCTCCACAAAGGGAGCAATCACCTCATCAGCGAACCGCTCATTGCTTTCCTCAAAGATTTTATCCGCCTCAAGGTTATAGCCACCACCATTTTGGTAGTAGTTTGCCTTCGCAAGAAGGGGTGCAATAGATGCACCCCAATCCACGATTTTCTCACCAATACCTACCAATCCAGCGGTAAAGTCTGTGCCGGCATCTCTTGTAGTACCGACAACTTTATCCTCCGTGGTCTTGCCACCCTTTTGAAACCAGGTTCTATCGTCCTCGGAGTCCTTATTGAACCATTTGAGGATTGCCTGACCGGCAGCAGCACCCATTTGCGCCGCAGGGTCTAGGCCGCTAAGATCAGGAGCAATATCGCCACCAGCAGAACCAGTAGAGTCTTTGGAGGATGTATTCTTCTTTTTCTTTTTCTTGAGTTTGCCGTTTCTTACCTCATACTCTTCGTCATCGTCCGTGCTTCTCAGCACACCATTTTCATCGATGTAATAGCTTGCCATCGGCTCACCACCTTACTAGATTTCAATGTATTCGTTCTGTCTGCCGTCCCAATACCAGTATTTCTTGTTCTTGCCCTTGCCAGTAGACCAAATATTCTGCTGTAGTTTCTGCTTCTTGCCCTTGTCCGGGCCATAAATAACCTCTGTGGCAATCACAAATGTGTCGCCGGTCTTTGTTACCTCGCCGTAGCCACTAATGCCCTTGGGCTGATAGCCATTGGAGAATGTGCCAAAGGTCTTTGCATCAGGGTTTTTATCGCCACGATAGTAGGCAGTAGACACCTGATACTCAGTGTCGGAGAAGTTGACCTCTTTTGCCTTGGGTGCTTTAGAATTGATCACATTTTTGTTAACACCACCGCTAGGCTTCGTGGCGATTATGCCGGAACTCGATTTCTTCTGTGCATCGAGCATAGCAAGGTCATATTCGTGCTGTTTCTTCAGCTTCTCCATATTTTGAGCGTGCTGTTTGTCCAGCAGTTCCTTCTCGGCCTTGGTCTTGGCTGCCTGTACAGCAATGTCGTGCTGACGATCCAGTTCGGCCTGCTGTGCCTTGAACTGACGATCAAGTTCTGCCTGAGTAGTGTTGAACTTCAACTGCTCGTTGTACTGACGGATTTCCTCAGCCAACTGCTCATTGAACTGTCTAGTATCCTCAGCCATTGCCTTTTCAGTGTTGATCTGGTTGAGCACATCCTGATAACGCTGATGGTACATCTGGTCAACTTCCAGCTTCTTGTTGGCCTGCTCCAAGATAAGCTGATTCTTATACTGGAAGCCCTCAAGACTCAGTTCCAACTGCTTCTGTAGTGCCTGGTATGCGATCTCAGCCAATGTCGCATTGTTCTGGAGTCTGGCATCCTTGATGGCGTTGTTGTAGTTCAGTACAGCCTGGTTATAGCTTTCTCTGGCAGTAGCCACTCGGTTCTGGTAAGTGTTGTACATACTTACCTGGGAACTCTCGCTGAAGCCAGTGCCGGTCATACCGCCCTGTGCCATCTGCTCGGCATTTACGCCGTACTTATTGGATTGCTTCTGCCAATCTACATAAGCACCGCTCTGCTCTTTGGTATAGTCTTTTTGAGCCTGCCCCTTCTGCTGCTCGATCTGCTCGATTGTGAAATCGGTCTGCTCTTGCTGAAGCTGGCTCTGCTTGTCGGCCCACTCTTTGGAGGCATCGATCTGTGCGTTGTAGTAATCATCCACCTGATCGACCATACCGCCATAAGTCTGCTCCAGTTCACTTAGTGCGACATCTTTTTCGTTCTCCACTTGGGTGAGTCGCTCGTCTTCATAATTTACATTGTTCGGCATTTTTTCACCCCTCACCGCTTGATGTAAGCCCCAATGTAGGCTTCAAGAGTCACTGTTTCCAAACTGAATCGAGTATCGGAATGGAATTTCAGTTGGATGTCCTTCCATTTCTTCCGCTTGATTCTGCTCACGAAATAGTCCTCTACATTTTCGTGCGTTCCAATAAGTTCAAACTCTGTTTTTTCGGTCTTTGCGTAAACTTTGACATCACCGCTTGCCTCAGCGACACAGCCTCTTTTGTTGGTGGTCTTCAGCTTGTGGGGATGCTTGAACTTGTCCAGAGGAGTAGTCCAGTAGCTTTCCACATTCGCATCCGTATCCGTCAAAGTGTAGATGCCATCGGATGTGCCGATGTACAAAACGCCCTTATCCACATAGGTGCAGGTCACTTCTTTGCCAATGTCCCAATAGAACCAATCGTACTCGATGTGATTTTCATTGGTGAACACCGCTCTGGAGTCAGCAAGATAGACCTTCGTGCCAACAAACACCAGCAGATAGCCTTCCCACTCCTCCAGGATCATCTCTTTGTACTTTTCTTCGGCAATCAGCTTTCTGTCCACCAAGGTACTGCGATGCGCCGCCATCTGTTCCGTGGTCACATCACCAGAGATGCCCTCCATACCTCGCTCGGAGAAAAACACAATGTCATCGTTAAAGTTAATAGCCCTGCCCACACAGCCTATGGTGACACTGGAGTGGGAAGAGGGATAGATTTTGCCATAGTCCGCATCCAATGTAGGTGTATGGTAAAACACCGTTGTATTGGCACTGGAAGGCTCACGGAAGACCCACAGCGCATTATTACCGGCTACCAATCCTCTGATGGGGGAGGAGTCAAGTCCCTCTCTGTAGTAGTCCAGGTCGCTACAATAGGTGGGATCGTTCAAAGAGCAATGCCACACCACATTGGGATAGTCGGGATTGCCACTGAAGAACACACGATTGTCGAACAGTTGCAGAAGGGTACACTTGAGAATATTATCCCGGTAGCCGTTGACCTTCTTCTTGAACTTGACCTTCAGGTTATCCTGGCCATCCGTCAAGGGGACATTGGGAGCGGTAGTTAGGAAGGTAATTTTACCCTCCGTGTAGTCCACGGAATACTCGGTTTTGGCAACCAAATTGTCATCCAACCAGACCTCTGGCACATAGTCCGTGTCCAGGTTTCGCACATCCAAGTAGAAATCGAAGCTGCCACCATTGCAGAGGAATGTGTTGTATCGGTAGTCCGACAGCATATTCACATCTTCGTACTTAGAGCCGCCACCTTCAGGCTTTCTACCAATAGAGGTGGTGGGGACATATCCCTCTACCTGGGAGACAGTAGTGCCGTCATACTTGAGGTAGTTCACACCATCCTTGAAGTAGAAAACACCCTCATACACAAATCCATTGCTGTTGATCTGGTTTGCGCTAGAGAAAAGAATGGTCTTAGCACCGCCAGAGGTGACCTTGTACAAGTTTTTTCCGCTGTGGACAAGCATCATTCCATTGTAGAAATAAAGGCCATACACAGCCGCAGGGAAACTCACATTCAGTTCCAGGCCAGGTCTCGTTTCAATGGAGGATGTGTTTTTGTAGTTCCTCCACACATTCAAGCTGTCGGGGCTTCTGGTCAGGTTGATTTCTTCCCCTCGAAAGTCCACGCCTCTAAAGTTGGAATAGACTCTGCTTACCAAGTCAGCCATCAGTAAACACCACCCTCAATATAGATGCTTCCCATATTGTTTCTGGGGTCAAGTCTCTGCAACATAGATTCATATCTGACAGAGTACACATTGCCATACTCTGCGGACACATCGCTCTTCAAAAGGTCACCAGCGATGCCGTAGGGCATAATCTCCAGCGCATCCGGGCTAAGTTCAAACTCATAGCTGTCGCTGGTCTTGTCGGTGATTCTTTCGGGGTAGACAAACACATCAATTTCAGCCGTGCCGCTCTCCAGGATCTTGTAAATCGTGCCATTGGCCTTGGGAACATTGTTCACGCCACCAATCAGGCTGATTTGGTAGATGTCATATCCCACCATTTGGCCGATGTCATCAAAGGTCAGGGTATCGCCCTTTTCCACTTCCATCTCCACATACTTGGCGATCTTCTTCATTCTCGCCAGTTCGTACATGATCTGGTTGGTCACACTGAGAAACTTGGCGGCGATGTCGGGATCATCCGTCAGGTGCTGGCTTTCCTCGTTCAATTCTTCAATCAAACTCAGAACCTTTTTCTTCATTTCTTTAAGAGTCATTTCATCACTCCTTTACATAGAAAGCACCACCCCGGAGGATGGTGCTTTGTTTATTTCAGCTTGTACTCTCTGCCCCAGGGAGTTTCGCTGTGGATGTACTTAGGGTTTCGGTTTCCGTCATACCAAGTCACATCGTACCAGTATTTCTTGCCGTCAATCTCCACCATGTTCCACGCATGGAAGCCCTTGCTGGTTCCGTTGTCCGCTTCGCCGTGGCAGATATAGCTTTTCACACCGATCCGTGTTGCCATCTTGTAGAACAGCATCGAATACGCCCCACACATTGCGCCCTTATCCAGAAGGTCAAGGGGGTTATTGGAGGGGCATTTATACCTTGCGTGGTTTGCGATGTACTTTGCGATCTGCTCCAGTTTGTACTCGGTTGTTCCCTCGTTCAGCTTGGAAAGGGCGTTGTCAATCCACGCATCCAGTTCTGCCTTGTGTGCCTTGGCTTGTGCATACAGGGTTAGGTTGACCACCGCCGCATTCTGCCGCTTCAATGCGATATTCTTGCAGATGCCCTCATCGCCAAAGTGCATACCGATATGGGTTACAACTTCGTCAAACTCGGCTTGGGTCAGCACAGGGATTTCAGCCCCTGCGCCGCCCACCTCGCACGCCATAAGGATGTTGTCCATCGCCACCGCTTGCTCGGAGCTCAACATACCGTAGTCCATCTGAATGGGGTAGTCGGCAAGATTGATTTTCTTCCGCCGAAACAGTTTTAGGAGAAATTCCAATAGTTTCATAGACTACTCCTTTTATTCTTCGGTAATAGTGATAGTACCAGCGGAACCTTTTTGATAACCACTAATAATATTTTCTGTTAAAACGATATTCGCATTCCCTACCACGGTATAGGTATAGGTACACTCCAGTGCGCCTACTTCAGTTCTTGCTACAATCTCACCATTCACTATGATTTCGCCATTACCGCCATAAGTGTTATCTTGAACATAGCAGGTTATTTCTGTTCCAATAGGCACAGCTAAAGTGACACCATCCCCGCAGTTGGTATATTCTGTTCCATCAATGGTAACAATAGCAAAGTACCAAGTATCACCTGTAATTTTAATAGTTGCTTCGGAAGGTGCGGCTTTCCACAGCACATTTCCAGCCGCATCAGCAATCTGCGTAACCGCACCCTCTGGAATGGTTAGACCTTTTAATGTGGCAAAATTCATCCCACATACACCGCCTTTGTAACGGTAGAACCGTCCTCAAGGGTGAATGTCCAGGTTTCGGTGGTGGGCTTGTTCGCCAGGGCCTTAAAGTCAGTAGTACCGGCAGGGCCAGTTGCGCCAGTAGGGCCAGTAGGGCCTTGAGGGCCTCGATCACCAGTATCACCTTTAGGGCCTTGAATACCCTGTGGGCCTCGATCACCTTGAGGGCCAGTAGGGCCAGCAGGGCCGGTAGCACCAGTATCGCCTTTGTCACCCTTATCGCCCTTGAGGGTAGCCTTCTGTTCATCGGTCAACTCTTCAAAGGTCATCGTGCCATCTGCGCCTTTAGGGCCAGCAGGACCTTGAGGGCCAGTAGGACCTTGAGGGCCAGTTTCACCCTTGTCACCCTTGATGCTGTCACCTTTTTCGCCCTTGTCACCCTTGTCACCCTTGTCACCTTTAGGGCCGACAAACGCTCCGCTTGCTCTTGCCTCTTCCAGTTCTTTTGCAACTTGGTTTGCGTTCTCCGTTGCTTGGTTGGCAGCCTCAACAGAAGCAGTCATCACATACTCAACCTCTGCGACAAAGTTTTCCTGCTCTTCTTTGGCTGCTCCAACTACAGACATAATCTGGTCATACACCGCAGGGGTGGGGTCAGTGGGCAAAGTGCCATCTGTAATCGCACCCTGCTTCACCTTGTATTTAGCAAGTGTAGATGTTCTTCTAATATCATCCTTGTCACCGAACACACCGATGCGGAATGTTCCAGCTTCATAGCACACTTCCCACGGAACAACGCAACTATCATTGTCCAGGACTACCAAATAGGGTTCTTCTTCGTCCCGATAGAAGGTAGCCGTTTTGCCGAAACCATCCCACTTTTCGCAGAAGGTGAATACAATCTTCACCTCGTTCTGACCGCCAGATGCGATGGTAGGGGCTTCGGTAATTCTCAGCACCTGATCCGTAACACTAGCACGAATTACGCTCATTCGCCAACCTCCTTGAGATTTGCAAGATCCTCAATGGCCTCATCAATGGTCACCATAGGCTCTACAGGCTTGAGATAGCCTCGACCATCTTCCTCAAAGATGAGGATGTCACCCTCGTTCAACTCCACTGTGGTTTCATACACACCCTCATAGTTGTCACCCTTGACTCTGGTCACAGAATGCAACTTGAGATCCTTAATGGTCTGATCCACATTCTCGCTGTGGAACTCCAGCACAGTGTCCTTATCCACCTTTACACCGGGATAAAGGTCAATGCTGGGTCGCATAATATAGTTCATCTTTATTCCTCCTTTCCTTTCGTCAGCATAAACATTTCGTTTATATTCACGAAAAGAGGGGAACTGAGTTTCCCCAATTCCCCTCCCGGCGTTTAAGCTATGCGCTTTGCATTCCCCTTAATTGGGGCGATTTACGCCTTATATCAGGATGCCTTAACAGGAATCTTGATAACCTGAATGCGGTTGTTGTCGATGACCTTAGCACCGAAGGTATCCAGACCACGAACCAGGTCTGCGAAATGAGCCTCGGAACGCATTGCCTCGACCTCGTTGATCTGACCGGCGAAAGCGATGGCCTTCTTGCCACGCACATCGCAGTAGGCGTAGGTAGTGTCCTTTGCCATGTTGTTGGACATAATGACCTCGAAGCCGTCATACACGCCCACGATGCCCTTCTTGATGTACTCAGGGTTGTCGGTGGACAGAGTAATCAGGTTGTTCTTGAACAGGTTGTACACGGCAGGGGTGATCTCGATGACACCATCCTCGTCAAAGTTGCGCTCACGCAGAGCAACAATGGCGTTGTCGATGGCGGTCTTGACACCGTCTGCAGTCAGGGCGGTAGCGGTGGTCACATTGGTTGCGGCCTTAATCAGAGTAGCAACATAGGTGTCACGCTTCACAGCCAGGCCGTGGACAGCCTTGCGCTGATACTCTTCACGCAGGCCGGGAACGCTCTGTGCGGTCTCGATGTCATCAACCAGGAAGCTGAAAGAATACTGCTGGTCGATCACCAGTTCCTGACCCTTGTCGGTCATCTTCTCATAGGTCAGAGCGGTGCTGCCGTTGTAGGCGGTGATGGTAGGCTCACCAACGCCCAGGATCTTAACGGTGCGGGCATACTTGACATCGCCCTCATAAGAACGCAGACAGTTGTCCACCAGCTTACACTTCAGTTCCAGATCCTTCTGGATGTCACGAGACCAAATAGTCTGAATAAAATTAGTTACTGCCATAAAATAATCCTTCCTTTCTGTAGGGGGGAAGCATTATTTTCTCCACTTCTGCATAGATTTCACCACAGCTTCGTGCAGACCAGGAATGCGGTCATAGTCGCTCGGTTTGAACTTCTTTGCTTCTTCGGGAGAATAGTATTCTTTCACAGCCACATCTCCGGGGCTGTTGTTCTTCATGCTTCCCATAGTGTGAATTTCTTTCTTGGGTTGGGTCTGCTTGTAGATGTTATAAACATCACTGATGGGAATGTTGGGGTTGAACTTTGCCTGGAAATCCTTGAACTCCTTGCTGTTGTAGACATCTTCAGCCACGCCCAGCTTGGACAGTTCTCTGCCGGTCTCCGTTGCCTTGATGTGCTTGGTCAGAGCCACAAACACTGCCTTTTCCTTGTCAGACATATTCTCTGCGCCAAGTTCGTTCAGGCGGTCAGCTTCTTCAATCACATCCTCAAAGCCACCACGGATGATTTCAGCCGCTTCAGCATTTGCCAGGATTTCAATGTCCTTGGCAGAATACTGAGGCTTCTCCGGGAACTTAACACCCTTGGAGGTGTAGAACTTCTTGAAGGTGTCGGTCATTTCCTCAACACTCTCTTTGCCTGTGCCAGCCTTCAGCACCTCCGTCAAGCCGCTGTATTTGCGGTCATATTCTTTACGGATCTTCGCTTCATTTCTGGCAATGCGTTTGCCCACGATGGCATCCACTTCTTCCTGGGAATACATCTTGGGGGTTTGTTCTGTGGTTTGCTCCACATTTTCAGCGACATCTGTCACAAGGTCTTTGTTCTCTAACATAAAGAACTCCCTTCCTGTTTTTTAATCGAGGTCTGTTTCCTCATATTCCATGTGCTTTTAATGTCATCCATGTCTGGACATATAAAAAAGACACCCTTTTGAGGTGTCTCTCTTATTCAGTCGGTTGGTTCTGCATCTGCATCATTGCATCGGACATCATGCTTGCCTGTTCATCGGGGTCACCCATCAGGAACTGTCTTGCTCTGGACTGCATCATCTGAGCCTCAGCCTCGATCTGTGCAATCTTTCTCTGTTCCTCACGGATGTGGTCGATGATCTCAAGGATCTTCATCTTCGGGGCAACAGCATCATCGTCCAGTGCCTCGGCATAGGCAGCCAGTTCACTCACTCGCTGAGAGGTGAAGAAGCCATTCATCAGCAGATTTTCCACGGTCTGTTCCTGGGCAAATCTATCGTAGACACTCTTGGGTGTCACATCGATCTTCACGCTTGCCTGGAGCATCTGGAGGGTCTTCTGCGGCACTCTTACGATTTCGTGATACTCTTCACCACCGGGAGCGATTACCTTCTTCTCAAGCGGCACACCATCCTCGGAATGGACGATAAGGTATTCCAGCCAAATCTTTGCCAAGTCCTCGATGAAGTTCTTGTAGGACTCCTTCTGCTCGGTCATAGGTGCTTGGGATGCCTGCTGTACTGCCAAGATAGCACGACCGGATGCACTTTCAGGGTTGACCTGACCAGTTGCTGTATCGCCTGCGCCAGCCAAGTCTCTCGTCATATTGATAAGATCCTGCTGAAGCTGAACCACATCGGGGGACATCTGTGCCGGGGGAATAGTACCCACAATCTTATGCACATCATCCACAGGCTGTCCGTTCGTCCAGATCGTACCGCCCACAGTATTCAGCGCATTGGGGTTGGCGATCTTGCTGCGGTCTGCCACCTTCTGCGGATATGCCTGCAACTTAACTGTCAGCACCCGGCGCATCTCGGTCTTGTTGACCTCAATCTGGTTGGGGATCAGGTATCTTACCTCACCCTCACCTCTGGCACTACCTTCTTTTTCTTCCCAAATAAAGTGTGCGATAGGGTAGAGGGAGAGGCCGGTATCCATATCCTTTGCGATTTCCACCCATCTGGTAGCCACAGCAAATCGGACAGTACCCTTTTCCTTGTACAGCTTGTAGACGATGGTCACCATATCGTCCAGTTCCTTCTTGGCAGCCTCGCCAGACTCCTCAAAGGTATCGTTGTCACCAATGATGTAGTCATCCTTGTTACAGCCGAAGGAATGCGCCAGTTCAATGGCATTCAGCCGGGGCATTCTCTTTCGCATAAGAATGTAGGGCTGACTCTGGATGTCATCGTCATTCTCATTGCCGTAGTAGATGTCATTCTTCTTGACGATCTCATTGATGGGCATCATATTCTCGGTGTCAAAGTTGACATACACAATGCCCTCGTCATTGATGGCGGCATCCTTGGTGATACGCCGTCCCTTGAAGTCCATCTTGTCCTTTTCCCACACCCTAGCTGCGTAGCCGTTGAGCATATCGCAGTATTCAGATGCCTCTCTCTGGAACTGCTGACTCTCATAGTTCATAGAGGAGTAGTTGATGGCATAAAGGTTGTCGTGGATGACAGAGACCTTGTACTTGACGATGGGCTTGATAAAGTTCTTCTGCACCGGCTCAATATCGCCCAGCTTTGCGCCGTCCCACTGGTTGCCGTTGTACATCCGATAGTTTCTGTCCGTATCGGTGTAGACTCCAGTCATCCGATGGTAGTTTCTGCCCTTTTCATAGAGTAGCCAAATCGGTGTCTCTCTGATTTCTTTAATATCCATTTATCTCACCTCCTCCTGACCTCTGGAAGATCCGTCATAGTTCTCGATGTTTCTCAAGATGGTGTCGAATTTATCCTGCTCCTTCTCGGCTTCCTTCTTGGCCTCTCGTTCCCGGTAGGCCTCCATAGGGTTGATGGTCGGCAGTTCCACCTTTTCGCCCTTGGCGGTCTGCTGTCCCACTCTCGCACCGATCAGAAAGCAGAAGATATTCACCGCTCCCATCACTGCCAAAAGTAATACTTCCATAGTCCCTCCTAAATGACCACAATATCCTCGCCGTAGTCATATTGTGTTTGCTGTTTTCTCTCTACCGTAAAGTGATGCTGCGGATTCACCACGATAGGATCACTCAAGAACACCACCTGGTCTCTAATATGATGTGCGATAGCCAAACTCATCATCTGGTCATCGTGTCCGCCCTGTGGTGCTTCTATACGGCCTTTTTCGTTACGGACAATAGTGAGTAGTTCCTCAAGTGTTTCCTTGTCACAGATGGTCTCACAATGCTCTCTGACCAACTCTATCAAACGAGATATAGCCGTTGGTCGGGTTAGGGAAGTGGTCTTGAAACCAAATCTCTTTTCCGTCTTGCCGGTATAGGTGTCCTGGGCTTCTCTGGCGTACTGTTTGGGATAACCTAGCCTCTGTAGTTCCATAATGGGATAAGAGTCAAAGTTCGCCTCAATACCAACCAGAGCATCCTTGTAGTATTTGCCTAGACAATACATCTGTCTGGTGTACTGGTCTGCATCGAATTGGTGTCTTAGCTTTGCCACCTGCTGACCTGTCCTTGCATCGAGGACATCCGCTACAAAGTAGTCAGATCCCTCACCAGCAGTATCACCGCCAATGCAATACTCGGTCATCTGCGGAACATTTGGAACTTGATAGATTTTGATATATCCATCCCGATCATTGACCCACTTGATATTGGTTATCTGTAGTCCGTCATAGTCATAGACGAAATAGCCAGTTTTAAGGGGCTTGGGTATCTCCTCAAGCCGTTTTTGAATAGCCCTGGCATCGAATACTGTCTTGCCCAAAATGCCCCACTTGCCCAAGCAGTAGACCTCATAGGTGTATTCATCTGTGTGCTTGAGATCCTCTAGGGCTTTGCGGTCATCGTCCGTGAGGAATTTATTGTCCTTATAAGTAGAAAAGCAGACCGTTGCCAGTCCGCTGTCGATAAAATGCTTTTTGATCCAATGCTGAATGTTGATGGGGTTAAAGGATAGAACCATCTGCTTCTTGGATTTACCACCACGCAGACGAACCTTTAACTGGTTAATATCAGCCTCTTGGCACTCTGTAGCTTCCTCTACCCATATATCTGTCAACTCACCATTCTCAAAGGTGATGGATTTAATCTTTTCAACATCGTCAAGACCGGCAAATGCAATCTCATTACCAGTAAGAAGGCACTTGATCCGCATATCACTCTCATTGATCTTGAAATGCTCGCTTAAATTCCAGTTCCGTATAACTTGCTTTAAGAGCGGAAAGGTAGACCTTCTGTTGGTGTCGGCTGTTTGACGAACCACTAACATATTGCACCGCTTCGGCTTAATCTGCTTGAAGATGGATCGCTCACCAATAAAATAGCTTTTACCAGACGAACCACCGCCATAGAAGATGAGATAGCGATCATCGTTGTCCAGATAGGGAAGGTACACATCATTGAATACCTTCTTGGATATTTGGATGTTTACATTCATTAGTCAACCAACTCCACATTGATGGTGACAGTATTGCTCACATCGGCTTCAATCTGTTGCTTTTCTTTCCATCCTTCAAAGTTATTCGCCAGGGAGAACTTTGCGCCGTTTGCTCCGTCCTTATCGAACAGCCTTTCCTCGGCATATTGCTCCACTCTGGCCTTCGCTCGTGTAATCGTGTGAACAAATTCTTCTTTGCCCTGATAGTTCAATAATGCCCTTCTGCTGGTGAATCCAAGAGCAAGAGCAAGGCCAGTGATCGTAGGCGGTCTGGATTCAATGATGATTGGAACGCCATATTTATCTCGCATTACTTCATCATGAACGATCAGCGGTTTACCTCTGCATTCCTCAAAGTATTCGTCAATGACAACTTGCATTTCCTCTGCCGTGTTATACATAGGCGGTCTGCCCACTTTGTTCTCACTCATTCTTGCTCACATCCTTTCAAGTAGAATTACACCATAGGCGATGCCGATTGCACCGCCCCGAAGGAGAGCGGTATTTGACGGTTTTCCTCACGTATCAGAAGGTCAACCGCTGGTGCTTATAAGTAAAGACCGCCCTAGTACCAGTAGAGCGGTCATAGTCTCTTAGTCTGCGTTTTTAGCCCAATCCACAGCTTCCTGCATCGTGGGATAAACAGCGTCTTCCGTGTCACCCAGCTCTTCTACATCGGCAGCCACGATCTTCTCGATGGTCTTGCCGGTGTCGCTCATAAGATAAGCTACATGGGGAACAGCAATTGTAACAGTGTTACCATCCCGGAAGGAGCAGCGCACCACCGTCATCTTAGTATTTTCGTGGAAGAATACACTTGCGCTTGTGATGTTGTCGAAGTAGTTCCATTCTTCATATGCGGAACTCTGGTGCTCGCTCTGCTTATAGTCCAAATTCTTCAAAATCATACTGTCTAATACCTTTCTTTCTTCTAAAAATTAAAAACAAAAAGCCCCCCGATTTGGGAGGCTTTCCGTTCTTTCTCATCCTACATCATATCAAAGAAAATAGTAACATTCCATATTCTTTCCTCACAGAAAGTCACAAATTCTTTCGCACAGCAGCCTTCAGTTCATTGGCGCACTCCACGCACAGATCAATGTCTCCGATTTCGCTGCCAACGATACGGACAACTCCGTTCGGAAGTGCGTAGGTAGGGCCATCATCAGGAAGAAGAATGACCTTGCCGCACTTGTCACATACAATGGCTCTCATACTTTCTCCTTTCTATCCAGTATCGTTTGTAAACTCTTCAATGCTCGTCCGTGGTTGGTAGTAGCCCAGCCATAGTCATAACCATAGTGATCTGCAATCTCCTGTAGGCTCTGGAACTGAATGTACCTTCTGTGAAGAAGATCATATTCAACCGGGCTGTCAATCTTCTCGATGGCCTCTATGACCTCTTTCTTAGTATCTATGAGTCTATCTACCAAGCTATCGATCTCGGCTTCCATATCCACGCACTTATTGATGGCATCTGCCATTTTGGATTGCGATCCACTTGCTTGAACTCTCTCTCCACCCATATTAGCGGTGATACCCAACGCAATGTCACGCCATTGTCTTTGCTCGATTAACTTGTTTTGAATGCGAAGGTCTAATTTCTCAACCTGTCGCAAGAATTGTTTTGCCTCCAATTGTATCACCACCTTTGTTTCTTAGAACTTTCCAGTAGAGCCGAAGCCACCATTGCCTCGCTCGGTATCCTCTAAGGTCTCAACCAACTCCAACTCAGGAGTCAAGATAGGAAGAATGACCATTTGGGAAATCTTCTCGCCCTTCTTAATGGCAACGGCCTTGTCGCTGTGGTTAAACAGCACCACATGAACCGCTCCGATGTAACCGGCATCGATTGTACCTCTGCTCGTTAAACCTTGCTTTGCCATCAGGCCACTCTTTGAGGTGAGGAGTCCCACATACCCTTTGGGGATCTCAAAGTGACAGCCGGTGGAGATCATCGCTCTCTCATAAGGTCTCACCACCGCATTGTGCATTGCGTATAAATCCAGACCGCCATCCCATTCGTGCGCTCTGGTGGGCATCTTCGCCCCAGGATCAAGCATTACCTTCATTCTTCTTCTCCTTTGCCGCAGCCCTTGCTGCTTTTCTCTTCTGTTCGTTGCGAATATCTGCATTACGGCGGCTCTCCTTGCGCTGTGCTTTTTTGCACGCATCACAGCAGAAATGATAGTTCTCAGGCGTAGGCGTAAACTCCTTGCCACAGTATCGGCACAGCTTCCTTCTCGAAGCCCTCTTCTTTTCCCGGTAAAGGCGATCTCTCTCTGATTTGCGTTTCTGCTGTTCGACAGACAATGCCCTGCGCTCTTTGGTCTTTCTTTTCTTGACCCCTTTGTCCGTAATTTTCACGGTGCATCCCTCTCCGGGAGGGCAAGGCCTTCGCTTATTCTCCATAAAGATATAATTACAGCAAGGATGCTCGCCTGCAACCAATGACAGATATATGCACCCATAACAAGGATGTTTCTTATTGATCGCCATCCTTATACCCCCTTACAAGGATACATTTCGTGGCAAACTCCTCCAGTATATACACAGGCCGGGACAAGCAACTTGCGGAACTCAGGATGCTCCTTCAAGACCTGTTCGCACATCAGCTTCACCACATACCGGGTTTCCTCGCTGGCCTGCTTGCAGAGTCTCTTATTGGCGATCACCATCAACTCTTCGGCATTCATATCCCAAATCATATTGACCGGGGCATCCTGGGGAGCGGAATTTCTGTTATACTCGGTCTGTCTGTCATTCCGCTGGCTTCTCACATAGGGCTGTGCGTGGATGTGTCTACAAAGATGAACACTCACCCAATAGGGGCAAGTAATGTCAAAACTGAACCGAAGCCGCCGAATAGGGGAGTGCCTTGCCTTTAGGATTTTGTGCTTCCAGTTCTCGTCTGGCTTGGTCACGATCTTGTTGTAGCCCATCGTAACCAATGCTCTGCGCTTGACCTCCAGCCAATCTGCCTCGGATGGATGCTCGGTCATCGAAACATAAATATCCGTATTGGGCTTGTAAGTCTGTGTGTAGTCCTCGCATTCAGGAGTGCCGACCTTGTGGCATACCATCTTGTGGGTGCAATCTCTGCACTTGGTTTCTAATTCATCCATTTTCATTACCTCTCAAAAGTATTGTCATCCCCGACTCTAGGGACTTCTGCACATCGATGATCCGCTGGTTGGATGAGCCACGGAACTTCAACCGCAGATTTCTCAGTTCTTGGACGAACCGCCCATCCACAAGCACATCGATATACTGCAAAATCTCCAGATGCTTGATGCTCTCCCACTCATACCCGGTGTAGAGCCAGATTGTCTTGTCCGGGAAAATCTGCTTCAAGTTGCGGCACAGCGTAAAAAGCGGCTCGATATTGTTGGGGTCTAGAGGCTCACCGCCCAACAAGGACAGCCCACGGATATAGGGCCTGTCGCATAGGTTTATGACATCTCGCTCAACCTCGCTAGTGAATGGCTGTCCGTAGTCAAAATCCCAGGCCACCTGGTTAAAGCAGCCCTTGCAATGGTGGGTGCAGCCGGAAACGAACAGGCTGACTCGGACACCTTCGCCGTTGGCGATGTCCACCGGCTTGATCGTTGCGTAGTTCATTCGGCGTTGCCTCTCATATCAGCGCCGCAGTTGGGGCAGTATTTGAGTTCCACCCCTGTATATATTGCTTGTATATCGCAATTTGAACAGTGATAGCCGTCTTCTCGTAAAATCCACCGCCCCTTGCGCTCCTCCTTGTGATGCTCACAGCTTTTCACGCCACCAGTGGCGATGTACTTGGAGCAGACGATCTTGTGAATACAGTTATTGCACATAGTCATTCACCCCACTTGATAACGGCGAACATTAGACCAAATGTTGACAAAGCCGAAGCAATCAGCATTAAAAATACACCTAGTTTGCCAACCATCGCCCCATCAGTAATCGAATACACCGCAAGCGCATACACGAAAAAGAAGCCTAGAAATTCCATTAAGAAAAACAGGGTGCTTAACATAATGCCGATTATCTTTTTAATTATTCTCATACTCAATCCCCCTCCGCAGGCTGTTGGAGCCATTTAATCAGCCCCAAATAAGAATCGGTATACCCTCGCCCAATCTCAGGAGCTTTGTACAACGCCCACTCTGCCAACTCCTCATCGGTCATAGCCCGGATGCGGTCTGCGTTGGTCATGGGTTTGTAGTTTTCCGAAGCCTCCCAATAGCTAGGCTCTCCCTCGCCCTTGGTAATGCAATTTGAGCAAGGTTTTGCATAGACATAGTCCCACGCATCATACTTGCAGTTATCGCAGTTTTTCTTCATGGCTCATTCTCCTTTCGGCGGCTCAAACTCCACCACAGAATTGATGGCGGTCACGAATACTTCCGCACCCACAGCAATCTTATCTGCTTCGTGATATTCCCAAAAGTCACCAATCATTTTGGCGATTAGCTGAATCTTTTCTCTGTCAGCCATTGTCAGTTCCTCCCCATATCCAGTTGTCAATACAGTTTGTCATAATTACTGCGGCAATCGCATCGGCCGCAGACCGCTGGCTTTCGCCATAGGTCGCAACATCGATAAACTCCCAAACAGCAGATATGCCAGCTAACACAAGGAAATACGCCAAAAATCTGATGGCTTTCCGCTTCCAATCAGCCATTGTCAGTTCTCCTTTCTCCGTAGGAACAGAAATGGTCGGGTTTGTTATATCCATACCCAATCAAACAATGATAACGAGGAGTGTCATATTCGTTCCCGAACACATCTCTCGTATATGCCGAACAGCGGGCGCAATCCTTACACCGCACCACAGGAACGGCATCCACGGTGGGCTGTTCGTCAATGCTGTCTAGCACCTCTGCCGCATCTGTGTTAATTGGTTCTGGGCTTGGGATTGTCCACCGATCTTTCAGCGCATTGGCATCAATCAATCTCTGTTCAGTTGCCATCTCGTCACCTCACAGCACATCCCAGGTAATGCTGATATGTACCTTTGCCTCTCCAAGAAGGGCAGAAACAGTGTTCAGCACTTCGTCAATCCGTCCCTCAAAGGTCATATTGCCGGAACAGGGGATTGCTCTCGTGATCTCATAGGTCTTAGGCTTGGCATCAGGTTCTTCGGGAACTTCCACCGGCGCTTCTTCCGTGATTTCTTCCACGATGGTTTCTTCCACCGGGGCTTCCACAGGAACACCACGCCACCAGGCATAGAAGGCTTCCCTTTCGGACAATTGGCGCTTCCCTCTTTTGCCATCAGGAAATCCTAGCCGTTTCAACTCTCTCGAAAGCGAAGATGTTGCAATACCCATCATTGCCGCAAGTTCAGAAATGGAGCAGTCGAACTTCTCACGCAGCAGTTTGATATAGGTGATCTTGATGTCATCGGGCATTGCCTTGAACTCCCTCCAAGGCATAGGGTCATTAAGCCGATAGGATTTAACTTCACCGCTCATTGCTTTTTTCTCCTTTTCTGTTAGGTAGTCAGAAGGGAGTTTCACCATTCCACCTTTTCCGTTGTGTGTGCGCCGGTTTCGTGCGCTCCGGGCTGTGGATGCCTTCTCCTTGACATCCTGAATAAAGACATAGGTTTCGTCCTTCATTTTGCTTCCTCAATCATCAGTTTCGGGTCACTGGACAACATTGTGTTTATCTTCGGCTCATATAGCTGTCCGAATTTGTATTCCTTGGTTGCCTCATAGATTCGCTCAAATCGTTTCACTATATCCCCCGGCCAATACTCCCTGTATACAGTGATTGCATCGTAGGCCTCCCAATGGATCGCCTTGATTTTGTCCTTCACCTCAGCCACGGAGGGAGGGAACTTGCTTGTGCTGATAAGTTTATGGATTGCCATCATCACAATGTCCACTGGCATCTCGGCGAACTGCATCGCCCAAATCGCCACAGTTCCGCTCGCTTCCTCCTTGGTCATATTGTTATAGCTAGAGGGATAAGCCGCCTTGAGAATTGCCAAAATCTGTAGGGCTTCTTTCTTGGTCATAACTCATCCTCCAGCATATCCAGGAACACATTGCCGTTTCTTCTAGGGGCTTGTCTAGGCTGTGCGTTCTGTTGGTCTTTCCTTGCCCAATTCCGAATTGTGGCATAATGGCTCTTGTATGCCTTGCCAGTAGATGCGATATAGGAAGAAAGCCGTTCAATGCGATCTTGATAGTCTGGATATTCATACTGAAGTTTTTCCAGTTCATCATCGGTCAGCAGAACATTGTTATATTCGCCATACTTGTGCTTGACAGGCTTTTTGGGGGTAGAATTAGATATATTCTTATCTTTATCTAATTCTTTATCTTCTTCTATATCTATATCTATTGCGTTACCTTGCGTTACAGTAGCGTTACATGTATCGTTACCACTAGACAGCCGTTTGGTTTCTCTGTGCTTTGCTACCCTTTTCCTGGTCTGCTCACGGATTTTATCAAGGCCTTCGATGTTTTGATGTTCTTCCCATCCGGTAATGGCAAAGAACTCTCCGGCTGTCACGATCATGCCCAATCGCTCCAGAGCCTCAAGCGCAAGTCTTACTGTGCTTTCCTCAAAGTCCAGTTCGTCAGCAAGCATCTTGGGCGTGTAGGGGATGTTCTCGGTCAAGAAGATCATTCCACCAGAATTGCACCTTCCGGCCATCGTCAGCAACATCACCCAAATGAGGACGATGTTGTTTCCTTCGGGGAGTCGGCGCAGATGCCTTACCTTCCGATTGTCGAACATATCCGTTGTCAGCTTGATCCACTTAACATCAGCCAATCAAAGTCACCACACTTCCGACATCGCTAATATGGAACGATGTTCTCTGCTTGTTGCCCCAGGCCACGGAAAACCAATGGTGATTGGGGTAGATCGCCACGATAGTCCCGGTGACAGTTCCTCTTATCGCACCCACATCGGCGCACTTGGCATCCGCAAAGGGGTCAAATCTTACCTTCTGTCCAATTCTCATATCTCGCACCTTGCAAACTCTCGGAATGCCTTTTCGTTCTCTGCTCGAAAGGCTTCCACTCGCTCATTGGCACACAGTTCCGGGTAATGCTGTTGTACCTTCTGCCTAGTTCTTCTGACGGTCTCAAAGGGAGGGAACACATCGCCCATGCTCAAAAGGAAATCGGGAACAGTAACATTTCTCAGGTCGATGCCTTTCATGGCAGCCGTATCCTTCACAACTTGGAGATAGAGATAGCTGTCACTATTGCGGCATCTCTCGTCATCTTCCAACAGTTTTTTTACCATGTTGCTAATTCTAATCATCACTAACACCTCTCTGAATCGATTGGCTCAACGATCACCGCCACCATCGGGTCTGTGGCGTATCGTTTGATAATCATCATGTCAACAACTTGCGTGTCATCCTCCCAGGCGATGCCGTTTAAGCCGTCTAGGATGATTTTCGCTATGTTATCGACATCTGGTTTCTTGGTAGGGAGGATTTTGCCGTTCAGCATATCCTCCACCACCTTTTTGGATTTCTTCGGCGGCTTGAAATAGGCTTTTATCGTCACCCTCACAGGGGAGGTGTGCTTCTCGCCCTTGGAACTTTTGTAAGCCCAAGCCACTAGGTTTTCGTACTTCTTGGTCTCCTCCGGGGTGTAGACATGACCGCTCTTGGTAAACCTCGGACGGCCTTTGCCTTTTGGCTCACCCTTGATCGTGAAGATAACCATCAGAACGGCAACTCCGCATCGGGATCGGTCAGCATCGCAAAGTCGGTCTTCGTATCGAAGCTGGTCGGCACAGGGGGAGTGAACTCGTTCTTTGCTGCAGTTTCCTTCTTCTCGCAGAAATGTGCCTGGTTGACCACCACCTCATAGGCGGTGCGCTTATTGCCGTCCTTGTCCGTCCACTCACGGCTGTCCAATCGGCCTTCCACCACAATGGCATTGCCCTTCATAAAGTAGTTGGAGATGAACTCAGCCGTCTTCTCCCACGCCACGCAGGGGATAAATGCTGCGCCGCTGTCCTTGCCAGGTCTGTCCACCGCCAGGGTGAAACTCGCCACAGCCTTGCCGGAATTGGTTCTTCTCATCTCAGGATTTCTCACGAATCTGCCCTGAATGCCTACAAAATTCAACATTTTAGTTGTCCTCCTTGATTTTCAAATTCTTAATACCCAGCTTTGCCTCAATTTCTGCAATGGTCATTTCCACCACGGGTTCTTCGATAATCAGATCGCCGTAGCAGATTTCGCCCTTTCGCAGTTCTGCGCACTTGATGTGCTTTTTGCAATTCTGGCTGGTGTGATATACGGAAATGCCAGCGAAAATCCGTCTTTCGGAATGGATAAAGGTTTTAGCCTCGATGCCACAGCCAGCCTCGATGCCACAGCCAGCCTCGATGCCCCAGCCAGCCTTGATGCCACCGCCAGCCTCGATGCCCTCGCCAGCCTCGATGCCACCGCCAGCCTCGATGCCCCAGCCAGCAATAACACTCAGTTTTGCGACAATGGATTTTTTGACCTCGATCTTGCCTCTGACAACAAGGCGATCATCCAAGTCG
>JAEIGA010001218.1_pt1 | contig 39683 bp, 38 predicted proteins | sample 9270691 | NCBI WGS metagenome assembly JAEIGA01 (sample SAMN17057246, study PRJNA624740) | gut metagenome | biome: biome; isolation source: fecal sample | host: Bos grunniens | place: China: Xizang | collected 2019 | reverse complement strand
TAATTTTGAAGTGATAGTGTGTCATATATGGCACATCCCTTAATAAGTAGCGACGGCTGTACGTTTTGTACTATCCGTCGCTACTTCTTTTCACGATGCGCCATTTCTAACACACTCTGACTTCAAAATAGTGCAATGGGGTAGCGGAGTGCAATTTGTGAGTGCTATTAGCTGTTAGCTATTAGTCATTGGCTATTTTTACTGCGATAGCCGAGCTGCTTACATACGCTTTAGTATCTCCCTTCGCGGGTATTTTTGCCGAGCGTGGTATTTCCACCCTTCTGACGCTAAAATAACCTTTGGCTATCAGCCGTTAGCCATTGGCTTTTTGGTGGTAAGGGTGCTTTGATTGGGCGGAGTCGCTCTAAATGACATTTAATGACAAAGAATGACATTGAATAGCGCGCACAGCGCGCAGTATTAAGGGCTTTAGCCCGCTGTTATTTATTGCCATTTGCTGTTATTGTGCGCTTCCTAACCTCTAACTTCCCTAATCTTTTAAATTCTCAGTACTGCGTCAGCTGGCTAATAGCTAATGGCCAATAGCCAATAGCAAAAAAAAGACCCCGAAGGGTCTTTTTTTACTTATACATAAATCGTTTGATGGAGTTCTTTGGGGTGCGTTCGAAGTCGTCGTCAAGGATCTCAATATCGGATACCTGTGCATATGCTGGTAGTTTTTGGTTGAGCATAATGCGGTTAGATTCCATAATGGTCTTGAGCTGTGACTTGGTCAGTGGGTTGCTATCATCGTTGTCTGTAGCCACGATTGCGATAATGCGTGATTTGCGGCTAATGATAATAGACTCGCGAACATGAGGCATGGTATTGAGCAACTCCTCAATCTCCTCAGGATAGATATTCTGACCATTGGCGGTAAGAATCATATTCTTTGAGCGGCCCTTGATATAGATATTGCCGTACTTATCCATAACGCCAAGGTCGCCGGTCTTCATATAGCCGTCATCGGTAAATGTTGCAGCGGTAATATCTGGCTGCTTGTAGTATCCGAGCATTACATTATCTCCGCACACCTGAATCTCTCCGACAACATTCAGTGGGTCTGGGGATGCAATTCGTACCTCCATGCCGTCCACCGGTTTACCGCAAGAGCGGATAGCGAAGTCGTACCAATCCTCATAACCGATAAGTGGTCCGCACTCGGTCATACCATATCCCACGGTATAAGGGAGTTTAATCTGCTTAAGCAACACCTCAATAGGGCCGCTGATAGCTGCGCCACCGATAATAATATGCTTCATATTACCACCAAATGAGGCGAGAATCTTCTTGCGGATAGACTTGTAGATGATATTGCTCAATCCAGGAATCTTAAGTGCCAACTTAAGAGCAGGCTTCTCTAGTGTAGGGATTACCTTATTTCGCATAATCTTCTCAAGCACCAGAGGCACAGTAATGAGCATATATGGTCTAACATCCTTAAATGCCTGCATAAGTAGGGTAGGAGTTGGCATCTTACCGAGGAAGTATACAGTAGCACCGGAGCATACTGGGTAGATAAACTCAAAGGCAAGACCGTAGAGGTGTGCAAGTGGCAACATTGAGACAATGTTTGAGCCAAGAGGCATCTTAATACGAGTTACTCCGAAGGTGATGTTAGAGGAGATGTTGTTGTTAGAGAGCATAATACCCTTAGGAGAGGATGTTGTTCCAGAGGTGTAGCTGATGGTATTCAGATCATCAGGACCGCCAACTTCATAGTGAACAAACTTGCGCTTCATGCCCTGTGGATACTTAGCCCTGAAGAGCTGCTGCAGGTTAGGAATAACCTCGCCAAGAATATTATCCTTAGACCATAGCTCCGTAAAGTCCTCAATGCAGATTGCGCCCTTAAGCTGAGGCATATGCTCTGCGGCCATATTTGCCCACATTTTACGCTCAGTAAAGAGAACAACACTATCAGAGTGGTCTACCAGCTTCTGAAGGTTGTCGGCAGTAAAACCGTTAAGAATTGGAACGGCAACGGCGCGATAGGCGATAATTGCTAGGTAGGTTATACCCCAGCGAGCCGTATTGTTTGCGCTGATAGCAATTTTGTCTCCTACCTTTACTCCTAATTTTTCAAAAACGATGTGCAGCTTGGCGATATGTGTTGCCACGTCTGCATAGTAGAAAGTCTCACCACGATAGTCACACACGGCAGGCTTGTGCCAGTTGTTTTGTGCCGCCTCGGCAAATCTTTCAATAAAATGCTTCATACACTTTAGTGGTTTAGGTTTATTAAAAATTTATCTAAAGTAATGTGTGTGTTATTTCATTAGCCATTCTGTGATATTTTGAAGGTATGTTTTAGAGATTGGTACATCGAAAACGCCCTCAATGCCAAACTCGATAAAGACACCCTCCTTGTCGCGACGTAGAATCTTCACCCTGTCCATATTTATCATATAGGAGCGATGACAACGCTGCATGCAGCTATCACTTAACTGCTCGGCAACACGTTTCATGGTGTTGCGAATCATACTCTTTTTAATCTGTCCATTATTCAGATACCATACGCAGACGTAGTTATCTGCAGACTCAATCATCACCATATCCTCACGCTTAACAGTCAAGCGCATCTCGTTGTGGTCGTCGTAGATGATAATATGTGACTTATGAGAGGTAATTTCATCCTTGTCAATACTCTCCCTTAAAGCCTTGAGTTGTGATGCCTTGTCTAAAATTATTATGTATAGCCAACAGAATACGTATGGGATAAAAAGTATACATGTAGTACGTCCAAGCACCTTGAAAAAGAGCCTAAATATGCCGATATTCTCCGGATGGAATAGGGTAGAGGACCAGATAGTAATTCCGAAGGCCACGACCACAAACTCAAACATGCACCAGATTAGAAAGCCTCGATATGTAAGCTCTGCGCGTGCGCTCTTTACGAGTATTATACGCGAGCATAACACCATAATGCATCCTAAAAGCACAGCAGTAGCGAGGGCAAGATAGAATGCGTCCTCTGTTGAGTTAATAATATGGGAAAGGTTTTTTGTAACGAGAAAATCTAACGACTCGTATATGCTGAATGGACGGAAGATGGTGACAAATACGACGGTAATAACCGCCATGGCAAAGACAACCATCGCCTGTCGTGGAATGGTAAATATTGATTTCGGTATTGGTTGTTCTAATTGGTCTCTATTCATCATCAGCAGGTTTGAGCGACGAGAGTTCCAATACTCTATCTACTAACTCTCTCTCATCGTCGCAAGAAATATAATATTTATCTTCGTAAATGTCTGTAATTTCTATAAATCCACCCCATTTTGAGGCATATATTTTGACAAAGTCCATGCCTCTAAGGTTTAGGTAGCTGCCGTAGTAGCCAAAGAATCCAGCAGCTCCAAAGATAGGAATGACATACTTCATCTCACTATTGTCAACTATTCGTACAGAGGCGATTTCGCTATATGGGATAAATGTGTAGTCAGAGATACAACAAATATCAATACCATCTTCGCCGACAATCACTCTGCGAGGTATAGATAGAGCCATAAGTGCAATTATTGCAATGACAATAGAGATAAACCATGCGAGGATATAACCTCCATTAAAGAGCACAAACAGGCCAACAGCTATTCCGATAAAGAATAGTAAGTGTATCATTGTCAGATACTTAGTTTTGTTGTCAATCGTATATTTGTACTCAAACATAGTCTGTTATTCCTCTTTTAGTGCCTGAGCAATAGCTTGGGCAAAAATCATATCATCTGGCGTTGTAATCTTAATATTTGTACGCTCACCAGCGCAAAGACTGATGGTGTGCGATGTTGTCTGTTCAACAACAGAAGCATCGTCTGTAAAAGAGTCTTGATAGTTGGTGTCGTACGCAGCGCGAATAAGCGAAGCATCAAAAATCTGTGGTGTCTGGACAATACGAAGCTTTGATCTGTCTGCAATTTGGCTTCCATCATCTGTAACCAATCTATATGAATCTACAGCCTCTATTACTGGTATTGCTGCACCATTTTGAGCTGCACAATCGGCTACACGGTGCAGAAGGGCCTGGCTGGCAAACGGACGAACGCCGTCATGTATTGCTATAAGGTCTACAAAGTCGGTCAATGACTCAATGCCCCTCTTAACCGAGTGAAAACGCTGCTCTCCACCCTCGGTGATTGTATGGCGAGCGACGCGAAAGCGAGCAGAGTAGTTCTTCCAGAAATCTATCTGCGAAGTTGGTAGTACAACCACAATCTTCGCCCCCGCAAATGCGCTAGCAAAGGTGTTGATTGTCCTAGCAAGTATAGGAAGTCCATCCACCAAAGCAAACTGCTTTGGTAGTGTGCCACCCATACGGCTACCGCTACCTCCGGCGACTATAACAACTCCTACTCTATACTTCTCCATATTAGCTTCTTTCCAAAACCGAGTGTGTTGTCGGTAAGTTTTATAAATGTAGGCTCAACGACCCAAATATTGAGCTGTGTAACAGCTGCATAGGGGAAACGGCGTAGGTAGAAGAGTTTATCTGCTTGGTCGCCCCTTTTGGCAATGCCGCATATCTGTACACCCTGCACCTTGCCTACCACCTTCGTCTCGCGAGTTATACCACATGCAACGTTACTGTTAGCTATCATATGCTGAGCGTGGTTAGTACTGTCGTCTGAGGTGAAGATAAGACGATTGCATGCCTTGTTATAGGCGTAGAAGCAGGCGGCGCAATATGGCATGCCATTGCTATCTGTAGTGGCCAGGGTAAGCACGTGATGGTATGCAATAAAGTCTACTATCTTCTTGTCGGGAGTCATGCTACTTGATTATTACAGAGTCTATTACAGTTATCTTCATCGAGTCAGCAACCTCACCCTCTAACTCAGCTATTACACGAGCCTTTACCCACTCAAACTTCTCGCGATTTACCTCCTTAATAGGTTCTGAAGGTTGCTGTGGAACCTTTAGTGGGTTTATTGGCTGACCATTTTTCCAAAGTCGGAAGTCAAGGTGCGGACCAGTCGAGCGACCAGAGCTACCAACATAGCCGATTACCTGACCTTGAGAGACACGCTTGCCAACTGCAATACCTTTGGCATAGCCCTTAAGGTGTAGATAGCCAGATTGCAGCTTACCTGGGTGCTTGATATAAACAGTGTGTCCACCAGCACCTTTATAACCCTTGAATGTCACCGTTCCGTCAGCCACAGCGCGCACAGGCGTTCCTACTGGGGCTGCATAATCAACACCGGTATGTGGGCGGTACTTCTTTAGCACCGGATGATAACGCGAGTAGGAGAACTTTGAGGAGATGCGTGTAAACTTGAGTGGCGCCTTGAGCAGCTGCTTGCGCAATGAACCTCCATCTGCCTCCCAATACTGTACCTTGCCATCTTGTGGGAATGGAATAGCGTATATATCCTTACCCAAGTGGTTGAATTTAGCACCCCAAACCCTGCCAATACCTACAGAGAGTGTATCTACAAACTTCTCGTCGTAGATGACAGTAAAGCTGTCACCCTGCTGAATACCGAAGAAGTCTACAGTCCACTGGTATATATCCTCCATCTCGGCGGCAAGGGCATAAGGCATATTCTCCTGCATAATTGTACCCCATAGGGAACTCTCTATTGTGCCACTACTCTTTGTGCGGCGCAGAGTTACCGGCTTAGAGTCCTGACGTACAGCAACCGAGTCACCCACAAAGGCAAAGACCACGTAGTCTGTAACATTCTGCTCGTAAACAAGATAGTCCAATATCATGCGAGCAGTGTCTACAGTGTCGCGCTTGGAGAATGTGGTGTACTTGTGACCTATACGAATAGTGCGCAGTGGGCATATCTCCTTAGTCAGCACATCCAGACGGCTGACCTTTTGGGTTGTAATGCCACGGCTGTCAAGAATACGACCCCAAGTGTCGCCCTTGACAACCTCAAAATTCTCAACCTGATAACCATCGGCATCAATGCCGTATATTATATTTCGAGGTTTCTCCTCAATGGTTTCCTGCTCATTACCTCCGGAACAAGCCGTAAGAGAAATAGCAGAAAAAGCTAATGCTATAAGGTAAAAATATCGTTTCATGCTCTGCAAAGGTAATAAAAATGGCTTAACAAATTATAAAAAACTCTGTTTTTTTATAAATATTTGTGTTAAATATTTGGCGGATAGTTGTATTGTGAAATTTTTTGTTTAACTTTGAAGTGTGAAATGTGTTGTGTGTATGAAGATATTCTTACAGAAAATAGCATCTTGGTTGTACGGAATGGTTATTCGCGTACGCAATATGCTGTTTGATAAGGAGATTCTGAAGGGGAAAGAGTACGACATACCAATTGTCTGCATAGGAAATATCACCGCTGGCGGTACTGGTAAGACCCCTATGGTAGAGCTGATGATCTCCCATTTCTCGAAAAATCATACAGTCGCAGTGCTCTCACGCGGATATAAACGCAAAACTAAGGGATACAAAGTTGTTGACCCATTTGACCACTATGATGAGGTGGGTGATGAGCCATTGCAGATTAAGCGCAAGTTTCCAAATGTGCCGGTTGTCGTCTGCGAGCGTCGCACTGAGGGTATTGAGCGAATCCGAGAGCAATTTAAGGATGTAAATTTGATTATCATGGATGATGGCTTCCAACATCGTTGGGTCAAGCCATATATCAACATTGTGATGATAGACTACAATCGCCCAGTTGATAAGGATAGCTTTATGCCAAGTGGTCAGCTGCGTGATAGTATGGACTCGCTGCATAGAGCCAATATCTTTATCTTTACTAAGTGCCCTAACAACACCTTGCAACGTGATATGAGCCTTATGATTGCAGGACTAAAGAAGAAACCATCTCAGGCAACGTTCTTCACCCGTCCTCAGTGCCGTGAGGTGCGCTCGTTGGATGGTACTCCAGTCTTGCTACCTGTTCGCAGCAAGGTTATTGCGGTGGCTGGTATTGGAAATAATGACTCCTTCTTCTCGGGTATTACTGAGCGATATAAGGTGTTGCAAACTATTGGCTTTGAGGATCACTATCAGTACCGCAATGCTGATATAGAGCTCTTTACGGCTGCGTTGGAGCAGAATCCAGAGGCTTCGTTTATCATAACCACTGAGAAAGATGCTGTCAAACTTAGCAGCATGGACTCCCTACCAGAGAATTTGCGTGAGCGTATCTTCTACGAGTGCATCGGCATGGAGTTTGTCCCATATGGCTACTACTCAGCGGCAGAGTTGGAGCTCTCGCTTTATGAGCTACTAGATAAAGAGATTAAAAATTTTAATGATGATTCGCATATTAGAGGCTGTTAATTATTTGAACAGCGTAACGTCAGATTTCAAACCCTCTGTGGGTATAATTTTGGGTACAGGTTTGGGTGGTTTTGTAGATAGTATCGCTATAGAACATTCAATCCCATACTCAGAAATTCCAAATATGCCAGTGTCGACCGTTGAGGGTCATGCTGGTCGACTTATTTTCGGTACTGTAGGCTCTGTACGCGTGGTGGCTATGCAGGGTCGCTTTCACTACTATGAGGGCTATAATATGCAACAGGTTACATTCCCTGTGCGTGTGCTTGCTAAGTTGGGCATTGACTACCTCTTTGTCTCTAATGCTAGCGGTGGTATCAATACCTCATTCTGTGTTGGCGATTTGATGGTTATAACCGACCATATCAACCTGCTTCCAAATCCGCTTATCGGACCAAATATGGCTGAGTTTGGACCTCGCTTCCCTGATATGCACGACTGCTACTGCAAGGCTGTGAGGGATAAGGCTACAAATATTGCTGAAGAGCTTAATATTAAACTTCAGTATGGAGTCTATGTAGGCACTACAGGCCCTACTTTTGAAACTCAAGCTGAGTATCGTTACTTTAAGGCTATTGGTGGTGATGCTGTCGGTATGAGCACCGTTCCTGAGACTATCGTTGCCCGCCATATGGGTATGCCGGTGTTCGGTATGTCTGTAATCACAAATTGCGGACTAAGCGACCAGAAGGGTGACCATGAGGATGTACAACTTCAGGGTAAAAAGGCCGGTGAGCGTATGAATAAATTGTTTGTTGAGCTAATAAAGAGTTTGTATAGATGATAAATAAAGTAATCCTTGTCGGTAATGTAGGTGCCGACCCTGAGATTAGAAGTCTTGAGAGTGGCGTTAAGACTGCTCGTGTACGTCTCGCTACTACCGAGCGATTCTATAACCGTCAAACTAACGAAACAACCGAGCAGACCGAGTGGCACACTGTAATCTTTTGGCGCGGTCTTGCTGATGTGGTTGATAAGTATGTGCGCAAGGGTAGCCAGATATATGTCGAGGGCTCATTGCATTACAGAGATTGGCAGGGTAGCGATGGACAGCGTCACTTTGCTACTGAGATTACTGCTTCCGAGCTTAAACTCCTTGGTCGCCGTACCGAGGGTGGTCAATCTCAACCTCAGCAGTATGGCTCACAGCCATCACAACCTCAGTATGCGCGTCAGCCAGAGCCTCAGTATACTGCTCCGCAATATCCGCAACCTACGCCTGCTCCAATGCCAACACCTCAGCCAGTAGCTCCTGCTGTAGCTCCTATTGAGGATGATGATTTGCCATTCTAGCAACAGAAAAGCATATAATTTATCCTGTCTAAAATTTTTTTAGACAGGATTTTTTATCTTCATAATAAAAGCGACATCCAAAAGGATGTCGCTTAACTTAAGTGCTATCAGTATGCTTGATTACAAGCATCCGTTATCACACCAGCTAGACTACTGAAAGTCTGGACCATTGAAGTCATTTTCAAATCCCTCTTCAACAACGATAGAGAATGTTGCAGGATTTGTAAGCAAATCACCCAGAATGTTTGTGCGGTAGTTACGCTGGAAAGGAACGAAGCTGTATTCGAGAGTGTTAAGCTCATTGCCATCGTTAGCCCAAAGGGTTACCTTTACAGTGCTAGTCTCCTTAGCGAAAAGATAAGTTGTAGCTAAATAGTTGTACTCAGTGTTATCACCCTCAACCTTAAGAATCTCAGGAGTCTCAGGAGCCTCAACAGCTACAGGACTTGCGTTCTTAATGAATACAGCCTTCTTAATTGGATTAGATACCTCGCCATTAAATAGGTTGAAAGTTTTGTAAGCATCTACAACAATCTGTGAAGCTGTAACTGAGAAACCAGCAGCCTTAGCATTCTTAACATCCTGAACTGTAACACCGAGATTGAGCTGAGAGAGTGGACGGAAAAGATCGAAGTCGTACTTATCTTGTTTCTTTACATCAATACCAGGTGCAACACGCCAGAAGCAGTCCAGAGTCTCGTCGTTAGCCTTAGTTTCTGCAGTAACGTTCATGGTTACGGTCTGCTCGTCCCAATCAATGGTATAGTGTAGAGGCCCTCCGTTTGTATCGTTCTTTTTGTATGCAAAGAATGCGATGTCATAGATCTTACCAGCAACAAGGCGAGTGCTAAAAGTTGCCTGCTTGTTAGCATCAAGAACCAATGTACCCTTGAGGGATGTTGGGATAGTAGAACCACTCTCATAAATAGCATAAGCAACCTCGTCTACGGTTGTGCCATCTGCGATTGCACGTGAATCAGGTGCGCCAGCTAAGTTAGCAACGAAAGATACCTCTACCTCTTCACCTGCAGGAATAGCAGTCTCCTTCGCACATGATACTACAGAAGCAATAGCAGCAACTGCAAGCATCAATCGGAAAATCTTTTTCATAATGTTAATCGATTAAGTTGATAATATTATTTGTGTTTATTTAATTCTATACTATTGTGCGCTGAGAATATTGTATTTCTTATTAGCCTCAAGTTTTTCAAGATTTATACTACTCTCTTTGCTTGGCGTTTTAACAGTAATAGTAGTGGCAGTATTTCTCAATGGTAATACATACGCCATACCAATCATCTTATGACTTTTTACTGGAACAGTAGTATTACCATCCGGGGTGAAGTTGAACGTTTTGCTTTCTCCCTCGCTGGCCTCATAGTTAAAGGCATTGAACTTTGTAGCCACATCGCTTACGGTTATGCTAGTTGCTCCAGAGGTGAAATCGTTTACACCTGCAATAATCAGAGCAAATGGGCGAGTAAGCTTTACATCAACACCATTTTTAATCGTCTCTTGATTAACGGTAAAGGTGCAAGCGGCATGGAATGCATCGCAATTGCTAACAGCCGAGAAGTCGGAGCTAATCTTACTATAGTCGATTCTGATGTCATTCAGCTTCTCTTTGTTATATACCTTACAGTCACTCTTCTGCGCCCAGAATACCGCTGTGTAGGTCATGTTTTTCAGAAGTTCAATCTTAAAATTGACGATGTTTCCGTCTGTTACATCAAACTCTTTACGCTCAATTCTGCTCTGGTCTACATACAACTCAAAGTAGAGTTTATCTACATTCGTACCGTCCCATGCGCGTGTCAATGCTTGGTTGTCGATAGAGCTGTTGAACGACACCATAACAGTCTCGCCGTCAAGCAGTGGCTCATCAAAGTCGCTCTGTTGGCATGTCGTTATGAGCAGAGTTGCCGAGAGTAATATCACGGCAGTACGGAGAGTATTTAGTAGCCAATTTTTCATCTATACCTATATTATATACTATGCGATTAGATATATATATTTATATCTCCATCGAATTCTGTCTTAAGGTTAACACCACCCTGGGCACTCTCAGTCATAAAGTGACCACGGATAGTTGTGAGTTTGCTACGCTCAACAGGGACCTCGATATTTGGCACGGCGGACATTAGCACGCCATCCTTGTCGTATACCGAGAGCGAGATTAGGATTGTAGAGCGCTGGCCGTTTACAAATACATAGTCAAATCCGAGCATCGCCTCGCTACCACTAAGCGGTGTGATATTCGAGTCGAACATTACATTTGTTCGTGAGTCAACCGGAGCATCTGAGAACATATTAAACTCACAAGGCATAAAGCCTGCGTAGCGTACAACAATGCGATACTCGCCGAGATTTACAGACGATGGCACAAGGTCTGCCTCTGGAAGGATGACACCATTTGCGGCAGCCTGCTGCATACGAGCCTCAAGAACTCGTGAGATAAACTCCTCAAGGTCAGTAGAGATAAAGTTGAACTTTGCCAATGGACGTCCCATGTGAATGTGCGCCTCAATTGGTGGAAGGTCAAGCTCAAACTGCTCAACAACCTCAACGTCTGTAGAGCCGATAAATGCGTCACGGAAGTCATTATTACCGATATGCTTATTGCCAAGAAGGCTAATACCAGTAAACTCTTCAGTAAAGTAGAACTTATCCTCAAGAGAGTTGTTATCTACATAATCTACCCACGCGTGAAGACGGTACTTGCCTGGCGCCATAACTATCGATTTGTCGATATCTAAAGTTGCAATGTCAGGACGTGAGAAGGTCCACGACTGGCTAGGCTTTGTAGATACACTACCATTATCAGATATACGGTATGCATTTATGCGGTAACGAATATCATAATCCTCAGGATCTGTAGAGGCGTAGGTGTTCATACGATCGATAATTGCCAAAATTGGCATGTCGGTATCAAACGTAAGGGAGAGGTTCACATCCACATTTGGAATTGGAGCCTCAGGCCACTGGTGAACATCACATGAAAGCAACGAGAAACATAACGTTGCGCAAACCAGAATATGTTGTGCTATCTTTCTCATTACTTATTACGCTTTTTAAGGTCAATACTATACGAGAATGAAACACCAACATTGTCCAGAGCAATCGCGGTCTTGTGAACGCTTCCCTGCGCCTTAGGTCCATCTTTCTCATTGACGAATTTCTCGTAGTTTACATCATACGCACCAGCTCCGAGTGTAAACTCAACCTTCCAACGAGGATGCTTTTTACTCAACGACATACGATAACCGACATTCAGACCACCTCCAAGGGCTGGAGTAGTACCACCAGTATCCTGGTAACGCCAATCACCGCCAACGGCAACATTGAAATATGCTAAACCTCCGTGAGCACCGATAAACCATCCATCACGCTCCTTAAACCAGTAGCGGAACTCAGGATAGATTCCAAATGTACGGAACTTAGTAGTCTGCTTGAAATAATCAACGCCAGAGTAGTAAACTGGCAAGTTGAATGAGAAGTGCTTTGCAAGCTCAACCTCAATAGCAAGGTTTGATATTGCCATTCCCCAACCAACAACGTTACTCTTCACAAGCATCTGTGGCGACCAACTTGGTGCAGCTGCAGGTTTTGCAACTACAGGCTCTGGCTCAGGTGTTGGCTGTGGAGCAACTGCTGACTCTGCAACTGGAGTAGTAGGCTGAGCAGGTGCAGAAACTACCTCCTCAACTACTGGTGCAGGAACCGGAGTCGGCTTTGGCTCGTCATAAGATGGACGCTCAACACCAACAACAACCATCAACTTAAAACGACGTAGAGCAGGGTAGAAGTTCTCGAGCATATACTGCCATGCCTGACCGCCGTGTAGATTAATCAATGCGATCTTGCATGGGTTATGCAGTACGCCATTAACCATTCTCTCGGTTGGAATGGTGCGCAGAATCTCAAGCACCTCGTTGCGATATGGCATATTTGAAGCCTCAACCATATTCTCCAACTCAATATAGTCCTCGTTACGTGCAACGGTCTCAACGGCATTGTCTGCAAATGAGATGTGCTGGTGTAGGTAATTGGACATCACCGAAGCACGCTTTCTAGCAAGACGAGAGTTATTTGCATGATCACCCTCTGGAGATGCGGCTCCAGTATATGTAACCTTGATAATCTTGAGGGTAGAGTCCTGCTGAATCTCCTTAATGCGCTTGATGAAATCATCCATGCGCTGCTGGTTGCCCTGAAAATTAGGCTCGTAAATTGAGTAGCCTTGTCTAAAATATACTATCAGCGAGTCGGCTCTGTCTTGAGCTAACACGCTGTAACTTGATAATAAACAAGCTAATATAATCGCTAATTTCCGTATAGATCTACCGAACCATTGACGGTCTTTACTTATGTCGTTCATCATTTCTGTTGCAAAATTAAAAAAATAAATTCAATTAAACAATAGTTTAACCACTTTTTTTTGCGTAAAAATGACCTGTTTTACGGCCTATATTAAGTGCTTTAATTTCACCTATTTTCTTTTCCAGAAATTTGGATGGATGATGTGAGCCAAAAAAGAGAGCAAAAAGGCTGAAAAATGGCTGTCATTGTAGACCATTTTTTGCTTCCAAATATTAGAAAATCGTCGCTTAATGCGGAAAATCCATCCCTTAATAAAATTATTTGGAATCTCTTTTTGTTTATATTTTAGCACATCATCAATAGATTTTGCAACTATTTTTTCGTCCTCTAAGGTACAATATGCAAGCTCTTTTGGCATGCCAAGATAGCTGATGCACATCGAGTTTAGACACTCAAAAAATGGTCGAAATCCAAATTCGTCGGCAAGGTTGATTATCATTGGATAGTCAACTTCGCTGCCGAAACACTTCAAAAATAGTGCCCAATCTGTAAGGTGTCTTATAGATATATTTTCGGCGGCAAAGTGTGCTCCCGCATGCATGATTAAGAAATAAATATTCAAATTTGGTGCAGGAATATGGAATTTTGTGCCGTCAATTTCTGTGGTATAGTGCTCTTCGGTTGTCGAAATATTTTTTAGCGTCTGCTCAATGGAGGCTTTTGAACTTCGTGAGTGCTGCTCAATAAAGTCGTAGTGATTCTCAATCATCACACCGTCAATGTGAAAAACGGTGTGGTGATGATGTGCTTCGTTGATGGCAATTTTGTATTTCTCGCTTAAAATTCTATCGGCCTCGCTCTGCTTGCCAAATAGCCAAATATCAATATCGCTACAAGGGCGATGTTTAGGAACTGGGTATAGTTGCGCAAGTCCTATACCCTTGAGAATCATTAGTTTGATGTTGTTCTCTGAGTATATGCTCTCCAGACGTTTTGCAACTGCTACCTTTTGTCTATATTTGCGCTCTATCTTGTCAGTGGCAGAGATAAATCGCATTTTTATTGGGCGCGGAATATCTATTTTATTGGCAATAAGTGAGTCAAGAATAATAGCACATACGCCCTGACGTAGAGATAGCTGATAGAGCTCAAACCATTGCTCTGGGGTCTGATTCTCTACCTTCTCACGCTCTAAAATAGATGGGTTATCCCACAGGTAACTACTGAGAAGTTGTGATATTATCTGCGCACTTAATCTCATATACTATCGATTAGTAACTCTGCCTGGGTATGCTTCAAGAGCTTTAGCGAGTATTGTTAACGCCTTCCTTAAATCATTTTTATCCAGTACGTATGCAATGCGCACCTCGTTGCGACCTAAGTTCTCCTCTGAATAAAAACCCGAAGCTGGTGCTAGCATAATAGTTGCACCCTCATACTCAAAGTCATTGAGACACCATTCGCAGAAGCGATCACTGTCATCAATAGGTAGGCGCACGACTGTATAGAATGCACCCATCGGTATTGGTGAATATACACCGTCAATCTTGTTAAGTCCATCAATAAGACAGTTGCGTCGCTCAATATACTCTTCGTATGTATGTATTGCGTATGAGCGAGGACAGTCAAGAGATGCCTCGGCAACAATCTGTCCAAGTAGCGGTGGGCTAAGACGTGCTTGGCAGAACTTCATGACGGCATCACGTAGTGTTTTATTTTTTGTAATCAGAGCCCCGATGCGGATTCCGCACTCTGAGTAACGCTTTGATACAGAGTCTATTAATACAACATTCTGCTCTATGCCCTCAAGGTGACAGGCTGATATATAAGGAGAGCCTGTATAGATAAACTCACGATATACCTCGTCAGAGAATAGGAATAGATCGTATTTTTTAACAAGGTCGCGAATTAGATTCATCTCTTTGCGAGTGTATAGGTATCCAGTCGGGTTGTTCGGATTGCAGATAAGGATTCCTCGTGTACGCTCGTTAATCAGCTCCTCAAACTTCTCAATAGGTGGCAGTGCAAAACCCTCATCAATGGTAGATGTAATAGGGCGGATAACCGCACCTGCCGAGATCGCAAATGCCATATAGTTGGCATATGCCGGTTCAGGAACGATAATCTCATCGCCAGGATTTAGGCACGACATAAAGGCAAAAAGAACCGCCTCAGAGCCTCCTGAAGTGATGATTATATCGTCGGCAGTTAGCTTGATTTGATACTGGTCGTAATAACCAACAAGTTTCTCGCGGAATGAGCGGAAACCATCACTTGGGCTATACTCGAGAATTTTGCGATCTATATGTTTCAATGCCTCCAGTCCCTCAATAGGAGTCTCAATGTCTGGCTGACCGATATTGAGATGATAGACCTTTGTGCCACGGCGTTTTGCAGCCTCGGCAAGCGGTGCTAGTCGCCTAATAGGCGATGATGGCATCAGTACGGCTCTCTCTGAAATCTTTGGCATATGAGTTCTTTATTAGTCAAGTTTTGCAAAGTCCGAGTTTTGGCTCTTGAACTCTGGAACTATCTGTTTCATAAGTTTTACCATGTCTATAATCTGTACGGCATAAGCGAGCTCGCGTAGCTTGTCTATACCCTCTGCAGCGTCGTTATAGTCATATTCACGCACCTTAGCAATACGAATCTTTGAGTGGTTGGTCTCAATGGTATTCTCGGTGTTTGAGAGTACCTCCTCGTAGAGTTTTTCGCCAGGACGCAAACCTGTAAATTTAATCTCAATATCTCTGCCAACCTTAAATCCTGCCAGTTCAATCATGCGCTCAGCTAATTTAACAATTTTAACGCTCTCGCCCATATCAAAGACAAAGATTTGGTTGCCTCCACTCATTGTTGCTGCCTCCATAACCAGACGACAAGCCTCTGGAATAGTCATAAAGAAGCGGGTTATATCTGGATGGGTAACGGTTACGGGGCCACCGGCAATAATCTGCTCACGGAAACGAGGAATTACAGAACCGTTACTGCCTAAAACATTGCCGAAACGTGTTGTGACAAACTTGGTCTTGCCATCTACTCGCCCCTCAGCAATAGCTGTGCCGAGAGATTGTACATAGATCTCTGCAAGACGTTTGGTACATCCCATGATATTGGTTGGATTTACAGCCTTGTCGGTTGAAATCATAACCATCATCTCCGCATTGTGCTTGATACACATATCGGCAACATTGCGTGAACCGTAGACATTGACTAATACGGCCTCGCATGGATTCTCCTCCATCAGTGGTACATGTTTGTATGCCGCGGCGTGGAAGACAACCTGAGGCTTATACTTTGAGAATACATACTCCAAACGGTTTGGTTGGCGAACATCTCCAATGATAGGAATGATTTGTAGCGACTTGTATTTATCCTCAAGCTCCAGGCGAATATTGTGCATTGGGGTCTCGGCATTGTCAAACATAATTAGCTTGTCAATGCCAAATGTTACAAGCTGACGGCAGAGCTCTGAACCGATACTTCCAGCGGCGCCAGTAACAAGAATGGTCTTACCAGAGAAGTTTTCAATAATCTCATTCATGGAGATTTTAATCTCATCACGACCAAGTAAATCCTCGATTTTTACCTCGCGGATTGCAGATTGAGGAATATTTCCATCCACAGCCTCATCAATCGGTGGAGCTACCAAAATCTTTATATTGTGCGATGTGCAGAATGGAATTAACTTCTCACTCTCCTCGCGTAGCGAGTCATAATTCGGGAAGAGGATGTAATTTACGTTTCTATTTGCAAATAGAGCCTCAAGTTGTTCATCGCTCTTATTCTTAAAGTGGTAGAGATTTATACCGGCCAACTTAGCGCTTGAGGCGTCGTATTGTATGAAGCCCACAACCTTATAGTGTGGCGAGTTGTCTAAACGAAGCTTTAGTGCTGTAGACTTCTCCGATGAACCGTATATGAATATGTTGCGACGTAAATCTGTTGAAACAAAACTCTGTTTGATTGTGTCATAGACAACAACCATTGCAATTCGGGTTATGATGAAGATGCTGAATGTCAGTAGTGCATCAAAAAGTAGGATTATTGGCAGAATTGTGTTTGTGTAGCCAAGTACTGTAATCGCACAAATGCCAAGAAGAACCTCTTTGATGATTGTTGCGACTACAAGCTTCCAAATATCACTGATAGTACTATGACGTATAATTATACGATGAGTACGCATTGTTAGTACGCCAATGATTGTCGCTACAATGGTGTAAAAGGCGACAATGATTACCGTGCGTAGAGGTATACTAATGTCGTGCATAATAGCATCTATGCAGACAATGGTACACATTGAGGCAATCAATGATATGAGGATGTCGATTATGGCAATTACACCAGAGTGTACATATTGCTCAAATGCATATTTTTTTATTAAGTCGGTAAAGTTGGACATAATATATAAGTGCGTTAGTTAAGGGTCTACATATCAACTAACAAAGATACAATTTTTTTCTGAAAAAAGAGTGTTTCTTGAAAAAAGAAAAAACTGCCCTAAAAAAGGCAGTTTTATTATAGAATATATAAGCCTCTAATACTCTACAAATACGCACTCGATACCTACGCGTTTAAGTAGCTCAAGACCATCCTCGCAGCGGTACTTCTCGCCATAGACAACTCGCTTAATACCAGCTTGGATGATAAGTTTTGAGCACTCAAGGCATGGTGAAGCGGTGATGTATAGTGTGGCTCCATCGCAGTTATTTGCACTCTTTGCCACTTTGGTTATAGCATTAGCCTCAGCATGCAGTACGTATGGTTTTGTCTGTCCCATATCATCCTCGCAGATATTCTCAAAACCTGATGGCGTGCCGTTATAGCCGTCAGAGATAATCATCTTATCCTTGACAATAAGCGCACCAACCTGACGACGTACACAATATGAGTTCTCTGCCCATATCCTCGCCATCTTGAGGTAGCGAACATCCAGCTGACGCTGTTTCTCCTCTGCGTATCCCATATTACTTTCCGTGACAGTGCTTATACTTCTTACCGCTACCGCAAGGGCAAGGGTCGTTGCGACCAACCTTCTTCTCTACGTGTATAGGAGCTGGCTTGCTCTTCTCTCCCTGACCTGCAGCCGCTGCAGCCGCCATGCGTGATGCCTGGAGCTTGTTTACATCAACCTTAGCCTTCTGCTGGCGAGCCTTCTGAATAGCGTCTGGATTCTGCTGCTGCACCGGAATGTATGCCTTGTTGAGTACCGCAAGAACGTCGCGGTTAATCTTCTCAAGCATCTTAGAGAAGAGGTTGAATGACTCGAACTTATAGATAAGCAGTGGGTCCTTCTGCTCGTATGAAGCGTTCTGTACACTCTGGCGAAGGTCGTCCATCTCGCGTAGGTGCTCACGCCATGCGTCATCAATCATTGTGAACATCACAATCTTGGTGAATGTACGGAAAATCTCAGCTCCGTCGCTATCCTTACACTTCTGAAGATTTACTGGAACATTGTAGCCCAAGTGGCCATTGGTGAGAGGGAAGTACATATTGCCCTCAAGGTTATCCTTACGCTGCTCATAGATTTGAGTCATCACAGGACGCACAGTGTCAGCAACAGCCTTAGCACGACGAGCATAGAGGGCCTGCAAGTCGCTGACAATCATCTCGATAATCTCTGCACGCTTAGCCTTCTCGTACTGCTCAGCTGTAAAGGATGGCTGCATACCAACCTCACGAATAAGCTCAAAGCTGAATCCCTCAAAGTCAATACCCTCATTCTCGTTCATAAACGCCTCAGCGTAGTCGTACATCAGGTTGTTGAGATCAATCTCAATACGCTCACCGTAGAGAGCATTGCGACGACGGGTGTAGATAACCTCACGCTGAGAGTTCATCACATCGTCATACTCAAGCAGACGCTTACGAACGCCAAAGTGGTTCTCCTCAACCTTCTTCTGGGCGCGCTCTACCGCCTTAGACATCATGCCTGACTCAATAGCTTCACCCTCCTGAATGCCCATCTTGTCCATCATTGCAGCAATACGGTCTGAACCGAAGAGACGCAACAAATCATCCTCAAATGAGACAAAGAAACGGCTTGAACCAGGATCACCCTGACGACCACTTCGACCACGAAGCTGACGGTCTACACGGCGAGACTCATGGCGCTCAGTACCGATAATAGCAAGACCACCGGCATCCTTAACCTCCTGAGTCAGTTTAATATCGGTACCACGACCAGCCATGTTGGTGGCAATGGTAATCTGTCCAGGACGACCAGCCTCAGAGACAATCTGAGCCTCAAGTTGGTGCTGCTTTGCATTGAGCACGTTATGTTTCAGTCCACGAATCTTGAGCATGCGGCTAAGCAACTCAGAGATCTCGACAGATGTAGTACCCACAAGCACTGGACGGCCCTGCTTAACAAGGCTCTCAATTTCTGCAATAACGGCGTTATACTTCTCGCGCTTAGTCTTATAAATTACATCGTCTAAGTCGTGACGAGCAATAGGTTTATTGGTAGGAATAACCACAACATCGAGCTTGTAGATGTTCCAGAACTCTGAAGACTCAGTCTCTGCAGTACCGGTCATACCTGCCAGCTTGTTGTACATGCGGAAGTAATTCTGTAGAGTAATTGTCGCAAAGGTTTGAGTCGCAGCCTCTACCTTAACACTCTCCTTAGCCTCAATTGCCTGATGCAGACCATCAGAGTAACGACGACCGTCAAGAATACGTCCTGTCTGCTCATCTACAATCTTCACTTTATTATCCATTACCACATACTCAACATCGCGCTCAAACATTGCATATGCCTTAAGCAACTGGTGTACGGTGTGTACACGCTCAGACTTTGTTGAGTATTCTGTGATAAGTGAGTCCTTCTTCTGGGCTTTCTCCTCAAGGCTGAGCTCACTATTTGCCTCAAGCTCAGCAATCTCTGCTCCGATGTCCGGTAGGACAAAGAAGCCGTCCTCCTTAAAGTAGCGAGAGAGCACCTCATGGCCCTTATCTGTAAGCTCGACGGTGTTCATCTTCTCGTCAATGACAAAGAAGAGCTCGTCAGTAACCTCAGGCATGCGGCGGTTGTTGTCAGCCATGTATATGCCCTCGGTCTTTTGCATTTGTACCTTAATACCCTGCTCTGAGAGGAACTTGATGAGAGCCTTGTACTTTGGAAGACCCTTGTAAGCGCGGTATGTCAGCAGACCGCACTCCTCCATTCTACCCTCGGCAGCAAGACCACGCGCCTCAGCAAGCAGTGAGGTTACAAAGTCGCGCTGTAGACCATAGAGGTACTTGATAGATGGGCAGTACTGCTCAAAGAGTTGATCCTCGCCCTTAGGTACAGGGCCAGAGATGATGAGCGGAGTACGAGCATCGTCAATAAGCACAGAGTCCACCTCATCCACAATGGCATAGTTGTGCTTGCGCTGTACAAGGTCTGCAGGTGCTGATGCCATGTTATCGCGCAGATAGTCAAAACCGTACTCGTTGTTTGTACCAAAGGTAATATCTGCAAGATAAGCCTTACGACGAGCCTCAGAGTTTGGCTGATGAAGGTCAATACAGTCTACTGAAAGACCATGGAACTGATAGAGAGGTCCCATCCACTCGGCATCACGACGAGCAAGATAGTCGTTGACAGTTACCATATGTACACCCTTACCTGGAAGTGCGTTGAGGAATACCGGCAGTGTAGCCACCAATGTCTTACCCTCACCGGTTGCCATCTCGGCAATCTTACCGAGGTGTAGCACAACACCACCGAAGAGCTGTACATCGTAGTGAATCATATCCCACTTGATGTCATTTCCACCAGCTGTCCAGCGTGTTGAGTAGATAGCCTTGCCATCCTCAATGGTGATAAAGTCCTTCTCTGCTGCAAGATCGCGGTCAAAGTCGTTAGCAGTAACAACAACAGTCTCGTTCTCGGCAAAACGGCGAGCAGTATCCTTCATAATTGCAAAAGCCTCTGGAAGAATCTGCTTAAGCACATCCTGAATCTTGTTCTTTACAATAGTCTCGGTATTCTCAATATCCTTAGCAATCTTCTCCTTCTCGGATACTGAAATATCTGGATTTTCAAGCTTTACCTTCTGCTGAGCAATATGCTGTTCGTCGGCAGCGATGTGCTCTGCAATCTGACGACGCAGAGCGGCTGTACGCTCACGAAGTTCATCGTTGCTAAGTTCCTTGATTTTAGGATATATCTCCTTGATTTTTAGCAAATAAGGCTCAACCTCTTTGCGGTCTTTGTCGGCTTTACTACCGAAGAAAAATTTAATTACACTTGATAAAATATCCATAGTCTAAAAGTTTTTACATATACAATGCGCGCAAAGATAGTAAAAATTCTTTAGAATTAAAAGTGTTACTGGATATTTATATAGGTATAGGGAGTTTTTACCCCAAATTGTTATTATAAACTCTGGATAGGGCACTCAGCGCAGCGACCTTTTTGGCAATATTCGGTGATAATCTGTATAATAGCTTGGCTCTCAAGTGCATTTTTAGGCTCTATGCCAATCATCTGCCAACTGCGGATGTAGCGATTGTCTTCGGCAGGGATAGCCCTCAGTAGTTCAATAGCATTTAGCTTAAGGTTGTGCTGACCGATATTGTCAGAGTATGCAATTTGCACCGGAACAACCAGATTGATACCTAAAATATGGCTCTTGGCTTTGCCTATGCGCTTTGGAACATCTTTAGAGTCGCGAGCAGGGATAAAATGGCTCTTCCAGTACTCTGAAGCCTCTACACAAAATAGCTCCTCTATATCTTTGGCGCTTTTACACGCAATGATATGGTTTACGATAAACTCCCTGCTGTGGAGTAGCATTGCCAGCTGTGCAATACGAAGAACTGGATGGTTAAATGGACGTACTTGTGCAATATTCCAGTCGGTTATCCTCATTGATGTGAGGTCGTACTTGTAGGCTAGGTGGTTCCACTGCTCCTTGAGTGATAGGGTGTACTCATCCTCCGGGTAGCGGAATAGTAAGCCTGAACCACCGAGTAGAAGAGCCTCGACAGATTGCAGTGAATGTACCTCACGCAGTATGTGGTGGTATGGAACAGTGATTGCCAGACGATGATAAGACTCTTTGTTTACACCAACATCCATCATCCTGAACAGAATCTCATAACAGGTCTGGTTCCAATCCTTATCTACACGCTCGTATATCTGCTTAATGTCGTTATACTTGCGCTGTAGACGTTGTGCAGCAATCTGCTCAAAGACAGATTGTAACTGCTCAGGAGTGGCCTCGGCAAGACGCTGATGACAAGAGATTTGTTCCATAGAGCCGATGTTTAGAATAGGTTGAGCTCAAGTAGAGCCTCCTCGCTCATCATACTCTTATCCCATGCGGGCTCAAAGACAAGGATTACATTAACCTTACTAACCCCTTTAACCTTAGCAACTTGAATATTGACATCCTCAACAAGCATATCTGCCATAGGACAGTTCGGAGCTGTGAGAGTCATCTGTATTGTAACCTCGCCAGAGGGGTTGTAATCAATGTCGTAAATAAGACCTAAATCGTAGATATTTACGGGAATCTCTGGGTCGTATATGTTTTTGAGTGTCAGGACTATATCCTTCTCAACCTCTAAAATCTCTTCGGGTGTCATCTTTCTACATTTTTGTTGAGAATGCGAGCGCAAAGAGTCGCATCTGTTTGATTGTTGCCACAACGCCATTGCCGCGAGTAGGGGAGAGATTCTCTTGCAGACCAATTGACTCAATAAAGTATAGCTCAAGGTCTACAATCTGCTGTGGTGTGCGGCCCTCCATTGCACGAATAAGTAGTGCCAAGATACCCTTCACGATAATAGCATCACTATCTGCTGAGTAGTACACCTTGCCATCCTCAAGGCGAGCATCTACCCAAACGCGGGATTGACACCCCTCGATAATATATTGCTCGGTTTTGTGTGCAGGGTCTATAATAGGAAGATTATCGCTTAGTGAGATGAGGTAGTCATACTTGTCTAACCAATCATCAAACATAGCAAACTCTTCGATAATCTCTTCTTGAATTTTATCAATCATTATCTCTATTTTTTAATCTTTATCAACTCATAAATAACCTCTCCGTCACTACAGTCGGGTCTGCTTATGCCGAGCAGTGAGGCCTCGGTGACAGCTATCGCCGTTGAGCTAACTTTGCGGTCAATTACTCCATTAGGTATGCCGCAGCCGTAGAATATCAGAGGAATATGACGGTCGTAGTTATACGGAGAACCACTTTGGGCTATGTTGTCGTCATCAAGCTCTGTATAGTCGGGCTGCAGGGTATAGAGTATGTCACCAGAACGGCGAGGGTAAAATGTGTTTTGCATAAGTCGTGAGCTAAGATTACTCATCGCTCCACCTTGCAGCGCTGTTGCTGTGGCGGCATTAGCTACACCGCGCAGTTGCATGGCAAATGTAGCTGCCTCATTTTGTACCTGAGCGATAGATAGCTTCTTTGCATAGACAAGGTCGCGGTTGAGGTATATTGCTCCATCATCAAAACTCAGTACCCAGCTACCTTGTCCATATTGCGCACTCAGAAAGGCGTTGAGGATAACCTCTGCTTGGCGAGTATTGAAGTTGTTCAGCTCTCTATTTGGAGAGGTATTGCTATGTCCCATACCATGGTCAGCAGTCAGAACAATAAGGTAGTCGCGCTGGTTAGGGTAGCATACATCAACAACCTTTAGAAACTCTGCAATTGTAGCATCAAGTCGATATAGCATATCTTCATACTCGATAGAGTCAGAGCCATATCTCTCGGCGATATTACGAGGTACATCAAGGCAGATGTTGAGAATCTTTGTGCCAGTAAGCTCCTTGTTGTTGTACATCTTATCAAGTACCTTAGTAGCAAACTCAAACAGCGCACCATTGCCTCCAGGGTTAGCCATCAACTCATCAACCCATCCCTCTGTAAGTTTGCGATTGCTTGTTGTGCGCTGCTTGGCATAGAGGTCGTAGATGTGTATATCGGTCACACGGCTGTTTATGTACTTACCTTTAGTTAGTTTGCCATACCACTTATTTGGTAGATGAATGCGATTAAAACCTAACTCATTGTGTGTGTTTACCCAACTTGGAAGCTCCTTTGAGTAGCAAGCTGCACTGTTCCAGTTTCCTAACTGGTCAATCCAATAACACTCGCCACCCTTGCCGGCTAACGATATTGCAGATGCGGGGTTATGCGCAATGGTTACCGTCTGACTATTATCTCTATTGCTCCTGAGAGTCTGAGAGAGTGTAGGAGATAGCAGGTGGTCGGTTGTATACTCTCCACGATTGCCTTTGTAGAGATAAACAGCGGTATTGCCACTTGTGCGGTCATACCAACGTGTTGAGGCTATACCGTGCATTGATGGTAGAGCTCCGGTGGCAATAGTGGATAGAGCCATCTGCTCAGATGTGGGGATGAAGTCTGTATAACACTCTGTAAAGTTTGTTCCGCCCCTCTTTAGACGTATTATGCCCTCTTGGGAGAAGTTGGCACTATAGCGCTCAAGGTCAGTGGCTCTCATTCCTCCAACAACAATATTGATAACCATCTTAGGCTGTGCCGAGGCACAAATGGTTGTGGCAAAGGCGAGTATTGATAGTATAAATTTACGCATAACAGTCATTTAGGTTGCAAATGTACTAACTTTTATCAGAATATTGGCTAAAAATCGCACATTCATCACTAAAATCTACCTCTTCTATCGCCATAGCTGCCTCCAGTTGCTTATGACAGAACTCTTTGTACTCCCTACTTGTTGAGTTAAAAGGACGGTGAGTAGCAGCGGTTACAATCTTCATAACCTTGGGTAGAAGTTGCTTGGTGCGCTCGGTAAATATCACCTCAGAGAATTTATCCCATATATACTCTATGGCTTGGTTGGATGGATGAACAAGGTCCTCGGCATAGAAACGATAGTCACGCAAATCGTCTGTAACAATCTCATACGCAGGGAAATAGTCAGCGTTATTAAAGCGAGAACAAAGCTCGGCGATTGCAAGGCGAAGGGTTGCTTTACTCAGGGAGTTCTCTGTAAGTCCATCGGATAGGTGTCTAACAGGACTGAGGGTGAAAATTACATGTTTATCGCTTAAAATGCCCTCCATTAGAGGTGTGAATGTAGTGATAATCTCCTCAACACTCAGACGGCGACGGATAAAGCTGCTTAGAGGTTGCTTATGGCAATTTGCAACAACGCTCTTTGTGGCTATATGCTCATAGACCCATGCGGTTCCAAAGGTGATAATCACACAATTTGCCTCCGAAAGAGCTTTATGTCCTGTAGCTATGGCATTATTGAGTGCACTAATTGCATCATCAAGTGTTGCTTGAGCAAGGCACGAGTGGCTGTCAAGACTGACGAAACTATCCCCACGAGTAACTATGCGCTCAATATTGACAGCATTCAGATGTGTAAAATTCGTTAGCGCAGTTGCAATAGATATGGGGTTGAATAGAATGCCTGTAGGGCAGAGATTAACCTTAAACTTTGCTTGAATAAGTTTTTGAGCTATATTTTGAGCAAAACAACTACCTACGGCAAAGATTTTCGTGCTGTAGTCAATCTTTGCCGTAGGTGAAATGCTCTCAATCTCTGTACGAAATTTCACAGTACGATTATTTTACCGCAATCTTTGCAATTCGGCGCTCGTGGCGACCTCCAGTCTCGAATGGGGTTACGAGCCACTGCTCAAGGATTGCCAAAGCTGTATCATTGTCAATAAATCGAGCTGGCAGAACCAGAACATTGCAGTCGTTGTGCTGACGAGTAATAGCAGCAATCTCAGGAAGCCAACAGATAGATGCACGCACCTTCTGATGCTTGTTAAGGGTGATAGCCATACCCTCACCGCTACCACAGATACCGATTGCGCGGTCAAACTCGCCATTCTCAAGCGCCTCGGCCATTGGGTGTGCATAATCTGCATAGTCGCAGCTCTCCTCAGAGTTGCAACCAAAATCCATAACCTCAAAGCCCTTTGCTGAGAGATAACCTGTAATAAGCTCCTTTAGTTGATAACCTGCATGGTCCGCAGCAATGCCAATCTTGTTGTTCATAGTCTTTAGGATGTTCTAATGTTCGTTAATGCTACAAAGTTATGCAAAATTATTTTATTTTAATACCTTTGTGGCGTGAAAATAATTTTGATAATAGTCGGAAGCATCTCTTTTGCTCTTGCGGTGGCTGGAATTTTCCTGCCACTACTGCCTACTACGCCTCTGCTGTTACTTGCTGCAGCTCTGTGGCTTAGATCTTCAGATAGACTCTATAATTGGCTGATAAACCACCCCTCTTTTGGTGAGTATATCCGTAACTTCCAACAGCACCGCTCTATTCCACTCAAGGTCAAAATCTATGCCGTAACAATGGTTTGGATAACTATCGGTTATTGCATTCTTGCGGTTGTGGATGAGTATTGGTGGGCACAACTACTAATGGCACTCCTTGCCACTGCAATCACATGGCATATACTTAGTTATAAGACATTAAAAAAGTAGATGAGCAGAAAATACGGCTCATCTACTTTTTTTAGTGTCTCGTGTGCACTGTCCGTGTTTAATTATTTGTGATATTTTTTGTGGTGCCCACATTTTCTACAATAAGATTTTTCCCACTCTTCCCCACTTGTGATTGGTGAGAATCCTAAACAATCACAGCCTTGGGTATATGTGCAATGTTTTCCTCTAAATGATGGATTATTATTGTTGGTTTGATTAACTACAACCCAACCTCTTCCTTGACAATTCGCACAGTATTGATACATTGGATATCCCCAAGCATTATATCCAGCAAATACCGTTCCGCTCCCTCCGCAGGCAGGACAAGCTACTTGCACATAGTTTTGAGGTGCTACTGGTGTTTCAGTCTCGGATGCCTTTATATTGTAAATCCATCCAAGACTCACAACTAATAATAAGATAATAATCTTTTTCATAATTTTTAGAAATAAAAGTAGATTCCTTGATATTTTACACGACGAGGCCACTCTAAATTATCATTGTCGTGATATGATGCTGGCATAAAAGTGTATGTACTAAAACGTACCCACTGATTGCACCCATCTTTAGTGTCAGCTCTGTTGAAATAGACCGGGAATGTGCCGTAGTATTTCCAGTGACCTCCATCTTTGTAGTATAGCTTTGCGTTTGTATAGAATGTAAAGCCCTCTAGATCTTCGTCTGAAAGACTTGTATTGCTAGTGGGTTCTTCTGTTTCTGATATAGTTGTAGTTTGTAGCGCGTTTGCTGTCATTTTATTTGTACAGATAGTTGCACAAATGATAATCACCAAAATAAAAATCTTTTTCATAAATGAACTTTAGGTTAAAGAATGTTATTTACTGCATTTTAATAAAATAAAAATCCCCGTTATCCTCTACAAAATGAGAATAGGCACTAACATCTCTTTTTCTCATTGAAGGTCGATTGTTACTATTGATAACATATTCTACTGAAGAATATGGATTGAGTGAAAAATAAACATATGTTTGCTTTTTGTAGATATCGCCATTTCTTTTGTCTCCTGTTGTTCGAAATTGTTTTTCTCCGTCAATATATCTGTATTCTATATCTATTGATACTGTATAAGGTTTTAATAAATACCCTTCTGCGTTTTCCAACTCCCAGAATTTATCAGATATGGAATAATTAAGTGCAGCCGGATCGCTATATGCGCATTCCGCAGCATCGTATTTATTAAAGCACAAAGATGTTACTTCTCCATAATTTCTCCACTCTGTAGAGCGACCTTGCATAGTGTCGCACTCAGATGCGTTTTCGAAAATTAAACATTTTGCAGTTGCAGCATAGAATGCGCCACATAGGAGAACTGCGATGTATAATGCGGTAACAAGGATAGTTTTTTTCATATACTTTTTAAATTAATGATAATGAGATTAGTAGTAGTCCAGGATGTATACGCACAAAAAAAGCGCGGGACATTTGACTATTCCCGCTCAGAGGTGTTTGGCGTAACCCGGACAGATAAATAATCAAAAGCCCACGCATACACGCAGGCATTTCAACTATTATTCCTCTCTGTCTTTTAGTCGCCAAACTTTCTGAGCAGTGGAATAAAGCTAAAACGCTTTTCCAATATTTAAAATGTGCGTAATAAAATACGCTAATGTTTCATAGGCAAAATGTTTTGTTGTTTGTATATGCAAAATTAGAAAAACTTTTGTAAATAACCAAACCAACAAAAGGCCGACCAAAAATACTTTTTAGTCAGCCTCTTGTAATCTATGTAAATTATTTATCGTACTGTTGCGCCGGTCTGCTTCTCAAAGGCAGCCTGAAGTGCCGCCATTGTGCGCTCAATAGCCTTGTCAGTCAGAGTCTGGCTCTTATCCTCAAGGATGAATGACAGAGCGTATGACTTCTTGCCCTCTGGGAGTTTGTCGCCCTCATAGACATCAAACAGGGCTACACTCTTGAGGAGTTTGCGCTCAGTAGCGAAGGCAATAGTACGCAGGGTAGCAAAGCTTACGCTCTTGTCAACAAGCAATGCAAGGTCGCGCTTTACTTCTGGATACTTAGCAAGCTCAGTGACGGTAATCTTATGCTTGCGGGTAGCCTTAATGAGTGTATCAAAGTCAATCTCGGCGAAGAAGACCTCCTGCTTAATACCCATAGTCTTGCAGAGTTTAGATGCAATCTGACCCATCCAAACAAGCGGTTTCTTGTTGATATATAGGCAAATAGCGTCGCCAAAGATATCAAAGTCGCAACTCTCACACTTCAGGTCGTAGATGTCAAGACCAAATCGCTTGAGTAGAAGTTCTACAGATGCGCGGAGTGTGAAGAATGAACTGCTTGCACCCTTGCAGTTCCATGATGGAGTGCTGTCGTTACCTGTAACGGTGATTGCAAGACGGTAGTTCTCAGAGTATGCAGAGAGTGGATTCTCCTCTGTTGTAGCCTCAGCATTGTAGTAGTAACAGTTGCCTGCCTCGTAGAGCTTAAGGTCTGCATTCTTGTGGTTGATATTGAGCGCCACAGCCTCCAGAGCGTTGAAGACAAGAGTCTGACGCATAACATTAAGGTCTGTAGAGAGTGGGTTGAGAATCTTAACGCAGTTCTCAGCTTTGTAGCACTCAAGACCCTCGTAGTAAGCAGCCTTAGTGAGCGAGTTAGACATAATCTCTGTATAACCACGAGCGGTAAGCATATCCGATACCATATTGACAAGGCGAGTCTTGTCAGGCTTCTGAACATACGAGAGGGTAGAGTTTACATGTGTAGGAATCTCAATGTTGTTGTAGCCGTAAATACGAAGCACATCCTCAATAAGGTCAGCCTCGCGCTGAACATCTACGCGATATGGCGGTACAGCAACAGATAGAACGCCATTCTCCTCCTTCTCAATAACCACATCAAGGGCAGTGATGATGCTCTTAATAGTCTCGTCTGCAATATCTTTGCCGATAAGCATCTTTGCACGAGATAGTGAAAAATCAAAGCGGAAAGGCTCAACCTTTACTGGATAGATATCAGTAATCTCGCTGCTGATTGTACCCCCTGCAAGCTCTTTGAAGAGTAGGGCTGCACGCTTAAGTGCATAGACCTGCATATTAGGGTCTACACCGCGCTCAAAGCGGAATGATGAGTCGGTGTTAAGTCCGTGACGCTTAGCGCTCTTACGCACTGATACTGGATTGAAGTATGCGCTCTCGATAAATACGTTGGTAGTTGTATCGCTAACACCTGAGTCAAGACCTCCGAATACACCTGCCAGGCACATTGGGCGCTCAGCTGAGCAGATCATAAGGTCTGCAGCCGAGAGCTTGCGCTCTGTGCCATCAAGGGTTACGAATGGTGTTCCCTCCTCGCAGTTGCGAACTACGATTTTGCCACCCTCAATCTTGTCAGCATCAAAGGCGTGCAGTGGCTGACCAAGCTCAAAGAGTACGAAGTTGGTAATGTCCACAAGATTGTTCTTTGGATTGATGCCCGCAGCACGAAGATAGTTCTGCATCCACTCTGGCGATGGCCCAATCTTACAACCCTTAACAGTAACGCCTGCATAGCGAGGGCAGGCTGTTGTATTTGCAACCTCTACGTCAATCTTAAGCTCATTATTATCAACTGCAAAATCCTCTACGCTTGGCATACGAAGTTCTGCACGCTGGCCCTGGCTCTTAAGATAGGCAACAAGGTCACGAGCCACACCGATGTGAGATGCTGCGTCAACGCGGTTTGGAGTAAGACCGATAGCGATAAGGTAGTCGTCCTCAATATGGTAGTAATCGCGAGCAGGAGTTCCGACAACAGCATCCTCTGGAAGCTCAATAATACCTGCATGGTCAGAGCCAATGCCTAGCTCATCCTCTGCACAGAGCATACCGAGTGACTCTACACCACGAATCTTGCTACGCTTAATCTTAAAGCCCTCAGTCGCATCAATAGGGTAGAGTACTGCACCTACAGTCGCGCACATAACCTTTAGGCCCTGACGACAGTTTGCTGCACCGCAGACGATATTAAGCGGAGCCTCTGCGCCAACATCAACGGTTGTAATATGGAGGTGGTCAGAATCTGGATGGTCCTCACAAGTGAGTACCTGACCCACAACAACACCCTCAAGACCACCGCGAATGGTCTCCACCTTCTCAAAACCCTCAACCTCAAGACCTATATCTGTCAGTACGGTTGCTACCTGATCTGCCGAAAGGTCTATATCGGCATAATTCTTAAGCCACTTAAATGAAATATTCATATCTAGTTTGTTATATTATTTTCAGACGCGCAAAGATAGTAAAAAAGTTGGAAATCAGAAGCACTTGCAGAAAATATCTGCCATTCGTTGTTGAATCTCCGAGTCGCGACCCCTCTTTGGATGCCAACCATACTCTACGCCGCCCATGATTTCTGTTGCATTTTGGTCTGGATGGGCATAATAGACAGATATTTGAACGCCGGTCTGAGGGTCTGGTTTGTCTTTGGTAAAACCAATCTGCTCGTCAAATTTGCAGAGACGTACAGACTCCCACTTATCGTCTAGCTTGCGTACCGACTCGTTAAAATTGGTACGAGCGTCGTGCCAATGTGTGCAGATGAGTATATCTACAGGCTTGCCACCTGCTATTCCAAACCACTTTGAGTCGGGATTGAATTCAAGTGCTTGGCAGAGGGCTATATACTGTTTGATAACATAGTCGTATGCCTCAACATAGGGGGTATGTACTCCAACACCATCGTAGACATTGTAGTTGTGGGTGTGCATGATGGCAAATGTTGCAAAACTGTCAAGCTCCTCGAGTGTAAATAGGCTATTCTCCCTCATACTCTTGGCTGTGTCCTTGATATTGCTGCCAGAGATGGCCTTGTTGATAGGCTTTAGTTGCAGCTGCTCGCAGGCCAACTCAAACCAACAGTTTTCAGGGTAGGCGAATGATGCACCGACAATACAAAGGCTGTCGGTTGTGATTTTGCTCTGTTGCTCCTCAGTATTACAACCGCAACAAAGTAGGGTAAAAAGTAGTATAAATATTCTCTTCATGCCACAAAGTTATAAAATTATAGACAATCTTACCCTTCGATTCTTAACTTTTTACTACTTTTGCGTTATGAAACAGATTGTAAAAAAGATTGGCGACTATATGGGACTTGTGAAATTCGCCCATACAATTTTCGCTATGCCATTTGCCCTTATGGCTTTTGTGTTTGCACTTAAAAGTACAAACGGAGAGTTTAGTTGGCTGCTGCTGTTGCAGATTGTCGGCTGTATGGTCTTTGCGCGCAGCGTCGCTATGGGCTTCAATCGCTGGGCGGATAGGGATATTGATGGCAAGAATCCGCGCACTACCGCTCGTGAGATTCCGGCAGGTAAAATATCTGCAAAGAGTGCGCTGATTTTCGTCGTTATAAATGCCCTGCTATTTGTTGCTACAAGTTTGAGTATCAATACTCTGACTGCAATTCTGTCGCCAGTGGCTTTGGCGGTCGTTATGGCGTATAGCTACTGTAAACGATTTACATCTTTGGCACACCTTGTGCTTGGATTGTCACTCGGTATTGCACCATCTGCAGCATATATTGCTGTGACTGGAATGCTAACATTTGCGCCATGTCTGCTCTCACTGTTGGTGATAACTTGGTGCGGTGGCTTTGATATTATCTACGCACTGCAAGATGTGGAGTTTGATAGAGAGCAAGGCCTGCATAGCATCCCTGTTCGCTTTGGCGTTCGTGGCGCAATATATATCAGTATAGCCTTGCACGTAGTAAGCATTGTGTCGCTGCTTCTCTTTGCTCTGTTCTGCCCTCAGGGATGGCTGTTGTGGATTGGTGAGGCGCTTTTCTGTGGGTGTATAGTCCTAGAGCATATCCTTGTAACACCAACAAAGCAGCGTAACATAGGCATCGCCTTTGGTACGCTGAATGGAATCGCAAGCCTTACACTTGCAACATTTACTATAGCACAACTTATTATCGGCTAACGCTTAGAGCCTGATTTGGTTTTGATGGCTATTACGCCTCCTACACCCTTGAAACCGTAGAGTGTACCGTCGCGTTGTATCTCTACACTGGCTACGTCGTTGATGTTAATTGCATTTATAGAGCCAATCTCCATGCCGTCGCAGATAATCAAAGCGTTGGCGTGGTTGCCGATACTGTTCACACCGCGAATAGTTACATTTCCAGCACCATCTATCACAAGACTTGTCGCTTTAGCACGCAGTGCATCGGCAAGGTTGGAAAAGCCTTCGCGCTCAATCATCTCGGCTGTAAGAACGCCGCCCTTAGTAGGTAGCTCACGACGTGTAACATAATCATTTCCAGCATCAACAAGCGACTGCTCATCAGTTACCGCATGTAGTTTATAGTCATCTGTAAGTACGATTTTAGCACTCTTACGACCCTCTAAGGCTACCTCAATGCGAGACTTTTTGTAACGAATCTCAATAACATCATCAGCCTTTAGATTTGTAAAACCGAACTTGCCATCCTTGCCCGAAATGGTGCGTTTTTCAGAGCCCTTAATGGTGATCTGCGTCTTGATGCCCAGACCGTCCATATCGCAAATTAGACCATTGAACGGAATAGTTTCGGCTGTAGCAATAGCTACGGATAAGGCAAAGGATAGAATAAAAAATAGACCTCTTTTCATAGTGTTATCAATATTTAGACGACCAAAGATAGTAAAAAAATCTATTTTTCACTACCTTTGCGGCCATGTGGATTATTTTAGCATTTTGTTCGGCATCGCTACTCGGACTCTATGATGTAGCAAAAAAACAGGCACTTAAGTCCAATGCAGTACTTCAAGTACTACTGCTTAATACACTGTTTTCCAGCTTGTTATTTTCACCAGTAATAATCAATTCGCTCTTTGGCTTGGGTTGGTTTGAGGGTAGCCATTTTTCTATAACACTCGGCGATTTGGATGCGCATATTGCAGTCTTTATCAAGGCGGTTTTGGTGCTTATTTCGTGGATATGTGGTTATTTTGGTCTCAAAGAGTTACCACTTACAATTGCTGCACCGATACATGCCACACGACCAGTTATGACCCTTGTGGGTGCAATGATAGTCTTTGGTGAGAGGCTCAACTTAACGCAATGGGCCGGTGTGCTTTTAGCCGTTGGTTCGTTGTTTATGCTCAGTCGTTCTGGTAAAAAGGAGGGAATTGATTTTCGTCACAATCGAGGTGTTCTATTTGTCGGACTCGCTGCTGTTACGGGTGCTTGTTGCGGACTATATGATAGGCACATTATGCACTCATTGGAGCCGATGTTTGTACAGAGCTGGTATGTGCTCTATCAGGCTGTTTTAATGAGTATTACGATAGCTATATTGACAATTTTTAAGGTTAAAAAACAAGACGGTGCAGACTCATTTCACTGGTCTTGGGCAATACCTCTGATTTCACTCTTTTTGTCGGCGGCAGATGTGGCTTATCTCTTTGCGCTTTCTGACCCAGATGCGATGATTTCTGTGGTGTCAATGATACGCCGCTCAAGCGTATTGGTTTCGTTTACTTGTGGCGCTTTGCTATTCCATGAACGCAATTTGAAGGCTAAAGCCTTCGACTTAGCACTTATTTTCTTGGGTGCAATACTGCTTTACATAGGATCAAGGTAGTTTTATATGGGGTAAAGTGTAGTATAATTCAAAAATTTTTACTATCTTCGCGCCGTTATGAAGAATATTAGAAATTTTTGCATTATTGCACATATTGACCATGGCAAGAGTACTCTTGCTGACCGACTGCTTGAGATGACAGGTACACTGAATCAGCGTGAAATGCAGAATCAGGTGCTTGATGATATGGATCTTGAGCGCGAGAAGGGTATTACTATCAAGAGCCACGCCATTCAGATGGAGTACAAGGCTAAGGATGGTCAGTTATATACACTCAATCTTATCGACACCCCAGGACACGTTGACTTTTCGTATGAGGTCTCTCGTGCTATTGCATCTTGTGAGGGTGCATTGCTTGTTGTGGATGCTACACAGGGTATTCAGGCACAGACAATCTCGAACTTATATTTAGCACTTGGTAACGACCTTGAGATTATCCCTGTGCTGAATAAGATTGATATGGAGTCGGCGATGATTGACGAGGTAAAGGACCAGGTAGTCGATATGCTCGGCTGCGACTATGATGATATCCTCTGTGCATCGGGTAAGACCGGTCAGGGTGTAGATGATGTCCTTGAGGCTATTGTGAACCGTATTCCTGCCCCTAAGGGGGATGAGAATGCACCACTCCAGGCGCTTATCTTTGACTCAGTGTTCAACCCTTTCCGCGGTGTTATTGCATACTTCCGTGTCTTTAACGGCTCTATCCACAAGGGTGAGCATGTTAAGTTCTTTAATACGGGTAGTGAGTACGATGCTGATGAGGTGGGTGTGCTGAAACTTAAGATGGTGCCACGCGCTGAGATTAAGGCGGGTGATGTAGGATATATCTGTTCGGGAATTAAGAACTCTAAGGAGATTAAGGTCGGAGATACAATCACCTCTGTATCGCACTCTTGCGCTGAGGCTATCGCCGGTTTTGAGGATGTAAAGCCTATGGTCTTTGCCGGTGTCTATCCGGTAGAGGCAGACCAATATGAGGATTTGCGTGCTTCGCTTGAGAAGTTGCAACTTAATGATGCTTCGCTCACTTTTGAGCCAGAGAGCTCTCTTGCTCTTGGCTTTGGTTTCCGTTGTGGATTCCTCGGTTTGCTCCACATGGAGATTATTCAGGAGCGTCTCTATCGAGAGTTTAATATGGATGTGATTACCACAGTTCCAAACGTGTCGTACCGCATCACAACTACATCTGGCGATGTTGTGGAGGTGCACAATCCGTCTGGACTGCCAGAGGTTACTAAGATTGCTAAAATTGAGGAACCTTATATTCTTGCGCAGGTGATTACCAAGACCGAGTTTTTGGGAAACGTTCTCAAGCTCTGTATTGACAAGCGTGGCGTGATGAAGAATCAGACATATATCACTACAGACCGCGTGGAGGTAAACTTTGAGATGCCACTCTCGGAGATTGTCTTTGATTTTTATGACAAGCTGAAGAGTATTTCAAAGGGCTATGCATCATTTGACTATCATCGCACTGGTTATCAGGCAAGTAAGCTTGCTAAGCTTGATATTTTGCTCAATGGCGAGCCTGTAGATGCGCTATCATCTCTCATCTACGCAGACCACGCCTACGATTTTGGTCGTAAGATGTGCGAGAAACTCAAAGAGCTTATCCCTCGTCAGCAGTTTGACATCGCTATTCAGGCGGCTATCGGTAGCAAGATTATCGCTCGAGAGACCGTTAAGGCGGTGCGTAAGGATGTGACAGCGAAGTGTTACGGTGGAGATATATCCCGTAAGCGAAAGCTGCTTGAGAAGCAGAAGGCTGGAAAGAAACGAATGCGCCAGATTGGACAGGTGCAGGTGCCTCAGTCTGCCTTCCTTGCAGTACTTAAGATGGACTAACTTAAAACACAAATTATAAATAAAATGGCTAAAAGAACTATTATTGACCTGTTCGAGGAGTCGGTTGCCAAGTATGGTGAAAAGACCTTCCTCTTGGAGAAGTTGGACAAGCAGTTTGAACCTACAACTTATGCTGCTGTCAAGGTTGAGGCGTTAAGGATTGGTGCAGGTCTTGCAGCTATGGGCGTAACCCCGAAGCAGACAGTATCTATACTTGCCGAGGGTTGTAACAACTGGATCATATCTGAGTTGGGTCTGCTTTATGCAGGTGCTATCTCTGTACCTCTCTCTATAAAGCTTGAGGAGTCAAATGACCTTTTGTTCCGTCTGCGCCATGCTGATGTTTCAACCATCTTTGTATCAAAGTATCAGCTACCTAAGATTCGTAAAATCAAGGACCAGCTTCCTCTTATTGAGCGCATTATTGTCTTCCAGAACGATGTGGCTCTTGAGGAGAAGGAGATGACTCTTGATGCTGTGAAACTGATGGGTGACGAGCATCTTGCTGCTCATCGTGAGGAGTTTTTGGCTATCAGCGCAGCTCTTCAGAATGATGATTACGCTACAATCACCTATACCTCAGGTACTACTGCAGACCCTAAGGGTGTTGTGCTTACACACCGTAACTATACAGCCAATGTTGAGCAGGCACTTACACGAATCTCAATCCCGTCAACATATCGTACGCTGATTATTCTTCCACTTGACCACTGCTTTGCACACGTTTGTGGATTCTATATCATGATTGCTTGTGGTGCTGCGGTGGCGACAACACAGATAGGTAGCACTCCTATGGGTACACTGAAGAATATCCCAATCAATATTCGCGAGGTGAAGCCTCACTTCCTGCTCTCTGTACCAGCTATTGCTAAGAACTTCCGTAAGAATATCGAGAGTAGCATTAAGAGCAAGGGTGCATTTACCGAGAAACTCTTTAAGTTTGCCCTTAAGGTCAGCTATGAGTACAATCAGGATGGATATAGCAAGGGTCGCGGTTGGAGATGTATCCTCAAGCCGCTCGTCGCACTTTTTGATAAGATTCTTTATAGCAAGGTCCGTCAGGGCTTTGGTGGTTGCTTAGAGTTCTTCGTCGGTGGTGGTGCACTGCTTGACTCAGAGCTTCAGCGCTTCTTCTACGCTGTAGGTATGCCTATGTATCAGGGCTATGGTCTTAGCGAGGCGACTCCTATTATCTCTACAAACTCTATTGGCGAGAAGAATCACCGTTTCGGTTCTTCTGGTAAGCTTATCCAGCCTTTGGAGATTAAGATTCTTGACGATGAGGGTCGTGAGCTACCTGTAGGCGAGAAGGGTGAGATTGTCATCAAGGGTGAGAATGTTATGGCAGGCTACTGGAAGAATCCATCAGCTACTGCCGAGACCGTTAAGGATGGTTGGCTATATACCGGCGATATGGGTTATATGGCACCAGACGGTTTCCTCTATGTGCTTGGTCGCTTTAAGAGCCTTCTTATCTCTTCAGACGGTGAGAAGTACAGCCCAGAGGGTATGGAGGAGGCTATGGTCGATAAGAGCCCATATATTGACCAGATTATGATTTACAACAACCAGAATCCTTATACTATCGCAGTCGTTGTTCCTAATGGCGATGCACTTAAGGAGGCTGTTGCAACTGCTGAGGATAAGGCAAAGGCTGCAGCAGACATTCTGCATGCCGAGGTCGAGAAGTATCGTACAGGTGGCGTGTTTGCAGATGAGTTCCCAGATCGCTGGCTCCCTGCTGCACTTGCTATTGTTGACGAGCACTTTACAGAGCAGAATGGTCTTGTAAATAGCACCATGAAGGTTGTGCGTAATAAGGTTGAGAACTACTTCAAGTCTCGTATTGACTACGCATACACCGCCGAGGGTAAGATGCTCCACAATGAGCAGAACCTCGCTTCACTCAAGAAGTGGGTAGAGAAATAATCAATTACCATGTAATAAACGAGGGCCACAATTTTTTGTGACCCTCGTTTTGTATTGAGCGGCAAGCGGGATTCGAACCCGTGCAACTGCGTTGCAGAAAAGAGTTTACACCCCCGACCCCTGAGAGGGGCGGAGAGGGTCACGGGTTTAGTAATCATAATCTGTCAATGTAAAAGGGCGGCTCCGAAGAACTGCCCCTTGAGCGGCAAGCGGGATTCGAACCCGTGACCCTCGGCTTGGGAAGCCGATGCTCTACCACTGAGCTACTGCCGCAATCACAATGCAAATATAATAAAAGTTTTTATATATCTAAACGTATGCTAACCTCTGAGTATGCATAGTCAAGAGGATGGCGAGGGGTTTCGATATAGTTACCCGTAAGAAGAGTGGTATTCTTGCCAGAGAATTGCAGGGTAAGGAAGTTGGGACCAACCTCCTTGACCTTTACAGTAGGCAGATAGTCACAGTATGCCGTAAGATTCATACCAACTTTAATCTGCTCGCGGGTATACTCCTTTGGATAAGGTGTAATAGTCTGATGCCCTGGGTCGCAGGCAATGGTATAGCCACTCACACGGCACACACTCCACTCTGGAGCATCAAATACTGGTTTTTTCTTCTTTTTGGTCATAGTCGTATGATGTTTACACAAATATAGTGATTTTATTGTTAAAAATGCATGAATAGTACTTTTTGGCGAAAATTTTGTACTTTTGTAGATAAACATTGACATTATGAAAGTTCTAATTATCAACGGTAGCCCGCGTAAGGGTGGAAATACAACAACAGCATTAGCCGAGGTGGCAAAGGTGCTGGAACAGAATGATATTGAGGTTGTTAATTATCAAGTGGGGGTTAAAGATATTCGCGGATGTACTGCGTGTAACTACTGCCGTCTCAATGGACATTGCGTCTTTGATGACGACGTGAGGGTGTTGTCAGAGATTTTTGCTGAGGCAGATGGCGTAGTTATCGGCTCGCCTGTCTATTACGCTTCGGCAAATGGAACGCTTATTTCGCTACTTGACCGCCTTTTCTATAGTACCTCGTTTGATAAACGTATGAAGGTCGGTGCATCTGTTGCTGTAGCACGTCGTGGCGGTTGTAGCGCTACATTTGACCAGCTTAATAAGTACTTTACTATATCAGGCATGCCTGTAGCTTCAAGTCAATATTGGAACTCCGTTCATGGCCGTACGCCTGGTGAGGCAGAGCAGGACCTTGAAGGTTTGCAGACAATGCGCACGCTTGCTCACAATATGGCGTTCTTGATAAAATCCATCGCATTGGGCCGTGAAAAGTTTGGACTGCCAGAGAGGGAGGCTCCTGTGGCAACTCACTTTATTAGATAAAACAAAGGCGTATGCGCTGCATACGCCTTTGTTTTGGGGTGATATATCTCATTATTTGTATATCTCATTTAGTAGCATAGCCAATCGTAAGCCACCATAGAGCAAACGCTGCTCGAGTGTCTGTGCAAACTTGTTTTGGTAGTCGTACGAGAGCTTTTTGTTCTCTGGAGAAGCATCATAAATCTTTGTTGCTACCTCATGACTCTCTACGAGCCAATCTGCTGCAGTACCAGTGGCAATCTGCTTCTTTGTCTTTTTAGGGCATAGTTTATCAAGCTGCTGCTGCCACTCTGTATAGCTCCAACGGTGAATATCCTCTACAAGAGGGGTGTCCCAAAGGCTGTGTAGCTTGGTCTTTTTGCCGAAGTATGTAACATAAGTTCTATTACCGCCAATATCGCTCAGGCGACCTGCGTGCATTGGTGCGTGAATATCTCCGACAAGGTGAATGAGGAACTTAAGGTTTACAGCCTCCTGCTCAGGTGTCAGCTCGCCACTCTTGAGCTTTGCAACTATCTCGTTGATAGCTGTAACCACATCGCCCTTAGGGTTTTTAGCCATAGTTTCATAGGTGTGTCCCTTATCCACATTGGCGTAGTGCCATGTCTTTGTATAACGATAGGCGTCAGTGTT
>JAEIGA010001217.1_pt1 | contig 39688 bp, 58 predicted proteins | sample 9270691 | NCBI WGS metagenome assembly JAEIGA01 (sample SAMN17057246, study PRJNA624740) | gut metagenome | biome: biome; isolation source: fecal sample | host: Bos grunniens | place: China: Xizang | collected 2019 | reverse complement strand
TTAAGAATAAGAACGAAGAAAGGAACTAAATACTTCTTCTGCGTTCATAGGAAAGTCGTAGTTGAACGAAATGAGTGTTTTGGGTGTAGTTGTAGGGAATTTAAAAAGACGTCTAAAATAGCCGTTAAAACGAGAATTAAGCCTATATCTAAAAAACGTGTTTGTGTAACTAAAGAAACTTATAACAAAGTTTATGAAAGAGATAAAGGTTTATGTCGTTTATGTGGTAATAATAATATAGAACTTCATCATATTTATTATAGGTCGGAAAGAAAAGATTTAATAAACGATCCTGATAATTGTATTATGCTATGTAACAAGTGTCATAGATTGGTACACAGCAACAAAAAGAAATATCAACCAATACTTTTAGAAATAAAAAAAGACTAGCAATAGTCTTTTATTTTAATTCAAATTCTTCTAATTTTCCGTTAACAAATAAATAAATTGATACTTTCCCATTCTCTTTGTATTCTATGTAACCATTACCTTTGTTATTGCTAAACCATTTAATCTTTTTCATATCTGCCACTCCGTTTTCTCGTTTTCACAATAACATTATTACATAAAAAAAGAAGTCGAGACTATCAACTTTCTTTCTTTTTTTTATCAATTTTTTGTCAAAAAACTTTCTGAAAACTATCAAAAAACTATCAAATTATCATCATACGCTTTTTTTATCTTCTTTGCTATTTCTTTTATTTCTCTATCTATTGTTGATACGCTTACTTTTTCTAAATCAGCCATTTTAACTCTTGTTTCTTCATCTAATCTATAATGTATTATTCTTTTTTGCATTGGTGTAAAGTGTATTACTTCCAGTAGTTTTTCTAATTCTCTTTTGGTAAAAGTAACTCTTAACATATATTACTCACGTGTTTCGTTTCTTATTACCCCTGAATCTGGGTGAGCACTTTCCCAACAAAGAACAATATATGTAGTTTCTACAGCTAGTAAAATCAACAAAATCATTAGTATATTTGTAAGCCTTTTATTTGTTTTAACATATGATTTATTTAGTTCTTTGTATTCTCTTATTACCATTGTTGCTAATGGTATTTCTTTTTCTTTTTTCGGTGTTTTTGTTTCCATAATTTTCTTTCCCATCTCTCTCCACAAAAAATATAACATCATTATTAATTATTTTCAAATATTTTTTTACAATAAAAAAAGAGTGAGCATAACGCCCACTCTTAAAATCTTTCTGTAAAATCATGTTTTATTAAAGTTCTACCTCTTGCGTTTTTATCTTCTTTATGCAAGGAATAGAACTCATTTAATAAATAATCTATTATTTCCCTTTGCTCTTGAGTTGGAGCGTGTTTTTGCTTGTTAATTAATTCAAACATTTTAGTCAATGTTATATATATTTTTATTTCTTTATATTCGATAATATGCAAATATCTATGTCCTATTATAGTTAGTAATGCTCCATTGTCTAACGTTTCTTTTCCACCTTCTTCTCTTTTTTGAATATGATGAAAGGTCAAAGCGTTTTGAGTAGTTACTCTATAATTCAACCAATCAAGGTCGGCTGGACTATATATTTTTATCATTTCTCTAGTGATTTTTTTCATAAACCATTGTCTTAATATTTAAATCCGTACTTTGTCATCTTGTCTAAAGTGATTGGTCCAATGCAGCCGTCTTTTTCTAAACCTGTTCTTCTTTGGAACTCTTTTACTCCTTTTTCTAGGATTGGTCCAAAATAGTTTCCTGGTAAGTTCTTCAATTCTTTTTTAGAAAAATAAGCAGGGAAAGTTTTATCGAAGAAGTCGCAGATCATACCCACTTCTTTACTTGTATCTCCTTTTTTAAAATACCCTCTAGCTGGTAAGAAGCTTTTCTTAGAAGTTGTTTCTTCTTTTTTTACTACTTCTTTTTCATAAGTTAGATAAGGACTTTTAAACCAGTGTGTCCAAGTTGTACGTTTTCCGTCGCAACCTTTACCAGTTCCTTTAAAGTAAGTTTTATAGATTTTAGAATGTTTTCCGTCGTATTTTGCCCCAGTTGATTCAATAACCATTCCATTTCCAATATAAATTCCCATATGTCCTTTTTGATACACTAATACGCCTGGTACTTCTGGAATTGTACTAATAACACCCTTTTCTTTCGCTTCTGCAATTAACCCCTCGCAATTCTTGTCTTTTTGTACTTTGCCATAATATTTAGCGTTTGTACTAGAGTAATCATGCCACATAAAACACTTGAACAAGCCACAGCAATCAAATTGTCTTGTCCCGTCTTTATCGTATCTACCAATACCCCCGTTTTTATATCTGTTTTTCTTTGTATATTCATTCTTCACGAATACTACTAAATCACTTGCTTTCGTAAAATCATAATTAGCCATAATTATCAAATTCCTTTCTTTTTATCAATGTAATTTAAAGCTAAGTTTAACAATGCTGAGATTCCTGTTGCTACTGCACCTACAATAACGCTATACACTACCGATTTATCACTTAAATCTGCATTAGGTAATGTAATAACTAACGCACCTATAAAACCTTCTATAAAAGTCTTAATAGCACGTTCTAAAACGTTTCTCATTATTTCACCTCACTTTCCCAAAATAAAAACACCCTCTTGAGTGCTATTTGTGAACCTTATTTACAAATTCTTTTAAATCTTGAAATTCTTGTTCTAACTTAAATTGTCTTTCCATAACTTGATTATGTTTTTCTGTTTTATCTTCTAATTGTTCTATTCTATAAGTGATTAGAGTTGTTGTTTTCTTATTACTAGATAGAGTTGCTATTACACTTGGAACTCCAACACATAAACCACTTATTAATGCTATAATAACTTCCAACATTATCACCTCTTTTAAGAAACTGCCCAACCTTTATTAGTTGCAATAGCTATTTCTTCTTCAGTTAATTTTGCTAAATTTGTACTTCCTAAAACCAAACTTTGAACTTGACAACCTTTTGTTTTTATATCATATAAATTATTAATAACATTCATTAAACTTTCGTGAGTTAACAAAGTACAAGGGGATAAATCTAATTTTAAATTAGCGTGATTAGCAGAATTACTAGCAGAATATTCTTTTCCTAAGTCTTTAAATCCACCTAATATTGTTACTTTTGTACACCCATATAACAAATTTGATATATCGTTTGCTTTAGAAAAATCTAGCAAAGGTATTTTATTCAAATTAGTACAACCATAAAATGTCTCTCTAAACTTAGAAACTGTACTTGTATCCCATTCTGGTATTTCAGTTATTGAAACTAATCCATAACAAAGTTTGTTTGCACTATAATTACCAGATAAATCTATCATTGGAAGTTTTACAATTCTGTTAATAATTGCATTTGAAGAAGAAGAACCCGTAACAATATATTCATCTATACTTTCTGAACCACCACTTGTAATCTCGGCTACTTTAGGAACTAAAGAAGTAAATGTTTCGTCTGACGTAGCACTTACTCCTTTTGATACTAAATTATCTACTAATGTTTGTTTATCTCTTTGTAGTTGAGTTAAATAATCTGTTGTTGTTGCCATTATTCACTCACCTCTGTTAGTGTTGCTAGAATGGTGTTTATATCTCCTATTTGAGCATTTACTTCGTTAATTGCGTTTACTAGACTTGTTTTATCTGTTGTTGTTAAATAATAAAGATTACCGATTTTTTCACTTTCGTTTTGTATGTTGCAATATGTTGAAGAATTATCTTTAATATCATAGATGTAACATAAATGACTACTTGCGGTTCGATCAAAGATAATACATTTTGAATGGTCAGCCGTTTTTTGAACAACTAATATTAATTTTTTTGACTGAGAATTAGTCAATGTGCTTGAATTGTGAATTTTTATATATCCTTTTACCCAATATAATCCTATTTCTAAATTTCTATAAATAATTGGATTATTACTTGTTCCTTCTAAATTTATTATAGGAATATTAGTTAATTCGTTATAGTTTGTTGTTCCCGATTTTCCTGGTTCTCCTTTTGGTCCTACAATAGATGGTATATTTATAAATTCTCCATTTTCATTTTTTATTTTTAATATCGCCATAATTTCATCTCCTTTTTTATAAACCTAACACCGTTAAATAACCAGAACGACCCTCTGAGGCACTTATTTTTGTTTCTCCACCATCACTATAAATTCGAAGATCTATAACATCATTTTGTTGAACCGGTGTTATTGCATTAACTTGTATTATTGGATTATACCCACTAGGAAAATGTACTTCTGTTAATGTTGTTGAATTTTTCGTTATTCTTACATATTGAGTTTGAACGTTTTCATACCATACTCCACCAACTATATGGACTTTTTTTATATTAGGAGAAATTATTTTTATACCCCCATCACTGGTAAGTTCTAAACCTTCGTCCATAGATACTATTTTATTGAAAGGAACTGAAATATAATTTAATGTGGTTGGAGAAAAGGTAGTTGAAATTTTTACACTTGCAAAACGAGTTTTATTGTTAACTTCGTTTATAGCTCCAACTAAATTACTTTTTTCAGTTGTTTTTAAATTATTTAATTCACCAGTAACATCACTATTCACAAAATTTAAAGTACTATTTAAAGACGATATATCTTCATCAGTAAAATAATCTACTCCTTTAATTGGGACGTCTCCTTTTGGTCCTTGTTCTCCTTTTGGTCCTTGTGGTCCTCGAATCCCTTGTGGTCCTTGTATTGTACCAACATTAGTCCAATCATTAATACTTACATTCCATACATACAAATCACCTTCAATTAAATATGAATCTCCTAAATTTCCTGTTGGGTGTGCTGTCTTTAATTCTTCTTCTGTTGAATAAGAACCTAGAATAGTAACACTTGTCCCATCTTTTCCGTTTAGTTCTCCACTATCTAATTTTTGTTGGAGAGTTTTATTGTCTGTAAAATAAATGTTTTTAGCTTCTACTTCTGGATTTCCACTTGGATCAATCCAAACTTCCCAATAATCTTCTTTTGGTTCTTCTTCGCCTACATAAACACTATTTTCTCCATGAAATTCGCCATTTTCTACTTTTTGTTGTATTTCTTCATAATAAGCTTTTCTTTGGTCTTCGTTTAATTTTCTGTTAGCTTCATTTGTTTCTCTTGTCATTTCGTTTAGTTCGCGAATTGACTCTGCTGTTTGTCTTTCACTTTCATTAGCTTGTCTTGTTTCTTCTGCTTCTTTATAAGCTGGTATGTAATTTACGTCGTGTAATGTTACAACTATTTTTTCTGTATCCATAGTAACCTCTCTTTCTAACATTCGTTACAAGTCTTAGTTGAACTTGCTTTTACTTTTATTTTTCCTGTTATAATTGTTTTTTTGATAGTCATTTCACTTGCCCCTGGTGAATGAATTTCTATGTCAAAGTCATAATCCACACCAGCTTTCATATTGTCGGTATCAATACAACAAATCAATAAATTATATGTCCTTACTCCGTTTTCCTCATTTACCAAAGTTAGTCCATCATTAAGAGTTTTTTGTAATACTGGTTTTTTGTTTTCTGCGTTGTCTTTTACGGTGAAATACATTTTATCAATAGGAAGACTCCAACCTTCTATATCAAAGTCTCTTGTATATGTATCTCCTCTGTAAAACTCAAACCTTTGCCCTTCTAACGTTGCCAAATTAATCACCAACCTTTAATAAAGTAATCTTGTAATGTCCTATCTTAGCTGTTGTTGAGTTAGTGTTTTGTAACCACAATCTTATTCCGTCATCAGTTAAAGCGAAATTCTTGATAATAGGATAACCATTACCAGTAGAAGTTAAGTCTAATGATTCATAATAAACATTGTTGTTTGAAGTCATTTTACTAATAACTATTGTGTTTGATTTATTAAATCCTGTTGGGTATGCCACATCTACAATTTCTGTGCTTCCTGCTGCTATACCTGATTTAGAACCTGTTACAACTGCAATAGAATTTTTGTCTAGTTTTTGGTCTAAATCTACATTTACGTAAGAAATCATATCTACAATTTTTACACTTGAATAAGTTTTATCTGTACTCGTTGTATTATCGTTAATTATTGTTTCTGGTACTTCTGTTGTTAATTTACTTTCTACATAGTCATATACAGCCTTAGCACCAGGAGCCGAATCATTATTTGAAGCTTTTGAAATTGTTTCAGTTATCGGAAGTTCGTTTGTGCTCATTGTTAAACATACAATTTCAACTTTTGCTCCACTTTCAATAGCTTGTGTTAAAGTTATTTTTCTTGTACTCGTATTTATTGTATAAGCGTTAGAATCGATTCTTGTCCCGTTTTTATAAACATCTATATAACTATTAGAAGTATAGTTACTAGGTAAATCTAAAGAAGTTGTAGAACTTGAAGTTGTAAGACTTGTTATTGTTCTATCAAAATGACTTGAAGTTCCTAAAGTTGCTAACCAATCTTTTTCAGTCCCTACAAAACCATTTTTAACTGCTAAATCATAAGCTGAATAACCTCTTTCTCCTTTAAATCCTAAAACGCCCCTTAAATAATTGTTTGCCATTCTATCACTCTCCTTCTTCACTTTCTGGTGATACAATTATTTCGCTTGGTCCTATTTTCCCATCTTCATCTGGCATAAACCCAAGTATTGTAGTAGTATCATTTAATACAAGGTCATACCAATATGTTTGGTTTTTATTAAGCAAGTCGAATTTTTTAGTATCTTCTTTTGTTAATTGAATATCTGGGTAATATGTAGGTTCTGTATATCCCATTTCTCGTAGTGTTTTATCAATTCTAAACACTTCTTCTTTTAAATACCCTTTCTTTTTCATAACAACAAAAGATATTTTGTCATCTAGTTGAAATAAATATTTTTCTTCTTGTTGTGTCTCGTAGTTCCAAATAGGAAAATAAAAAGCAAGTGGAAAATACTTGCCTGTTTCGTCTCCTCTATTTAGATAAATTGTTCTGTTGTCCTCTGGATCAACTGCTATTGCCATTTTTATCACTCTCCTTTAATCTAAATCGTATGTTACAGAAAATCTTATATAAGAACTTATAGCTTCATTGAATCTTACTTGTAATAGTCCGTCTGATGTTACAAAGCCATAACCTATATATCCGTCTGTATTAGAACTTTGACCGAATACAACGAAATCTTTTGTTTCTGTCGGTCTTAATTCTGCTGGTAGATTGAATAATGTTGTTGTTGCGTTAGCACTCATAGACAAAGTTCCAACGAAATTCATACAAACTCTATTATTTTTTACAACACATGAGCTTCTTAATATTGATAGACTACTTACTTTATAAGTTGATAGTTCATAAGTTGTAGCTTCTGTTCTTTCGTTTACATAAGTTGTAATAGCTTTGTTTTGTACTGGATTAGTAGAATATTTACTTGTGTAACTATCAACATATATGTTTACTGCTTTGTTTGTTGGTGTTAGTTCTTCTCCTGCAATATACACTTTCTCTAAAACATTAACTTGAGCATTAGCTTCTATGTTTTCTAATTTGTTTACCTCATCTTCTGTAAGCCCGTTCATATTATCAAGTTTGTTTTTTAACTCGTTCGTAAAATCGTTTGAAGATAAGCCTTTACCTGCTTCTTTTGAAACTTTAGTATTAAGAGCTTCTGTTACAACTTTATTTTGTACAGAATTAGTAGAAGAAGTTGACAACGTATCATCAACTTCTAATCCTTCCATTTGTTCTTGAATCTTCTCTACATCTCCTGGGACTGCTTTATATCTTCTATCTACGTCTAGTGGTGTTCTTGGTACGCAACCATCTTGTTTTATACTCATTCCCAACTCACCGTCCCATCTTCTTCAACTTTCATGTTTAAAGCTTCAAGTATTTTCATTTTTTCCTCGTAATCTCTGTCTAATCCGTCTACATATTCAATAATTTCATAATTGTAATCATTGAAAGAAGAATATTCTTCTCTTATTAACATTGCTTTTTGTGGAATATCTAAATCCAAAGAATTAACGTATTCAATAACCTTTGCTTTTCTAGTTCCGGTAATTGAATTTCCTTCTTCGTCTTTATCTGCTTTTAAGTCCCATATATGGTCTTCAATATCTAAATAATCTTTAAAATCAGTAATAGCACTTCCTAAAGCATATTTTTCTGGGTATTTATAATAATAATCAAATTCTTCATAAGAACCGAAATCATCATAAATACTCATATCTACATCATAATCACGATCAAGTACATTATTAGCCATTATTGTTTTTTGTTCGTCAGTAACATCTAAACCACTAATATAATCAAGTTTATCTTCGTTTTTCTTATTCTTCGATAAACCTGTTTTATAGTCTCTATACTCTGAACTAATCATTCCTAGTTCTAACATTTCATCAATGTCAGTAGACCTAATTGTTTTAAAGTCACTATCTATATATTCTTGTGCTTCGTCTGTTGCCCATTGTCCGAAAAGTCCAGCCTGTATTTTTCCCCAGTTGCTATCGTCTGCCATAAATCTTAAATTTCCACTATCAGTATAAGAACCTGCTATTGGTAAATCTTCGTCATACATTCCTAGACCTTTTGTTGTTTTCTTTATTTGACTATAACCACTAGGCAACAAGAAATAAGGTGCTGATTCTTTAATACTTTTCCAAGCGTCAGCCCATTCAACGTCTTGTCCGTATTCATCTTTTCCACCAGTTAAAGCTTTAAATGTGTCTGTAACCCCTGTAAACGCTTCAGATACTGGAATACGTCCACCACCTGTTAAAATATTCACATAAGGTAAAGCATCAACTAATTGTTTAAATGCTTGCGAAAGGTTTTCTCCTGTTGTTTCTTCTTCGTCTTCGTCATCTAGTCCGAACGCTTTCATAAGCATACCTAGAATATCAAAAGTAGGATTATAACCAGCCATAGCCTCAAACCCTGCTCCGAACAAGTGAGTTAATACTGCCAGTTGTCCTAAAGTATAAGTCATTCCAACGGCAGTTTTTGCAGCGTTGCCTTTTGCTACTTCTTTTGATTCGTGGTAAGTATCATAGAACATACTATATAATTGATTGTTTACTTCTAATTGAAATTGAGTAACTAAGCCTAACATTTGAGAATTATAAATGTTTGCTGTTGCTCCTTGCGACCTATCACCCATTATTCTTGAAGCAAATTTTCCAGCTTCTATATGTGCTTGTTCATCTGTATAGCCTTTAGACTTAAATTCATTATATTTACTTCTAACAATCATTTGAGAAATGAAGTTGTCGGCTCCTTGCATAAATATAAAACCGGCGTCTCCTGCTTTCTGCCACAAGTTTTTAGAAAGCATATCACTACCAAATCTTGAAGTTAAGAAGTTGTTTTTCTCTACAAATCCATCTTTTACAAAAATGTTTTTTACGGTGTCTGCTAGTCCTTTTATAGTAGCTAGTTTGTTTGTTTTAGCTAAAGCTTGAACTTCTGCTACTACGTTTGTCATAGCACTACTTAGGTTAAAACCTATCATATTTCTACCGACTTGTGTTTTTGTGGTATTTAAGAATGAATATATCTTTCTTCCTGTTAAACCTTCTATCGACCTGTCTATTAAAGCTTTTTTTCCTGCTAAGGTATTTGTATATTCGTGTAACCAGGAAGCATAATTAGATAAATGATTATCTTGGATTTTTTCAATTCTTTCTGCTTTTTCTTCATCTGTTAGTTTTTCTAAATTGTCAAACCCATGATTTTCTCCGTAAGTATCACGAATATATTGTTCATAAGCTCTTAATCTTTGTATATCTTCTGTATGATAGATTAAGTTTCCTATTCCCTCTAAATACCCGTCTATACCTGTAATAGCGTCATAAGTTGTTTTAACACCTTTTCTTTGTAATGCACTAGCAAAGAAATTTTTTGAAGGACTGAAATCTGCTGTTAATCCGTTAATGTCAGTAGGTAAATCATTAGCTGTCATTTCATTATAGTTATATGGAATACCCACTCTTGAGAATATATCGTTTAACTCTTGGAAGTGTCTCATATAATCTTTTCTTTTCGGAATTGGATCATAACCTAATTTAGTTAAAACTTTATTCGTTGTATCTAAATAACTATCATATTTTTGTCTAATTATTCTTGAAGCTCTTTTAATCTTTTGTTGTGTTTCCATATTAGGAAATTCAGAAGCAAGTTCTCTATCTCCGTATGGTAGAACTTCACCAGTTTTTTCATTAACCCATTGTTTTTCTCCATATTTTTGTACTGCTGCACTCTCTTTACTTCTTGCTTTAATACCTAACTCTTTAATCTCTGCTCTTTCTTTGTTTTGGAATCTTATCTTTTCGGAAGTATTATCTTTAACTTTTTGAAAGAACATATTATTTATATCAGTTCCTAAACCACGTCCAAATATCATTTCTTGAAGTCTTATAGGGTCCGTATTTTCCATTAATATTTTAGGTAGTTTGTTAGCTCCATCTAAACTAGCATTCATAATACCAGTATCTTTTAATAACTTTTCTTTAATTTCTTTCTTTGTTTTCTTTTCAATAGAATCTTCAATTTGTCCTGTTTCTGGATTGTATTGTTTTTGCGTTCCTGTAGATGTATCTTCAACATTATCTAAATTAGTATTGATAGGCGTTAAAGTATCACCTAGTTTTTTCTTTATTAACGCTTGTTGTTCACCTGTTGAAGTATCTTCTAACACTTCCCAATTAACATCTTTCTTTTCGATGTTTTTGTTAAGTGTTTTTTGTTCCATTTCTGGACTAACTCTTAACATTGGTCCACCATTATCAAATTCTTCTACTGGTGCTGGTTCTATTGCTTCATATTGTTCTTGAACTGGTGCTATCTCCGGTATTTCCTCAATAGTTGGTTCATAAGGTGCTATATCAAGATTTAACCCTTGTTGATATTCCTGTTCTGCCATTTTTACGTATTCAGAGTATTTATAATCTTGTACGCTTTCATATACAAAATCAGTTACATCTTGAATCTTTTCTTCTGGTAGAATGATGTTTTCGCTTATAACCTTGTCTATATTAGCAACTTGAATTATTCTTTCAAATTGATCGGCTGAATTTATTAAATCACTTGGGAAAAATTCCGGATATAATCCTGATAATTCTTGGTATGCTTTATCAACACTCATTCCAGAGTTAGACATTGATACTTTTCCAAAGTTTTTCTGTTTCATTTGGAAGTAATCAGTCATTTGTCTTAAATCGTCTGTTGGTTTTATCTTTGTTTGTCTAATAACTCTTTGAATATCTACTACTTCATCTAGTTTAGTTTCTACGCTTTGTTTTCCGAATTTACTATCTATTATTCTGTGTAAGTCTTCTTTTGTTGCTGTTTCTTGAGTCATATACTCTTGAATAGCATTTTCTAACTCTGTTGTTTGTGCTTTATTCAAACCTAAAATAGTTTTAATATTTTTAGATAACGCTTTCAAAGACTTTTTGTCCATTGAAATTGTATCTTGCATATTAAACGAATTATTTTCAGTATCAGATAACTCTTTTAATCTTGCTTCTTCTTCTAGTGTTAAACCAAAAGGAGAATCTTCTAAAGCGTCCAGTTCTTGACTTTCTTCTATTGTTAAATTATTTCTAGTTGGTGCTATATCTTGTTCAACTGCTTCTTTAGATAAATTTTCAAAGTAAGGTAAATCTACTTCTGTTAATGCTTTACTTTCTTCTACTAACTCACTAATAGTTGATTTAGCTTCGTTTAATTCCTTTTTAAGAGTTTTTATCTCTTTTTTAGTATCTTTTATCGTTTCTTTTAAATCGCTTGTTAAATCCTCTAATTCTTGCTTTACTGGTGCGATTTCTTCTAATGCTTGTCCAGTAGATTTATAGTTGTTTAGAGCCTTATATAAATTAGTAGTTCCGTATTTCTTGCCTAGTGCGTAATATTCACTAGCATACTCACTACCACTTTTATTTTTTCTTGTGTATTCTAGGTTGTCTAATTCTTCTTGTGTTGGCGTTGTTCTTTTAGTTTCGGCTTTTGTATCATTTTCCTGAGTTCGGGAAGGTGTTTCTTCCACTTTCTTTTCTTTTGTCAATTTATTTTTTAATTCTGCGTATCTTGATTTATCATTTTCGTTTAGATTTTCAAAACCACCAACTAATTCACTAGCCATTTCTAAATTTTCTAATTCAGTTTTATTTAAACTATTAGTTAATTTTTCACTATTAAAAATCTCTACATCACTATTTTGTTTACTTGTTTGATATTTAATTCCGTCGTAACCTTCTGCTTTTGCTTGTTCTCTCATTGCAGTAGTAGGCATACCTTCTTCTATAACTTCGTTTGTTATATCTTTCAAATTAAAATCGTTTTCATCTAATTCTATAAATGTACTTCCATAATTTCCTACTGCTGTATCTCTATTTGTAGCAAAGTATGCTCTGTCTGTATTAAAACCTTCTTTGTAAATGGATTCTATATTTTCCATTGGTGTTGAGTGATATATCGGTTTTCGTTCGGTTTTTTCCACTTCTTGGGTGTTGCTCTCGACCTCTACAGGCAAAATAGAATTAGCTTCTTGGGTAGTTGGTTGTTGAGTTTCTTCTACGTTAGCTATTTTAAAAGGTGCTATATCTTCATTTTGCACAATATTTTCGTTTTTTTGTGCATTTTTTTGAATAACTGGTGCTATGTCTTGTTGTTCAAGTTGATTAGCTTGTTCTTCTAATGCTTTTATTTGTTCTGATAGTCTTTGATATTCTGCTTCGTTTTCTGTTGCCATTAGTTGTTCTTCTAATATCGCTATTTGACTATCTATGTCTTGTACGTTATCTATTGTATTTACTTGTTGTTCTTGTACTGGTGCAATATCTTCTTGAACATTAGTTACTGGTTGTAAAATAGATTCAAGTTCTCTTATATGTGCTGTCTTTTCAGTTATTTGTTGATTTATCTCGTTTGCTTTCGCTTGGTCTTTTTCTTTAGCTAGTTTCTTTTCTAACTTGTTTATTTCACCAGATAAATCTTCAATTTCTCCTTCAATATCTTGACGTCTTCCTAGTTCATTAATAGCTTCGTTAGTTGACATTCCAGTTTGAGATTTAATATCTGTAATAGAGGCAACATTTGCTCCACCACCGATAGCACCAGAAGCAAGAAAAGCAACTGCCATTTGTTCGCCCAGGTCTTCCCAGTTCCAATCTTCTTTAAAGTTAGCTCCTGTTCCACCTGTTACTTCGTTTGCTTTGTCTATTATTAAATCTAACCCTTGATTACCTGCATAAGATAAAAATTCCTCTAGTGCTTCTCCACTAGCTTGTATTCCTTGTCTTGCGAATGCTTTAGCCATTCCAGAAGTTAATTTACTAGATACTTTATTAGCAACTGCTTTGTCTAATCCACTTTTTCCAAAGATACCAAATAATCTTTCTGAGACAGTCTCGATAGCTCCTGAGCCAATCGCTTTAGTCCACGCCTGCCAGTCTTCTACGTTTTCTTTTTGATAACTTTCGCCTAGTGCATTACCAGTAGCATTTCCAAACATTGTAGCTGTTGCTGTTCCACTTCCTGCAATTCCACCAGTTGCAGCTATACCCCCAATATAACCAACTGACTCAAAAACTTTGTCTCCAGTTTCGCCTATAATACTACTTCCATCTACTTTGTTGTTCCAGTTTTGCATTATTCCAGAAGGAGTATATTTGCTTAAAATTTCATTTGTTTCTTTATCTTTTCCAGCTATTCTATTTCTTACTTTGTCGGCGTATTCATCTTTACCAAACCAATCAGCAACTTGTGCAACTCCACCAGCTCCTAATTTTGCAACACCATGACCTATATCGGCTACTCCCTTTACTGCTGATGTTCCTATATCTGCTACTGTCCCGACTGCTGTCTTTCCAGTGTCCAAAAGAGTTTCCCCTATTGTTCCTGTAATATCCCCAAAATTATAACCATCGTCGAAACGATCCAAATTATCTTTAAATGTTTCTGGTGCTTGTAATATTTTTTGATACCATTTCTTTTCTTCTTTTACTTGTTTTTTTGGGCTTTCAGTCTGTATTTTTGGCACTTCGTTAGGTGGCAACACTTTAGATTTATATGTTCCCTCAATTACGCTTTGTGCGTAATTACTTTTCTTTTTCTTTTTGCTGTTAGCCATATAACCACCTCAATCTAAAAACCGTATTTTTCTACTAAAGCATAAAATTCGCTAGTTGTTATTTTTCCACTTGATTTTAGAGCTGCTAATGTATCTTTTTGAGCTTCTTTTGCTAATTTGTCAGCCGGACCATCTCCTAATCTTGATTTAGTTGTATAAATAGTGTTATACACGCTAGATAATGTTTTTTCTGCCGATTTTATTGCATCTGCTCTTACATTTTCGCTACGTCCACCACCTTTTCCGTTTCCGGTTAATTTCGTTTTACTTGAACTTGAACCACTTGAACCACTTTTTAATTTACTAGAACTACTTGAGCCACTTGATAATTTTCCAGAACCACCTGAACTAGCTTTAGATAAAGCATATTGTTTCTCCCAGTTAGCTTGTTGTTGTTGTGCTTGTTGTTTTTGGAATGCCATTGATTCGTTATATTGTCTTATTTGTTCTGCTAAACTATTTTCAGTATTAATTTGTGATAATACTTGTTGATATCTATTGTTGTACTCACTATCTAATTGAATTTGAGTATTAAGTTTAGTTTGTAATAATTCATTTTTATATTGGAACCCTTGTAATGCGTATTCTAATTCTGTTTGTAATGCCTTAAATGCAATTTCTGCTAATTGTGCATTGTTTTTTAATTGAGCGTCCTTTATTGCATTATCGTAATTTAAAGTTGCTTGATTAAAACTCTCTCTAGCTATTGCATATCTATTTTGATAAGTAGTAAATGCGTTTATCTTTGATGTTTCAGCATAACCAGTATTACTCATTCCATTTTGAGCTAATTGTTCAGCTCCTACTCCGTATTGATCCGTTGCTTTTTGATAATCAACATAACTAGCTTTTTGTTCTTTGATATAATCTTTTTCTGTTTTTTCTTTTTGTTGGTTAATTTGTTCTATTGCAAAATTAGTATTATCTTGTTGTATTTGTTGTTGAGTTGTTGCATAGTCTTTAGTCGCATTAATTAACTCATTGTATTTTGCGTCTGTTTGATTAACCATATTGTCATAAGTATTGTTTGCGTTGTTTATAGCTGCTTGTTTATCTGCTTCAACTTGTGCAAAACGTTTATCATCGTAATTAACTGCCATTTTATCGTCTCCTTTCTACCTTTTTACGTAGCTTCCTACATAAGCTTCTAATGTACTTGAATATAAATAAAAAGGTTTATTTGATGAAAATTTTAGTTGTATACTTTTCCACTTCTTTTTCTTGATTCTTGGTACTACATAGCCCTTTTTATTCTTATATTTATCTATCTTTTCAAATCTGTTGTTGTCGGTCTTTACTGATATAGTTATTTCTTCGCCCTCAACATCTACTACACAACCTTTTTTATTAGTTGTCTTTTGATATTGTGGGTAGTTAAATTCATCATCTAAAGTAGTCCAGTAAGCTTCTACTTCTCCTTCTTTAGTTAACGTGTATATCTTTTTATCGAAACACAAATAAAGCACTCCGTCTTTTACACGAGTGCTTGTTATATTCTCTGCAAATTCCCAATAAAACCATTCGTTTTCAACGCTTCCGTTATTCTCGAATAGTCCTTTTGAATCTGCTAAGTATATTTTATTGTCTATAATAACAAGTAAATAACCTTCCCATTTTTCCAAAATAAGATTTCTATAATTAGTTTCTCTTAATAATTTACTATCTACTAATGAGCTTTTATGACTTAATGTTTGTTCTGTTGTTACATCTCCCGTTATTCCTTCCATTCCACGTTCACTAAAGAAACAAATTACATCATTAAAATTGATTCCTTTAGCCACACAACCCGTTGAAATGCTTGAATGTACACTTGGGTATATCTTTCCGTAACTATCGTCTAAAGCCGGATTATGATAGAAAATAGTCGTGTTACTTTGACTAGGTTCTTTTATTACCCATAAAGCGTTATTGCCAGTAACAATACTTTTTACTTTAGCGTCGTCTTGTCCTTCTTCGTAATAATCTAAATCACTACAATAAGTTGGATCGTCTAAAGCTGAATGCCATAATACATTAGGAAAGTCAGGATTTCCACTAAAGAAAATTCTATTATCAAAGATTTCTATTAATGTACACTTTTCTATTCTTTCTCTATAACCCTCTACGGTCCTTCTAAATTGAATAGTAACATTTGATTGTCCTACGGTCCCTGGTGCTCCTGGTGCTGTGTTAAACGTAACTATTCCTTTGTCTGGTGTTGTTGTAAAGTCTGTTGTTTCTACATCATTAATCCACGCTCTAACTTGATAATCACTATCAAAGTTTTCTACGTCTAATTGATAAGCTGTACTTGTTCCGTCTCCAACAAACATATTCTTTCTTATTCCAGTTAATAAATTAACATCTTGAAATTTTGTTCCGTCCCCTGCTGGTGATTTACCAGTAGTAGTAACAGGAATATAACCTTCTACTTCTTTTACTGCTATTCCGTCGTAAACTAAGTATTTATTTCCGTCCATAATGTATAAATTGCTTTCATATATAAAAGCTTTACTTTCATGTTGTGCCATATTTGAATAAATAACTTCATCATTCTTATATAGCTTAGTTCCACTATGGACAATTTTGTTCCCATTATAAAAAAATAGACCAAAAATAGTATCACTATATTCTTTTAGTAATTCTATATCTGGTCTTGTTTCTATGCAATTTCCATTACTACCTTTATAATTCTTCCATACATTTAAAGCGTCAGGACTTCTATATAAATATACTTCGTCTTTTCTTCTACTAAAATCTATTCCTCTAAACCCTCTATATTCGTGTTTTACTAAATTTCCACTTACTGAATTACCCATTAAAATTCAAAGCCCCCTTCAAAACTCATTGTAGGCATTGCTTTTCTTGGGTCTAGTGAGTTGATTAACTCTTTATATCTATTAGAATAAATTGCTCCATATTCGCTTGATACATCACTTTTTAATAAATCCCCTGCTACTCCATAAGGAAGTATTTCTAAAGCGTCTCTATCTAACTCAAATACATAATCGTCTTCTGTTTCGCTATCTATTTGAATTGGGTATCTATAATAATAAATCTTTGCTGTTCCTGTTTCATTAAAAGTTATTATGTTTTCAATCGGATCATATGAAACGCCTTTAATAACATTTAATTGATAAATATCTGCGTCAATATCAGTTAGCTCCATTACTTGTCCTTCTTCAACCTCTATCTCTGTATAATCAGATATTTTCTTGAATCTAGCAAGTTCATTTTGTACTTGATTAATAACTCCGTTCATTTTTGTAGCTAAATCTTCATCATCTGTTAAAGTGTCTGCTGTTTCGTTGTATTCCTCTATCATTGAATAGATTTTATTTTTCATTTCTTCTAAAGTCATACTTACACCTCTTTTCTATGGTTTTATAGTTAAATTACTTCTCAATAGCTTTTTTAGTTCCTTCTTCAATAGGTTTAGTTACATCTTCAATAGTTTTTAACATTTCTACTGCTTCTTCTGGTTTAACCATTACATAGTTTGGAATGATATATCCAGTATCTTCACCCCATACAATAACTGTACCCTCTGGAACTTCTGTTACAAGTTTACTTTCTTCTTTTGATTTAATTCCTGCGTATTCGTTTTCTCTTTTCACTTCTGTTGTTAAAACTAAGTCTTTCATAGTTTGATAAACACTTTTATCTTCGTTATATGTTTCAAATTCGGTTTCTTTTGTTACTTTAATACCCCCGAATGTTTTTACACTTGGTTTCACAACAAAATATTCTGTTTTTTCCATAATATCTTCCTTTCTCAGTCTTGTTTATGGGAGTTGAACCCATTTATACCCTAACAAGATAAAAAGGGCTAAAAAGCCCTTAAAATGCGTATCTTCCTCTATCTATTAATATGTAGGAATTACAGCGATTTGTTCTGGACGAACAATTTTAGCTCCAAACACATAAAGTCCTTTTAATGCGTCTTGGAAAGCGTCATGTGGTCTGTATGCTTCTACTTTGTCAATTTGTCCTGCGAAAGCAATAGCTTTAGTAGTTCTTAACATATTTAATGTACAAGATTGACCGTCTCTTGTAGCCTTTCCTAATAAGTTTTCAATAGAAATTAAAGCATTTCCATATTTTCCAACATATCCTTTTTTGATTAAATCAGAGTTATTTGTATCTAATTCAATGATAGCTGGTCTTAGAATTGTATACCATTCTGGACAAATTTCTAAATGATATTTATCGCTAACTTTACAATTGTTTTTATATAAAGTTTTGAATGCTGTTTCTAATACTGCTATACCACCATCAGTAACACCTGTTAATTCTGTTGCTGTTGCAAATGCTACTTTAGTGTCTCCTTTAGAAGCTTCTGTTACTACTAATGAAGCAACATATTTGTCAGCTTCTTCGCTTAATCCTGCTGTAGCTTCTTTTGATAAAGCTTCAATTAATCCTGGAACTGATTGTGCTTTGTCAATGTCTTCTACTTCAAAATCGAAATATCTGAATTGGTCGATTTTTAGTAATTGACTAGAGTCTGTTCCTGCTTCTCTTGTTAATGCTGTACCAGGTACATAAGTTCTGATTGTAGGTCTGTTAACTCCTAAAATCTTAACTTCTTTTGCCATTTTGATATCTCCTTCAAATTGAAAATCGCAATGGTCTTTTAGTGAAGTAATAGTTTCTAATTGACATTGAATCTTTTTACTCCATATTGTTTGTTGAAAATTTGTAATTGCCATATTTAATCATTCCCTTCATTTTTTAAAATTTAGGAAGTTTATTGAATACCTTTCTCATACCAAATTTGCATTGATTTTTCTACTGCTGCCATTACATTTGGATCGTCTAAATCTTTACTGCTTAAACGTCTCGCTTCTGCTGGTGTGTAGTAGTCTTTTACTTTGCTTGGTGCTGTGTTCTTCATACTTCCTATTTGCTCAATCTCTGGCTTTGGTTGAGACTTATTCCATAGTTCATAGACTTTTGAAATAGGAACGTTTTCTTTGAATTGACTAGCGTATTCTTGAAAGTCTTTTGATAATAATACATCTTCTTTTACTCCAATACTTGCTAATTCGTTAATACGTTCTTGTTTCTGTCTATGCTCTGCTAAACTTTTAAATATAATCTTTTCTCTAGGCGTCATATTTTCTAAGCCTTTATCTGCTAATCTGTCCACTTCTTCAATTACTTCTTCTAATCCAGATGAAATAATATCTTTAGCTTCTGCATTAGCTAAAACCTCAATATCTCTTTGTGAGTATCTTGGTTCACTAGGAATATTAATTCCTTTTTGTTTGTAGAAATCTGTTAACTTTGTTGTAGCTTCTTCAATGTTTGAAGTCCCTAATCCAGCGTTTAACACGTTTTCTACTCTGCTATACTTTTCTTCATATTCTCTACGAAGTTTCGCTTCTCTACGTCTTACAGCGTTATCAATTTTCTCTGTTAACTCTGCTTTCGTATAAGTTTTTTCTACTGGTTCAGTTGGTGTAGGTTCTTCTACGTTCTCTACTTCCTCAGTAGTTGGAGTTTTAGCTCCATCAACAAGTTCTTCTGTTGCTTGTTCTTCAACGTTTTCAGTGTTTTCTAACACAAGTTCTTTGTTATCTTCCATAACATTTCCTTTCCTATTTTTTTGAGTTTGTTTCTCGTAATCTATAGCTTTTAATGTCTTCAATGCTTGGACATATAAAAAAGCACTCTTTAAAGTGCTTAATTAACGTTTAATCCTCTTTTTTGTGCTTCTACTTGTAATACCCCTAATCTTTCATTTAGATTTGTTAAAACATCTTTGTCTGTAACAAATGTTAATCTCAATGAAATTCCTTTAATGTACAATATAATTCTTTCATCAGAAAGCTTAGGAACGCTATCTAACCATTTATAATTATCTTTTTCCATATATCTCACTCTCCTTTATTAAACATCCAACTTTTATTTCCTAATTTTACATATTTAAATATATTAAAATTAACATCATAAAATAAATAACCTACTTCATATTGTTCAACAACATATTCAGTTTCCCAAGTTACTTGGTCATAAAAACTTCCAGCTTGATTAAATAAAAATTTAACAGCTTTATATTGTTCAGTAGGATAAGCCTCTCCACTATAAAACCAATTCTCTAATTCATAAGGGTCAAATAAACCTTTTTCTTCTGCTTTAGCTACATAAATACTTTCAATCATATATTCAGGTAAATTATAATCTTCAATTTGTTTTAAATATATTCCATAATCAGAAATACCTAAAGTACTACCATTAATTTTTACGTTTACTTTTCCTTCCTCTGTTAAGTCTAAGCCTTGACCTACCCACAATGATTTGTTCAAATCTCTATCGTGTTCTTGTAACTTATTTTCTAATTTTGTTCTTGTAGGTGCTAAGAATAACTGATTATGATTAGAAGTAGTCATTTGAATACCCATAGAAGTAAAGTAACCTTGAATACCTCTTAAACTGTTTTTATTTACTGGTTCAAAATTAACCAAATCTTTAGTTTTATAGTAAGTATTTATATCAGTAAATAAATAATACATTCCATCATAAGGGTTGTATATAATATCATTTACTGTACAAGTATCAGGTAATGTATGTGCTATCCATTTGTATTGAGTTATACTACTTGCTATTTCTAATGTGTAAAACTTATTGTTAGTTTTTAAACCTAAAAATGTAATGTTATTAACTCTTTTTAATAGGTTAACGGATATACCACTCAATGAAGCAAAATTACCTTCTTGTGTTCCTGCTCCATATTTAAACGTTCCAGTACTATTACACCAAATAAATTGAGTGTTATTTACCATAGCTGTAAATTCAGGCACAATTGTACTTGTTATTCTTGAGTTTTGGTTTAATGAGTTTGCATTTTCATTAAGTGTCCATGTGATAATTTCTTTAGTTGATTTATGGTGAGTCCTAAATCCAGAACCATATCCAATAGCCATCATAGTTACACTACTTGCTCTTGTTTGACTTATTGACTTCCATGTTAATCCGTAATCATCACTATAAATAAAATAACTACTTGAATTTGTACCATATAATATTTTTGCATCAGCATTATACACTAAATGAACACAACTATATGGCAAGGTAATAACTTCAAAATCTATTCCATTTTCTGAACGTCTTATTTTAGTTGTTCCATCATATAGTATTATTATTTCTTTATCATCCATATAAACCATTTTAGTTGTTCCGGTTGTTCCACTATCTTTTATAGTTTGAAGTTGTATGTCTTTATCAATTACCTTATAACCTGTGTTTGTATAAACATTAATAGCTTTATCTTCTATTACTGTGTTATCTCCACCAGTTAATTCAGTTCCACCAGTAGGTAAATCTTTTAACCTATCTGTTATTCTATGGATCATATCACTTCCGCAATTAAGCATTACTTGAACATAGTCTTCATTTACTCTTTTAACTACTTGATAACCTAAGTCTTCTGTTCCAGAAGCTAAACCTAAATCATTAGGCATACAATAACCACCGACAGAACATTTTATGTTACTACATTCTCTTACTGATACAACACCGATTAAACCAACAATAGCATATTTAGGATTATTCTTTTTATCTTCCCCGTAGTTACCTATAAAAGCTTCACTATCGGTTGTTATTCCTAGAATATCGTCTTCACTATTAGCTATCTTTATCTTCCCTGTATCTTCGTGTAATGTAACAAAATAACCTGTTCTATTTTCGTTGTTTGGGTTCCCGTCGTACCATTCAAAGTATTCTCCGAAATCGGCACCGGTTGCATATATCGTCTCTGGAACTTCATATAATTTATTAATACGTTCGTTAATAGCTGTTAATTGCCTTGTATAGCTCTTTCCACCACTATTAGTAATTCTATTAATCCATTCTTCTTCCGTTCCTTTAAAGCCTTGTTTTACTGCTATTTCATAAGCGCTTAAACCATTGGCTCCATCTTTACCATTAACTCCGTCTTTTCCGTCAAAATAATCTTTACCTTTTACGGGTGTATAACCGTCTCTCCCTGGCATACCATTTAAACCGTCTTTCCCGTCTTTTCCGGGCGTTAATTGTATTTCAGATATTCTTTTATCTAAACTATCGTTTAATTCGTCTAGCGTCCTTTTAAGACGTCCTAGTTCTTCGTTTTGATTATCTAGTTCTTCTTTCTTAGTAAAACTATTTAATTCTTTACTAAGTTGTTCTAATGTTTTATTTAAGCTATCAATTTCTTTCTTAAATTCGTTCTTAATCTCTTTGTTTTGATTAGAGTTGTTTTCTTGAACGTCTTTAATCTTTTGATGTGCTCTTATAACTGCATTCTGTAATTTAATTAGTTTTTTTAGTTCCAATTAAATCACACTCCTTCTAATACTGCTTCCTGTTCCCTTGCTAGTTCTTCCATAGCTTCTTGTTTACCTGCTTCTCTACTAGCTTGTGTTTGTGCTTCCATTTCTTGTTGAGCTTCTGCCATTGTACTTGCTTGAGCGTCTGGATCACTTTCTAAGAATGTACTAGCTCTCTGTCTCATCATTTGAGCTTGTGCATTAATTAAAGCAATCTTTCTTTGTTCTTCTTCCATTTTCTCAATAACGTCTTCAAGTTTTGCTTTTGGCATTGTTGAATCGTCATCTAATGAATCACAATATACTTTTAACTCACTTAGTTTTTCAGCACTAAAGTAACCAGCTTTTAATAAGTTCTCTAAACTTACTTCTTGTGCATACTTATCGAAAGCTCCTTTTGGTGTTATATCTACTTTCACAGTTGCTTGAAGCTCTTGTAATATACTTTGTTGTATTGTTATAAGTTGAGTATATTCTTCGCCTGTTTGTTGGTCTGTTACGTCTTCTTCTAACACTACACCATCTTTAGAATAAGTTATGATATGGTCTAGCCATATTCTAGCTACATCTTCTATAAATGCTTTTAATGCACTTACTTGCTCTATTAATGGTTGTTGTGAAGCTTGTTGAACTGCTAATATTGCTCTACCACTCGCACTCTCTGGGTCCACGTCTCCGGTTGCTACATCACCAGCACCAGATAACTCTCTTGATACTGATATAAGTTCATTTTGTAACTTCTCAACGTCTGAACTCATTTGAGCAGGGTTAACTATTCCTATTACTTTATTTACATCATCTACGGTCATTCCGTTCTTAGTCTTAATAGTTACTCCTACTTTGTCTACGTCTCCTGGATTTTGTACCTTATCAGTATTAATAACTTTTGTTGGGTATGCTGTTTGTTTAGCTACAATTAGACGTCTCATAATAGTTTTATTTACTTCTAATTGGTTTGGAATTAAGTGTCTTACTTCTCCTTCTCCTCTAGCTGAACCCTCTTTTTCTTCCCATAACATAGAAGCTACTGGGTAATACTCTAATCCTGAGTCAGTATCTTTCTTTAATTCTGTATACTTAGTAGAAATAGCAAAGTGTACTCTACCATTTTCTTTATACATCTTTGTAATAACTGTGCACATATCGTCTTTTTCATACTTAGCTTGTTGTCCTGGCTCTTCAAAGTTGTCATTGTCTCCTACTATGTTGTCAATGTCTTCTTTGCTTACTCCATTCTTTTCTGCTAAGTTCTGAACTAAGATAACTGGCATACGTCTTTTAATTAAAATATATGGTTGTGTTTGTATGTCTGAATCGTTTTCGTTACCAAAATAAATGTCATTCTTACTAATGATTTCATTTATTGGTGTTTGGTCTTCTTCATCATAAGTTACATACATTACGCCCATATCATTTATAGCTGCGTCTTTACATACCTTTCTAATCTTTAAATCAAGATTGTCTTTTTCCCATATCTTAGACGCTTTTTTATTTAATAGTTCACAGGTCTTTTCTGCTGTCTTTCTGAACTCTCTATTTTCAAAGTTCTCACTAGAAAAGTTAATCGCCCATTGATTACTATTAATAATACCTATCTTGTATTTGATAATAGGTTTTATAAAGTTTAATTGTACTGGTTCTATACCTTTTAGCTTGATACCTTCCCATTGATCCCCGTTATACATACGATAGTTTTTATCAGTATCGCTATACATATTAATAAGTCTGCAATAGTTTCGCCCTTGTTCGTATAGATTCCAGATGTCTGTTGTCTTTATTCCTTGCAAGTCCATTTAATCACCCCTTACTTTAAATCTTTTTGTCCTAAACTTGTTCCGTTATAGTTCTCTATGTTCTCTAGCATAGTATTAAAGTTTTCTTCTTCTACTTCTGCTTGTCTTCTTTCTTCATAACTCTTTACTGCTTGAACTAGATTAATGCTAGGAAGTGTTACTTCTTCCCCTTTAACTACCTTTTGTCCTGTTCTAGCTCCAATTAAAAAACATAGAACATTCATTAGTCCTATGCTTACAATTAGTATTAATGTTTCAGACATTATTCTTCTACCTTCTTAGTTGTCTTTTTAACGGCTTTCTTAGGTTTATCTTCTACTGGGTTATTAAGTGTACCCATTTTCTTTAATTCGTTGTAATATGCTTCTTTTAAAGCTCTTCTCTTTTCTATTAGTTTACTCTTTTTCATTGTTTACCTTCTTTCTATTTATTCTAGCTCTAGCTAATCTCGATAGACTTCTATCTTTTCTTCTATGTTTAAAGTCTTCTCCCCAAACTCCTAATATACCTTTTAAGAACTTATTTTTAACTATTCTTCTTCTATACCCTGGTTTATCTTTATAAGTTCTACTCATTATTATTCTTCTTTCTGTTAATCTGTGCTTGGCAATAGACACCATATCAATAACCAGGCTAACGTGTTTATTGGTATCGTTGTATCTAACATCTTTAATTGTGGTATGTTTAATATGTCTAGTACCCACACAATACATAGACACCCTTTAAATAACTTATACATAACTCTCCTATACTATACTTACTTCGCTTCCCCAGTCTTCTTCTGCTGGTGCTTCTACACTAAATTGGAATACTTGTTCTATTGTTATTGGTTCTTTATCGAATGTTACTTGGCTTTGTATTTCATAAGCAATAGCTAAACCCATTACTAAATCGTCATGAGCTCCCTCTTGTGCTTCTGCTCTGCCTTTCTCATTCCTTACGAACGTTAACATTTCCTCTAGTGTTTCTTTATCATTTAATTGATTAGTATGTTCTCTTACTATCTCTATTAAATTACTTATTACTCTAGGTCTACTATTTCTATCAGTTCTGAATCCGAATCTCTTTTGTAACTTTCCTGTGTATGTGTCTTCTTCTTCTCTCCTGTATTGGTTGTTATAACCTAGTCTTTCTAATTCTCTAATAGGAAAACTATCAAAATTGCTTTCTATTCCTATTAATGCTGTTTGTAACTTCCCTTGTTTATCTTTATGGCTGTAATACATACCTAGACAATACATTTGTTTGGCGTATTGATCGGCGTCAAACTGATGTCTTAGTACTGCTGCTTGTTTTCCGTTCTTAGCGTTTATTACGTGTGCTGTGAACCAGTCAGAACCTTCCCCAGATGTATCTCCACCAATACAATAACTTGTTATCTCTGGACTATTTGGAACTTCATATATCTTTATAAATCCATTCTTATCATTTACAAATCTTATGTTACTTATCTTTAGCCCGTCATAATCATAAATAAAATACCCAGTCTTAATAGGCTTGGGTATCTCTTGTAATCTTCTATTAATTGCTCTTGCGTCAAATACGGTCTTTCCTAAGACTCCCCATTGACCTAAGCAATAAACATTGTAGTAATACTCGTCTGTATCTTTATAACTCTCTAATAGTCTTTTATAGTCATCATCTAAGAACTCATTGTCTTTGTATGTGCTGTGATATATCTCTATGTTGTCGTCTTGTCTATCAAAGAATCTTTTCTTTAACCAGTGATTAATGTCTATCGGGTTAAATGATATTACTATTTGTTTCTTAGTTCCTTTACCTCTTAAACGAACGTCTAATTGATTAAAGTCGGCTTCTAGTATCTCTGACGCTTCTTCAATCCATATATCTGTTAACTCACCCTTAGAGAACGTAACAGACTTTAATTTCTCTACGTCGTCTAGTCCACTAAATATAATCTCATGTCCATTTAATAAACATTTAATCCTTAGATCACTTTCGTTTATCTTGAAATACTTTGATAGCTTCCATTTGTTTATTACTTGCTTAAATAGTGCAAAGGTTGAGTCTCTGTTACTCTTACCAGTAGCACGTATAACAAGTAAATTAAGTTTCTTAGCACTTAATAACTTATACAAATATCTTTCTACAATAAAAAAAGACTTTCCACTACCTGCACCGCCATAAAAGACTAAATATCTCTTATCGTTGTTTAAGTATGGTATAAATCCTTTATTGAATACTTGCTTTGATATACTTATGTTTATTTCTTTATTCATCTGTTAACTCAACCTTTATTGAGCTAATTAGTTCTTGTTCTACTTTATCAATCGGTTTCTCTCCAATTGTATCTCTAATAGTATTAAATGCTTGTATATCTCCGTCCAACGCTTTTTGTAATACTGCTAGACTAACTTTTTTTTGTGTGTCTCCTTCTGATAATAACAATAATAGTTCTTCTTTTAGTGTTTTACGTTCTTTTCTTGCCTTACCAGAAGCTATTCCACCTTTACGCCCTAACTCTCTGGCTTCTTCCTGGCTTCGCTCACTAAAAGGAATCAAGTTACTTTCGTTCATACCCTCACCCTCTTACTCGTCCTTTTCTTTTATAGTCTCCCATATCTCGTCTTTATACTTATTTAATATAACTAATCCTAACGTTATTAATGAAGCTAAAATAGTTATTAATAAACCTATAATAAAATTAATCATTGTTTACCCCGTTTCTTCTTATCCCGTTCTTTTAGTCTTTCCCGTTCTTCTTCTGCTTCACAAAGTCTAAAGCGTGGGCATAATTTACAAACGTGATACTTCATACATAATTTTATGATGTTTTTCTCTTTGTCTTTCTTCATAATAAACACCCTTTTTAACCCCATAAAAAAATAGACCATATAATTATGATCTAATTGTTCTCTTTGGTTGCTCGTGTGGGAATTGCACCCCTCCAACAGATTATGAGTCTGTTATGCTTCTATTACACTTCACGAGCTATATTAATATCTTTAAATAGATACTGCACTGATGATATAAGAATTGCAATCCGTTAGACTAACACACTCGCCCAAGTGGAATATATCATCATTGCACTACCTACTAGAGATAGTGTTCGGAGGAGTTGGGTGGCTTAAATACCTTTTATGATATACTAGCACAATACTATTTTCTCACAAACCATTGAGAAAAATGAGAAAATCGTTAATTTTTTTCAATTTCTTTCAATTTATTGTTGACTTATACACTCAAAAGGTGTAATATATAGTTACAGGGACAGGAAATAGTCCTAAAAAATTTATATTACATTACACTTAATAGGTGTAGGAAAGAAGGAAATAAAATGAATTTAAAAGATGTAATCAACGCTTGGAGCGTATTAGAAAAAGTAGGAAAACCAGAACTAACATTTACACTAAGAAAAGGAAATGAGACTACATTAAATACTATTATCGGTCTAATTGAATCAATGCCTAGCTTTAATGACAAAAACAATCAAGTAGTAGGCAAAGAAATAAGAAAGTTATTAGAAGCGCTTCCTAAGACTTATTACAACGAAGGAAATATAAACAATGGAGATTATCTTATCAATCAAGTAACTCTTAGAGGAGATGACACAATCCTATTAAGAGGCGTAAAGATAGTTAAAGAAGAAACTAAAGACGATTTAGAAAAGATTAAAAGATTAGTTAATACTATCGGTAAAAATATGAAAGCTGACGAACACAAAGTAATTTCTGAATATTATGGCTACAATATGCAAGAAATAAAAGTTCGTTTGTGGTGGGATTAAGAGCTTAGGCTCTCCCACTTATCAATAAATAAAAGAAAGAAGGAATATAAAATGTTAAAAAAATTAGTATTAGCTTATGAGGATTCAATTATTAATGAAGAAAAAACAAGTATTCAAATGAAAAAGTTTTTAAAAGTAGAAAAGTACATGACTAAAAATGATTTATATAGTAACGATCTAATTCTTGTACTTGAAGAAGTCGGAGCTTTATCTCAAATGTCAGTCTTAAATGACTGGTTAGAAGATTTAAAAGAAAGGGTGTCTTAATATGAAAAATAAAATAATAGATTTCTTCTTTGAGGATATGGAACAATACGAAGCTTACAAACCTTATATTTTTCTTTTAGCAGCAGTAGGAGTTTTTAGTCTTCTAGCTTCTCTATTGTCTTTTTAATTATGCTTTCAATTACACTTAAAAGGTGTTATAATCTTGTTAGGTGGTGGAATTATGGATATAAACAAAGAGAAAGACTTAAAATTTATTAAAGACTTTAGCAAAATAAAAATTGCTACTATATGCAAAGATTTAAACATTAATAAAAGTAATTTATGGCGTGGAAATGCTAGTCCAGAAGCTACAAGAAAAGTTAAAGAAGAAATTCAAAAACATATAAAAGAATTAGAACCATAAAAAAAACTAGGGTGTGCTCTAGTTCTTTTTTTTGTGTGTGATATCTTAATGTGAATACTTTCACAATTTAATATTATCATCTTTAAAATATGATGTCAATCGTTATTGATCGCTATAAATCATTTTCAACTCTTTCTATTTGTCTGTTTATCTTATATTCCCCTATATCTCTTAAATCTTTAGTTGGTATGTGATAATATTCTTTAATACTCAATAATTTATATATTACTTCATCTACTGCATAAGTAACTTCTTCATAAAGATATTCACTAATGAAATCTTGTTCTCTTTCTTCTGCTATTATTACTGCACGATTTAGTTTGAATATTGATTTGGTAAAATCTTTTAAATATTCATTAATATCTTCTATATGTTCATAATTATCAGTTTTAAATTCATAAGGTGCCATGTTGTGTTCATCTAACTTTTCATAATAATATAAAGGAAATTGATATAACATAACACAATTATCTGTTATTTCTTCTGCTATATGCTCTTTTGTTCCTATAATTTCAGTTAATGGTATTTCATATTCAACTGATTTTTTTAGTTCATGAACGTCAATAGCTTGATTTAACTCCCTAACTTCAGTTTGATAATATTCTAATTGTGGCATTACTCCATAATGATTAATTATCTTTAATAGTTTTTCCTCACTCATTCTCTACCTCGTAATTCTTCTAATTTATTTAATATTTTTTTAAAGATTATTTTATTATTTGCTTCTCCACCAAATTTCATAAATCCATGTTCTATCCATTTTTGTTCTTCTTGTTCCCAACGTTTAATATTTTCTTTAAGACACTTTTCTAATTCATCTAGTATATGTTTTAATTGCTTGTTTTCTTTTTCTAATTTTTTTATATATGCTTCCCTATTTGAATTAAGTTCTCTATTTCTTTGATTTTCTATATTATCTCTTTGTTCTAATAAATTTCTAGTTAAATCATCTAACATTAATATCACTATCCTTTAATCGTTCTATATCTTGATATTTTTTTATATCATTCTTTAACACTTCTATAAAATTACTATGTCCTATAACTTCTAAATTGGGTGTTCCGTCGTGAAATGTTGCTTTTTTATTCCATCCCCCTTTATGTATCTTTTTATCAGTAGACAAGAATAAAAAATCGTCGTTGCCAATATAAACAAGTATTCTATTTTCAGGAACTCCACCATACTTATTTAAAACTATATCTCCCTTTTCCATTTAACATCATTCCTAAATTATTTAACGAGGTTTTAACACTATTTCTTCAATTTGATAATCTCTTGCTAACCAGCAAAATAATTTATCACATTTTATATATTGAGTATATTTTTCTGTTGATGGTGGGTAATTGTATTCCATAAAAGTTTCTTTTGCATCTTCCACCATTTCTTTATATCTTACTAATTCAAGATATTCTTCATAATCAATTATTATTTTTTTATCTTTCATATCTCTAACCTTTCTTTCTAACTCTCTTTTATTTATGCTATTTTGTTTAAATTTTCAAATATAAGTTGTTGTGGTAATACATTCCAGCAAAACCAACTTGTATTGTACCAACAACTACCTTTTCCATTAAAATCAACACGTTTATCTAATACAATAAGTTCGATTCCGTTGCTTTTAAACATTTGTCCTCTTTTGATACCTTCTAAACTTGTTAAAGGTAATAACAAGGCAAATGGTTTATTATATTCATAACATTTTTTATAAATTCATCTTTTAATGAATACGGTGGATTAGTAACAATAATATCAAAATCAAAATTTGCTTTATCAGTTAAAAAATCAAATTCTTTTTTATGAGTGGATATCACTTGGTAACCATTCTCTTTTAAAACTTTTGTTATATTACTTTTTCCAAAGTCTGTGCATTCCCATATTTTTATATTCTTTGGTAAATATTTAAGTAATGGTTCAATAGCATATTTGGGAGTATACAATTCATCATACGCACCGTTTTTTATATATTCTATCATTGGTTTTTTCATATTTATTTCCTCTCCCTAAATCTCTTAACTTCTGTATTATCTACATCTAGTTCTATTGTTTGAGGTTTCTCTAAAGCATCAACTCTCCTCCATAATTCTTCCATTATTTGAACAGTTTCTACTCCTAAATTCCATTTTTCTATTTCTATCTTTTTTAATCTTTGTAATAACTCAAGTGTAGTTTTATCTTTTAAATCTTCCATAGTTAATTCACCTTATAACTCATACTTTCAAATTGTTCTTTTGTTACTATTGATACAATTTTATGGGTATTTAATATATGAATTTCTTTATCTAAATTTTTTATTAACATTAATTCTTTTTTGCGCATACCATTTATAATTACAACTATATCCCCAACTTCTATTAAATCTATTATGTTATTACTTGCTTTAATTACATTTCTAGTTGTTCTTGTATATCTTTCACTATCTATGGTAATTCTGTCATAAGAATATGGGTAACTATCTCTTTCTTTGAAATAAATAATTTTACCTATCTTTCCTGTATCTAATCTTACATACATTCCTACTTCTAATTTCATTCTAATCTCCTATTATTTCTTTGTTATCTTTTAAAAATTTTATTAAATCTCTATAACAATCTATCTTTGAACAATATTCTTTTATCCCTTGTTCTTTTTCTTTAAAATCTTGTTTAATTAATAACTCTGTTAGTTTTTCTATTATGTAATCTATCATTTAATCCTCGTCTTTAAATAATCTTACCCATCTATGATTTTTAAAATCTCTTTTCTTGTCCGTTATTCCTCTTTTAGAACGGCTAATATAACAATGGATCACTTTTACAGATGTGTTAAAATACTTTGCACACTCTTTATAATTTTTAAACTCCATAATGTAGTTATCTAATAAATCGTACATCAATATCATTTCTTCTCCTTTAATTTCATTAAACTATATAACAACCTTTTCTTTCTGTATTCTTCTTGATTATCTTTTTCTGTTTTCAGTTGCTTTTCTAGTTCCTTGTTTTTCTTTTTCTCTCTTTCAAGTTCTTTTATAATCTGGTTCTTATCAAGTTTTTCTTCTAGTTGTTTTATAACCTCATCTTTTTCTTTTAGTTTTTGTCTAAGATGATTAATTGTTGTTTGATAATATTCTTCCATTTTTCATTTTTTCTTTCATCTTGTATTTAAACTCTATTGCTGGTGTTTTGTATATATAATGCCCACACCAGGAACACGCCGTTCTTTCTGCTCTACTCATGATCGTTGTATGTCCACATTTGCATTTAACTCTGAACTTTGACATATCTGTAAATTTTTTAGAATCATCTTTGAAATTTGATTTAATCATTTTGGCTGCTATTCTCTAATCTTCTTATCTTTTCGTTAACTACTGATAAAATAAATAAACAACTTCTTTTTTCTATGTCTTCGTGATGACTATCTGTTGGCACGTTTTTTATTTCTTTTGTTACGGAATTTAACCACGTTTTTAATTTTTCTAATGTCGGCTCCTCTGGTGTTAGATTGAATATCTTTTCTTTCATTTTCTTTTCTCCTCTTTTCTATGTCGTAAAGGTCTAGCTCTACGTGTAAATTAATCATTTTCTTTAATTGTTTTTTACTTAATTGTTTTTTCTTTCTAAGTCTTTTTATTTTATATTTCCAAATCTTCGCTTGAATTGTCTTTAACATCTTCTGTCCCCTCTAAGTATTTTTTTAGTTTCTTTCTTGGTGTCGTCCAGTGGATCGTTTTATCTTCTGGACTTATTTCTTCTGCAATATAGAACCAGTCTTTTAATGCAATAAACCTCAATCTTGCTATAAGTCTTATTTCATCGTCTTCTATATCGTTTATAAAACCACTTACTCTTTCATATTCGTTGTAATATTCTTCATAAGCTTCTTTTAAATCGTTTATTATTTTTAATCTTTTAATAACATAATTTTCAGTAGGTTTTCCCGGGTTTTTAGTTCTTGGCATATCGTCAAGAGGTGCAGAACCTAAATTATTAAGCTCTGCCAACTCTTGTTCTAATGCTGTAATATCTTTTTTCTTGTAATACAATTTATTTAATTCTTTTATAGTCATTTATATTCACCAGCCTTTTATTCTGAATATTCTGTTATTTATTAATATGATTCTCTTAATTCGTATACAGAGACGGTCTTCCCTGTGAACTTACATTTCTTTTTACCTATTACGTTTAATGTTCCGTTCTTTAATAATTCTGTGATACGTGGAGAACTAAAGTTTCGTTCACTTGTAGGCGTGTAACCTCTTTTAAACATTTCTACGCTTATTTCCTTAGCTGTCATTGGTTCTTTATTGTCTGTTAGTATTTCTACTATCTCAGCATATCTTTTTCTCTTATCTACGCTGTCATGAGCTTCTGCTCTTGTTTCTAGTGTTGTATTAGTTCCAGGTCTTCTTAATTCCATTTTCATAACTCCTTTAACTTATCTAAATAAGTAATTCCTACTGCGTAAGCACTCCAAATATCTGCTTTAAATCCATAAAACCAGCCTTGATTTTTCTTTGTCCCTACTTGTCCAAATCTATCTATTAAAGCTTGTCTTATGTTGCTGTCTTTTGCTTTCATAGAATTACATAAATTTATTTTTACTTCTTTTCTATAAATATAATTTATTGTTGCGTCGTACCAATGACTATCATATTCTTGGACAAATCTTCCTATCCATACACAAGTTTCAAAAACCTCTTTACCCACTGCCATTCCATAACTTGCAACCATTTCTATTGCTAATTCAGGTTTTTGTGTTAAATTTTCCATATATTCTAATAGTTCTTCGTTTCGTGTTTTTCTAAATTCAATAGGTTTATATGTTTTCTTATCAATTAAACAATATGCGCTTTCAATGTTGCCTGGATCAATTGCTAATATCATTGTTCACCCCATAAGCTCTTTAATCTTGCTATCTCGTCCGGTGGTAAAGTCTGAATGCCAAGTTCTTTAGCTTCTTGAACTATATAATCAATGAAGTTTGCCATTTGCTTTTTACTATAAGAAGAAGTTCCATAATAAGCAGTTATATCTGTTAAGCCTGGTATGTTTGTTTCTGATACTTCACACACCCAGCCTAGCCCTCTTTCTTGCCATACCTTTTTAAAAGTTTCTACTGCTTTTGTGTCTATCGTAACAACTCGATATATTCCCTTATCTTTTATGTATTCTCGATATACTTCTTCTTTAGTATTCTTTAATACTTCTGCTATTTTCCCGATAAGCGTCCAGCAATAGGCGTTAGCTGTTAAACTTCTTTTCTCTTTGCTTTTTCCTAATTCAATATCAATTAGTTGTTCTTCTTGAAGCTTTGTAAATTCATCACTTAAAACATCTTCTTGACCGGTTAATTGAATTGTTATCTTAGGTTTATGTGTTATGAAATCTAAATCAATTCCAACTATCTTTCCTTTTAGTTTCATAGCTACCACCTAAAACGGAAGGTCTGCGTCTGTTAGTTCTAAGTCTTCCCCAAATTCCTTAAATGGATCGTTTGTTGTTTCTACTGGTGCTGGTGTTTCTTCTTTGTTGTTTGTCTTTGGCTCTAAGAACTCAATGTTTTGTACAATAACCTCTGTTACATATACTTTCTTTCCTTCTTGGTTATCGTAGTTTCTTGTTTGTATTCTTCCTTCTACTGCTAATCTATCGCCCTTTTTAACATATTTACTTAATAGCTCTGCTGTTTTTCCATACGCTACACAATTTATAAAATCTGCTTCTGTTTCTCCGTTAGCGTTTTTAAAATCTCTGTTTACTGCAATAGTAAACGCTGTTACTCCCTTTCCACTTGTTGTAGTTCTATATTCTATTTCTTTAACATTTCTCCCGATTAATATTGTTTTATTCATTTTCTTTATTCTCCTTTTCTTGTTCATCTAATAATCTTTTTTTATAATCAAAGTTTTCTATTAACACTAATAAATTAAAAATTTGTTTTGAGTTTATATTTAGTTCACTATTTCCCCAACCTAAACCGATTGCTCTATAAATCGTTTGTAATAATAAATTATATTTTCTGGTTTCATTCGTTAAAAAATCATAATCTTTCTTAGAAATAGTAAACATTAATTCTTCTTTATTTTTAGTGATGTTATATTGGTTCATCTTATTTCTCCTTTGCTAAATATTCATCTATTAACGACCACGCCATATTTTCATTTATTGGTAGGTCTATAAATCTTCTTGTATCTTCTCTTAAATGAAGTCCTTTTAAAAACTGCCATTCTACCCCGTAACATTGTCTATAACCTATTCTGTAAAGGTTTAATTGATATGCTAGGTACTCTTTATCTAGTGTTGATGTTCTTTTAACATCTCCACCACCAACTAAGCCTTTCATTTGTAATACTAGGTCCAGGCGTCCACCTGCTACCGGTTTGTCATCTTTAAATAAGATTATTGGCACTTCATTCTCTAATACTTCAAATTTGTATTGTTTTTGTAAGAACATAAAGTTCTTTACTTCTTTTAAATCAGTTACTTCACCAGTTTTACAAAGTAGTTCTATTGCTTCGTGAACTTCCGTTCCTTTTTTAGCAGCGTTATTTAAAATTTCTTTTGATACTCCTTTGTATTTGTTCCCAAACTTAACTTTCATTATCTGAGTTATGCTTGGAATTAATACTCCATCACATATATACTGGTGTGTTTCGTCTATGTATTCTAGTGTGTGCCCTGCTATTTCCCACGTTTCTATTTTCATAAATCACCTTTAAGAAATTGTTTTAAAATATTTATCTCTCCAATATTCAATAGTTTCGTCTAAATCTCTGACAACTTTTTCTATAATTTCGTCTCCCATTAATTCCAGAACATTATGATCCTCACAAAGTTCTTCTTGCCAAACTTCCAGATTATCTTTAATACCTGTATATTCTTCTAAATGGAATTTATAAAAGTCGTCTAAGTCTTCCCAGATGTTCAAGTCATCATCTAAGTAATAACTTTTGTTTATATCTACTTCGTAAATCTCTTTCACTCTTATTTTCCTTTCTTCTTACTAATGATTTCACTTGCTTGTTCTAGTGTTAAATCTTCTACTTTTTCAATTCCGTAATGTTTTAACATTGCTTCTGTATCTGTTACTAATTTATTTACAAGTTCAATTTGTTTTGGTGTTGCCTTTGGCATATCTTCTTCTTTTTGATTAGCCATAGCGTTTGATACTTCTTCGTAACTTGCTACGCTTGTGTCTATTCCGAATCCAGCCATTCCTAAAGCTCTACCTACTGCCGATGTCTCACAATTTTCTATGTAACTTGTTTTATTAATAAAAGTACTATTTTCTTTTTCATAAGCCGTTCCAGTTGCTAGTAATTCTCCATCTTCATCTGAAATAGTAGCTTTGAAAATACAAACTCCATTTTCATTGCTTAATAGCTCTGTTGTTATACTTCCCGTTGGGTAAATCATTCTAAAAGCTTTTATTCTTTGATTTACTTCTGCATAGTCCTTTCCTTTAATATCTGTTGTTTTAATTGTTTCATTTGCCTTTTGTATATCTTCAAAAGTAATTTTTGTTTCCATATTTCCTCTTTTCTAATTTTGTGATATAATTCACATATAATTGTTTTTAGTAGACTTCCCGTTAAGAGGAAGTCTTTTCCTTTTCTTTAGTTGTTATTTCAACATTGTTTTGTTCTGCATATAATTGAATTAATATATCTACTGCTTTTTTTACTTGGTCCTTAGTCATTATTTTCCTTCTTTCCATATTTCTCCTTTAACCTTGCTCTTAGTTGTTCTGGCGTTTCTCCAATTCCTTTAACTAAAGTTTCTAGTTCTTTTACTTCTTCTTCTGTTGCTTCTTCTTTTTTTACTTCTTTATTTAGCCAATCTGGAACAGGTTCTTGTCTGACATAAGGTTTTTTGTAGTTATTGTTTTGTTGTTTTAACTCATAAACATCTTTCCAACTATTAACAATGCTATTCTCTATCATTTGATATTTTGTATCATCATCATATTTGTTTAGCTTGTTTATAAGAGTTTTTATTGCTCTATCAGAGTTAACAGCTTTTAGTTTTTTTCTTACTTCTATAAATTCTTCAAAGATAGAATTAATATTTTCGTTATCGAAATATATTTTTTTCTTTTCTATTTCTATATCTTTCTTTAACTCTTTCTCTTGTTCTTTCTCTTTTTCTATCTCTGTGTAACAAAAAGTAACAGGTGGTAACATTGGGGTAACATTGTTACCAATCGAATCTTTTTCTTTAGCTCGTTTCTTTCTCATTAAACCAGCTTTACTTGTTTCACTACCTATACACTCTATTGTTTCTGGCAGAACAAATTCTTCCGGGTTAGCTTCTATTAACAATCCATTTTTCATCAGATATATTAAAGTGATCTTTACGTTTTCTACATCTTCATCTAGTTCTAAAGCTAATTCCTCAGCGAAAGAATCTTCAACGTTTTCAAAAAACAATGTCCCGTTATCTTTAAGACTTAACAACTGCATTTTCAAATAAATGATTGTGTATGTATCTCCACCAGCTATTTTTCTTAATTTTTTGATTTTTTTGTTTGTAAAAAAATCGTTCTTTAGTTTTAACCAATAATATTTTTTTGTTGCCATTCCCTTTGTTCCTCTCTTTTAACCTATCAGGTTAATTTTCATTTAAAAAAATATCATCTGTTTGTTCTAATGTTAGATTTAGGAAATTTTTAATAATAACAACTTCTCTTAATCTAAACTCAACTTTTCCGTTTATTCGCTTCCATAACGATTGATAACAAAGGTTTAATGCCTTACATAAGTCATCATACCAAACCTCTTTCTCTTTCATTCGAGCTTCTAGCAAATTAATTTTTACCATTTTAACTCCTTTCCGAAATTTAACCTCGCAGGTTAATTTCTAAACCCATTATATTTCTTATTTTTTTTAAAGTCAACACTTTTTAACTCAAAAGGTTAATTTTTTTGCATTTTTAGGTTATTTTGTGCTATAATACAGATGAACTTGTTTAATTGTTAAATTTTGTAAAGGGAGTGTGTGTTATGAATTTAGGGCAATTAATAAGGCAAAAAAGAAAGCAAAGAAATCTAACACAAACAGATGTAGCAAAACATATTGGCGTATCAACAAATACCGTTAGTAAATACGAACGAAATATTATTGAAAATATGGGGAGAGATAAAATAATTTCTTTATCTAAACTATTAGATATTCCAACGGTTGCTTTCATAGAGGCGTTAGATAACAAATCAACTGCCGATTTTGAACAAGTTACTCCTGAGGAATTTGCAAACGAAGTAAGACATTTACTTAATAAGACAAATAACCTAACAGAGCAACAAAAACAACATCTTTTAAATACTTTAGAATTTATTTGTAACGAAGAAAAATAAGAACATTCGTTCCTTTAACCCTTTAAAGTGAATAATAACTCAAATATGTGTTAGAAATATGTTGTTTTGTTTAAGAAAGTTTGAAAATGAGAATTATGAGAAAGTGAGGTTTTATGAAAGAGTTTTTTAAAACAATAAATAAATTGAATTTATTTGTTAGAATTATTATTTATTTGATGTTAGCTTTTGGAAGTATTTGTTTTATTATCTTCCTATTATCAATTCTAATATCAATGTTTGCGTATTTAATGTAATTTAAGGGTGGTAAAATGAAAAAAATAATAGTAGCAATCTATATAAGAGTATCCACTAAAAAGCAAGTTGAAGAAGGATACTCTTTAGACGCTCAACTAGAAATATTAAAGAAGTTTTGTGAAAGTAATGGTTATATTCTTTTTAAAGTTTATGCTGACGAAGGTAAATCAGGAAAAGATACTAACAGACCGGCTTTCCAGGAAATGATGAAAGATATGAAAGCCGGACTTTTCAATAAAATACTTGTTACTAAATTGGATCGTATCTCTCGTTCATTAATTGATTTAGAGAATCTTATAAAAGATTTACAAAAAAATGATTGTGGTTTTGAAAGTGCTAGTGAAAAAATAGATACTAATTCAGCTATGGGATTAATGTTCATTAGACTTTTAGGAATATTCGCCCAATTTGAAAGAGAAAGAATATCAGAACGTATTTTTGACGCTTTTGAAACAATGGTAAACGAAAATAAACCTATCTCCGGAAGTCAACCTATGGGTTATAAGATAGAAAATGGAGCTGTGGTTATAGACAAAGAAAAAGAACCTATGGTAAGAGAAATCTTTGATTTATATGAAAACAATCATAATTTAAGAAGAACTATATTAATAATAAACGAAAAATACAAAAAAGAATTAAAATACGACAACGTAAGAAGCGCAATACAAAATACTATGTTTTATGGTACATATAGAAACAATTCTAATTATTGTACCCCATATATGACTAAAGAACGTTGGGAAGCAATAAACAACATAAGATTAAGTGGTAAAGATATAAAACAAAGACACACAGGCAGCATATATTTATTTAGTAAATTGTTAGTAGACAAAAATTGTGGTTGTAAAATGGCAGGTAAAAGACATAAACAAAAATACAATGATACATACTCTTATGTCTGTAATAAAAATCTCCTATTAAAACAATGTATATCTAATAAAGTGGTTAACGAAAAATGGTTAGAAAAATATTTATTAGATAACTTCGATAAGTTTATTAAAGAGTACTTTATTTCTCTTGATTTAGAATACAAAACCATCGTTACAAAAGATAACACAAAAGAAATAGCAGACTTAAAAGAAGAACTTAGAAGAACCACTATTTCGTTTAATAAAGGTCGTATGGAAGAAAACGACTATGACAAAGAATGGATTAGAATTAATAATAAAATAAAAAAACTGGAATCTGAACCAGTACAAAGAGATGTTTCTCATTTAGAGGAATTAATTGCTATTGATTGGCAAACAATGTATAACGCACTTACAAAAGAAAACAAACAAATATTTTGGAGAAAGTTTATTGATAAAATAGAAATAGACCCTCTTAATTATAAAAAAGGTGGTAAATATATAAAGGTCGTTTTATTTTGACCTTTATATACACCTAACTCATTGTTACCATTTGGAGAGTATTGTTTAGGTGTATGTATGAAAGGAGAATGCTATGAGTAATTGTATTAATTTAAGAATAAGAACGAAGAAAGGAACTAAATACTTCTTCTGCGTTCATAGGAAAGTCGTAGTTGAACGAAATGAGTGTTTTGGGTGTAGTTGTAGGGAATTTAAAAAGACGTCTAAAATAGCCGTTAAAACGAGAATTAAG
>JAEIGA010001216.1_pt1 | contig 39702 bp, 37 predicted proteins | sample 9270691 | NCBI WGS metagenome assembly JAEIGA01 (sample SAMN17057246, study PRJNA624740) | gut metagenome | biome: biome; isolation source: fecal sample | host: Bos grunniens | place: China: Xizang | collected 2019 | reverse complement strand
GTTATATTTCCATTTTCATCCTTTATAACATCTGTACATTTAACGAAGTAAGCTCCCTTAAGACGAACCTCATTACCAGGGAATAATCTAAAGTATTTCTTTATAGGTTCTTCCATAAAGTCTTCTTGTTCTATATATAATTCTCTAGAGAATGAAACTTGTCTAGTTCCTTGAGTTTCATCTTTAGCATTATTTTCTATATTTAACATTTCAGACTTTCCTTCAGGATAGTTTGTTATAACTAACTTTAATGGTTTAAGTACACCCATTACAAGTGGAGCCTTAGGTTGAAGATCTTCTCTTAAGAAGTGATCTAATAGTTGACTATCAACTGTAGAATCTGCTTTTGCAACTCCTATTTCTTGACAGAAATTACGTATTGACTCAGGAGTATACCCTCTTCTTCTAACACCAGATATAGTAGGCATACGAGGATCATCCCATCCATCAGTTACACCTTCATCAACTAATTGCTTTAATTTTCTTTTACTCATAACAGTATTAGTAAGGTTAAGTCTAGCAAACTCTATTTGTCTTGGAGTACTTTCCATTTCACATTCTCTTACAACCCAATCATAAAGAGGTCTTTGATCCTCAAACTCAAGAGTACATATAGAGTGAGTTATACCTTCTATAGCATCTTCTAATGGATGTGCAAAACAATACATTGGATATATACACCACTTATCACCTGTATTATGATGAGATGAATGAGCTATTCTATATATTATAGGGTCTCTAAAGTTTATGTTAGGAGAAGACATATCAATCTTTGCTCTTAAAACCACTTCACCATCTTTAAACTCACCATTTTTCATTCTTTCAAATAAATCAAGATTTTCTTCTACACTTCTATTTCTATAAGGACTTTCCTTACCAGGTTCTGTTAATGTACCACGATATTCCTTCATTTCTTCAGGCGTTAGTTCACAAACATAAGCCTTTCCCTTTTTTATAAGAAGAACAGCTCTGTTGTACATTTCTTCGAAATAATCAGATGCGAAGTATAAGTTAGTCCAATCGAATCCTAACCACTTAACATCTTCTTTAATAGAGTTTACATATTCAATATCTTCTTTAAGGGGATTAGTATCATCAAATCTTAAATTAACTTTTCCATTAAATTCTTTTGCAAGCCCAAAATTAAGGCATATACTTTTTGCATGACCTATATGTAAGTAACCGTTTGGTTCCGGAGGGAAACGAGTTATTATGTTGTCATGTTTACCAGTTTCTAAATCATTTATAATTATATTTCTTATAAAGTTAGATGAATTAGTTTCATTTGACATTTTTTGTACCTCTCATTAAAAAATTTACTTATAGTAAATAGATACTATAATTCCATAATATTAATTTTAATCTAATCTATCAAAAAAATAAAGGGGATAAGGTAAAATAATTTATTTTTCGACAAAGGGCAATGAAATTAATATATATATGATTATGAAACAAAAGTAAATATTTTATGTTAGTATCAAAAAAAAAATTATGTAAATTATAATGTTAAGATTTAAATAAGTGTATAAGTAGGTGAATAAGTATGTTAGAAAATACCATCAATAATATATACTATTTGACTTCAGAATATAAAATACTTTCTATTGTTATAGGATTTCTTTTAGCAGCTATTGAAAGTTTTATACCAATACTACCATTAGTGGCTATGATTATGACTAATGCTATTTTATTTGGTATGTGGAAAGGATTTATTATATCTTGGTCAGGGTCAGTTATGGCAACTATTATACTATATATTCTTACTAATAAATTTTCAAATTTAAATGTATTTAATAAGTATAAAAATAAATTAAAAAGTGAAAAAATAAATAAATTTTTAAGTAAAAGTGGTTTTAGTATAATTTTTATAGCTTATGCATGTCCATTTATTTCAGATTTTTTTATTACTATAATAAGTGGGTTTGCAGGATTTGATTTAAAGACATTTATAAGTGGAATGCTATGCGGAAAATTAGTCATGTTTTTATTTATTAGTTATGTAGGTGATAATATAAATGATTTTTTTACAAACCCTATAAAAGTAATTTTGTTTTTAGTTTTTATAATAGGATCATGGATTATCGGTAAAATATTAAATAATAGAATACATAAGTTTAATTAAATATTAAGGTGAAAAATATTGTAAAAATACTAAACTAATTGAAGAGGTTTGTAATATGTCTATATTTATGATAGAATATATAAGTTGTAAATATAGACAAAGGGGGGATGTCAATGAAAAAGATATACATAGTAACAACTTATACTGGAACAGTATTATCTTATTTAATAAGAAAAATAAGTAAAACTCCATATGCACATGTATCAATAGCTTTAAATGAAGATTTAAAACCAATGTACTCTTTTGGAAGACTTAATCCCAAAACTCCAATTTTTGCTGGATTTGTTGAAGAAAATATAAATGAAGGACTATATGCAATAAGAAAAAATACTATGTGTAGGGTGTACTCATTAGAGGTTACAGACTCACAATATAATGATATATATAAAAATATAATGTTTGTTAGTGAGAATAGAAAAAAGTTTGACTATGACGTAATGGCACTTATATACTTAATTATAAATAGACCAAGACAAGCAAAATACAAATATGTCTGTTCACATTTTGTAGCAGATATGTTAATTAAAAGTAATGTTGATATGTTTAATAAACCGTCATATAGTATAAGGCCAGATTATTTTTATGATAATAAACAACTATCATTAGAATATGAAGGTTTTTTATCTAGATACGGAACTGAAGAAAGTAGCTATACAACATATTTAGCTAAAGTACAATAGCTAAATTGAAAATACCTCTATTTAAATAGGGGTATTTATTTTTTTTACATATATGGATATAATTGTAATAAGTACTATTTTGAAAGGAGTATTTATGAAAAGATATTTAAAGTCATATGGTATAGCACTTATAATAATTGCTATATATGCGTTTGTAAAACTTCCTGTATTAAGGTTAGATTTCACATCAGGGTTTACAACATTAATAGCATTTTTTATAATATCAGGAATCTTAGATATGATGTTTGATAGGGGAGATAAAACTTCAAAGATTGCAAAAAATAATTTTTACATAGCTATAGCGCTGATAATATTTGTAACTGCAGTCCCATTTATTACTTCATCACCAATTTTTCATGCTAAAGCATATAGAAACCTAATAGGAAATGTAGAAGAAAGTGATTTTAGCAAGGATGTAAGTCCTGTAAGTGTAAATGATATACGTATAGTTGATGAAGATATGGCTATGAAATTAGGTGATAAAAAATTAGGAGAGATACCTGCTATAGGAAGTGTATCTAAACTAGATAAGTTTCATATTCAAAGTGTAAATGGAGAATTATATTGGGTATCTCCTTTAGTACATAGAGATATTATAAAATGGATAACTAATTTAGATGGAACTAATGGATATGTTATGGTGTCTGCTAGTAATCCTCAAGACGTAAGGTTAGTACAGGATTTAGATGGAAAGCCTATAAAGATAGTTTATCAACCAGAAGCATATTTCTTACAAGATTTACATAGACATATGTATATTAATGGAATTGTAAACTTAGGTATGACTGAATTTTCTTTAGAGATTGATGATAATGGAAGACCTTATTGGGTTACAAGTTTATATGAGCATAAAATAGGATTTAGTGGTTCAGATGCAGTTGGTGTTGCTGTGGTTGATGCTCAAACAGGAGAGGTTAATAAGTACTCCATAGAGGATACTCCAGAGTGGGTAGATAGAATACAACCAGAGCAATTTGTAGTTGATCAAATAAATTATTGGGGATTATATGTAAAAGGATTTATTAACTCAATAATATCTGAAGAAGGTGTGTTGGTGGCAACAGAAGGAACATCACTTGTATATGGAGATAATGGTAAATCATATTGGTATACAGGCATAACTTCTTCAGGAGGTGATGATTCAACAATAGGATTTATGTTAGTTGATACTAGAACGAAAGAAGCTAAGTTATACAAACAGCCAGGAGCAACAGAAACTGCAGCCATGAAATCTGCTGAAGGTAAAGTACAAGAAAAAAATTATGAGGCAACATTCCCAGTAATGTATAATATTTTAGGAACGCCTACATATGTATCAGCACTTAAGGATAAAGCTGGACTTGTAAAGATGGTTGCATTTGTTTCAGTTGAAGATTTTGCAGTACTAGGTCTTGGTGAAACGAAAGATGAAGCTTTAATGAATTATAGAAATGCATTATCAAGTGAAGGTAATAATATAAAACTAGATAGTGATACAACTAAAGTTAGTATAGAAGGTAAGGTAACAAGAATAAGTCCTGATGTAGAGGGTGGTAATACCAATTATTATTTAACTATTGATACAGATAAAAATAAAATATTCGTTTCAACATCAAAAACTTCAACAGAGTTACCACTAACATTAGTTGGAGATATGGTGAAGATAGACTATCAAAATAATGACTCAAATGTGTTTGATATAATAACATTTGATAACTTGAGTTTAGGAACAAGTGATTCTACAGAAAAAGAACAAACAACTAAAGATAATTCTAATAATTAATTTAAAAGCACAGGATAAATATATTTTACCTGTGCTTTTAATATATTCATAAAAATTTATTAAAAGTATCAATTTTAACATACATTCTTAATATAATATTAGTACCACTAGGTAAATACAAGACTCGAGGAGACAGGCATTATGACTAGTGTAGAAAAAGATATACTGCTTTTAATTAGTAGGGTAAGGTGTATAACAGAAAATCAAGTGAGTAAGGTTTTTTCTCCTAGGAAAAGATATGGAAGAAAGCCTTTTAAGAAAACTTTAAAAAAAATGTGTAATGAATATACTCTAAGAAAATATCCCTGTAATATAAATTATAGTGGGTACAAAGATAATTCATACGTTTATTATTTAAACGGTAGTAGACAGTATACTGGAAAAGATTTAACTAAAAGTATTATCGGATCAGAATTAGTGATAAGAATGAACCTACAAGGGTATGATATAAAAAGATTTTATAGAAATGCTAAAATAGATAATGAATATTATGATATATATATCGAATATACTAATCCTTATAATGAATTACATCAAATATTAGTAGATATAGATTTAGATAATAATTTTAATAGACTAAAGTATGATAACTTAGAGTATAAAATTCAAAATTCAACAATACCATTTTTTGAAGTTCCAAAAACTTTAATAATAACACCAAATGATAGTCATACTTTAAGTCAAATATACTCAGATATTGTTTTTGTTGATTTTAGTTTTAATAGATTATTTAAATATATATAGACCTATGTAATAATATAGGTCTATTTTAATGGACTTACATAGATACATAGACAAAATATTTATTTTTTTTTACAAAACACTATATCCTTAATAACAAAACTTAAAAAATATGTTAAAATAAGTAGATAGAATAAGGAGGTATTTAATGAAAAAGAAAGTTGTAATAATGATAGCCTTACTATCTATATTTATGATAGGGTGTAGTAGTAAAAAGATAGAAAGTACTTTAGTTGAAGATGGAAAAATTGAATTAGAATCAAGCAATTATACACAGGCTATGAAAACACTATCAAGTGCCTTAGAAGAAGATAATTCTAATGAGAATGCAAGAGCAATGTATATGCAAGCTATGAAAATGAGAAGTGTAGATAATTATATTAATAAAAATAATTATAAAAAAGCTATAGATGAATTAAAAATAATAGAAAAAATAAAAAATGGGTCTTCAATAATTAAACAAAAAGCATCAAAGCTTTTAAAAGATTTAGAAGAAAAATATGAACAAGAACAAATACTAGCACAAGAAAGAAAAGAAAATGCTAAAACAGTTGCAAGTAATAATGCTAATAAAGTTAATCAGCAAATATTAAAGGAAGAAGAAGAAGCTAAAAAAATTGAAGAAGAAAGTCAGCAACAAGAGCAAGAAAGTTTAGAAAATAATAATTCTACAGATAATGATATGCAAAATAGTACAGATCAAGCAGAACAAAATCAAGAAGAAGTAAATAATATAGAAGTAAATAATATAGTAGAGTAGAAAAATAGCATGTTTCTTTATTTAGAAGCATGCTATTTTTTAATTAGAATCATTTATGTAAAGTCTTTTTTCTACATATTTATCAATTGTTATTTTTATAATTGCAGCAATAGGGACAGATAAAAATACACCTATTATTCCAAATAAACTTGAACCAATTAACACAGCAGATATTATCCATAGTGGGCTAAGACCAACTTGGTCTCCCATTACTTTTGGACCTATAAAATTACCATCTAATTGTTGAAGTATTAAAATAAATACTGCAACCCAAAATGCTTTTATAGGACTGTAAACCAAAGTCATAACTATTGGAGGTACAGCTCCTATAAATGGACCAAAATAAGGAATTATATTTGTGATAAAAATAATAAATGATAAAAATAAAGCATTGTCTATTTTTATAATAAATTTGAAAGTTACAAAAGCTATACTACCTATAATTAATGAATCTATAATCTTTCCTATAATATAATTATAAAAAATATCGTGGCACATTTTAAAGAATAAAATGGTATTATGTGCACTTTTATTTGACACAGTAGAATATAATATTTTCTTACAACCTAAGCCTATCTTTTCTTTATCAAATATCATGTATACAGAAAGAATTAATCCCATTAATGTATCAAATATAAATGATGTGATACTTGAGATATGTATCAATAAATTTGAAGAATAATCACTAAGTATATTTACTAGATTTATTAGTATATTGTTTAAATTATCTTGAATATATGGAATTATATATATAAATAATTCAGAGTTTGTAATATACTTTCCTAAAAAATCATTGACTATATCAACATATATAGGTATTTCTTTTATTATTGCATTAAGTGTATCTACAATAGATGGTATAAGAAGTCTAAATCCTGATGATAAAAGTATAAGTACAAATATATATGAAATAAATATATTTAATAATCTATTAAGATTAAATTTTTCTTCTAAAAACATTACTATTGGATTTATTAATAATGAAATTAATATACCTATAAGAAATGGGCTAAAAAAACTTGCTACTCCACCTATTCCAGATATAAATTGCATAGGATTATTGATAAATTTATAAAGTAGTATAATGATTATTGATAAGAAAATATAATTTTTTATACTTTCTTTTGAAATCATATGACCTCCTTGTTATTGTTTTTTATTTTCAAATAAGTATATACTACTATTATTAATATAAAATAAATTTGTAATACAATTTATTTAAAAGTTACTTAAAATAAAATAAAATCTTTGATTTTATATATTAGGTATTATATTATATTGAAGGAAGTAAATAAAAAAAAGAAAAGGTGACATTATGAGAATAAATAAATATATAGCCTCATGTGGTGTAGCATCAAGAAGAAAGGCTGAAGAAATAATATTAGATAGAAGAGTAAAGGTAAATGGTGAATTAATAACTGAATTATCTTTTAATATAGATGAAAAAAAAGACGTTGTAGAAATCGATAATAAGGTAATTTCTTTAAGTGAAAAATTAGTTTATATAGTATTAAATAAGCCAGAAGGATATATTACAACAGTAAAAGATCAGTTTGATAGACCAAGCGTACTTGATTTAGTAAAAGATATTAATGAAAGAGTATATCCAATTGGGAGACTAGATTATGAAACTAGTGGACTTTTAATACTTACTAATGATGGAGACTTAACTTACAAATTAACTCATCCAAAACATGAAGTTGATAAAACATATGTAGCTTTAATAAAAGGAGAACCTACATATGAAGAACTTAAAAACTTTAGAGATGGATTAGAAATAGAAGACTATAAAACAGCTCCTGCCAAAATAAGAATAGTAGATAAAAATGAAGAAAAAAATTATTGTAAATGTGAAATTAAAATACATGAAGGTAGAAATAGACAAGTAAGAAAAATGTGTAAAGCAATTAATCACCCAGTACTTAGACTAAGAAGAGTTGCAATGGGAGATATAAAGCTTAGAGGCATTAAGGTTGGAGAATATAGACATTTAACTAAAGAAGAAGTTGAATACTTAAAGAGTATAAAATAGAGGTGCAATATGATAAAAGCTAAACATCTAACTAAAATAACAGATATAAATAAATTATTTATAGAAAGTGTTATAAATGAGGGTGACATAGTAATAGATGCTACTATGGGAAATGGATATGACACAAAATACTTAGCTGAAAAAGTAGGAGAAAGTGGATATGTATATAGCTTTGATATACAAGAGCAAGCTATTAAATCAACACAAAAAAAAATAGAAAAGTCAAATTTAGAAAATAGAGTAAAGTTAATATTAGATGGTCATCAAAATATAGAAAACTATGTAAAAGAACAAGTTTCTTGTGTTTTATTTAATTTAGGATATTTACCAAGAGCAGACCACAATATAATAACAAAGCCAGATACAACACTTAAGGCTTTAAAATCATCTCTTAAACTTTTAAAACCACATGGAATAGTTAGTTTAGCTATATATACTGGTCATGAAGGTGGAAATGATGAAAAAGATACTGTGCTTGAGTTTGTAAAAAGCTTAGATCAAAGTGAGTTTAATGTATTAGAAAGTAAGTTTATAAACCAAATAAATAATCCACCACAACTTATATTAATTGAAAAGAAAAAAGAGTACTAGTTATCAAAGTAGTATAAAAGTTACATTTGTACTTTTAAAAGGAGAAATTTATGTACAACAAAGACAATTTAGAAATGAAAGATAGCAAATATCTTATTTCCAATATACAATCTAAATATGCTAGACTTAGTAAAGGACAAAAATTAATAGCACAATATATATTAAAAAATTATGATAAAGTAGCATTTATGACCGCTTGCAAATTGGGAGATACTGTAGGTGTTAGTGAGTCAACAGTTGTAAGATTTGCCAATGCCTTAGGATATTCAGGATATCCTAAGCTTCAAGAAGCACTACAAGAACTTATAAAAAATAAATTGACAACAGTTCAAAGGCTAGATATGGCTCATAATGAATATTCTGATGATAGTACTATACTAAATAAGGTGTTAAAAAGTGATATAAATAATATAAAGGATACCTTAGATGCAATTGATGAAAATACTTTTAAAGACGCAGCAAATAAAATATTAAAAGCACGAAAAATATATATATTAGGTATGAGAAGTTCATTTACAATAGCTCAGTATTTAGGATTTTATTTAAATATAATATTAGATAATGTACATATAGTAAGAATGGATATGGGGGATGCCTTTGAACAAGTTGTAAAAGTAAACGAAGATGATGTACTAATAACTATAAGTTTTCCAAGATACTCAAAGAAATCTTATCAGGTTGCAAAATATGCTAAAAACAAGGGTGCCCATATAATATCAATAACTGATAGTATGTTTGCACCAGTAGCATCTTTATCAGATAATATATTACTTGTAAAAAGTAATATGGCATCATTTGTAGACTCCTTAGTTCCAGCTCTAAGTGTTGTAAATGCATTAACTATAGCCGTTGGAATGAAAGAAAAAGATGATGTAAAATCATACTTTAATGATTTAGAAACAATGTGGGAAGAATATTCTGTGTATGAATAAGAATAAGTAAATAATATAAAATAAAGTACTAGTATAATACTAGTACTTTATTTTGTTTACAAATAATATATTTAGTAAAATATATTATAATGAGAAACATTTAAATATAAAATACGATAATGATAAATGTAATGTTTATTGGAGGATAAAGTATGAAAGTTACAATTTTTTTAGGGGCTGGAGCGTCAGCAGCTGAAAAAGTTCCAATACAAAATGAATTATTTATTGAATATTTTAAAGATTTAAAATCTAGTGATTACAATAAAGAGATGAATAGAGAATTGTATAGATTTTTTAAACAAATGTTTAATATAGACTTAAAAAAAGATAATATAGATAAGATTAACTTTCCTACATTTGAAGAAGTACTTGGAATTTTAGATTTAGCAGAACAAAGAAAGGAATTTTTTAAAAATTTTGCATTAGAAATAGTAAACAAAGAAAGTGATAGTATAAGATTTATAAGACAATATTTAATATTACTAATGGCATATTCTGTAAATAAAAAAAATACAAATATATATCATAAAATGCTAATTGATAATCTTCTAAGAGGTGGAATTTTACTAGATACAACATTCATTAGTGCTAACTACGATATTATACTAGATAATACAATAGCTAACTTATATGATAAAGATAAACTACCAATTATGCTAGATTATGGAATTAACTTTACTAATTTTAATTTACATTCAAATTGGTATAAACCTAAAGACCCTATGATTAAATTATATAAAATACATGGATCTTTAAATTGGCTTTATTGTCCAATATGTAGTAGTTTAACTTTAACTCCATATGAAGGTGGGGTAATGAGAATTTTAGAAAATCAAGACAAAGCTATATGCTTAGAATGTGGAGGAAGAGCAATACCAATTATAATACCACCAACTTACTTTAAAAATTTATCTAATGTATTTTTAAGTAATGTGTGGAATTATAGTGAAAAAGCACTTAGAAATAGTGATATTTTAATTTTTTGTGGATATTCATTTTCAGAAGCTGATATACATATAAAATATATGATGAAAAGAGTTCAAACAAGTAGAAAAAAAGATCCTTTAAAGATAATGGTATTTAATAACCATGAAAAAAAACAAGAATCTGCTTTAAGAAAAGAAATGGATAGATATAAGAGGTTTTTAGGTGAGGATGTTATTTTTACTAACAAGTCTTTTCAAGACTTTTCAAAGAATCCGATGAAATATATAACATTATTAAAATAAATACTAATAAAATTTTTAGACAAATTTTTTATTTAGAAGGAATATCGATATAAAAATCAAATTAATTATATATTAATTAAAAATAATCATATTTCATACAATGAAATTAAAAAAGGGGGACTATTGATATATGATTACATTTGATATAAATGGAGCGATTGTAGAATTTGATGAAACAATGGATAATTATAATGCTATAAGAAAATTATTTAAAACTTATGCTGTTAATATATCTAAAGAATTTGAAGAAAAATGTTTAAGTGATGCTAATACTATAAAACAGTTATCAGAGATAGCATTACAAATAGGAGAAGAATTAATAGATAATGTAATTAAAAAGGGTGTAGAAACTATAGTAACATATAAAGTAATAACTGTAGATTTTAGTATATTTAAAGAACAATATTGTAAAAAATATTTAGATTATACTAGGTTATTTAACAATTTTGTAAAAGAAAATACATCATCAAGTAATAAAGGTCGAAGAAATAATAATATAACTAAGTTTTATGATGTAAAGCCTGCAATAAATAAATTGTCGGAATATATATACAATGATTGTTTTAATATTCACTATGCAGTTATTGATACATTAATAGATCATAATATAGATAAAGTACATTGCTATATTGATAATAAATCAATAAGACAGTCTAATGCTTTATTTAATAATTATAAAGATGGATTTATAGGAAAGCCTGATGAGTACAAGGTTGTAAAACAAATAATTTCTTTAAATCCATATAGACAAGATATTTATGAGTACTTTATTAAAGAAGATGGTGATGTTTCTCTTGAATTAGAAAGATTAACTAACTATTTAGGATATGATATTAAAGATTATAAAGCTAGTTTAATGGATGTATATATAAATAAATTACTTGAAGAAAGTTCTTATGAAGATATAGAAGCATTAAAAGAAAAAGTAAGAAAATATGCAAAATATATAGGATGCATTGATGATTCTATATATATAACAAGAATTGATGCTATTTGTACTTTTGAAAATGCATAGAATCATTAAATAGTATATAATTAATATTGGGAATTTAAATAACGATACCATAGGGGGAGAAAAATGAATAAAGTAGGTTACCTAACTGAATCAGGTAAATATTTCACTCAAGAGGAAGCTATTGGGGAGGCTAAAAGATGCTTACTATGTGAAAATAATCATTGTAGTAAAAATTGTCCAATTGGTGTAAATCCTAAAGAAATAATCACTTTAGTAGCAGATTCGAAAATAGAAGAAGCAGTAGACTTATTAAGAGAAAACAATCCTATAGCAGCAATATGTTCAAGGGTATGTCCTTACGATAGTTATTGTGTAGGAGGATGTAAAAATTCTAACTTAGAAGAACCTATTATGATACCTTATATAGAAAAGTTTTTAACAGAATATGAAAAAGATTATAAATGGAAATCAGAAAATAAAAATAATATGCTAGATAAAAAAGATAAAAAAATAGCAATTATAGGTTCGGGACCATCAGGACTTGCATCATCAGCTATGTTAGCTAGAGAAGGTTATGATGTTACTTTAATAGAAGAAAGAGAAGATTTTGGTGGTTGGCTAAGTTATGGAATACCACCTCATAGATTACCTAAACATGCTATAAAGCAAGATTTAGAATACTTAGATAGTTTAGGGATTAAATTTAGAAACAACACAAAAGTAGGAACAGATATAACCATTGAGGAACTTAGACAAGAAGGATTTGATGCAATACTTCTTTCTACAGGTTTAAATAAGGGTAGAATGTTAAAAGTTAAAGGATATCAGTATGAAGGTGTTATGAGTGCTGTTGAATTTTTAGCAGAAGCTAAAAGTAAAGATGGAAATATACATGTAGGAAAAAGTGCTGTAATAATTGGTGGTGGAGATGTTGCAATGGACTGTGGAACAACAGCTAAGCTGACTGGATATGAAAAGGTTAGAGTTGTTGTAAGAAATAGTTTAGAAGATATGACTGCTAGCAAAAAGGAGTTAAATTATCTTAAGTTTGTAAATGTACCTATATTTGATAACTTTGATTCTGTAGAAATATTAGGAGATGAAAATAATAAAGTATGTGGAATGACATTTAAAGGTACTAATGATACTTCATCTATGACTATAGAAGCAGATACTATAATATTTGCAGTAGGTCAAATGTCAGAGGGAATAACAGATATAGCACCAATAGAGCTAGATGAAAGAGGAACAGTAATAACTGATAATTTTAAAACAAGTATAGATGATATATTTGCAACAGGTGATATTGTTAAAGGTCAAAAAACAGCCTGTTTTGCGACTGCATTAGGAAAAGATGCAGCAAAAGCGATAGATGAATATTTAAAATAAAATTTAAAGGCATACCCTAAAAGGTATGCCTTTAAATTTTATTTTATATTATTAATAGCTTTTTCAGCAAATTCAGTTGTAACTAGCTCAGAATATGGAGGTCTTGAATCTAGTTGATTAGCACTTTCCATAACTGTCATTAAGTTATTTAAACTATCTTCTGATAAAATAGGTTCAGAACACCATGCATCTATTTCTCTATATTTTTGTGCAACTATAATTAAATCTTCTATAGTATTATCTTCAAAGAAAGGTTTCATTGCTTCTGCTATTTCTTCATCAGTTGCAGTTTGACACCATTGTTGACCTTTATATAATGCATTAGTAAATCTTTGAACTAAATCTTTATTTTCATTTAGGAATGATTTTGTTGCAGAATATGCAGTATAAGGAATATCACCTGAATCAGCACCAATAGATGCTACAATATATCCAGCACCATCTTTTTCAAGTTGACTAGCAGTAGGTTCAAATGCTGTTGTATAGTCAGCTTCTCCACCAGCAAAAGCTCCAGCCATTACACCAAACTGAACATCAGTTCTCACATTGACTTCAGCATTAGGATCATCCTCTGCAATATTTAATCCATGTTGCTTAAGTACATACTCTAAAGTCATTAAAGGCATACCACCTTTTCTACCTCCAAGTAGTTCAGCACCTTTTAAGTCTTCATATTTAAAATCATCATTTTTAACCCTTGAAACTAAAAAGCTTCCATCTCTTTGAGTAAGTTGAGCGAAGTTAATTGCATAATCATCACTACCTTGATTATAAACATAAATAGAAGCTTCTGGACCCATTAACCCAATATCAGCTTCACCAGAGATTAAAGCAGCCATTGTTTTATCTGCACCTTGAGTATTAACAAGGTCTATTTCAATTCCTTCTTCTTCAAAGAATCCTTTTGTTATAGCAACATATTGTGGAGCGTAAAAAACAGAATGGGCAACTTCAGCTACTGTAACTTTATCTAGCTCTTTTTCTACAGTTGACTCATCTTGAGTACAACCAGTAAAGCAAACAATTCCAATTGCCAAAGAACTTATTAGTGAGATTAGCTTTTTATACATAACATACCTCCCAATAAATTTTTATAGATACTTTATAATATTATTGATAGCTAGTACTTGTTACGAAATTAGAGGATATATATGTATTAAAAGTAATTAAAGTGTTTAAATAAGATAATTAAGGGTAACAATAAAATAACGTAATTTTAGGAGGGTTTGATATGACAAAAAAGGTTAGAGTTTGTCCATATTGTTCAAATGTGGATTTAGATAAATTAGCAGAAGTTATTGGAGAAGACAATGTACAAAGAGGATGTATAGGACAATGTAGATCTTACAAGACAGAAGCTGTAGTCAAAGTAAATGGAGACTTAGTTATAAAACAATCTCAAGATGATTTATTTGATGAATTAAGTAAATAGTTAATATAAGTTTTTAAAACTTTCAAGATATAAAGCACAAATTTACATTAAAAATAGATGATATATTATTATATCATCTATTTTTAATGTCTAAAAATACCGAGTAGGAATTAATATTAAATGTTAATAATAACATAACCCAAAAACTAAAAATCGTTCATTTTTATCTTTAATATATAAATCATTTAATAAAATTTCTTTTTTTACTTCAAAAGGCGTATTATTTTCTAAGTAATATATATAGTCTTCTAATGGATAATATAAAATTAATTCTACATACCTCATGTTCTTTTCAATAGATTCAAGTATATTATCTATAACCTTTATAAATATTTTAATTGAAAAAGGATTAAAGAAATAAAACTTATTATCATTTATATTTATTTTATATTCTTGAGCTAGAACATTTTCAAAGTTAATTTCATTTTTAAAGTTTTTATGTTGTTTTAAATAAGATTTTTTATTTTCTAAACAACAATTATAAAGCTCTCTACTCATTTCAATTCCTCTACATGTTGCATTAAAAAAATAATTAATGTAAAAGATAAGTCTTCCTTTACCACATCCAAAATCAACAATGTAATCTGATTGGACTATATTATAATTGTTAAATAGTATATCAAGTGCTTTATAATCTGTAGCTTGATAGGGATGATAATGAGAAAACCTATCTTGCCAATCTTCTTCACCATTAGTATTTATACACAGTAAATTCTCATAATTTATATTTTTCATTAATATTCCTCACTTACAAAAAAATAAATCTTCATTTAATTTTATTATTTACACATAAAATATTCAATAAAATTTAATATAAATGACAAATTAACTTAGAATTAATGGTTATTTAACCTAGATTTAACAAAACTTGACAAAAGTTAACTTCAATTTAACAATAAATGTTAAATTACTTGTTAAAATAGAAGAGTAAAAATCGTACATAAAAGATACATATATTTTTAGGAGGAAAGTACGTCGTGGAAATTATAGTTAGTTTAATGGGAGGACTTGGTCTTTTCTTATATGGTATGAACCTTATGGGAGACGGTCTTCAAAAATCAGCAGGAGCAAAATTAAAAAGAATAATTGAGCTTTTAACTAGTAACGTAATAATGGGAGTTCTAGTTGGAGCTTTAGTTACAGCAATTATACAAAGTAGTAGTGCAACTACAGTAATGGTAGTTGGATTTGTTAACGCAGGTATAATGACATTACCTCAAGCTATAGGTGTAATAATGGGGGCTAATATAGGAACAACTATAACAGCTCAAATAGTTTCATTAGACTTAGTAGGATTAGCACCAATGGCACTAGGAATAGGTATAGTACTTTACTTATTTGCAAAAAATTCTAAAACTAAGCATATAGCGGAAATACTTATAGGATTTGGTATATTATTTACTGGTATGGACTTTATGAAGGATGCAGTTAAGCCTTTAAGAGAGTTCTCTGGATTTACAAATGCATTAGTTTCATTTGGTAATCAACCAATACTTGGTATATTATTAGGATTTGGTATAACGGCTATAGTTCAAAGTTCAAGTGCATCAATGGGTATGTTACTTGCCCTTGCATCAGAGGGATTAATACCTTTATCATCAGCACTACCAATATTATATGGAGAAAATATAGGTACTTGTGTTACATCATTAATATCAAGTATAGGTGCGAGTAAAAATGCAAGAAGAGCAGCTACTATGCATTTAGTATTTAATGTAATAGGAACACTTTTATTCATGTTAGTGTTAACTAAGCCAATAACAATGCTAGTTACTCACTTAGATCCAAATGATGTAAGTAGACAAATAGCAAATTCACATACATTATTTAATGTTATAAATGTTTTAATACTATTACCATTCTCTAAGTTAATAGTAAAACTTACTATGAAACTTGTACCTGAAAAAGAAGATGAGGTTGAAGATTCAAAATTAGTTAAATTTATAGATGATAGAATGATAACTACTCCTTCAATAGCTTTATCTAATACAGTTAAAGAAACATTAAGAATGGGTAATAAAGCAAAAACATCTTTAGAAAATGCTAAGAATGGATTATTAGAAAAATCTGAATCAAAGGTAAAAAGTGTTTTTGAAGATGAAAAGAAAATAAATGAATTACAAAAGACTATATTAGATTACTTACTAAAATTATCTAAAACTAATTTAAGTGATAGTGAAATAGAAGTAACAGATAGATTATTTAATACAATAAATGATATAGAAAGAGTCGGAGATCATGCTGAAAATATAGCAGAATTAGCTGAGGATATGTTAAACAATGACCTATCTGTATCAAATGATGGTTTAGAAGAATTATTAGCAATGTTTGATAAAGTAATAAAAACATATGAATATTCTTTAATGGCATTAGAAAAATCTGATATTGACTTAGCTTGTAGAGTTATAAAAATGGAAGAGCAAGTTGATGCTATGGAATCTTCTTACAGAAAGAGCCATATTAAGAGATTAAATGAAGGGTTATGTACTATAGATACAGCTGTTGTATACTTAGATATAATAAGTAACTTAGAAAGAATATCTGATCACTCTGTAAATATAGCTACTCAAGTAATAACATCAAATCAAGTAACAAATAAATCTGTAAGCTTATAATATATAAAATCCTATGTTATGAATATAACATAGGATTTTTATTTTTTTAGATAATAAAAAGTGATATACTTAATTAAGTAACTTTATTTAATAAAGTAATTAATGTTAATTTTAAAATGAGTTTTTTAGGTAAGAGGAGTAATTATGAATAATTATAAAGTATTTATAGAAAGAATATTAAATGAAAGTCCAGAGTTTATGGTATTAGAAAAAGATAATGAGAAATATTTATTATTTGATAGATTTGTAACTTCATTAAATGAAGGTGCAATGCCTTGGTTATTTAAAGTTTACTTAGAAAATAACTATGGAATACTAAAAGAAGAAAAAATAACGAATAAGATAAAAGAAAAGTATATACATATGGAATTAAAAATAGAAAACATAAATGGCAATATGTTTTTTAATAAAGAATTAATGTATGTAATAATTAAAGAATTACAAGAGCATAATCAAATTATATTTGATGAAGATAGCTTAGTATTTAGATTAAAGTAGCATGAAATAATTGTCAGTATGTTTTAAATTAAAATGGTTTATGTTAGTATATAAATAATTACATATTACAAATAGTATTTGATACTAATGTAATTAAATAAAATTTTATATAAATGAAATGGAGAAATAGATATGGGATTTTTTAATAGATTAAAAAATATAGTAAGTGCTAAAGCTAACAAAGCATTAGAAAAGCATGAGGACCCAATAGAGTTATTAGAATTATCTATAAACAAAAAAGAAAAATTATTAATAGATGCTAAAAAACAATGTGCAAACTTTATTGCAACTGTAGATAATATTAGAAAAGAAAAAAATGAGTTAGAAGAAAAAGCTAAAAAATATGAAGAAGCAACAAAGGCTGCTATTTTAAAAGATGATTCAGATAAAGCTCAAAGTTTCGTTAAACAAAAAATAGATATAGAAGAAAAAGTAAATCAAACTAATATAAGAATAAAAGAACAAGATGAGAAAATAAAGCTTATAAAAAATAAAATACAAGAATTAGAAATAGAAATATCTAAAATGAAATCTAAAAAGCAAGAATTAGCTACAAGATTAGATGTTGCTGAAATAAATAATGAAATAAATGAAACCCTAGCAGGACTTAATGATAATTATGGAATAAACTTAAATGAATTAGAAAAGAAGGTTGCTCAAAAAGAAAGCTATGGAAATGCTCTAGAAGATTTAAAGGCAAAGAATGAAGATGAATTGTTAGATGAGTATATAAATAGTTCTCCAGCAGTTGATAATAAAGTTAATGATGAGCTAGAGAGAATAAAAAGAGAAATGGAAAAATAAATTGCAACTTTGAGGGGATTGAAATGGATACTATTATACAGCAAGAAAAGAAGAAGTATAATAAAACTTACACAGATTTAATATTTGCTTGTGATGATTTGAACCAAATGCTTGATATAAACGAGCTAAATAAAAGAACTTTCTTATATAAAGTAGAAACTTTAAAGGAATATATGAATTACTTAGATAGCCTTGAAAGGGAAAATAAAGAGAAGAAAGGTATATTTTCAAAGTTATTCAACAAGGATTACAATATTGAATCAAAAATTAATAGTTATTTAACTGTAGATAAGCGTAAAGATATAGAAAAGCTTAATAAGTGTGAAAACTGTAAGTGTAAAAATTGTATAAGTAAGTGCACTATGGTTCAATGTTATAATTGCAGAGAAAGTGAGTCTGTAGTAAATTGTAATAAGGAAAACTCACTCCTTACAAATTGTGATGAAAAAGTAACTCTTTATAATGGTGATAAAGAGATTATATTTAATGTTAAGGGATATTTAATAGAAAAAGATTGTAATGGAAATTTTATAAGATATATTTATTTAATAGATAGCAAAGATTATAATAACCAACATATTTTAAAATACTCTAAATTTAAGGGCGAAGAAAGATACGATTCAGTTATAACTGATAATACACAAGATGAATTAGTAAGAATAAATAATAAGTTTATAGAAATGGGGTTAAAAGTATAAATGAAAAAAAGTAAAAAGAAGTTTATAAGCTTCTTAACCATATTTATCTTATTATTTGTATCTATAAGTTTTTCATATAGTGGTATAGTTAGCTTTGCAAACGAAAACAAGGGTGTTATTGCTTATAATTTAAGTTCATTAAAGTCTAGCGCTTTATCAAATAAGAAAAAATCTAGCTATAGTAAATATAGTACTAATAAAGTTAAGTTACCAAGTTCAGGTAGTTTTAACTCTGGTAGTAGTAAAAAAAATAATAGTTATACAAATAAAAATAATGATACAACGATTATAAAACCTGATTCGGGAAGTTTTAGTACATCTCCAAATGGAGGTAGTAGTTCAAATGGAAATTCGACTACTATAAAGCCCGATTCTGGTGATTTTTCAACTAGCCCAAATAGCTCCAGTGGAAGTAGCTCTAAAGGAAGTACATCTCAATCAGGCACATACGATGATTATAATCCTGGTAGAGGCAGTTACTCTGGTGGAACAAATTGGAGTGGAAGATTTTTTGGAAATTACTTTAATCCATATAGAACATTTGGATTTGTTGGTGGTATGAGTTCTTGGATAGTAACATTAGTTACTATAATAATCGTAATTATAGTCATGTATATTGTAATAGATTATATAAGAAATAGAAGAGATTAAATTGTTAAGTAGTGTTCAAAATGGGGGAGAAATACTATCCCTATTTGAGCGCTATTTTTTATGCTTACATAAAATAAATATTAAAGGATTGGAAGTTTATGAAAAAAGATACAAGAACATTTAACTCAATAAGAAATATACTCACAGGATTTATAGGTCAGTTTGTATTTATACTTGCAGGATTTATAAATAGAAGTGTATTTATACATTGTTTATCATCAGAATATCTAGGGATAAATGGTTTATTTACAAATATTTTATCTATGCTTTCTCTTGCTGATTTAGGAATAGGTACAGCTATAGTTTATGCACTATATAAACCTTTGGCAGAAAAAAATGAAGTTGAAATAACAAAATTAATGAACTTCTATAAAAAAGCCTATACGTCGATAGGTATTATAATATTTATATTAGGAGTAGGATTACTTCCTTTTTTAAATAGTATAATTGGTGAAGCGCCTAATATAAAAGAAAGTATATATTTAATTTACATAATCTATTTATTCAATACATCTATAAGTTATTTTGCATCATATAAAAGTTCGTTGATAATTGCAGATCAGAAAAACTATGTTTCTACATTTATCACTTATGGTGTATATTTATTTCAAACAATAGTTCAAATTATTGTTTTGGTAATTACTAAAAACTTTTTAATATATTTAGGCGTACAATCACTATGTGTAGTACTACAAAATATAATAACTACAATAACTGCAAACAAAATGTATCCATACCTAAAAGGTAATAATAATTTACATATAAGTAAGGAGTCTAAAAAAAGTTTAGTAGCAGATGTAAGAGCATTAATTCTTGTAAAGCTAGGTAGTGTATTAGTAACTAATACAGATAATATAATAATTACATATATATCTGGATTATCAGTAGTTGGATTGTTATCAAACTATACAATGATAGTAAATGCAATTAATAGAGTATTTCAACAACTATTCAATGGTATCACAGCAAGTATAGGAAACCTAAATGCACAAGCTGATAAAGAAAAGAAGGAAGAAATGTTCGATATAGTGAATTTCTGCAATTTCTGGCTATTTGGCTTTTCTGCAATAGGAATTATACTAGTAATAAATGATGTAATACATTTATGGATAGGCTCTCAGTATATACTACCTATGAATATAGCTATAATGCTTGCAATTAATTTTTATATGGTTGGAATGCAAAATGCTGTATGGACATATAAAAATACTTTAGGTATATTTACAAAAGGTAGATACTTATTACTTTTAACAGCTGCAATTAACTTAGTGTTATCAGTAGTATTAGGAAAAGCTATAGGGCTATTTGGTATTTTATTATCTACAGCTATAGCAAGACTTGTAACTAATACATGGTATGACCCATATATAGTTTACAAGGTTGGATTTGAAAAAAGCTTTGGTAAATATGTTATAAAGTACATAAAATATATAATAACACTATTTATAGCAGGAATACCAGCTTACTTATTATGTAGTTTAGTGAAGTTTTCACCGTTTATAAATGTTTTATTAAAAATGACTATATGTACAGTAGTACCAAATATAATTATACTTGCATTGTACTATAATACAAAAGAAATGAAATATATACTTAGATTAGTAAAAGGACTATTAAGTAGTATTTATAGAAAATTAAAAAAATAATAACAAAAGGATATCTATATAGATATCCTTTTTTTATTATTTAAATTTATAAATTAATTTGATTTATGCAGTTATATTTTATATAATTTAAGTTATGCAATAAAATTACTATTTAATAGGGGGGAACCTATGGAATTAGATGAAAAATTAATAAATTTAAAAAATATGCTAAGAAAATTAGGTAGTGTAGCTATTGCATATTCAGGAGGAGTAGATAGTAATTTTTTACTTAAAGTAGCAAGTGATGTATTAGGTGAAAATACTATAGCAGTTACTTTACATGCAATGATGCATTCTAATAGGGAAATTGAAGAAGCTATAGAATATGCTAAATTATTTAAAGTTAGGCATACTATAGTTAAAATAGATGATTTTAATATAAAGGAATTTAAAGAAAATGGTCCACAAAGATGTTACTATTGCAAGAAAGAAATCTTTAGTCGAATATATAAAATAGCAAAAGAAAATAATATTAAATATGTACTTGATGGAACAAATTTAGATGATTTAAACGATTATAGACCTGGACTTAAAGCTATAAAGGAATTAAATATTATAAGTCCATTAAAAGAATGTAGATTTACAAAAGAGGACATAAGAACTTTATCAAAACAAATGGGCCTTAACACATTTAATAAGCCAGCTTTTGCATGTCTTGCAACTAGAATACCTTGTGGTACTAAAATTACTAATGAAAAACTTAGAATGATTGAAAAAAGTGAAGATTACTTATATAATATAGGACTTAATCAGTTTAGAGTAAGACTTCATAATGATATAGCTAGGATTGAAGTTGGAAAAGATGAAATTTATAAGTTTTTTATAAATGATTTGTTTGACAAAACCAATAATAAGCTTAAAGAATTTGGATTTAAATATGTGACATTAGATATGGGCGGTTATAAAATGGGCAGTACTAATATCACATAAACTTAGGAGGTAAAAATGAAGACATATACATTAATGTCACCTTGTTTCTTTGGAGTGGAAAAAATGCTTGCCACAGAAATAAAGAACTTAGGATTTGAAATAATAAAAACAGAAGACGGAAGAGTTACATATAAAACAGATGAGTATGGTATAGCAAAAGCTAATATGTGGTTAAGGTGTGCAGAAAGGGTACATTTAAAAGTAGCAGAATTTGAAGCTAAAACATTCGATGAGTTATTTGAAGGAACAAAAAGAATAAATTGGGCAAAGTATATACCTTATGGTGCGCAATTCCCGATTACTAAGGCATCTTCAATAAAATCTAAATTACATTCAACTCCTCATATACAATCTATTGTAAAAAAAGCTATAGTTGAAAGTTTAAAGAAAAGCTATTTAGAAGATGGATTATTAAAAGAAGATAAAGAAAAATATCCAATTTATGTATTCATACATAAAGATAAAGTTATTTTATCAATAGATACTACAGGGGATGCACTTCATAAAAGAGGATATAGAGAAAAAGCTAATAAAGCTCCTATAAGAGAAACTCTTGCAGCTGCAATAATGTATCTAACACCATGGAAGCCAGGAAGAACTTTAGTTGACCCTATGTGCGGTTCTGGAACAATAGTTATAGAAGCTGCAATGATGGGAATTAATATGGCACCTGGATTAAATCGTGAATTCATATCTGAAAAATGGAGAACTATGGATAAAAAGATATGGTGGGATGTAAGAAAAGAAGCTTATGACAAGATAGATGAAAGTGAACCATTTAAAATCTATGGTTATGATATTGATGAAGAAGCTATAAAAATAGCTCGTGAAAATGCAGAACTTGCAGGTGTAGAAGATTATGTAGAGTTTAATGTAGCTAATGCAGTTGATTTTAAAAGTGATGAAGAATATGGATTTATTATTACTAACCCTCCATATGGAGAAAGATTAGAGGATGCTGATAGTGTAAAAATGCTTTATAAAGAGCTTGGATATGCATTTAGAAAATTAAAAAATTGGTCTTACTACCTAATAACATCTTTTGAAGATTTTGAAAGAGAGTTTGGTCAAGATGCACAAAGAAAAAGAAAGCTTTATAATGGTATGTTAAAAACTAACCTTTATCAATATCCAGGACCAAAACCACCAAGAAAAAATGATTAATTAAAAATAATAAAATAATTTCCCCCTTGAAAGAATATAAATATTATAAAGAGTATTTCAAGGGGGTGTTTTATTTGCATAGCAATAATAGAAGAAATAGAAAAAAACACGCAAACCAAGTTGATAAAAGTGAGTTACAAAATAACTATGAAGAAGATTATAATGAAGTAATATTGAATGATTTAGTACCAGAAGATAAAAAAGAAGAGCTAGGATTACAAGCAAGTAATACTAATAAAACAAGAAAAAAAGGTATTTCATTAGGATTAAAAAAGAAAAAAACAACTTCTAACAAAAATAATCATACAGAAAAAAGTAGTAAAAAACAAAATAAAAATATTAATAATTTAGAAGAAACTCAAGGTAAGAACATTAAATCAAAGAAAAAAACAAAAAAACAATCTAAACAAACTCAAGAAGATAATACTAAAAAAAATCATTATAAACATAAATATAGTGAAGTATCTGAAGTAAAAGAAGATTTAAAAGAAAATATAGAAAATAATATTGAGGATAATAATATTAAAAAAACAAAAAAAAATAAGGGTCATAAAAGAAGAAATAAAAATAACAAAAAAGAAGAAAATATAAATGTCAAAGAGTGCAATAAAGAAATAGAAGAAAATGATGATATAAATATTGAAGATGAAAATTGTAACCTTAGAGGTATAGAATCTAATAGTCAAGATACATTAGAACAAATACCTCAAGTACAAGAAGTAGAACCAAGAACTACTAAATTAGAAAATATTGTATGGTCTAAAGAAAATTTCCCTAATAAATAAAAAAATAGGGACTTGGGTTTAACCTAAGTCTCTATTTTTTTATTTATATAGAATACATTATTATTAATTTATGATAATATAAGAAATAGATAATATAAACGTAGAATAGGAGAACATAAATGAAGCTAATAAAGTACTCCTCTATATTAGGGGTGTTAATTTTAAGTTTAACTGGTTGTACACAAGGTGAAAAATCTCCAGAACAATTAATAAATAATAATCCTATTTATAGTGAAGAAAATAAGGAATTATATGATAGTATAAACAAAATGCTATCAAAGTCATCATCATTACTATTACCAGGTAATTCTCAAGAAGTTGCAATGATAAATAGAGTAGACTTAAATAATGATAGTATAGATGAAATAGTTGTATTTGAAAAAAATAAAAACTTAGATACCGATGAGAATGAGGTAGGGTTCATGATTTTAAGTGAAAAATCTGATGGCAACTATGAAAATAAAGTTAAGATGATTGATAATGGAGAATCAATTGAATATGCAAACTTTTATGATTTAGATAATGATGGAATTAAAGAAATAGTTGTAAGTATTAAATCATATGGAAAAACAACATTACATATTTACAAATATAATAATGGTAAAATAGAAAATCAATATAATGTAAATCCAAGATGGATTTATGGCAAACAAAATTTAAGCGATATGAAAGTTGAAATTGGATATATTGATAATGATTCTAAATTAGATATACTTATGATAAATTATGATGATAATAGAAATAAATTATATGCAAGTATATTTAATTTTAATGGATTTGATAAAGGCATAAGTTTAATAGGATATACAAGTATAGAAAATGTTAAAAATATAAGTGATTTATATATAACATTAGGTAATGTAGCAATAGACTTAAAGAAAAATCCTATAAAAGGTATAATTCTTGATATACCAACAACTAAAGATAATAGTTATTTTACTCAAATCTTATATATAAAAGATGAATCTTTAAAAAAGGCATTTAAAGATGATGATAAAAGACTAATGAAGTCATACTATATACCATCGCAAGATATAAATAATGATAAGATTATAGAAATACCTATAGTAAATAGTACTTTAAACGAGAGTACATATACATCAAAATCATCAGCTAATATAAGTTGGTATAGGTGGAACGGAAAATCAAATGATGAGTCTGATATATTGTTCACTATACAAATATATTATAATTATGAATATAATTATAAGTTCCTAATACCTAATAATTTAGTTAATAAAATAAATGTTGAACAAGATTATAGCTTGGATAATAATGCATTATTTAAATTTTACTATAATGATAGTGATACAAAAAGTTATAAAAATATATTTACAATAACAACATCACCTAAAAGTATAGTAGACGATGGAAAGAATGTAAATTTATCTACTACATCGTCAATAATTTTAAAAGAAGCAGAAAATTATAATTTTATATTAGTTATAGAAGACCTTGATGAAATAAATAAATTAAACTTAACAATAGAATCACTTAGAGATTATTTTTCATTAATATATGAATAGCATTTAGGAGGAACAATGAAGGAAAAAATATTAGTTTTAGAAGATGAAATAGGCATAAGAAGTTTTGTAAGTATTAATCTTAAAAGAGAATGTTATGAAATAATATAAGCTGGAAGTGGTAGTGAGGCAATAGAAAAACTATCTAAAGAAGATGATATATCAATAGCACTTTTAGATGTTATGTTACCGGATATGAGTGGTATTGAAATTTGTAAATATATAAGACAAAACTTTGACCAAGTTGGAATTATAATGTTAACAGCAAAATCTCAAGAAGAAGATAAAATAGAAGGTTTTATATCTGGAGCAGATGATTATATTGTAAAGCCTTTTAGTATAAAAGAACTTCTAGTAAGAGTATCTGCATTATTAAGAAGAGTTAAAAGAGATGAAATAAAGTCTAAATCAAATGAAATAATATCATCACCATTTAGATTAAATATAGATAAAAGGAAGTTATATAAAAATGATATAGAAATTGAACTTACTCCAACAGAGTTTTCTATTGTTAAGTATCTAATGACAAATGGAAGTCAATCATTAAGTAGGGATCAAATACTAAATGAAGTTTGGGGGAGTAACTACTTATATGACTTTAAAATAGTTGATGTAAATATAAGAAGGATAAGAAATAAAATAGAGGATGACCCATCAAAACCAAAATATATACAAACAGTATGGGGATATGGATATAGTTTTAGAAAGGAAGACTAATAGTGTTACATTTCGAAGGTCTTAGAAAGAGGATTATAAAATATTACTTTACTATAATTATGATAACTGTAATTTTATTTGAAGGATTGTTTATATTATATATTCGAAATTATTATTATGACTATGTAAAACAATCTTTGAGTAGTTATGCATCCTTTACAAGAGAAACATATTCAACAGCATCTAGTGAGTCAGATAGTTTTGAAGCAAAGATAAAGAGTATACTTGAAAAAGAAAATTTAAAAACAGGTACAAAATACTCAGTACAAATAATAAATAAATATAAAACTTTAATAATAGACCAGTATGGTATAAGAACTAATACAAAAGTAGACTATGAAGATGTAAATAAAGCATTATCTGGATCCAATAATTTAACTCCTTATGCATATAGAAATTTAAAAACAAATGAACATTTGATGAGTATCTCGGTTCCATTAAAGGTAAACAATATTATAGAAGGTGTAGCAAGATATACAGTATCATTAACAGATATAGATAAAACAATATTTAGATTAATATCAGGTTTAATATTAGCTGGATTACTTATATTACTTATTACGTTATCAATTAGTTTACAATTTGCAGAGTCTATTATACAACCATTAAGGGAATTAAAAGAGTTTGCAAATGAACTAGCTCATGGAAATTATAATATAAAGTTAAAAAATAAAAAGATAAGAAAAGATGAAATTGGAGACTTGGCAGAAACATTTGAACATATGGCAGGTGAGATAGATAAAACTAGAAGACTAAAAGAAGAATTTATATCATCTATTTCACATGAACTAAGAACCCCATTAACATCTATAAAAGGATGGAGCGAGACTCTTGGATATGAAAATATTACAAAAGAAGAATTAGATTTGGGTCTTGGTATAATACAAGATGAAACGGAGAGACTTATTAATTTAGTTGAAGAGTTATTAGATTTTTCTAGACTTTCATCTGATAGAATACGATTACAAATAGATATGGTAAACATAGAGTTATTAGTTAAAGGTGTTACAAACCAGTTAAAAGTAAAATCTAATGAAAATAATATAAGTTTAACATATAAATTTGAAAACACTAATATAGTACCTATACAAGGAGATAAGAATAGATTAAGGCAGGTACTTATTAACTTAATACAAAATGCTATTAAATTTACTCCACCAGAAGGGGTTATCCAGGTTATAGTATCTCAAAATGAAGAATATACAACTATAGTTGTTAACGATACGGGAAGTGGAATAAAGTCAGAAAATCTTGAAAAGGTATTAGAGAAATTTTTCCAAGAAGATTTTCATAAATCAGGTAGTGGTTTAGGGCTTGCTATAAGTAATGAAATAGTTAAATTACATGGTGGTAAAATTAATATAGAAAGTGAAAAAAATGTTGGAACTACCATAACATTTACTTTGAAAAATAAGTTAATAGAACTAATTTAGTGACAAGTTAATAAGAAAGAGGACAAATAATGAGAAATATAAAAATGACAATAGAATATGATGGATCAAGATATAAAGGTTTTCAAAGGCTAAAAGATAATGATATGACAATACAAGGTAAAATTGAATCTGTATTATCTAAGATGGCAGATGAAAATATAGAGATAATTGGATCTGGTAGAACTGATATGGGTGTACATGCATATGGTCAAGTTGTAAACTTTAAAACATCATATAATAAGTCAATTGATAAAATACAAAAATATTTATATGACTATTTACCAGAAGATATAGTAGTAAGAAATATAGAGGAAGTAGAATCTAGATTTCACTCAAGATATAATGCTAAATCTAAAGTTTATTTATATAGAATAGACAATAATAAATATCATAGTGTATTCAATAGGAAATATTCTCATCATGTGGATAAAAATCTTAATATAGACTTGATGAAAGAAGCTAGCAGCTATTTAATTGGAGAACATGACTTTACAAGTTTTGCATCATCTAAGTCTAAGAAAAAAAGTAATGTAAGAGAAATATATTCTATAGATATACAAGCAAATGAAAATATGATTGATATATTTATAGAAGGTAATGGTTTTTTATATAATATGGTAAGAATAATAGCAGGTGCATTAATAGATGTAGGACTATCTAAAAAAACACCAGAGGATATAAAAAATATGTTAGAAGTTAAAAATAGAGCTATGGCTTCAGATACAGCACCATCTAAAGGATTATTTTTATATAAAGTTAAATATTAATAAAATTAAAGAGGATATTATATAACGATTATTAGGTTATATGATATCCTCTTTTTTAAAATATGTGATTAATATCAAATCTATTACTTTCTATAAGATCACCAAGTGTTGTTTTAATATATTCAACTTGTTCTAGTGATTTACTTTTGTCCTCTAAATAGATAGAATCTTCTAGTATACATATATATAAACAAATATCATCAAAGTAAGTATGATCTAACAGTCTATACCAAGTATCTTTTTCATTATTATAATCTTTTGAAAATGACGAAAGTTCATTCTTAGCATCATTCCATTGGTTATTTTTTATAGATTTTTCAATATTAATTATATTAGTTTCAAATCTTTCTGTAAAATTACTAAGCTCATTATTAGAATATATACCTAAAGAAGTAAAAAGTATAGTCCATATTAAAACGAAAACTAAAGATTTCATAAAATCCACTCCATAAATTAAACTGTCTTTTTTTGAATAAATATTTTATCATTCTCATCTAAAATACAAATAAGAACGTCTTTATAGTTGTTTATGTTATTTGACTTTAACAAATCAAATAACCAATTTTCATCTTTATTTATATACTTCAATGAGTTTTTAACTATTTCACCATCAACTATTAAAGATACTGGTAAATGATTGAAAGTAGTAGATGGTGTAGAGTTATATGTTGTAGATGGTACAACACTTAAACTGCCATCTGTTTCTAAAATAGCATATTGAATATCCCTTAAATTAAAATATCCTTGCACTCTAAGTTGTTCTAAAAGTTCATCTATAGTAACTCTTTCTTTTTTTAATTCTTTTGAATCTATTTTTCCTTTATTTATTAAAATAGAAGGCTTACCAGATAAAAATGAATTAAATCTTCTACTTTTTAAAGCGCAATAAGAAACTAAAGTTTGCATTAAAACTAGTCCAGTTAAACTAGCTATACCATTAATTAGGGGGATATTACTATTTTCAATGGGCATAGATATTACATCGGCTATTAAAAGTGTAATAACTAAGTCATAGCAGTTCATTTCCGCAATTTCACCTTTTCCCATAATTCTTATTGCAATTAAAACAGCAATATATAATATTATACTTCTAATTAAAACCACTAACATATTATTTCTCCTTTTAAATAATAAAGGTAGTATATATAGTATTATCTCCATTTTAAGAACTACTATTACTAAATAATTGGAAATTGATTAGTAAGTAACATCTTTAAAAATATATATTAATTTGATATAATTATTTTTATGTAATAAATTGAGAGATAATTAGGAGGAATTAACTTTGTCAAAAAGAAAGCAAGTACAAGTTCCTATGGAAAAAATTGAGGAACAAGATAGATTTATAGAAGCAATAGCTGAACAAAATTCAAGATATTATGCAATACATCAAGTTAAACCTAAGTATATAATTCAAACATTTGGATGCCAAATGAATGAGCATGACTCTGAAAAATTATGTGCTATGTTAGATAGTATGGGTTATGAGCAAGGAATGATGGTAGATGAATGTGACTTAATAATATATAATACATGTGCAGTAAGAGAAAATGCTGAACTTAAGGTATTTGGGAATTTAGGACACTTAAAATTAGCTAAAAGAAAAAATCCGGATTTAAAAATAGCTGTATGTGGATGTATGATGCAACAACCACATGTTGTAAAAGAAATAAAGTCAAAGTATAAACATGTAGACTTAGTATTTGGTACACACAATCTATATAAGTTCCCAGAATTATTAACTAAGTCAATTGAATCTGAAAAGTTATTAGTTGATGTATGGGATGTTGACGGTGAGGTTGTAGAAGGATTAAAAAGCAATAGAAAGTTTGAATTAAAAGCTTTTGTTAATATTATGTATGGATGTAATAACTTCTGTACATATTGTATAGTTCCTTATACAAGAGGAAGAGAAAGAAGTAGAACTCCAGAAGATATAATAAATGAAATAAAAGAATTAGTTGAAAATGGTACAAAAGAGATTACTTTACTAGGACAAAATGTTGATTCATATGGTAAAACATTAGAAAATCCTATGACATTTGCAGAACTTTTACATGAAGTAAATAAAATAGATGGATTAGAAAGAATAAGATTTATGACTTCTCATCCAAAGGATATATCTGATGAAGTTATATATGCTATAAGAGATTGTGAGAAAGTATGTGAGTTCCTTCATTTACCTGTACAATGTGGAAGTAGTTCATTACTTAAAGTAATGAATAGACATTATACTAAAGAGCAATATTTAGAAATAATAGAAAAAGCAAAAAAAGAAGTTCCAGGAATTGCTTTTTCAACTGACTTAATGATAGGATTCCCAGGAGAAACTGAGGAAGATTTATTAGATACTATAGATGTAGTTGAAAAAGTAAGATATGATTCTGCATTTACATTTATATATTCTAAGAGAAAGGGTACTCCTGCAGCAGAAATGGAAAATCAAATACCAGAAGATGTTAAGCATGAGAGATTTAATAGAGTATTAGAAAGAGTTAATGCAATAGTTGGAGAAATAAATAAAAGCTATATAGGAAAGACTGTAGAAGTTTTAGTTGAAGGTAAAAGTAAAACTGATGAAAACAAATTTATGGGAAGAACTAGACAAAATAAACTTGTAAACTTTACTACAGAAGATACTAACTTAATTGGTAAATTAGTAAATGTAGATATAGTAGATGCGACAGGATTTTCTTTAATTGGAATTATTAAATAGAAATAAAAAAGATACCTAAAAAAATAGGTATCTTTTTTATTTCTATTTAATACCTAGTAGGAATAATAATAAAAAACAAAAAGAAAATATAAATAATTATTAAAATTATATAATATATATATACATACAAATACGAATATTTTAATTTTAATAAAATGATTTGTTAAATAAAATTAACAAAAATAAAATAATCTAATTGTTGACTTTTAAACTAACTTAAATTAGAATTTATTTATCTAATCTTATAGTCATTTCAGGAATATTCTAAAAATTCAAATATCTATAGTCATAATTTAAGTGTATAGGGAATTATAATAGTTTTAATTAAAAATTTAATAGAGGGGGATAAAGTATGGATACGGCAAAATATATTTTTAAGCGTATACTAATGGCTATATTCACAATATTTATCGCAGCAACAATCACATTCTTTTTAATGAAGCTAGTGCCTGGAAGTCCATTTGCATCTGAAAAAACCAATGAGATAGCACAGCAAGCTTTAAATGAAAAGTATGGACTTGATAAACCAGTATTAGTTCAGTATAAAATATACTTACAGCAATTATTAAAAGGAGATTTAGGCGTAAGTTATAAACTTCAAAAAAATGTACCAGTCACAAGAATAATAATGGAATCGTTCCCGATATCAGCAAAAATTGGAGCAATATCAATTTGCTTTGCACTTCTAGTAGGAATACCATTAGGTTGTATATCAGCTCTAAAAAGAGGAAAATGGCAGGACAGTGTCATTCGTATAATATCTACTCTTGGAATAGCAGTTCCATCTTTTGTTATAGCTACAGCATGCATGTTAATCTTTGCAATTGAATTGAAATTATTACCTACATACGGTTTAAGTAAACCATCAAGTTATATATTACCAGTATTTACACTAGGATTTTATCCAATGTGTTATATAGCAAGGTTAATGCGTTCAAGTATGCTTGATTCATTAGGCCAAGATTATATAAGAACAGCAAGAGCTAAAGGAATGTCAGAGTTTATTATTACATTTAAACATGCATTAAAAAATTCATTAATACCAGTAATTACATATTTAGGACCATTAGTTGCATTTACTTTAACAGGTGGATTTGTAGTAGAGAAAGTATTCAATATACCAGGATTAGGTAGGTATTTTATTAAAGCTATTGATGCTAGAGATTACAATCTTATAATGGGTACAACAGTATTTTTAGCATCATTCATAATAATAATGAACTTAGTCTGTGATATTTTATATAAACTAGTAGATCCAAGAATAAAGTTAGATGAATAGGGGGTACAACTTTTATGATATTAGATAACAGTACAAAATTTATTTGTGAAGTTGATTTATCTCCAGATGACTTCAAGTTTGTTACTAAAGAAGAACAAAAAAAATTAGTAACAATGAGTGAAAATACTAGCTACTGGAAAGATGCTTGGAGAAGATTAAAAGAAAATAAAATAGCAATGATTTCATTGGTAGTAATCATATTAATTATAGCATTTGCTTTTATAGGACCTTTCTTAAGCCCGTATACTTATGATCAACAAATAAGAGGTCATGAAAATTTATCACCTTGTATGCAGCATCCATTTGGTACAGACAAATTAGGAAGAGATTTATTAGTTAGAACTATGGTTGGTGCTAGAATATCTTTATTAATAGGAATAGGGTCTGCTTTAATAGTTTTAGTTATAGGGTCTGTATATGGAGCAATATCAGGTCTTGTCGGTGGAAAAGTAGATACTATAATGATGAGAATAGTTGAAATAATTTATTCATTACCAGATATGTTAGTTATTATCTTATTAAGAATAGTACTTCATGAACCATTAACAAAAGCTTTTGACTCAGGAAATGCATTTGGTGCACTTCAAACCTTAGGTCCTGGGATTATAGCTATGTTTATTGTATATGGTCTGCTTTATTGGGTAGGAATGGCAAGAATAGTTCGTGGTCAAGTATTACAATTAAAAGAAATGGAGTATATTAGTGCAGCTAGAGCTTTAGGAGCTAATAATAAAAGGTTAATATTTAAACATCTACTTCCAAACTGTGTTGGACAATTAGTAGTAACAACTATGTTACAAATACCATCTGCAATATTTACAGAAGCATTCTTGAGTTTTTTAGGAATAGGTGTAAGTAAACCATTAGCAAGTTTAGGTTCTTTAGCATCAGAGGCTTTAACAGGAATATCATCATATCCATATAGATTAATGTTCCCAGCAATAACTATAAGTATAATAATACTTGCTTTTAACTTATTTGGTGATGGTTTAAGAGATGCTCTTGATCCAAGATTAAAGAGATAAGGGGGACTAATTTATGAAGATGACAAGTAAAGATATATTGTTAGATGTAAATGAATTGGAAGTATCGTTTTTTACTCATGCAGGAGAAGTAAAAGCAGTTAGAAGGATTTCTTATGACTTAAAGTATGGAGAGGCAATGGGAATTGTTGGGGAGTCAGGAAGTGGTAAATCAGTTTCTTCATATGCATTAATGGGAATTATACCAGAGCCTGGTAAGGTTCTTGGAGGAAGTATAAAATTTGAGGATAAAGAAATAACATCTTTATCTGAAGCACAAATGCAAAAGCTAAGAGGTAAAGATGTTGGTATGGTATTTCAAGATCCTATGACTTCTTTAAATCCATTATTTACTGTTGGAAGTCAAATTGATGAAAGTTTAAAAAAGCATACTGATTTAGATAAGAAAGAAAGAGAAAAAAGGATAATAGAATTATTTGAGTTAGTAGGAATTAATCAACCGGAAAAAAGACTAAAACAATACCCACATGAGTTTTCAGGAGGAATGAGACAACGTGTAATGATAGCAATGGCACTTGCTTGTAACCCTAAATTATTAATAGCAGATGAACCTACAACAGCTCTTGATGTTACAATACAAGCACAAATTATAGAACTTTTAAAAGAGTTAAAAGAAAAAATAAATATGTCTATTATATTTATAACTCATGATTTAGGAGTTATATCTGAAATATGTGATAAAGTTGCGGTAATGTATGCTGGAAATATTATAGAAAGAGGAAGTATTGATGATATTTTCTATAATCCTAAGCATCCATATACATTAGGTTTATTAAAATCAATACCAAAAATAAATGCAGATGAACATGAAAGATTAATACCTATAGAGGGTAATCCTGTTGATCTTATAAATCCTCCAAAGGGATGTGCATTTGCACCAAGATGTAAAAGTTGTATGAATATTTGTATGGAGAAAGTACCACCAGTCTATTCAGTTGAAAATGAACATGAAGCTAGTTGTTGGTTATTATTAAAAGAAGAATTTGAAAGAGAGGTGGCACAATCTCTATGATGAATAAAAAAGACAATTTAATTGAAATAGTTGGATTAAAAAAGTATTTTCCTGTTAAAGAAGGTTTTCTAAAAAAGAACTATGTTAAAGCTGTAGATGATGTTAGCTTATATATAAAAAAGGGGGAAACTTTAGGATTAGTTGGAGAAAGTGGATGTGGTAAAACCACATTAGGTAGAACTATACTTAGACTTCATGAACCTACAGAAGGAAAGATTATATATAATGGTGAGGATATAACGAATGTTGATATGCTTTCATATAGAAGGAAAATGCAAATAATATTTCAAGATCCTTATGCATCACTAGACCCAAGAATGACAGTTGGAGATATTATAGGTGAGCCACTAGATATTCATAAATTATATAAAGACAGACAAGAAAGACAAGAAAAAATATATGATCTTTTAGAAACTGTTGGACTTAATAAAGAGCATGCTAATCGTTTTGCCCATGAGTTTTCAGGAGGACAAAGACAAAGAATAGGTATAGCAAGAGCATTAGCAGTAGATCCGGAGTTTATAGTATGTGATGAACCTATATCTGCATTAGATGTTTCTATACAGGCTCAAGTTGTAAATATGTTAGAGGATTTACAAGCAGAAAGAGGTTTTACATATTTATTTATAGCACATGACTTATCAGTAGTTAAACACATCAGTAATAGAATAGGAGTAATGTATTTAGGACATTTAGTTGAATTAACAACAAGTGATAATTTGTACAAAAATCCATTACATCCTTATACAAAAACTTTATTATCAGCAATTCCTATAGCAGACCCTAAAACAAGTAGATCAAGAAAGCGTATAGTATTAGATGGAGATATACCTAGCCCATTAAATCCACCAAGTGGATGTACATTTAGAACTAGATGCCCTTATGCAGATAACATATGTAAGGAAATTGCACCAAAGTTAACAGAATCTGAAAATGGTCACTTTGTAGCATGTCATCATTTAGATAAAATATAAAAATGATATATTACCAAAGGTATTATATAAATAATTATTAGAGGGAGAAAATAGTATATGAAAATGCTAAAATTAAAGAGAAAATTTGCTGTTATATTAGCATCAACATTAGCTATGTCAACAGTACTAACTGGATGTAGTAGTTCAGGTGATGACACAAGTAGTAATGCAGATACATTTGAACTAAGTGTGTCTGTTGGTCCAGAACCTGAAACAATAGACCCACAAAAGAATACAGCTTCTGATGGTTCTACATTAGTAAACCATGCTTTTGAAGGATTAATGAAATTAGATTCAGAAAATAATATAGTAGGTGGTCAAGCAGAAAAGTATGAAGTAAGTGAAGATGGAAAAGTATATACTTTTACACTTCGTAATGATGCGAAATGGTCTGATGGAGAGCCAGTAAAAGCAAGTGATTTTGTTTACTCATGGCAAAGATTAGTTAATCCTGAAACTGCATCAGATTATAACTATATGATAGATATGGTTGTAAATGCAAATGAGATAATGGAAGGTAAAAAAGATATATCTGAATTAGGAATAAAAGCTATTGATGATAAAACTTTAGAAATAACACTTACAACTCCTACTGCTTACTTCTTAGAGATATGTGCATTCCCAGCTACATATCCTGTTAGATCAGATATAGTGGATGCAAATCCAGATACATGGTCAACAGATCCTGAAACTTATATAGGAAATGGACCATATGTATTAGAAGAATGGAACCATCAAGCTAATATGATATACACTCAAAATGAAAATTATTATGATGTAGAAAACTTAGGTCCAGATAAAATAAAATTTGAACTAATGGAAGACAATAATACTATACTATCTGCATTTAAAAATGGAGAAATATTATTTGGAGATGATTTACCAAATGATGAAATAGAGGCTATGACTGGTAATGGACTTGAAATTAAAAGTCAACTTGGAACTTATTTCTTATGTGTTAATGTAAATAAAGAAGGATTAAATGATGCTAAGGTAAGACAGGCGCTTTCTCTTGCTATAGATAGAGAATATATAGTAGATAAAGTTGCTCAAGGTGGTCAAATACCAGCAGATACATTTGTTCCAACAGGACTTAGTGATATAGATACTTCAAAAGAATTCCATGATGAAGCTGAAGCTTGGTATAGCGCAGATGCTAATGACTATGAATCTAACGTACAAAAGGCTAAAGAACTTTTAAAAGAAGCAGGATATGAAAATGGTAAGGGTTTACCAAGTATAGAATTAATGTGTAACCCAGGACATGAAGCAGTAATGGAAGCTATACAAAACATGTGGCAAGAGCAATTAGGAGTAAATGTAACTATATCATCTCAAGACTGGAATGTGTTTATCTCTACAAGAAAAGAAGGAGAGTACCAAGTAGCTCGTCATGGTTGGTTAGCAGATTATAATGATCCAATATCATTCCTTGATATGTGGGTAACAGATGGTGGAAATAATGATGCTCAATGGTCAAATGCAGAATATGATAAATTAATAAGTGAAATAAAAGCATCTACAAGCCAAGAAGAAAGATTTGAAAAAATGCATGAGGCTGAAAAAATATTAGGTGAAGAAATGCCAGTAATACCTCTTTATTACTATACAGATTTAATGTTAGTATCTGAAAAATTAGAAGGATTCTATACATCTCCACTTGGATATAAATTCTTTATGTACACATCAGTAAGTGAATAAAAATTAAACATAAAAAATGGTTTGTAATTAAATTACAAACCATTTTTTATGTTTAATAACAATTTTTTTCTAAAGTTAAATATTAATAATAAGTATTCATTATGATATAATAATAAGCTAGAAGTAAAGGAGGTAAATCATGCAAATAGACAGAAATAAATTAACTCCTATGATGAAACAATACTTTGAGTGTAAGGATAAGTACCCTGATTGTATTTTATTTTTTAGATTAGGAGATTTTTATGAAATGTTCTTTGAAGATGCTATTGTAGCTTCAAAAACATTGGAAATAGCATTAACAGGAAAATCATGCGGATTAGAAGAAAGAGCACCTATGTGTGGTATACCATTCCATTCTGCAAATTCATATATATCTAAATTAGTAGAAAATGGTTATAAAGTTGCTATAGGAGAACAACTTGAAGACCCAGCTACTGTAAAAGGAATCGTAAAAAGGGATGTTATAAGAGTAGTAACTCCTGGGACAGTATTAGAAGGAAGCTTATTAGAAAATAAAAAAAATAACTACCTACTTTCTTTATATAAATTAGATAATAACATAGGGCTTACTTATGTTGATATAAGTACAGGAGAAACAAATGCAACATTTTTATCAAAGGATAAAGTAATAGAAGAAATTGCAAAAATACATCCTACTGAAATAATTTTAAATGATTTAAGTTTTAAAGATGAATTAAAAAATATAGCTACTATAGGCAATATATATATAAATGAAAATTTTGAAGAAAAATATCTAGATACAAATATATTAACTGAATATTTTAGTAATGATTATTTAAACAAACTAAAATTTGATGAGAATAATTTAATAAAGTTAAGTTTATCTATTCTTTTAAATTATATATTTAATACGCAAAAACAAATAACTTCAAATATAAATAGTATTAATATATATAATTCAAGTGAATATATGGTATTAGATATGTTTACTAGAAATAATTTAGAGCTTACTCAAACTATAAGAGGAAGTAAGAAAAAAGGTTCACTACTTCATGTAATGGATAAAACTTCTACTGCTATGGGGGGAAGACTTCTTAGAAAGTATGTAGAAGAGCCGTTAGTAAATAAAAGCAAGATAGAAGAGCGTCTTAATGTAATAGAAGAAATAAAAGATGACTTTATGTTAAGAGAAGACTTAAATGAAATACTTAAGAATGTATATGATATAGAGAGAATATGCGGTAAGATTGCATTTGAAAAAGTAACTCCAAAGGAAATGATACATTTAAAAAATTCAATTGAAAAGTTACCGAATTTAAATAGTATTATAAATTCATCAAGTGCAAATATACTTAAACACTATATAAATGATATGGATGATTTAAATGATATTTATAATTTAATAGAAGAAGCTATAAAAGAAGACCCAAGTATAACTATAAAAGATGGAAATATAATAAAGTCAGATTTTAATGATGAATTAAAAGAGCTTAGAAATATTTCAAAGAATGGTGCTTTCATGATAAAAGAAATAGAAAATCGTGAAAGAGAAAAAACTGGTGTTAAATCTTTAAAAATAGGATTTAATAAGGTATTTGGATATTTTATAGAAATAACTAAAGCAAATTTAAATAGTGCCAATATAGATGATTCTTATATAAGAAAACAAACTTTAAGTAATGCAGAGAGATTTATAACGTCAGAGTTAAAAGAAATTGAAGATAAAATACTTCATGCAGAAGAAAAAATAAAATCTTTAGAGTATGAAATATTTGTAAATATAAGGGAAACTATTTATAAAAATATAGATAGAATCCAAAAAGTTGCTAAAATTATAGCTAATATAGATGTATTTGTATCTCTTGCTACTGTAGCTTATATGAATAATTATGTAAAGCCATATATAAATGAAGATAACAAATTAGATATTAAAAATGGACGTCATCCTGTTATAGAAAGTATAGTAGGAGAAGAAAACTTTGTTCCTAATGATACTTACCTAAACACTGGAGAAAATATAATAAATATTATAACCGGACCTAATATGGCTGGTAAGTCAACTTATATGAGACAAACAGCTATAATTACTTTAATGGCACATATTGGTTCATTTGTTCCAGCTGAATATGCAAATATTCCAATTTGTGATAGGATTTTTAC
>JAEIGA010001215.1_pt1 | contig 39709 bp, 28 predicted proteins | sample 9270691 | NCBI WGS metagenome assembly JAEIGA01 (sample SAMN17057246, study PRJNA624740) | gut metagenome | biome: biome; isolation source: fecal sample | host: Bos grunniens | place: China: Xizang | collected 2019 | reverse complement strand
TGTAGCACCTCCGTTTCATCCTGCCTCAGAACATGGGCCAATGGGAGATGTCTTGTCCAATCACCTTGTGAAAGGATAAAGCTAATCTACTATACTTCGATTAAGCAGCAAGAGCGTAAGTATTTTCGCCAGTTATATTTTTGAAAGTTCAGATTATAGAGCCCCCTTCCAACGCTCTGCATGCTTACACCTTAGTTCTACTCGCTGTCAAAGCCAGTTAGCCCCTTGGAGTTTAACACTGCAAAGATACGACCTTTATCAATTATCTTCCAAACATTTTACCCAAAATTATATTACAAACTTATTACAAAATCAAGATTTTCTATAAAAAATAGGGCAAATCTTGCACATAGAGAGTACTTTTGTGCAAATTTAAACTATTATATTGCACAAATATAGTACTTTTGTGCAGTGATTTTTGCACCCTAATAAAATCACCAGTATAAAAGAAATTAGGAGAACTCCTAGCTACTAACTTTTCACTCCTAATTAACATAAAAATTAGAACATAAAGAACAATGACAAAGATTAAAGGAAGCAATATCCTTATCACAGGAGGTGGTTCGGGTATTGGTAGAATTATGGGACGTATAGTCCTAGAGAAAGGTGCTAAAAGCCTTACAATTTGGGATATCAATGAGTAAAACATGGCTGACACAAAGGCCGAGTTAAGCACAAAGGGTGAGGTTTATACCCAAAAAGTTGATGTATCAAATGCAACACAAGTGGAAGAAGCTGCAAATATTGCCAAAAAGAATACTGGGGGCATTGATATTCTTATCAACTGTGCAGGTATTGTAGCCAACAACAAAACTTTTGACGAGCAGAGCGTGGCTGATATTACTAGAACAATGAACATCAATGCAGTTGCTCCAATGTTAGTTACCTTGCAATTCCTTCCTGACATGCTAAAGAGAAACTTTGGCCACATTTGTAATATTGCATCTGCTGCAGGTATGATTTCAAACCCTAGAATGTCTGTATATGCGGCAAGTAAATGGGCAACTCTTGGTTGGTCAGATTCTATGAGAATAGAATTGGAACAAGCCAAAAGCAAAGTAAAAGTTACCACAGTGGCTCCATACTTCATAAGCACAGGTATGTTCAACGGGGTGAAATCAAGATTCTTCCCTATCCTAAAACCAGAACCTACTGCAAAAAAAATTATAAAAGCTATAGAAAGAAACAAATGGTTCAAAGGACTTCCATTTGGATTCCACTTCATTCGTTTCTGTCAAGCTATCCTACCTATAAAATTATTTGACTTTATTTTCGGCGAGGTTGTTGGTATCTTCCATGGTATGGATAATTTCACTGGTAGAAAGTAAATATTTTATTTTAACGAGAGGAGCCACTTGCCATAACAGCACTGTGGCTTTTTTTGTTTTATTAAACCTTGATTTATAATTTTTTAAACAATCCAAAATAACGAAGTATTTGATAAAATAGTACATTTGCCTATAGATTTTAATTTTAAATATTATGGACAAAGGAAAATTTTATTCAGGTATAGCCATAATGGTAGGGCTAATTATTTTAGGAGTGATGATTCCTACTGCTGTTGACAAATGTATGTCTTATACCAGAACAGTAGATGTAAAAGGATTGTGTGAAAAAGAAGTGAAAGCAGACAAGGTAATTTGGCCTATATCATACAAGGTTATGGGTGAAGATTTGCAAAATATCTACAATCAAATTAATCAGAAGAACGAAATACTAATAAACTTCCTTAAAGAAGGTGGTATTACAGAAGATGAGATTTCGATTTCTTCTCCTAGCATTTCTGACAAATTGGCCAACGAATATGGCAACAACGACCGCCTATATCGTTATGTTACAACAAATGTAATTACGGTATGCACAAAAAATGTAGATAAGGTATTAGCCCTAATGAAGACCCAAACTTCGCTAATGAAAAAAGGCATAACAATATCTGATAACAACTGGGAAAACCCAATAGAATTCAAATTTGAGGGTTTAAACGAGCTTAAACCAGAAATGGTAGAGGAAGCAACAAAAAATGCTCGTGAAACAGCAGAAAAATTTGCAATTGACTCAGACAGCAAACTAGGTAAAATCAAATATGCTAGTCAAGGTACATTCACAATAAACAACCGCGACAGCAATACCCCAGAAATCAAAACAGTAAGAGTTGTTACATACGTAACATACTACCTAAGCGAATAAAATGAGTTGAATAAAATGAGTTGAATAAAAAGTACTTTTTATTCAACTCATTCTTCGTATTTTCTCTACTATTCACATACATTTCTGCACGAGCAAAGCCATACAAATTAAGAGAATGACTCTCATTCTTCACCTTTATTGAGTCTGCCTGTTCTGCCATTGAAGACACCGCTGCTAAACACGCACACAACAATAAAACAATTCTTTTCATATCTTCTAATCCTCTAAAAAACTGCACAAAGATACAAAAAAAGAGCTCGATTCATGAACCGAGCTCTATGTAAATTTATTTAATTTACTAATTATTCAGCTGGAGCTTCTTCTGGAGTTTCTTCAGGAGCAACGTACTCAGTTGTATCGTTGGTGATTAACTCAGGAGTCATAGCGATATTTGGGTCTGGAGTCCACCATGTCCAATCAGCATCTGGAAGTTTAACTAGATATTTGTATTGGAATACAGCAGGAACTTCGATTTGAGCTGTGTAGATACCATCTTGAAGAGTTAACATGTTTTCTTCAGCTGGAGGACAAGCCCAAGCACCTTCAGCGAAGCTACCAGCGATACCGAATTCAGTACCTTCTGGGAAACCAACAGCTGTTAGGTTGAATGTAGCTAAACCAGCAGGAGCTAAAGCACCACATGGGTTAGTTTGGAATTCGTTGATTTTGATATAGATAACTTGGTTACCAGAGAAGATGGTGATGTCTTGAGTAAGTTCAGTAGAGCAGTCACCAGCAAGTAATTCACCGTCACCTAGTTGGTAAGCCCATTTGAAGTCACCATCAGCATCAGTAGCAGCTAGTTTGAAGGTATATTTAACACCGTCTTCCCAGTCAAATGTACCAGCATACCAAGTTGTAGTACCTTCTACTAGAGAAAGAGCTTTGTCATCAGCAAGACCTTCGTTCCAGTTTGTGAGAGTACCAGGAACAGCGATATAACCGCACATAGCGAAAGGAGCTTGAACACAGATAGTTACTTTACCTTCACCTGGAAGTTCTAGAGCTGGTTGATCTTCAACAACAGCTTCAACTGTTACAGCACAAGAAGCTGTTTGACCTTCTGCAGTAGCAGTAATAGTAGCTGAACCAACTTTAACAGCAGTAACAACACCATTTTCTACTGTAGCAACAGCAGCGTCAGAAGTTGCCCATTCAGCAGCAACAGCAGCACCATCAATAGTAGCTTTCAAGGTGTATTCGTCACCAGCAGAAAGAGAGATTGATTGTTTGTTTAATTCTAATTTGCCTGCATCTTTTTTACCTTCGCAAGCAGTAAGACCTAGAGCAGCAACTGCAGCTACAAGACCCCATAAAATTTGTTTTGCTTTCATGTTTAAATAATTTAATGTTTAAAAAATTAGGTTATTCAGTTTTATAAGTGCAAATTTTGCATTTTTTTTCTTTACTTCCAAATTTTTCTAGACAAAAATGCTGTTTAAAGCGCATTTTTAAGACTTTTGTAAACGTTTGTAATTGATTTTACTGCTAATAGAAGATTTTTGCATATATCACGTATAATAATGTGTAAACAAAAAAAATCGGAGTCAACTCGAAAACGAGCGACTCCGACTGTATAAGATTAGGGCAATTAAATTCTATTAGAATACATAGCGTGCTGAAAGCGCGATAGCACCTGCCCATAGACCATTAGTATAGAAGCCTGCGCTTCCGTATGCACCCCATACACCGATAGTAGGACGATAGTCGATAGAAAGTTGTAGTGGGAACCAGAATTGATATTCAACACCAAGACGACCAGCTACACCACCGAAGCCCCAAATTTCATTGAAACCTTCAAAACCTACAGAAGCACCTACACCTGCATACCAGTTCCATTCACCTTTGTGTTCCCATGGAATCATAACATCACCAGGGTTGATCCAATCGTAAGTAGCAGCAGCTGATAAACCTTCAAATCTAGGAAGACCTAACTCTGCTGAAACCATATTGTTTTCACCTAAAGAGTGTTGGTAAGAAACTTCAACACCATAACCTAGACGAGCACCAATTGCACGTGGTTGTGCAAAAGCTGCAGTAGCCATAGCTACAATAAATAATGATAAAAGTACTAATTTTTTCATGTTCTAATAAATTTAAAATTGTTCAAATGTTATTATGAGTGCAAAAGTATGTATTATAATTATAATATTAAAATTTTTAACAAAAAATCTTTAAAATAAAAAAGGGTTAACTTCTTACTATCGTTAACCCTTTAATTTTCAATATGTTTTGATATTACATTTTAGTAACAGAAGAATGAACGGTCGTTTGGTGCTTTTTCCATAAATCTATAAGTTAAAACCACCTCATGTGAACCACCAGACACATCTACTAGTGAAGACACATTGATGTCATAACTATAAGACAAACTAAAGCCTGCCACAGAGCCGCCAATCATAAGTTTCACAGCATCTTGGTTTTGCATTCCTTCTGGAGTGTAGAATGGCACACCACGGTAACCAACACCTGCCATAAAGTAGCGTCTGTGATACATAATATCTAGGTCTATTTGATGATATTGACCTTGCCATTGATATAGAGCAGCAATAGTAACGTCGTCTTTTGCATCGTATTTACCCAATCCTTTTGAAATAGGAATCATACCTGCAGCATATGCACTTATCTTAAGTGGGTTTGTTGTTGAGGCTTGATCCATAAATGACACCTTGTTGCCTAGAATATTATCTACATGAATACCTCCAAAGAAGTATTTATGATAGAACAATATAGACACCCCTGCATCAAATCTCACTACAGAAGAATTTACTGGGTTGAATGATGTAGAAGGAAGGATCTCTCCATTTGGACCAATTTGGTCTGCAAAAACCATCTTGCTTGGGTCTATGGTTCTATAGAACAGACCTAGTTGAAGACCTGGACGGAAATACCAATCTGTGGTCATTTGAACAGAATAGTTGTATTGAATATTAAATTCTGTTTGTGAAAGCATTCCACCTGCATAGTTTGTATAGGCTATGTTTCCACCAAAAGAAGAACGCATTGGATGGAAGTATTGGTCATAACCTGCTATTGCCACATGTGCACCTTTCAAACTTGAATATTGATTACGATATGTCATGAACGCTTTGCCACCTAGGTTCATACCTGCAAATGACGGAGCTACCATAGAGGCGATTGCCCATGGTTGTGACAACAAATAGTCTTGTGACATGGCACCTTGTGCCAATAATAACACACTTACTACTGATATAATTCTCTTTAACATTGTCTTCATTATCTTATCAACATTAAATTACCAGAATATTGGAACGCTGTTCCATCTTTGAATCTACCTTCTGCTTTATAGAAGTAAGCACCTTGAGCAGCACATTGGCCTAAATAGTATCCGTCCCAACCAATGTATTGGTCATTTGACTCAAATACTTTATTACCCCAGCTACTAAAGATTTCCAATTTGTAGGTATCTACATTTCTACCTATTGGATAGAATACATCCAAACGGCGTTCGCCTTGTGAATAAACACCTCCATTGCTATGTTCCACATTTGGTGTAAATGCTGTAGGGAATACTAGGTATGAATCTTTGCCAACTTTGATGTAGTCTTTCATTACCAAGGTATCTGAACATAGGTTTATATCACTTACAATATATGTGACATCATATATACCATCTTCTACGTAGGTATATACAGGGTTTGCTTTGTTTGAAGAACCACCGTCACCAAATTGCCAATAATATTGAACTGCATCTTCTGTTTCGTTGTAGAAGTGTGCTTCTGCATTTGGTACATAAAGTTGTCTTTCTGCCACACTAAATTGAGCCACTGGAGAAGGAAGTACATTTACTATTCCTGTCATCACGTCTGTTCTCTTATCTCCGATAGCAGTCATCTTCACTGTATATTTACCAGCTTTTTCAAAGATATGAACTGGGCTACGTAAATCTGAAGTGCTACCATCACTAAACTCCCATTTATATTCGGCATTGCCGATAGTAGTATTTGTAAACTGAACAGTAAGAGGTTCACATCCTTCAGCATTTTCTATATTGAATGACGCAATAGGTTCATCAACCATTCTGATTCTGACTTCGTCGTATGCTTCACATTCATAACCAGAAATTGTCCATCTTATTGTGTTGATACCTGTAGCTAAACCAGAAATTATAGTATTTGGATTGTGTGGATCTTCAATTGTACCAGAGCCTGCTTCTACAGTCCAAGTTCCTTGTACTTTACTATCATTTACTACTCTAGCTGATAAACGATAGGTACCAGTTGTTGAAAGTCCATCTTCACCTGCATCCACAAGAGAATTTAAGTCATGTGAGACAACAGCCACATTTACAGAATTTTTACATTGTGGTGAATAAACTTCCCAACGGATAATATTGGTACGTTTGTTACTTAATCCTGTAATAAGAGTTTCGTAACTATTTGGATTTTCTATTTCACCATCACCGGCAACTAGAGTCCAACGTCCCATACCAAACTCTGGTTTACCAGCACGAAGTGTCATATAATCTTCGCAGATAGTTACTTCACTAAATTCTGGTTGAGTAATACCTGGGTCTTGGTTTGTTACTTTAACTTGGTCTGTTGCTACACAATATCCGTCGTTAACATTCCATGAAAGAATGTTTTCACCATACATTAATCCACTAACATTGGTGTTGTGAATTGTATTGTCTTCAAAGGTAGCATGACCACTTATTAATATCCATTCTGAAGACACTGCAGTTGAGTTTTCCCATGCTGCTAATTTTGCTTCATCTGAACAATCTGTAATAAAGTCTACACCTGCTTCAACATTTGGAAGACGACGAACAGATATGGTAGCTTTAATTGGATCTGCATCCATACAGATGTTACTTGGAATTACAGAAACTGTATGAGACATTTGAGCAATAGTTGGGTCAAATAAGAACTTATCTATTTGAACCATTACACTTCTAGTTCCTTGACCAGAAAGAATATTGTAACCTGTTGGCATTACCCATTCGTAGTTTGTTGCTCCATCTACATCTGAAACACTAAGTGGGAAGATTGCTTCATTGTTACATACATAAGGTGGAATGGTTATTTCTGCTCCCACAATGCTCATTGGTTTATCTACTTGAACATTGATTGCTGTATATATACCTTCGCCGCAATCATTTACACCCCAAACTCTCACTTCGCCATCTTTAGCCTCGTGGCTTACTTGTACTTCTACTGTAGAAGAACCTAAACCACTAACAATATTGAAGCCAGCAGGGAATGACCAACGATATGATGTTGCATAAGGGATATCTGGTGTACTAAATGATACTATAGAATTTCTACATACCATATTTGCACCTAAGATTCTGGTAGCATCTTTTGGAAGAAGTCCCACTTTAGCATCGTTTTCTTTACCCAATTTAGTTACACAACGTTTTCCAGATTTAATGCTTTCAAAAATGAAATGATTGTCTTCTTGATTTGGATAAATATTAAGTTCATCATCTGCTTGCAACATATCGTGTTCATACTTAAGATTATTCAAGTAATAAACCACGTGCCATGGAGCTTCTCCTGTGGCATGAAGCGACACTTTAAGAGGATTTGGTTCACAAACATATGGAGCAATAGTTACCTCTAGATTTGGATAAGTATATGCTGTAATATCTACAGAATAATCTACTGGGACAGTACAGTTTTCGTTGCTAACAGACTTGATTGTATATGTTTTTGTACCTATTTGTGTAGGTGTTATTTTCAAATAATCTCTACCTGTGGTAAATGGACCATCTACATAATCCAATGTACCGTCTGTATAGTTTATTGTCCAAGGACCTTTGCCTGCAAAGATAATGTCAATAAGTGCAGGTTCACCCAAACAACAATCTTCTTGTGCAGAAACTATGGTTATTTGTGGCACTTCATGAACATCTATAAATAAACCATCACTAAGTTTTGCTTCACAACCATTTGCATCTACCACGTTCAATAGTTTAAACTCTGCATCGGCAAGAAGTGAATGAGTATAAACATTTGTATTAACAGTTGTGGTATCTGCATAGATTTGTGTTCCATCTGTATATTCTATAATCCATGGAGCAAGTCCGTTCACATCTATTTGAATTATAAATTCTTCACCACTACAGATATTTGATGGACCACTGATGATTGCAGAGATTTCATTGTTTGCTGTGATTGTATAATCTTTTTCTACTTCACAACCATTTGCATCCTCAAATTCCAAATGATATTTACCTTTTGGTAAGTCTTTTTGGTCTTCTTCATTAATTTCTACATTAAATCCAGACCATGTGAATGTGTAAGGTAATACACCTCCAGAAACTGTTATATCTATTGCACCTTCACTATCATTAGAACAATTATTATGTGTTAATGAGTCAGTAATTACAATCTTATCTGGTTGAGTAATTTCTTGGGTAAACTTAATATTAGGTTCACATCCGTTAGCATCTTTGATTTCTGCATAATATTTACCTACGCTTAGATTGCCGATATTTTTGGTTGTCGCAGTATAGCCATCGGTTCCTGTCCAGCTTACTGTATACGGACGAGTACCACCAACTATATCTAAGTTTATACTACCATCATTCTCTTCAAAGCAATCTAGAACTGTTTTACTTGTCAATAGACGCCATTCTAGGTCATCTTTGTGAGTAATCTTATAACTACGATCTACTGTAATACCAGAAGCATCTGTAACGGTCAATTTATAATTTCCAGATACCAAACCTGTAATTTCTGGAATATCACTTGTTACAATAGTTCCATCTGGATATTCCCATGTGTATAGATAAGGGTCGTTGCCACCACTCACATCTACACGAATAATACCACTGTCACCTGGACATTTAATATCAGTAATTGTGGCCATCACCTCTATGGTTTCTGGCTGGGTTATTTCTATAGTTTCTGTAATAGAACATCCAACTTCATCTTCTATAATTACTGTATAATAACCTGCTTTTAATGTTGTAATTTGTTGTCCTGTTACTGGTACGTTAGGATCGAAATGACTGCTTATCCATTTATATGTTAATACTCCTGTACCACCTGCGGCATACACCTCTATCATACCATCTTCTCCACCATTCATCGAAACATCTTGTTTGTTGTATGTCATTTGCATAGGAGGAGAACTTACAATATCGGTTTCGCTATATGCTGTACAACCATTTCTATCTTCAATATGAATTTCATAATTTCCTGCTCCTAAACCAGTGATTTCCACTCCATATCCTACCTCAGTGGTTTTGTCTTTTATCCATTTATAGTCGTATGGAGAAGTGCCACCTGCAACAGAAACATAAAGTTCACCATCATCTACCCCACCACACAATCTTGGGTCGCCAGTAATGGTTGCACTCAAAGAGTCTGGTTGAAGGATTTCTTCTGTAAATGTTTTAACACAACCAATAGAGTCTTCTACAGTTAAAGTATAAACACCTGCGTAGCGTCCTGTTATATCTAGACTTGTAGAAGTAAAAGTACTATCTTGATTGTTCCATTCATATTTTAGTGAACCAGTACCACCAGTAACTGTTGCATGTAACTCACCTGTCTTATCATTGTAGCATAATACATCTTTGTGAGAAGTTGATACTAAGATTTCTTCTCTCTTGTCTAATGTATATACTTTATCTTTGATACAGTTTAGAGCATCTATTACTGTTACTTTATATGCTTGACCATTATATAAATTGGCTTGGTCTTCTTTTTCTACATCGGCAAGATCCAATCCTGCTCCTGTCCATAAATATTTATAAGGTTGAGTACCACCACTTACGGTAATGTTAATTTGAGCATTGTTTTCACCGTAACATTTGTTTTCTATAATGTTTTCGGTGATTCTCAATTCGTCTGCTGGACCTGCTATGGTTTCTTTATATTTATCGTATGTACATCCTTTGTCATCTTTCAATATAATACCATAAGTACCAGTTGCTAGATTTTCTACATAATCAACATTTGTACCTGTTGTTCCTACCCAATAATAATCATAAACACCAGAACCACCAGAGATATTAACTTTAATCTTACCTGTAGCATTGCCGTAACAATCTACAGAAAGTTTTGACAATCCTGGAACAGTTCTAATTTGTAATGAATCTGGTTGTTTTACATCTATTCTTCTGCTAAACTCTGCACCTGCGGCGTCAATAATTTTTAGCTCATAAGAATCTGCAACCAAGCTATCAATTACAAGGTCGGTTATTGATGAAGAATTACCTTTTGAGTCTGTTAATATAATAGTATAAGTTCCAGCACCAGTACCACCTTCTATATTTGAAAGTTCTATCATACCATTACTATATCCATAACATTGGGCATCTGTTACATTAATATCCAATGTAATTATTTCTGGTTGATCTACAAATATATCTGCAGTGGCAGCACAATTGTTTTCATCTTGTACTACAACACTATAAGTGTCTGATAATAGTCCTGTGATTGTTTCTTGATTTGCATTGTAAGCAGGATCTGCAGGGTCTGAAACTATACTAGCACCATTTATCCATTCTATCTTATATCCTGTAACTCCTTTTGTTCCACCTGTAATATCTAGATCTATTATACCATCTGCAGCATCATGGATAGTTACATTTGACACATTATATTGTATATCAATTGGATTTGGGTTTATGATATTAACTACAGCAGAAGTCCAAGAACATCCATTTGTATCTGTTACTTTGTATTGATATGAACCTGCTTCTAGATTATCAAATTCGTAATTTGTTGTAATCGGAGTTGCATTTCCTACTTTGTAAAGTTCATATGTATAAACACCGCTTCCGCCTTGTGCGTAAACAATGATACTTCCATCATTTGCATTGTTACATGAAATGTTTTTGAATTCTATTCTACCTGTTACTTCTGATGGTTCTTCTATTTGAACACCATCTGTAATAGTACATCCTTTGCCGTCTGTTACTGTTAAGGTGTATGCACCTTTTACTTCGCAATCTATTCTAGGAACACTTGGATATGTAGTAGCTACAGATGCTGGGGCTGTCCAAGAATATGTAAATGGTTGTTCACCTGTCACTGTTGCTTCTATAGAACCATTTCTTGAATCTTTACATGTAATATCTTTTTTACTTAATGAAAGAGTTAGTTCCAATGGATTTTCCATAACAAATGTTGTATCCCAAGAACAACGATTTGCATCATAAACTGTAACTGAATACTCTTCACCTGCCACTAAGTTTACTTGATCCTTAACAGAAGGATTTACTCCCACACCATGCCAATTGTAGGTATAATTTGGTGTTCCACCTTTCATTTCTATGGTTATAGCACCTTCTGCACCATTGTGACATTTGTTTTGAAGAATATCTTTACTTAATAAACCTAATTTTTCGTCAGGTTCTGTCACTTCTACTTCGTGGGTGTAAGAACAGTTGTTTGTATCTGTAATATCAATGATATATTTACCTTTTCCTAAGTTTTTAGCTTCTGTATTACTTACAATTTTGATTGAGTCAATTCCCCAATTCACAGAATATGAACCAGTACCACCTTTAATATCTAATATAATAATACCATCTTCATTGCCATTACATTTATTTTCTAATACAGAACGTAAAGAAGTGGTTACAGTCAATTGTGGATTTTCTTTCACCTCAGCCATATCTTTTGGATAAACATTGCCCAAGGCGTCTGTTATTTCATAATAATATTTACCAGCAGGAAGATTTTTTTGTTCATTTACATCTATGCCTGAAGCTATAGGATTATTATTTTCATCTGTCCATGTAATAGTATAAGGTACTTTACCTCCAGAGATAGCCAAACTAATTAGACCATTTGACTGACCAAAACATACAACATCATATATAGTAGGTGTAACTACCAATTCTGTTGGTTGAGCTATATGCACAGATAAATAAGTTTTACAACCTTTTGCATCCTCTACTATTAAACTATATGTTCCAGAAACCAATCCTTGTAAGTCTTCTAGATTTCTGTTTGAATCATTTATACCGACACCAGACCATGTGTATTTATACAATCCAGCAGCATCTTTAGTACCACCTTCTACTGTAACATAAATTTCACCAGTAGCGTTTCCTATAATTTGAACATCTACCTTGTAGTCTAGTTTTACTTTAAGTTCTTGTTGAGGAGCAGTTACTGTGCGATATGTTTCATATTTACATTTATTTGCATCTTCTATCTGGATATGATATTCACCTGCACCTACTTCTATAGTAGATTGATCTGAAATGATAGAATCACCATTAATTGGGTCTATTTTTGTCCATTGATATGTATATGGAGCTGTACCCGCATTTGAAAGCACTGTTGCTTTTAATGTTGCATTTACGCCTCCGTAACAATCTACTTCATTTGCTTCTATAATAGCATCTAAAACATTTGGTTCTGTAATCTCAAATTTTACTGTTTCCACACAACCTATATTATCTGTTACCTGATATTTATAGGTTCCTTTTTGTAATGTTATAGAGGTCTCTACTGGAGCAATTTCAACATCATTTTCATCTAACAATTTATGTTGATAATTTGGGAAACCTCCTTGTGCAGAACCAATAAACTGACCATCTCCTGCCCCAAAACATGTAATATTTTTACTTGATACAGAAGCACTTAATGGAGAGAAACTATACTCTTTTGACATCTTACGAGAACATGCATCTGCATGAGGCTCTACTGCCATCACATACACAGTTGCAAATGCAGAAGTTGGTAAATCTATAGCTTTAAATTTAACTTCTTCATTGATTCCTGTTGTTACGTAAGTATCATAAAGAGCGTTGTTTACGTATAAATCATATTGAATATCCTTTTCTGCATTATTAAGTTTTACAGCAGTTTTATTTTCTACAGAATCACAGAAAAGTGTAATGTCTGTTACTTCTTCAATTTTAGAAATTCTAAATGTTTTTACCTTTGTAGTTTCACATACCAGAACACCTTTATTATCATAATAATTATGAGTCATGGTAATATAGTAGTAATCCTCTGGAAGTGCTGATGGCAACAACACTGCAGTACCATCTCCATTGTCAATAAATACACCTGGATAACTGTTTGCCGCAGAGAATTCAAAGGTTGTATTTTCTTTTAGATTTGCAACAATCTCTCTTCTTAATACATCAGAACAGATTGTTTCTCCATCATTAACACCATAGAAGTCTGAAGTTTGATCCAATACTTTGAAGTCTTTGGTTACTTTACTTTCACAAGTTTGTGGATTACCATCTTTATCATTATATGCTTCTACATAATGGTATGTTAATGAATAAGTTGTATTGTATGTTGTTCCATCCAAACCAATGGTACCAATACCATCCTTACTACCATCGTCTATCAAATCGATATTCTGAACTGTAGTGAAGAATACACTGTCATTTGCATTAAGTGGTTTTGGGAAACCTTGCACTTCATGAGTACCTGCTGGTTCACAGAAATATGTATCCACCTTTACAGACATATTTTCAACACCACGCACTTGGAACTTTTTGATTGTATCAGCTTCACAACCATATTTGCTAGACACTTTGTAACCAATAGTAAATTCGCCTAAGCCAGAAAGTTCTGTTTTAAACACATTACCTACCAATGTTCCCGCAGGTAGAAGTGAATCTACTGTAATTTCACCACCATTATAGTTTGCCTTGATTTGAATCTTTTCTCCATAACAATAATCATCCTTCATTTGGAATACTATGTTAGGAGTTGGATGCACAATAATGTCATTTTCTGAATATTCTGAATCACAATTTCCATCATTATAGAAATATGTGATGGTATATGTACCAGCTCCCCACGCAGGATTAAACTCTGGCATATTTGCAATATCAGTTCTACCTAGAACCAAAACACTATCTTGGTTCATTATTTCTATTGAGCCTACAGTTGGCACATTTGCATCTACAGAAATAAGAACAGGATCGTCGGTTTCACAGAATACTTTTTTAGGTAATACAAACTTATTTATAGAAACAGGGTTTACTATATCAAAGAATACTTCTTCGCTGAATTTACAACCATTTACATCTATATAAGTATATATTACTTTGTGATTACCAATTTTACCTTTTGATGGGTCTATAACAACACTTATGCTATCAGAATCAACAAACATTCCTGCATCTGCCTTTGCTAGTGTAAATGTTCCAGGGTTTTGTGCTGCAGAAATAACTGCAGAAGAATCACTAATACATAAGGTATCTGATGGAGATACAAATAAACCGCCAGAAGAAACAAATGTGGTAGGTTTGCTATTTACCTTAAATTCTTTGGTTGAAGAACCCACGCAACCCAAATTATCTGTTACTTTATATGTAATAAAGTATGTTTCTCCTGCTGTAATATTTATCATTTTAGCTTGTGCCAAATCCTGATTTGTTTCAATAATCTCAGCTTGATTTGGGATAGGTGTGCCTTGAGCATTTAGTACTTTTTCTACACTCCACTCACCACCAGCTACGCGAGGCTCACCTTGCAACATAACCACATCTTTTGGATTTGATGGGTCTGGTTGACATTTTTGGAATGATTGAGGCCAATCTTTTGGCTCTGCATTTGTAGGACCTAATGTCCAGTTAACAGTCTTATTTACAGCACTTACAGTGAAATTAAACGTAGTATCTTGAATACATCCGTAAGTATCTGTATATTCATATGTAACTTTATAATGAGTTTGTGCTTGTACTTTAGTAGGGTTAAACTTTGACATATTTTCAATCAACCCAGAAGGTACAGATGTAAATTTACCCGCAGAAGGTACTACTTCTGGTACCACAGCACTATCATTTGAACATAAGAAGTATTCTCCATCTGCATTTATTTTATTGAATCCGGTTATTTTAATAGGCATTTTTTCAACCACATCCAATTTATATTCTAGATTTGGAATTACACAACCTTCTGGAGTCACGACAGTTAATGTATAAACAGCATCAGAAGAAGCAAAAAAGGTAATAGAATTTCCACCTTCGCCACTAGGCCAATAATATTTAGCCGCTGGATTATTATACTTAACCTTTAATGTTACTTGAGTACCATGACAAACGGGATTTCCCTTGTCTGAATATATTTGGAAATCTGCAAGACTAGACATTGCCAAATCTAGAGTTGGGATATAAATCATTGGATCATATACCTTGCTACATACCGCATCGCTTACTTGTGATATTTGGAAAATTGTTGATCCTGTTGGTGTATATGGGAACTCATAAGTATTTCCTGAAATTTGTTTTTCTTCTGGATTACCATTTGTTAAAAGAGTAAATTTATATGGAGCTACTCCACCAGTAATCTTAACTCTCACTGTAACCTCATCACCAGGACAAGCTACTGCTGTATTAACAAGTTCAATTTTTGCTTCTGGGGATTGCACTTGCTTAACAATCACAGAGCCGATCATCTCTTCTTCACAAGAGTTGTAGCCATATTTTCTTGCTCTTACCTTGTATGTGCCAGCTTGCACATCTTCCCATGTCATAGGATAACCATTTCCTAATCTATAATTTCCATCGCCAGCACCATCTCTTACCAATTCATATTCTGTATCAGCGTCAGATCCACTTAATACAACATCAATTCCAGTTAGAGATACTCCATCACAATAAGAGCCACCTCCAGATAGAGTATATTTTGTTGGTCTATCAATTTTGTTAATAATCACCTCATCTTTACTATAACAACTAGCATCCGATGTAAGAGTAGCTGTTACAGTATATGTTTTACTATCTGTAACACGAACAGTTGGGTTCGCAATATTTGGATTGTTAAGGTCACTAGCATTATCCCAGCTATATTTTACACCAGACACACTAGTAGTTCCTAATTGGATAGATTCGCCGTAACATACATTTTGATCATTACCTGCAAAAGCAACTGGGCGTTTAGTCACTTCTACATCCACTTCTTTTGAAGCATTACAAGAAGGTAGATCATCCAATGAAGATACAAGCTTAATTTTCGCACTTTCTGTTAATGATGGTGTCGTAAGATTTACTCTTGCTCCTAAATATGTAGAATTTCCATTTGTAATATCATACCATTCATAACTTTCTAAAGAAGAATTTGCTTTGATATTAGTTATAGTAACAGAGCCATCTTCACAAGTTGTATATTTTGATTGATCAAAAGTAATTTCTGGTTTTTTAAGAACTGTTACATTAACTTTATCTTCTGAATAACAATTTGAATTATCTTTATTAGACACCTTAAGAGTGAATTCTGCATTATCATAAAGAGGTTTTGTTGTTACAGTTTGAGCATTGGTTGTTTGTAATTTTGGTTCTGGCTTCCAAGAGTATTTCATATTTGCATCTTCTGAAAGACCATCGGCCAATACCACACTAGTACCTTCACAAACAGTCAAATCCAAACCTGCATCAGCAATAGGAACAGCATATACAACAACGCTAACTTCAGACCTACTTAAACTTTCGCAGCCAGCATTACTCACTTGTGTTACCCAATATGTCTTTGTTCCAACTTCCTCTTTATCAAACTCTACTGGTGCGACCTCAGCAATAGTAGCAGTATCAGAAGAATACCAGTTTAAAGTATAAGAAGATTGAGATTTTTTTACTAAATCAGACCAATTCCCTTTACCCTCTTCGGCACATTCTTTGTATGAAGTTACTCTAGGTGCTGTAGGAGGTACTTTTGCAACAATAGAATTAGTTGCTGTCTTTTTACATGTTACACCATTTACTGTATTTGAAATTTCCAATTCTAGAGTATATGTAACACCATCTGAATAATTTGTAAAAGAATATTCTCCACCATTAGGAGTTACAGTAGTTCCATTTATTTTCCATACTTGGGTATAATTGGCAGGGTAATCAGAATTATTATCCAATTTAAACACAATAGGGAAACCACATCTATGAGAAACTGAAATTTGTGGCTCTGCTGGAGATTTAATATAGGTTTGACTTACTGCACTTGAAACTGCACTAGTACAGTTATCTGTCACAGATACAGACGCTTCATATGTAGCACCATCTACTGGATTTGTAACAGTATATGAAGAGCTAGTTCCTGGATATGAGTTTCCATTTATGTTCCAGGTGTAATTTAAGCTATTGTTATAATTTGATGTTATTGTAAACACCACAGGGGCATCACAAGCAGAAGTTGATGCTTTTATTTGTGGAGTGTCTACTGCCTTTGGCAATGTTGCACTTGTAGAACCTACAGAAGAAGAAACACCTGTAGATATTTCTGTACACGAAACAGAAAGTGTATATTGCACATCTCGCACAGGACTATCCACAGTGTATGAGCCATCAGAATCTAAAGAAACCAACGCACCATTCAACGTTGCAGTGTAAGTATACTGGCTATCATCATAATTAGTCACCTTGAAACTCACCGCATTACAACCATCTTCTGTAGCAGAAACATCGGGAGTTGAGATAGACTGTGCAAACGCAATATTAGCACTAAATACTACTGAAAGTACAAACAGAGTAAACCTAAAAAGATTTATTATTTTCATAGTTTTGATTTGATTTTAGTATAAGTTTACAAATATAACGAAAAAAAATTAAAAGTATGAAAAATACATAAAAAAAGGAGCTAGTTTTAACTAACTCCTAATCATTCTCTATGCCTGCGAATTACAATTTAAAGCCTCTATCCACAAAGGTTTCTATATGTCGAGCTTTTTTCTCTTCGTACATTTCATAAATTGGGACCATAATAGCAAACTCAATCAAGCCACCAAGTTCTTCGCAAACTGCATAACCAAACGACTTCATTTTTGCAGAAAGTCCCATGTAAGTATTTACAAGTGGGGGAATATTTACACCACGTTCTCTTACATTTGAGTTCAAAATTTTATATTCTTCTTTGAAGCCAATTCCTTTAAACAGACCTTCAAAATCTGCCGCAAAAGCAGGTCTTGCAAATGGTTCGATTGGTTCTACAAGATTCTCAGCATCAGGGAAGTATGTATTAAGGAAAGTAAAGATATATTCTCTTGCTACCTCATCGTAGCTAGGATATACAGTTACCTTTCCAAAGAAATATTTCATATCAGGACGAAGCACAGTAATAGCACCTAAACCATCCCAAAGATTATCTAAAGAATAAAGGCTTTTTGAACCCATTTTTGTAGCTTGATAATCTGGATGCACAAAAGAACGACCCAATTCTATGGTAGAGGGAAGATATTCTTTAATGAATTTCTCTGAGAATTTGTACATGCCAGCAGTAACCAAATCTGGCTGACCATTCTCGTTGATTTTTACCTCATTACCAAAAATCAATCTATAACCACCTACAATTTCTTCATTTTGTGGATCCCAAACAAAAAGTTGCTTGTATGGCCTTTCCGCCCAATCAAACTCATCCATATCAAACACTTTTCCAGAACCAGCACCGCAAAGTCTGAAAGCCAACTCTCTAATACGAGCTATCTCCTTCATCACATTTGGAGACTCAGATGCAGTAGTCAAGTAAATCAAATTACCTGCCTTATTGGTTGTTCTGAGTAGCTTATCATCTGTAAGTTCCGCTTTTATGAGTTCTCTATCTATAGGAATCAATAAATCTTTCATATTATAGATTGTAAACTTTTTCTCTAATTATTTGCGCCCATTGGTGGGGAGTTTTTGTATTATCTAATTCTTTATAAGAAATAGGTTTACCAATGGTTATTTTTATAGTTTTATGCATTTGCTTGCGAAGTTCTCTTACAAGCAAGGCCATTTCTATATTAAATTTTATTCCTAATTTTGCTCTAATTTTTGCAATAGCATAGAATAATTTTGAATTCCTTGCATCTATTCTAATAGGAATAATATCTCTTTTGTATTCAACAGATTTCGCTACAAAATTTTTCTTCCACTCCTCGTCTGCTATCACCCCTTTTTTCTTTCTTGACACCTTTCCCGCAGGAAAGAACATAAGTTGTGAATCTGATGCGTATGCTTGATTAATTTTTTCAGACAACCCCCTACTCTGACCTCCTATTTTATTTACAGGAATAAGCATATCTTTTATACCTGTAAGCAGCATTAAAAAGTCGTTTGCTGGTATTTTAAGACCTTCTGGATAATGTTTGCCCACCACAGAAGCCACAGACACCACATCTGCTCCACCTAGAGGGTGATTACACACAAACATATAAGGAGTGCCTGCTTTTGGCAGATTTTCTTCTCCTTTTACTTCTACTTTTATGTCTAACACATCTACCACACCTTGCATAAAATCCACCCCTTCCTTGTCTCCAATCATGGCCATATGCTTGTTTAACCAATCTTCGATAAGAACCCAACGGACTAATGCCACCAACCATTTCTTTGGTTTGCGACGCATTTTATCCTCTAGCATTTTACGCAAATTGACTTGTGTTACCATAAACTAAAATGCAAATATAAAACATATATTTCATATCTCAACTATTTTTAAAATAAATTTTAACAAATCGGAAGTATACACAAAAGCATCTCCTCACAAATTTTGCGTTTGTATTGTTGATAACTTTGTGGAGAATTATGTCTAAAAAAGTTGCAAAATGTCTAAAAACTCTATAATTTTACATCGTAATTATAAGAGACAGAAAAATGAGACCATTAACTGGAAATATCGAAGGCAAACTAGACAGCAAGGGCAGAGCGTTCTTGCCAGCCTCTTTTAGACACCAGTTGGATGGTTGTACTTCATTCTACTTAAGAAAAGACGTATTCCAAAACTGCTTAGTACTATACCCAGAAAACTCTTGGGAAGAAACAGTAACCGAACTACGCCAACGCCTGAGTCCATGGAACAAACGAGAAGATCAGATTTTCAGACAATTTGTTGCAGATGCTGACTATATCGAGCTTGAAGAAAATGGACGAATGCTACTCCCTAAACGCCTCCTTAACAGTCTTGATATTAAGGGTGGAATAAAATTCTTAGGCAAAATTACCACTATAGAAATTTGGCCTATAGACAAGGTTGAAGAAACGTTCGTGAGCGACGGAGATTTTTCTATAGAGATAGAAAATCTTATGAAAACATCCCTGTCGGAAAAATAATACTTGTGCGAACAATCCACAAAAACTAATCTTTTATTTGTATTCGTAAATGCAAAACGAAATTACATATCATATACCAGTTCTTTTAAAGGAGAGCGTAGATGGGTTAATTACTAACCCTAACGGAATTTACCTAGACCTTACCTTTGGTGGTGGAGGCCATTCTAGAGAAATACTCTCTAGATTAGAAGAAGAAGGACATTTGTTTGGTCTAGACCAAGATATTGAAACACTAAAAAACGCACCAGAAGACTCTAAATTCACTTATATACTTTCAAACTTCAGATACTTAAAAAACTTTATGCGTTATCACGAAGTGGAAGAAGTAGACGGAGTTTTGGCCGATTTAGGAGTGTCTTCTCATCACTTCGACGAAGCAAAAAGAGGCTTTTCATTTAGATTTAATGAAAAACTAGACATGAGAATGAACCAATCTGCCCCACTTTCTGCTATAGAAGTGCTAAACGAATATTCAGAAGAGGCTCTTGCCGATGTATTTTATTACTATGGCGAGATAAAACAAGCAAGAAAACTTGCAAAAAGAATTGTGGAAGAAAGAAAAAAACAAGAAATCACTCATACTTTTCAACTTGTAGAGATAATAGAATCTTGTTTAGGCAAAGATAAAAAGCAATTAGCTCCTATTTTTCAAGCACTTAGAATAGAAGTTAACCAAGAAATGGAAGTGCTTAAAGGAATGCTTAAGAGTGCAGAAAAAGTACTTAAAAAAGGTGGTCGCCTTGCAGTTATCACCTATCATTCATTGGAAGATAGATTAGTTAAAAATTTCTTTAAAACGGGAAATTTTACAGGAGAAAGTGAACAAGACTTTTTTGGAAACAACAAAGCACCACTTAAAGCTGTAGGCAAAATGATTATCCCTTCTAACGAAGAAATTGAAAGAAACCCTCGCTCTAGAAGTGCCAAATTACGCATCGCAACAAAAATATGATAAAAAAGAAAGTAAAAAATATTATTAACGAGAGCGAAGATATCAAGGAAATCAAAAAAAGTTCTTTCAAAGATATTCTTACTGGAGATATTCTTTCCAAAAAGATTATTCAGAGACAATTTCCACTCCTATTATTCTCGCTATGCTTTATTTTTATCTATATGGATAATCGTATGACATGCGAGCAACAAGTGAGGAGAATAAGCGAGCTAAACAAAGAACTTACAAATGAAAAATATATCTGCATGGTAACAGAAGCCGAACTTCTAGAAAACAGCAGAATAGAAGAAGTGAAAGAAATTATAAAAAAACACGAATTAAATTTAATAGAAGAATCTATACCTCCTTATAAATTGAAAAAATAATATGAAGTGGATACCTTGGATAGCAGTCGGCATTTATGTCATTTCTATGCTACTGGTGCTTTTTTTAGGCAACAGAGTGAAAGGTACGTCCCAAGACAAAAAGAATACAGAAAAAAATCCTATTGTTTTTAGATTCTACGTAGTTTATATTTTAATAGCTTGTTTTTTTGGAGCAATCATCTACAAAATTGCAGATATTCAATATGTTAAAGGCGAAGAATTAAGAAAACTTGCCGAACAACGTATCACCGCCCCAACTCCAATAAAACCAAATAGAGGAAATATCTTAGCACATGACGGTAGGCTCCTTTCGAGTTCATTGCCTCTATACGAAGTTTCTATGGATATGAGAGTAGCTGCTTTTGGTGTAAAAGATAAGACGACAGGAAAAACTTACTTCGACACACACGTAGGAGAACTAGCTCAAGCACTAAGCAAGAAATTCCCAGAAAAAAGTGCAAGCGTCTACGAAAAAGAGCTAAGAAACGCATATAAAAACAGAAAGAAAAAAGCATTTCATAAACTACACAAAGGTAAAATCTCACATATAGACTATCTAGAAGTAAAAGAATTCCCTATTCTATGCCGTGGTGCTATCCAAGGCGGTCTCGCCGTAAATCCACTATCAGAAAGAGTTAGACCATACAAAACTTTAGCTTCTAGAACCATTGGCGATTTCTATAAAGCAACAAGCAAAGGCAAAAACGGCCTAGAGTTGGAATACGATAGTTTATTACGTGGAGAAGAAGGATTAGAAATTAAAAGAAAAAGAGCTGGCCGTAATACTAGCATCGTTATAAAAGAGCCAATCAATGGTTACGATATCGTTAGTACCATTGATATTGACCTACAAGAAACTGCCGAGAAAGAGTTACGCACTCAACTAGAACGCACAGAAGCAAGTAGAGGCACTGTAGTTCTTATGGAGGTGAAAACTGGTAAGATTAGAGCTATTTCAAACCTTATTCGTCAAAGAGATGGTAGCTATACAGAGAGTGAAAACATAGCTATGAACAGCCAAATAGAACCAGGTTCAACATTTAAAACACTTTCTTTCCTTGTGGCAATGGACGACGGGTTTATTACAGATAGCACAAAGGTTGATACCGAAGATGGTAGTTACCAATTTGCCAATAGAATAATGAAAGACCACAACTTCAAAGGCAAAGGAGGCAATGGTGGTTTTGGCGTAGCTAGTGTAGCAACCGTTATGCATCAATCATCAAACGTGGGGGTTTCTAAAATTATTGAAAAGTATTATAGCAACAATCCTCAAGCCTTTGTTGACGGATTGAAACGTTCTGGAATTTGCAACAAAATACACCTTGAAATACCTGGTTTCGGCAAACCATACATTAAAAACACGGATAGTAAATACTGGTGGAAAACATCATTACCATGGATGTCTATTGGTTATGAAGTGCAAATGCCTCCTATCTACACCCTTATGATTTACAATGCCATTGCCAACGACGGCTGTATGGTAAAACCATTATTTACAGAGGGATATCAAAGAAGTGGAGTAATGATAGACACCACAGAAGTGGAAGTAATCAACCCAAAAATATACTCAGACAAGGCTCTGAATTACATGCGTGGCATTCTAGAGGGTGTAGTGAGCAAAGGTACTGCAAAAGCTATAAAATCTGATTTATTCTCTATTGCAGGTAAAACTGGTACTTCTCAAATTTTTGAAAATGGTACAAACCTAAATAGCGAAGGAAGAAAACGTCACCAAATCACATTTGCAGGATATTTTCCAGCAGATAAACCAATGTATTCATGCATTGTTTATGTAAGAGAGCCTAAAACTGGAGGTGCTGGCACTGTTTGCGGTCCTGTATTTAAAACATTGGCCGAAAAAGCTTATATATTAAACGAAGGACAATATAACGATAGCTTAAAACTTGCTCAAAATTGGACTCTAGATAAAGCTACTAAATACAACAATGAAGACATTATTTCTGAAATAGAAAATAGCCTAGAGGATAATGTCATGCCAGACTTAACAGGTTTGAATCTTGAAGACGCCTTATTTGTACTTGAAAATAAAGGACTAAAGGTAAATTTTGAGGGATACGGCAAAATAATAAACCAATCTATCACAGCTGGCACAGAGTTAAAAGACGAAAAGAATATAACAATAACATTACACTAATTATGTTACTAACAGATTTAATAGCAGAAATAGTTACCATTAAAATTATCGGCAACGAAAATGTAGATATTAAAAATATCTGTGCCGACTCTAGAAAAGTTACATCTGGAGACCTTTTCGTAGCCATTAATGGTGTTGCTGTGGATGGTCACAAATTCATCGGCACTGCAATAGAAAATGGCGCTAAGGTTATATTCTGCGAAAAATGTCCTACAGAAATCAATCCAGAAGTAACATATGTGTTAGTAGAAGACAGCACAGAATGTTTAGGAAAATTGGCTTCTGCCTATTACGATTATCCTTCAGAAAAACTTATTATAATTGGTGTAACTGGCACAAATGGAAAAACTACCATTGCCACCCTACTATATGAACTATATAAAGAACTTGGCTATAAAGTAGGTCTTCTTTCTACTGTTTGTAATTATATAAACGGTAGACCTATTCCTAGCACCCACACCACTCCAGATGCTCTTTCTCTGCAAAAACTGCTTGCAGAAATGGCAGAAGAAAGATGCTATTACGTGTTTATGGAGGTTAGTTCACACTCTGTAGACCAAAAGCGTATTGCTGGCATCAACTTTGACGGTGCGGTATTTACAAACATAACTAGGGACCATTTAGACTATCACAAAACATTTAGCAATTATATAAAAGCAAAACAAGATTTCTTTACAAATCTGCCTATTCATGCTTTTGCTCTTACAAATGCTGACGATAAAAATGGTAAAATTATAACTCAAAACTCTAGCGCGAACGTTTATACATACTCTCTTGAAACTCATGCCAACTTCAAGGCAAAAGTGCTTGAAGAAAGTATGGATGGCATGCTTCTAAAAATAGACAACAACGAGCTATACGTGAGACTAATAGGTCACTTCAACGCATATAATATGCTTGCTGTGTATGGCGTAACAAAAATACTTCGCACTCCTACAGAAGAAGTTCTTGTAGCACTAAGCAAACTAAAACCTGTAAACGGACGCTTTGAGTGCTACCGTCTAAAAAACGGTGCTTGTGCTGTAATTGATTATGCTCATACACCAGACGCACTAGAAAATGTGCTTAATACAGTAAAAGAGATCAACAAAACAAGCAAAACTATTTGCGTGGTTGGTTGTGGCGGCAATAGAGACAAGGGCAAACGCCCTATGATGGCAAAAATTGCTATAAAATTGAGCGACGAAGTATTCTTCACATCAGACAATCCTAGAGACGAAGAAGTTAAAGATATTATAAACGATATGCTTGCAGGACTAACAGAAGACGAAAAAATGAATGTTACCTGCATCGAAGACCGCAAAGAAGCCATACTTGAGGCATGCAATGTGGCAGAAAAAGGCGACGTGGTGCTTATTGCTGGTAAAGGTCACGAAACTTATCAAGAAATTAAAGGTGTTAAACACCATTTTGACGACAAAGAAATAATTTTAAGCTAATATGTTATACTATTTATTCCGTTTTTTAGAACAAAATTTTGACTTTCCAGGTGCGGGTCTATTTGATTTCGTAACATTTAGAGCTGCCATTACTCTAATCACCTCACTATTTCTTTCTATGATAGTGGGAAAACACATTATTAATTTCCTTAAAAGAAAACAAATAGGTGAAACCATTAGAGAGCTAGGACTAGCAGGTGAAAACCAAAAGAAAAACACACCTACAATGGGTGGTATTATCATATTAATAGCAATTTTACTTCCTTGTCTATTATTCGGAAGATTGAGAAATATTTACCTAATAATTATGCTAGTAACCACTGCATGGCTAGGCTTGATTGGTGGCATAGATGATTACATAAAGGTATTCAAGAAAAACAAAGACGGATTAAACGGTAAATTTAAAGTAATTGGTCAAGTTACTCTAGGTCTATTTGTTGGTTTAGTAATGTGGTTTAGCCCAGACGCTGTAATTGTAGAGCACGTAACCTCATCAAACAAAGCAGCTATTGAACAATTAGACCCAAATAGTGAAGTAATAAGCTCTAATATTCAAGCAGTTAAATCCAACAGCACCACCATACCATTTGTTTCCGAATATGATTTAGGTTATGGCGATATGGTAGCATTTATGGGAGAAAATGCAGAACTATTTGGTTGGTTACTATTCGTATTTATGTGCGTATTTGTTGTTACTGCATGTTCAAATGGAGCAAACTTAACAGACGGCATAGATGGTCTTGCGGCCGGCACTTCAAGTATCATAGGTGTTGCACTAGCTGCTCTGGCAGTGGTTTCATCAAATGTATTTTTTGCAGATTACCTAAATGTTCAATTTATCCCTGGAAGCGAGGAACTTGTAATATTTGCTGCTGCATTTATTGGGGCAACCGTTGGATTCCTATGGTACAATGCTCACCCAGCACAAGTATTTATGGGCGACACCGGTAGTCTTGCATTGGGCGGTATCATTGGCGTATTCGCAATATTAGTTCACAAAGAATTATTATTACCTATTCTTTGTGGTATATTCCTAGTAGAAAATCTATCTGTAATCTTACAAACTAGCTACTTTAAATATACCAAAAAGAAATATGGTGCAGGCAGACGTATATTCCTTATGTCTCCCCTACATCACCATTACCAAAAAAAGAATATTCCTGAACAAAAAATAGTAACTAGATTCTGGATTATAGGTATTGCGCTAGCAATATTTGCAATTTTAACCTTAAAAATTCGATAATTATGAGCATCGTGGTTTTAGGAGGCGGCGAAAGTGGAACAGGCGCTGCAGTTTTGGCTAAAGTAAAAGGATTTGACGTATTTCTTTCTGACGCGGGCAAGATTCAAGACAAATACAAAGAAATCTTGAATAAGTATGAGATAGAATGGGAAGAAAACGGACATTCTGTAAACAGAATTTTACTTGCAAAAGAAGTAATTAAGAGCCCTGGTATTCCTACCAAAGCACCTCTTATCCAACAGTTAATGGCATTAGGCACACCTATTATCTCTGAAATAGAGTTTGCAGGCAGATACAACACAGCAAAAACTGTTTGTATCACTGGTAGCAATGGTAAAACTACCACTACAATGCTTACATACAATATCTTGAAAGAGGCTGGACTTAATGTTGGTCTTGCTGGTAATGTGGGTAAAAGTTTCGCTCTACAAGTGGCAACAGAAAACTTCGACTATTACGTAATCGAGTTAAGTAGTTTCCAACTAGACAACATGTACGACTTTAAAGCAGACATTAGCGTGCTACTTAACATCACTCCAGACCACCTAGACAGATATGAATATAAGTTCCAAAATTATATAGATGCAAAAATGCGTATCACCCAAAATCAAACCGAGGAAGATACATTCATTTATTGGAACGACGATGAAAATATACAACGTGAGCTAGATAAAATTGGCATTCGCGCACAAAAGAAACCTTTCTCACTTAAGAAAGTGCCTTCTGGTTCTGCCTACGTTACAGAAGATAAACTTTGCATCAACACACCAAACGGTCCACTTATGATGCCTATTGAAGAACTTGCTATTAAAGGCACTCACAATATTTACAACTCTATGGCAGCGGCTATTTCTGCTGTGTCTGTAAACATTGAAAAAGAAAGCATAAGAAAATCACTAAGTAACTTCTCTGGGGTGGAGCACCGCCTTGAGCCTGTTTGCAAAGTGAACGGAGTGCAATATGTAAATGACTCAAAAGCTACTAACGTAAACTCTTGTTGGTATGCACTAGAGAGTATGAAAACTCCTGTAGTTTTAATACTTGGTGGCACCGACAAAGGCAACGACTATACAGAAATAGAAGAACTTATTAAAGATAAAGTTCATCACCTTATCTTTATGGGAACAGACAACAGTAAACTAGAAAATTTCTTTGCAAACAAGAATATTCCATTTACTAGCTGTAACACTCTAGAAAGTGCAGTGGAAGCTGCATATAAAGTTGCAGTAAAAGGAGATACAGTTCTGCTTTCTCCATGCTGCGCAAGTTTCGATTTATTTAAAAATTACGAAGACCGCGGAAGAAAATTCAAAGACGCAGTAAGAGCTTTATAATGAAAGATTACTTAAGTAAAATATTCACTGGCGACAAAATATTATGGGGTGTAATACTCCTTCTATTTATTATTTCTGGCGTAGAAATGTTCTCTGCCATAAGTTTCTCTGCATATAATGCAGCCGCCAGAGGCAGTAATCACCTAGGTCCATTCTTTAGCCACATGTTACATTTGGGCATAGGCGCTGTAGCACTTATTGTAATACCAAAAATACCTTTTGAAAAATTAAGAATTCTATTTTTCTTTGCTGTCTTCATGAGTATTATTCTACTATTACTCACCATAGTAAGTGGTAAAGAAGTAAATGGAGCAAGTAGAGCACTAGTACTTGGTGGTTTTGAATTGCAAACTATAGAATTCGGTAAATTTGCTCTTATTGTCTGTTTATCAGAGATATTAGGAAGAAATTATAGACAAGGCGACCCTCTACTTAAAGAGAAATTTCCAATGAAGAGTTTCTTGTATCTAGTAGGATTTATCGTAGTTTTTTGCGGTCTAATTGCCACACAAAACCTTTCTACTGCAGTAATACTTGTGGGAGTTTCTATCCTAATGATGCTTATTGCAGAAGTAGATATTAAGAAAATTGGGGCATTAATTGGCATTGGACTAGTATTTGTCTTGTTGATTTTTGGCATACATAAAGCAATGCCAGAGAGCTATCGCAATAGTGATAGATACATTCTTAAAAGGGTTGGCACATGGGAAAATCGTATCACTGAGATAATAGAAGAAACCTTTAGCGAAGACGTAGATAAAGACACATACAAGATTACAGACGAGAATAGACAAATTATAAACTCAGAAATAGCCATTGCCATGGGATATAAACCATGCGGACCTGGCAATAGTACTCAAAGAGATTATCTCCCACTTGCATTCTCAGATTTTATCTATGCTATATTAATAGAGGAATGGGGAATCATAGGTGGATTTATTACCATATTGTTATACCTCTGCATCCTAGCTCGGGCAGGACGAGTGGTAAGAAAATGTGACAGAAAGAATCTCGTCCAGGCACTGATGGTAATGGGATTATCCCTTTTAATAGTTATTCAAGCATTTATTAATATGGGTGTAGCAGTACACCTAGGCCCGGTAACAGGGCAACAATTACCACTCATTAGTCGTGGAGGTATGGGTATCATCCTCACATGCTGTTACTTAGGTATTATTATAAACATAAGTAATAGAGTACTAAACGAGAATAATGAAACAGAAAATAGTGTAAACACCATAGAAAGTAATGACAATGACCAATAACGTAAGAGTAATAATAAGTGGAGGTGGCACAGGCGGCCATATCTTCCCTGCTGTATCTATTGCTGGAGCAATAAAGGAAAAATTACCTAACGCAGAAATCCTATTTGTAGGAGCCGAAGGTCGTATGGAAATGGAAAAAGTTCCAGCGGCTGGTTATAAAATTATTGGACTTCCTATCCAAGGACTTTATCGTTCATTCACTTTAAAGAATTTAAAAGTTATTGCAAAAGCCATTTCTAGTATAAGAAAGGCAAAAAAAATAATTAAAGAATTCAAACCAGATATTGCTATTGGTGTGGGTGGCTATGCTAGCGGACCACTACTTTGGCAAGCATCTTCTATGGGTATTCCTACACTTATTCAAGAACAAAATTCATACGCAGGCGTAACAAATAAATTATTAGCAAAAAGAGCTAATAAAATTTGTGTTGCATACCAAAATATGGATAGATTCTTCCCTGCTGATAGAATCATCTACACAGGAAACCCTGTAAGACAAAATCTATTAGAAGGACTAAATAAAAAAGAAGAAGCTTATAAGCATTTCAATCTAGACCCTATGAAAAAGACCATCCTAGTGGTTGGTGGTAGTTTAGGAGCTAGAACAATAAACGAAAGTCTAACATTAGGCTTAGAAAAAATAGCATCCGACAAGGATATTCAAGTAATTTGGCAAACAGGAAAATTCTATATAGAGGAAATTAGAAAATCTGTAGAAGAATTCACTGCACAAACTGGCATTAAAACAGAAAATCTGTATATCTCAGACTTTATTCCAAATATGGATTTGGCTTACGCAATAGCAGACCTTGTAGTGTCTCGTGCTGGTGCTAGTTCTATATCAGAATTAAGCCTTCTTAAAAAAGCATGTATATTAGTGCCTTCTCCAAATGTGTCAGAAGACCATCAAAGAAAAAATGCAATGGCATTAGTAGAAAAAAATGCTGCCATTATGATTACAGACGACAAGTCTAGAGAAGAACTAGTTGGCCAAATGCTAGAGCTTGTAAAAAACGAAGAACAATTAAATTCATTAAGAGAAAATATTATTAGCTTTGCTTGTCCTGCTGCAGCAGAACAAATTGCTATAGAGGTATTTAAAACCATAGGTATTACAGACCCTGCTATTATTTCCAACAGAAAAAGCACAAAACCTCAGCCTAAAAAAGCTAAAAAGAAAGAAAGCAACAAGAGATATTTCTTCCTTGGTATTGGAGGCATTGGTATGAGTGCTATTGCTAGATATTTCCATAAACAAGGACATTTAGTGGCAGGTTATGACTTAACAAAAACACCTCTTACAGAAAAACTAGAAGAAGAAGGCATAAATATCCACTACAAAGACAATATTAGTCTAGTTCCTGTCAAATTTATGGATAGAGACAATACTGTGGTAATTTACACTCCTGCTGTTCCAGATAATATGTCTGAAAAAGTTTTCTTCAAAGAAGGAAATTTCACAATGCTTAAGAGATCTGAAATCCTAGGCGAGCTTACAGATGGCAAAAAAGCACTTTGCGTGGCTGGAACACATGGCAAAACCACCACATCCACCCTACTTTCTCACATCCTGAACCAAAGAGCAGAGAGAGTGAATGCATTCTTGGGAGGTATTTCAAAAAATTACGAGTCAAATCTTATTGTAAGTAGTTGCGACCAGGTAGTAGTAGAAGCAGATGAATATGACAGATCTTTCTTAAGACTTAAGCCTAATATGGCTATTGTAACCGCAACAGACGCAGACCACTTAGACATCTACGGCACAAAAGAAGAATTACTTAGAACATTCTCTGAGTTTACTTCTCTAATAGAAGAAAATGGGGTCTTAGTAATGAAAAAAGGCATAGAAATGGTGCCAAATGTAAAAGAAAGTGTAAAAGTTTACACATATTCTGGCACAGAACAAGCCGACTTCTATGCAGAAAACATTGTAATAGAAAATGGAGAACTGTATTTTGATTTTGTAGGCATCAAAGGTAGAATAGAAAAAGTACAACTAGGAGTACCTATCAAAATCAATGTAGAAAACGCAGTTGCTGCTATGGCTATAGCCCAATTAAATGGAATGACAGACACAACCATCAAAAAGGCTATTCAAACATTCAAAGGTAGCATGCGTAGATTTGACATTAGAGTAAAAAATGAAAAAGTAGTTTATATAGATGACTATGCTCACCACCCAGAAGAAATCAAAGCCTGCGTGGAATCAATCAGAGCATTATATCCAGATAAGAGAATATGCGGTATTTTCCAACCTCATCTATATAGTAGAACAAAAGATTTCTATGCAGAATTTGCAGAAAGTTTGTCTAAACTAGACGATGTCATAGTACTAGACATTTATCCAGCTAGAGAATTACCTATCAAGGGGGTAACATCAAATTTAATACACAGAAAAATCAAAGGCAAAAAATCTGTACTTTGTAAAAAAGAAGAATGCCTTCAAGAACTTAAATTGCACAATTTCGATGTTCTTATCACCATAGGAGCAGGAAATATAGACCAACTTGTAAACCCTATTACAGAATATCTAAATAAATTATAGTGAAAGAAAGTACTAAACATATTATCTGCACAATACTGATATGGATAGTTGTAGCCATATTGGGAGGATATTGTATATTCTCAATTATAATGTTTGGTAATAAAGAGAATGAAAATGTCTGTAAAAATATTGTCATAGACATAGATGACAAATATAATTTCATTGAAGAAGACGATATTACAGATGTTCTTAAAAGAAATAAACTATACCCTCTAAACAAACCTATTTCACACAAAGAGGCCGATAAAATAGAAAAGACACTGAGCAAAATGAGCCTTTCAAAAGAAGTAGAATGTTATATTGGGGACAGCACACTATTTATAGATATTACTCAAAGAAAACCTGTTTATAGAGTTTTCACAAACAACGAATCATATTACGTAGATAATGATAGAAAAATCATGCCTACTTCTAGCAATTTCACAGCTAAAGTACCTATTGCCATTGGCAAAATAGATAAGGTTCAAGCCACAGAAGAGGTCTATGATATTATATCATATCTAGTGGAAGACGAATATTGGAATTCTCTATTTAAACAAATTTACATAACTGCTGACCAAGAACTTATTCTTATTAGCAAACAAGGGGTAGAAGAGATTCTTCTTGGCGATATGAGCGAATATAAAGAAAAGCTCTCTACACTAAAAAAATGGTACGAACAATATCCAGAAAGAAACTGTGATACTCTCTATTCTAGGATAAACCTTAAATACGACGATATTATCTATTGCACAAGAAAAAAATAATATATATGAGCGACACTTTACGCATAGCAGCATTTGATATAGGCACCAATAAGATAGTTGGGGCTGTATCAGAAAAAACATCAGACGATCGTCTTTCTATTATTGCGATAGAAGAAGAAAAGACTCGTAATGGAAGTATGTATAGAGGTAGAATTAATAATGTTAATGATGTTTTGTTCCATATTGTTAGCATTATTAAGAAACTTCAAAACAAAACAAACTCTAAGATTCACACCATTTATCTTTCTATTTCAAACGAAAAGGGTTATGACACTGATGAATGGAAGAAACTAGAAGAAGAACTAGAAAGCAGAAACATTAAAGTGTATAAATTGGATAGACTGGATTGTATGGCAGACACTTTAATGAGTAACGCAGAAAAGGAAATTGGTTGCCTTCTTATAGATTTTGGAGGAGCGTGCACTTCATTTATTCTAAGAAATAATAATGCAGCAGATGTGAGAGGAACTATTGCACTTGGTGGGAATAATATCACCAAAGACCTTACATTCCTTAATCTTAAATATGAAGATGCAGAAAAGCTAAAAATAAAATTGGGTACTACAAAACCAGAAAAACTATTAAGACCTAATGCTCGCATTATTCTAGAAAAAAGTACCAACGTCAATGAGGCTAAGTTTACTACCCCATTGAAGTTGTCTGAAATGATTCAAGATAGAGTAAAAGACATCTGTCTAAGATTCTTGGACCCAATGAAAAAGCACGAAGAATTTTCAAAACCAGGCAGAAGTGTAATTCTAGTGGGTGGAGGCTCATATCTAAATGACCTACCAGAGTGGATTAGTGACGAGACAGGTCTTTCTGTAAAAATAGAAGATAAGTTTAGTTTTGCAGACTCTCCTATCGACATCAACATCAACAATGCCAAATATGCATGTTTAATTAGTCTTTTAAATAATGGAACAGAAGACTGCCGCATAAAAGACGAAAATTTGAAGAATAAAAAAGCTAAAAAAACAACTACCAATAGATTTGTAAAAATTATCCACAAAAGTATGGATGCCATTTTCGGTGATGAACAATATAACTAAATAAATTATGGACTACAATAATACATTAGAATTCAATGAAGCAGGCAAACCTAATTCATTTATAAAGGTAATAGGTGTTGGTGGCGGTGGTGGCAATGCTGTGAACCACATGTACGGCACTGGTATAGATGATGTTAATTTTGCTGTATTTAATACAGATTATCAAGACCTTTTAAAATCAAAGATCCCTGTAAAGTTACAACTAGGCAAAGAATTGACTAATGGGCTAGGTGCTGGAGGTAATCCTGAAAAAGGTCGACTTGCAGCAGAAGAATCTAGAGAAGAAATCACAGATATTTTGAAGGCTGATAATACAAAAATGGTATTTGTCACTGCTGGTATGGGTGGTGGTACTGGTACTGGTGCAGCTCCTATTGTTGCAGGTATTTCTAAAGAATTAGGAATCCTAACTGTTGGTATTGTCACTATTCCATTTGAATTTGAGATGGAGAAAAAAAGACAAAAAGCATTTCTAGGCATCGAAGAAATGAGCAAAAATGTAGATGCTTTACTTGTTATAAACAACCAACAATTGGTAAATATTTACCCAGACCTAGATATGGGCAATGCCTTTGCAAAAGCCGATGAAATCCTTACAGATTCTGCAAAAGGTATAGCAGATATTATTACTCAACCTGGTTATATCAACGTCGATTTTGCCGATGTTTGTGCCATTATGAAAGATAGTGGTGTAGCAATTATGAACACCGGTTTCTCAAACGACAACTCTGAAACTCGTGTTGTAGATGCTATTCAAGATGCTTTAGCTTCTCCACTACTTAAAGACAACAATATTCGTGGGGCAAAACGTATTCTGCTTAATATCCACACTTCTAAGGAAAACAAACTTACCATGAAAGAAACAGAACACCTTAGAAGATTCCTTAATAGTATTGGTCATGATATTGAGTTCATCTGGGGTGCCATCTATGATGACAACTTAGAAGAATCATTAAAAATTACTATTATTGCCACTGGCTTCAAAATAGATGAGATTCCTAGCATAGGTAAAGCAGATTCATCAAACGTAGAAGATATTTTTACACCTAAAGCTCCTGCAACTGTAAAAGTAGAACCTAAAGTAGAAGCTAAACCAGAGCCAGAACCAGAAGTAGAACCTGAACCAGAAGTAGAACCTGAACCAGAAATTGATATTATAAACTGGGACTCATGGACAGCAGACGAAGACGAAGATGAAGATATTCCACCTTCACTCCGTAAGAAATAATCCTAATAAAACAATGGGCGACCTCTTTGAAGAAGTCGCCCATTATAATTTTATATAGTTTCAATTATTTTTCTGGTTCTGCATTTAAAACTTCCAATACAGAAGAAGTAATATTATATTTTTCATTTCCAAATAGGATATTGTCTTTACCTGTGTTTGTTAAGATAAAATCAAATCCAGCCGCTTCATTATATTTATTAATTACAGAGTCAATAACTGTATTAAGTTTCTCTGTCATTTTTTGTTGTTTTACAAGAAGCTCTTGTTCCATTTTTATGCCTAATTCTTGTAGATCTTTTTGTTTTCTAACAAGTCTGTTTTGCTCAGAAATCATTCTGTCTTCATTAAGGAATGCACGGTGTTGAAGTTTATTATTAAATTCTTCCATCTCTTTTTGTAGAGCAGCAATTTTTTGGTTTAAATTTAATCTAGCCTTTTCTTCTTCTTGGATTAATTCTTCACTCATTTGCTTATATGCATTATAATTTAATAGCAAAGAGTCCATTTTCACATATGCAATAGAAATACCTTTGTTAACACTAATACTATCACCATTCATTAATGGACAATTAGGATTTGGACATTTGTTACATGAAACCGCAGCTACTAAAAGCAAAGCAGATACTACACCTGCAAACAATTTAATTATTTTCATACTTTATTATTTTATAAATTTTTCTTTCTTCCTAGCTTCTCTATCTTGTGTGCGCACACACTTAATTCCACGTTTTCTCATCTCAGGATTAGTATCCACATGAGTAGGCGGGAATTTACCCTCTTTAGTAAAAAATACTTTATAACCCATTAATAAAATAGCGGGCAATAAAATAACCAATATCAATAAAAAAACTTTAAACATCAATATTTCTCAGCTAAAATAGGGAAGTTGTGTTAACAAGATGCAAATATAAGATATAAACTTTTTTCTTCTAAATCATTTTTCTTATTTTTGTGATTATAAAACATTATTGACACGAATTTAACTTTTTTTAAACACTATGCAATCGTTTCAACCAAACTTCTCGATTATTTGGCAATATTTTAGTGAAATTTGTTCTATCCCTCGTCCAAGTGGCAAAGAAGAAAAAATAAGAGAATATTTATTAGATTTTGCTTCTAAAGAAGGCTTCGCTTCAAAGGTAGACAAAGCAGGTAATGTCCTTATCACTCGTCCTGGTAACGCACCTGCTATCGGTCTGCAAGCACACATGGATATGGTATGCGAAAAGAACAACAATGTGGAGCACGATTTTGAAAAAGAAGGGATCAAAACTTACATTAAAGATGGTTGGATGCACGCAGAAGGCACCACTCTAGGCGCCGATAACGGCATAGGTATGGCAATGATAATGGCTGCCATGAAAGAGTACAAAGGCAAGAGAACCATTGAAGGCATCTTCACCGTAGAAGAAGAAACGGGACTTTCTGGAGCAGAACGCATGGAAAAAGATTTCTTCACAGCAGAAACTATTATCAACTTAGACTCAGAAGAAGAGGACGAACTTATTATTGGTTGCGCAGGCGGTTGCACCACAAAAGCACATTTCAAAAAGGAAGAAGAAGACATTCCACAAGTAGGTCAATTTTACATTGAAATAAGTGTAAAAGGACTACTTGGAGGTCATAGTGGTGGCGATATTCATTTGGCTCGCGCCAACGCCAACAAACTTATTGGCGACTTTTTGCGACTAACCAACGAAAAATACGGCATTCAAATATGCGAAATAAATGGTGGTAACCTTCACAATGCCATTCCTCGCGAGGCAAGTGCAGTATTTGTTCTTCCATACGCTCACAGAGAACACGTGAGAATAGATTGGAACATTTACGTGGCAGATATGGAAGACGTTTGGCTAGAGTTTGAGCCTAAAATGAGATTCGACCTTGGTTCTACCCGTCCTCGCACAAAAGCGTTTACAAAAGCCCTTACAGAGAAAATCATCAACTCTCTCACCCGTGCCGACCACGGCATTGTAGAATGGGAAAACAAAGAATTAAACTCTGTAAAAACCTCAACAAACCTAGCTTCGATTAAAACTCTAGAAGAAGAAGTGCTTATTACCACAAGCCAAAGAAGCTTCTCAGAGGCAGACCTTGCTAGCCTAGGTTTCAAAACTTACGAAATATTTACCGAGTGCGGTGCCCTTGCAGAAGTGTCTGACGCCTACCCTGCTTGGCAACCAAAATATGAGTCAAAAATCTTGGAAACTACCCGCGAAGCATACAAACAGCTTATGGGCAAAGACCCAATTGTAAAATGTATGCACGCAGGCCTAGAATGCGGTCTTCTTTACAAAAATAACCCAACCCTAGACATTATCTCGTTTGGTCCTACCCTACGCGGCGTCCACTCCCCAGACGAAAAACTAGACCTTGCATCCACCGAAAAGATTTTTGAACTTTTAATGAAGGTGTTATAGATTTTATAAAAAAAATCACTACATTTGCGATAGCAAAATTTAAACAAGAGTCGATGGAAAATTTTATAGTATCAGCTAGAAAGTATCGCCCTACCACCTTTGATATGGTTGTGGGACAACACTCTTTGGTTACTACTCTAAAAAATGCCATTGAGTCTAAGAAAATAGCACACGCATATCTGTTTTGCGGTCCACGTGGTGTGGGAAAAACCACCACTGCACGTATTTTGGCTAAAGCCATTAACTGCCAAGACACCTCATCGAGCGAGCCTTGCAACAAATGCGAATCTTGCATTGCATTCAACGAAGGACGCTCATACAATATTCACGAACTCGATGCGGCTTCAAACAACAGCGTAGAAAACATTCGTGAACTTGTAGACCAAGTACGCATCCCACCTCAAATGGGTTCTTATAGCGTATATATCATCGACGAGGTGCATATGCTTTCGCAAGCAGCGTTCAACGCGTTCCTTAAAACACTTGAGGAACCACCTTCATACGCTATTTTCATTCTTGCCACCACAGAAAAGAACAAAATCCTTCCTACTATTCTTTCTCGTTGCCAAGTGTATGACTTCAACCGTATTAGCGTGAGCGATACAGTAAATCACCTTAAATCTATTGCAGAGAAAGAAGGCATTACAGCAGAAGAGGATGCACTTAACGTTATTGCAGTCAAATCCGACGGAGGTATGCGCGACGCACTTTCTACTTTCGACCAAGTAGTAAGCTTCTGTGGCAAAAATATCACATACAAAGATGTAGTAGAAAACCTAAATATTCTAGACTACGACTATTACTTCAAACTAACTCAAACCTGCTTTGAAATGCAGATTCCTTCTGCCCTTGTACTTATCAACGAAATCTTAAGCAAAGGTTTTGAAGTAGGAAATATTATTTCTGGGCTTCTAGAACACGCACGTGACCTTCTAGTTTGCAAAAATCCAGAAACTGCTATGCTACTAAACGTGGGTGCTGGCATTAGAGAAAAATATCTAAAACAAGCAGAAATCATACCTCAAGATTTCCTTCTTGACACTCTAGAGCTATGCAATCAAGCTGAGTTTGAATACAAACAAAGCAAAAACAAAAGACTTCTTTTAGAACTTCTTATCATCCGTATGTGCCAACTTATGGATGTAAAAAAAAAAGTAAATTCCTAAGGAAGAAAAACAACAAACCTACTATCCTACCATTCTTTACTGTTGCTGTCCCTGTTGTTTCTGCGCAAACTCCAGCGAGCAAACCTGTAGTTGCACCAGCACCTAAAAAAGAAGAAACTCCTGTAGTCGCAAAAAAAACTACCATTATAAATGGCGAAAACAAGAGCAAACTAGGCAAATTATTACTTGGAAGAAATAGTAACGCAGACGACAATAATTCTAATAATAACAACCTTAGAAACAACGATTTCACAGCAGAACAACTGGGAGCATCATGGCTTTCTTTCTCAAAAAGAATTCCAGATTTACCTGATATACATTATGTCTTCAACAAAGAGCCAGAAATCAACGGCACTGAAATTAAAGTAGTAGTAACAAGTAGCATTGTAGAAAACAAACTACAAGAGAATATGACATTACTAAAACAACATTTATGCAACGACGTAAAAAACGATTACATAAATGTTGTTATAGAACTTGATAAATCTGCTGTAAATAATCTTACTCTTACCGCAAAAGAGAAGGCGAGATTAATGAATGAGAAGAATCCTCATCTTATGACACTATTCAAAGAATGGAAATTGAAACTATATTAGTTTATATTCGCCTAACGGCGCATTATGCTCACGCTCGGCATAGTTCAAACAAGCTTGACTCTGCTCTCGCTTAATCGCAAATTAATTCTTAATTGATTATGCTCTCGCTCGGCAATGCTTAAGCAAGCTTATCATTGCTCTCGCTTAATCGCATAATTCATTTATCAGTGCTACCGTAGCGCATGAGTAAAGGGCGGCGGTTTCTACTCTGAGTCTGTTTTCACCTAAGCTTACTGGAATAAAGCCTTTCTCCATGGCAAGCAGTACTTCTTCTTCAGAGAAATCACCCTCTGGTCCAATTAAAATAAGTACTTCTTTGCCAGCCTCCACAGTGCGAGAAAGCAGTTTCTTATCTGCCTCGTGGCAGTGTGCTATAAATTTTTGGTCGGCAGTGGCATTTTTTAGGAAGTCTTTAATGCTTTGAGGCTCGTTTAGCTTAGTCAAGAAAGGCTGAATAGATTGCTTCATAGCAGATACAAGAATTTTTTCAAGTCTCTCATTTTTAAGCACTTTTCTTTCAGAAAATCTACAGAAAATAGGACTAATTTCATCAATGCCTATCTCTGCAGCCTTTTCTACAAACCATTCCAAACGGTCCATATTTTTGGTAGGAGCTATAGCAATATGCAGTCTATATCCCCTACTTGTAGATTCTTTTTGAAGTTCTAAAGAGTTTAGCATACAAGCCTTTGAATCAGCCACCGATATAGTAGCTAAAAATGTTTTCCCTTTTCCGTCTAACACTAAAACAGAGTCACCTGCTTGCAAACGCAACACCCTTACAGCATGATGCGATTCTTCTGCTGGAAGCACAGGATTTGTCTCAATATCAGGAGCATAAAACTGATGCATAATTTATAAAGCTTGTAAGATGTTTTTAAGTAATTCAAAATTTTTCACAGGAGCGTCTGTCCAAAAGTTTGCATATTGCTCAGCATGGTCTTCCACCCAAGGAGTATCGCTTATAATGCGCAAGCTCACAAAAGGTTTGTTCATTTTAGCACACACATGAGCAATAGAGTTCGACTCCATATCC
>JAEIGA010001214.1_pt1 | contig 39713 bp, 71 predicted proteins | sample 9270691 | NCBI WGS metagenome assembly JAEIGA01 (sample SAMN17057246, study PRJNA624740) | gut metagenome | biome: biome; isolation source: fecal sample | host: Bos grunniens | place: China: Xizang | collected 2019 | reverse complement strand
TTTAGCCCTCACTTTCAAACTCTTTAGGAAACTCCCACTCTCTAGGTGTTTTCCCTCTAAAATAGCACCCTTTGTGTTTCTTCCAGAACGGACACCCCTCACAAGTAGGATGTGCTTTACACATTTCTACCACAACATTTGTGTAGTCCACCTTAACAGGAACAACTAACTCCATAACTTACCCCCTTTCATGTTCTTATTTGTTCATGTTTGTTCTAGTTCTAATATACCATTTATAAGCTACAATGCAACATTTTTATTAAATTATCTTACAAAATCTTTGTAGCCTAATCTGAACAATGCTAACTGCACAACCTCTAATTTGCTCATGTTGTGACTCTCAGCATAATCTGTTACCCATCTGTCAAATCTTTCCACATCACTCAATGATGTATCTGCTTTCTGTCTGCGTGTCTCATTTGCTATCTGCATTTTTCCCACCTTGTAATCCTTTCTGGTAGTGCTTTTGGTATTCTTTGTAATGTTCTCTGTTAGCTTCTCGCCACTTTCTAGCATATCCTGTCTCATAATCCGTTCTGCATCTGGCACAACAATATCTCGCATTTGTGCGACCCATAAATTCTGAGCCACACATCTTACAAATCTTAGTCACTTCCATTTATCTTACCTCGTCTAATCCCAACCAATCATATTTAGCACGTTCCTTACAAGCTTTGCACAACTCTGTGTTCTTGTATCTGTACTCAGCCTTTATATCTTCCATTTCAGCAGCTAATCTGCTCAATCGCTCAAACCCCCATCCCTCTTTTTCGTTTAAAGCTATGAACAAACAAGCAGTTATCTGAGCCTTAATCCACTTTTTTTGATTCTGTCTCATTCGTAACCACTGAGGGGTATTGAGTGGCTTTCCTCGGTCAATCTCTGCGTTCAAATAGATAACCTCTTTGTAACTCTTGCCCTCGTCATTTACCATTTCAATGCCTGTGTATTCATCCAGAAGTGATAGCATTGAATAACTGTTGCTCTCTGCACACTCTTTCCACTTGTCCTGACTCACAAATAGTAACTTGCTTATTCTGTCTGTTCTCCATCCGTACTTCTCATATAGCACGATTACCGCACTACAATTCACCAAATCTAACTGTCGGCTACATTCTGTGTTCAAATCATTCTCAGCTTTCTTAATCATTTTTTCGTATTCCTTAGTTGTCTTAACGATTGTCATTGTTTTTCCATCCTCTCATTACATTGTTGCATACACCCATATCACTATTGCCATTATCACTATTACCCATACCATAATTACTTCCCCCAATCTGAAACATACAATTTACCTGTTCTCATGTACTCTCTCATATATGCTCTACGTTCCGTTATATGTGCTTTATTCCACTGCTTGTTGTAGTCTGCATTAAATCTCTGTCTACATTCCTCTGAGCAGAATTTCGACCTTGTACGCACTGTAAACGGTCTGCCACATACCGCACATATCTTATTCATTTTTGCCCTCGTTCTCTCTCATATCCTTTAATGCTATCGTTAATGCCTCTTTTGTTGCTTCATCATGTTCTTTATTTATCAGTGCTACTATCCTGTCTATTGCCTCGTATCTGTTCATGTTCCATCTCCCCCTAATCACACACTTTTACAATATGTCCGTGTCCTCTGTTTGTAAGAAGTGGGTCTCCATACTTTTTAAATCTCTGGTAGTGCTTTTCACAATACCCACACCCCTTAACAGGTAATCCACACACTTTACACTTTGGTTTTGGTCTGTGAATTTTCATGTGGCAACTGCGACAAACAACTAATAAATTTGACGGATTGTTGTTACTAGGGTTTTCATCCTTGTGGTGTACATCAAGATTGTTTTTTGATCCACACAACTCACATTTATTTTTCTGTAATATCAAATTATTGATTGCTCTTGCAGTAGCCCTACCATTTCTTTCTGATTGCTTTGTATCATCCATTTTTAAAAATGCTTTTCGCATACACATTCTGTCACAATACTTTCTCAATCCGAACACTTTCAAATCTTCCAATCTTCCAGATGGAAACCTTTTTCGTTCTAAAATTTTTCCACAATACTCACAATGCTTAATTGGTGTTGGTTTCTGATTAGTTCTCATATGTTCCCTTTCTTGAACTTTTTAGTCTAATAATTTTCTAAAGATTGCTTTTAACACTTCCTCTGCGATTGAGTCTCCAGCTGCACGATATAATTGTGTGTTTGAAACCACTGCTGCCGCCTTATTAAAATCTTCGTCTGAGAAACTTTGAAGTCTAAAGCACTCTCTGGGTGTAAGTTTGCGTATTCTTACAAGATACTTACTTCCGTCTATCTCCCAAGTGAATTTCTCTAGTACACTAGGGGTATTCTCCGTTGCTATTGTAGGGGAAACTTGCCCCCCCTCTTGTACTCTACCTCGCCTTGTATTGCTATTTATGTAGTTCAAATCTGCAATACCTGGTAATTCACATTCTATGTAACCATCCTTTGTTGCTTGCTTTACTAAAACCATATTGTCTTTTTGAACAGTAGTAATTGTGTTAGTCAATCCGTCTGTTCGTTCTTCTAACTGTTGCTCGTTATTCATCCCTCGCCCTCTCTGTGCTACGATTGATACATCAATTATCTTTGGTGTGTGCCCCCCCCCACAACTTGTAGGGATTGTGGGGCTAATTCCGTTCTTTCCGTACACTCTGTTTGCACTTTCAAATGTGTGATCTGATGTGTTATCCATTCTTCCAATGACTTCAATCTCCATTTTTTACCTCTGTTATCTCAATAAACCGCTGAGGATTCTTGTGTTGTCCTGCGTACTCGCAAGTCATTAATCCGTCATAGCTTATAACTTGATTGCTCTGGTGCTTTCCTGTGCCACTGTCTAAACATCCAAGTTGTTGCACTCTAGTATCTTCATAGCATCCTTGTACTGTGTTGCACTCTGGGTAGGTTGTATTCCATCCGTCTGATATACAACTCCCCTCTGTCCTCCCACTCCTATATCTAGGCAAGGTTTTATCTTCGTTCGTTCGTTCGTTCGTTCGTTCGTTCGTTCAAGATTTTTCCACCTTTAATTAGCTTGTCAATAAGCATCTGTGCTTTATCATTTGTGAGGTAGTATTTATCATCAACCTCTGTCTCCAGATAATCACGCATTGTCTTATCAAGTGGAATAGGGTTTGGAAACTGATAGGTGTAATTCCCTAAGATTGATACCATGAAGCAACGATTTCTGCTTTGTGCAACTCCGTAATCCTTTGCGTTTAGGTCTTGCCAAAAGTTTGAATATCCTTTGCTTTCAAGGAACTCAATCCATTTTTCAAAGTGTTCCATGTTTTTGTAGCTATGTACTTGTATAACGTTCTCCATCAACATAACTTGTGGTAACTCTGTAACCTCATTCAGTAGTCTTTCTACTTCCCACAAAAGTCCTGAACGTGTTAATTTTAATTCACTTCCGCAACAAGGACATATTTCTTCTTTTTCATTGTTTGTTGTATAGCCACACTTTTCACATTCTTTTCCCATTCCTTTCTGTTGCCCTGCCAGGCTTAAATCTTGACAAGGGAATGAGTAAGTAAGTAAGTAACAATACTTGTCTTTCTCTACTATCCCTAAATCTTCTCCGCTGATCTGTGTAATATCCATTGTCTGAAATTCTGTTCCGTGGATTGCGTTGTAAGCTGCAACCTTGTACTTATCAAACTCAACAAGTCTGTAATGTTCAAAATTTGCTCCTATATCTCTGAGGGCCATTGCCTGTGCACCTACACCCCCGAACAATTCGATAAGTCTGATAGGCTTTCTAATCTTGTAAGCCTCTTTTCGGTCTATGAAGTCAAATATAGTCATTTGTTCCATAACGATTTACTCCGTTCCATTTGTTGAACATAAGGTGCTAAAAATAAGCACCATATATTCAATTTAGTTAGTAGTTAATGTGAACATTTCCGTCACTGTTATTGTTAATCCAATCAATTATCTCTTTGTAGTTCAAACCACCCTCGCTTTCAGGTCTCATTATGTAGTCATACTGTTTAGGGTGTGTTTCTTTTAACTTTTCAAATCTGCCCTCGCCTGGTTTTTCTAGGTGGCATCCAAACCCACAAAAGATACATCCTGTCCTTGAACATCCTGTGGTCTTTAAAGGTGGTCTAGCTGCATCAAACAACTCCATACCCATTGTGTTTTCAAGGTCTGAGAAAGTCATTTGACCCTCTACATCCTCAGTACCGCTTATATCTTCAACAATATCTCCGTACACACTTGCTATGTCTAATCCCTTTAGCTTGATGTATAAGAGAATGTCTTGTTCCGTCCAAAACGATAAAGGCTTTGAATGAGGGTTTGTACTGTAAAATGCGTTGCAACCCTCTTGTAACCACTTCTGAGTACGCAACATAGACTCTGAACAAGTAGTTGCTATATAAGGCTTTAATCCACTCTTTTTCTCAAATCTGTGTGCAGGCTCTTTCTTCATCACATTACAACAACGATTGCTTATCTCTGGTGCATCCTCTTTCAGAAAGAACTGATACTTTGTCTGAGCAAACTTAGATACATCCTTGCTAGGGATATTCGCCTTTGTCTGAATGTTCCCTTGCTTGTCCATCATTCCCAACATTCGGGCTAATCTGTAATTCGTTCCACCCTCTTTTGTCTCTATCCTTTTGCTTAGTAAATTCGCCAATTCCTCGGAGTTTGCGATATTTTCTATCTGCCCCCCCGACTCGGATTTAGCATACTTACCTTGTCCACATAGCTTATCGTAGTAGTAGCGGTATGGTGGCTCTGTCTGTCTGTCTGTCTGTCTGTCTGTCTGTCTGTCTGTCTGTCTGTCTGTCAAGGTTTAATTCTTTCATAACCTCTGTCAAGTATTTTTTAGCACCATAAACGCACTCTGAAACTTCCTTGCTTATGAATGGATAGCCATATTCCTTGATAACTTGCTTGAAATTCTTCTTAGGTTTTAACCAGATCACGTTGTCAAACTTCTTAACAAACTCTCTAATCTCTGGATATTCAAGTCCTGTGTCAACAAATACTGCCGGTACATCCTTATAGCCACATACATTTCTAACTAAGTCAAGAAGTACTGTGCTATCCTTACCACCACTGAAAGAAACATAAACCTTGCCATCCCACCATTCATACCAAGCCTCAATTCTCTGTCTAGTCAACTGTATCTTTCTTTCTAAGCTATATGCTTGATAAATCTGCAGCTCGCCTATGTCGTGTCTGTTAGTCTCACGCAAGATTTTCTCTTGTTCTTTCAATTCAGCCTGTTTCTGCTTTGCTTTCTCTTTATTTGTTCTGTATATACAAGTGTCGTAATAAGGACATTCCCCCGTACACAACTTTCTTTTCCAATAATCTGTATCATCAAGGCATCTTTTAGCCACGTTATACACTCCTTTCTGTGGGTAGTCCGTCACAAACTACCCACTTAGCAATTATCATCAAGGCTTTTAATAAGTTTGTTCGTGGTATAAAACTTATATCCTAGCCAAAAGGACTTATTCATTTACCATTTCCACATAAGTTGGATTAGGTGAGTGATACACTTCAATGCACTCAATCTCATGTTCATAATGTTCAATAGCCTTTTCCATTACATCAAATCTTAGGCACTTCAAACCCTCAATTATTGCCTTTTCCTCTTTCAACTTATCTAATCTGGTGTACTTTATCTGCTTTACTTCAATCATTCTTCTTACCTCTCAATCAATAATCATGTGCTCTAACCTTTGGTAACTGTTTCTCGATACAATCAAGACACAATTCCTCGCCTGCATAATCGTATAACTCGCCCTCGTCCACTTCTCCACCACAATCATCACAGTAAAAATGTGGAACGTGTCTTAGTGAGCAGCTATCACCTATACATGGATAACCAGGCACCGCACAACTGCAACAATCATTCTCAAATCTAACCATCTCAAACCACCTTTCATATTCTGTTATCAACTGCTAAAGCCTTTGTAATCTTTGGCACAAAGCCCTTTACAACAACGCTCTTTGTAGCTATATCAACTTTATCAAGGCAGTATCTATAGCCCTTTGGACTCTCGATTATGATATAAGTCTCATAATCACCTACCACCTTTCCTTTCGCCCATCTGCCTATGTGCTTATTCTTGCTTGTACATTGTCTAACCTCGCCTAGTGTATTGGTATAGGCCCACTCAATTTCTGTTCCCAATTCAAATTTGCACTTGTTAGCAATATCCTCTGTCTTATAAATTGTTCTTTCTGTTCCGTACATACATCCGTCCAACATCTTTCTACCCCCCTTAAATTTGAGTTTTAACGTGTTCTATTACTTGAACCCTATAAAGTTGTACCCTTGTGTATCTAAAATTGTTTCTAGGTATGCCTAGCGTTGTTCTAGGGGTGCTTCTTATCTCTGTAACGCTTTGCATCACGCAGCTTGATAATGTCTTTGTGCAGACATTTGTGAATTTGAAAGCTCAAAGCATGATATTCAGGTGATTCTGAGGTCTTTATGCCTTTGGATTTCAACTCTATACTCAAAATCCGTCTTTCTTCTCTCAACGCATCAACCCTTTGTACTGCCTCACCATCTTTTAATACGTCCTCGTTATCGGGTAATAAACAATCTGGTAAAGCACATTCAAAACAGTTTGGATAACAACACCCTTTAGGTAAATTATTTTTCATTCCGTCATTCCTCTTTTTATCTATTACCCTTTAAACTCCCTTTAATGCCCCTTAAAGCCATTTTAGACTTTAAGGGTACATTTTCTTGTCTGAACGTTTTCCGTTCGTTCTAGCTATGTTCTCCGTTGTCACACAGTATCATTTTGTTCTATGTGGCTCTATTTATTGAACGTGAAGCCAAAAATTAAATCAATCCCATTTCCTTAAAGAACTCTCTCTTAGTTTGATTGCTCTCTTTTTGTCTGAAACTGTATTCTGGCAATGGAATTGGTTGACACATCTTGTTAAGCCTGTCCGAAACTCTATCATCAAGTCTTAACTTTTTTAATTCAATGTTTGATGTGATTAATGTCACTAGCTTGTTTTGGTATCTGTAATCAATAATGCGGAACAATATATCATCCAGGTAATTCTCTCCTGTTTTCTGTTGCCCCAAATCATCAATCACTAACAAGTAGCACTCACAAAGAACATCAATAGGGTTTTTCTCAAAATTATCTTTTCGCCCTTGCTGATCTAAACTAATCAACTCGCTTGCGGAAACAAACTTAGTAACCATGTGGTATCTAGCCATTAACTCATTACATACGCATGAAGCCAAGTAAGTTTTGCCTGTACCTCGGATATTGCTCCAGAAGTACAATCCAATACCTTGTTTTTGCCACTTGTCAAAGTTGTCAACAAAGGAATCAACGAACTGCTTTTGTTTAGATAGGTCAATAACCTCGTCTTTGTCGTTCTTGTAAGCCGTCCAATCAAAATCAGATAACTTGCTCTCATAAAAGCTATGTGGGATGTTTGCTCGTTGTCTTACCTTTGCAACCTTTACGTCAAATCCACCTTTGCACTGAGGACAAGGCTCGGTAAATATTAAAGGCCTATTAGCTCCGTAAACATCCTCTCCGCACTCACGCTCGACAAGAACCATTCCAGAACCATGACATAACTTACATTCTCCACTCGACAACATCAATCATCCCCTCTCTCTGCTTTTGATTGATTTCAATGGTTGGCTTTGGTGGAGTAGCTACCGCCTTTTGGTTGAGGTAACTTTCAAACTTAGTGCCGAACAAAGTATCTGGTCTAAGGTATTGACACATCTGAGGGTTATCTTTCCACTCTGCCACCTTGTTATCAATCACCTTTTTGAAATCATCAACTGTGAAGCCATCATTCAATCGAGCATTAACAAGACTCTCGGTTTTCTTGTTAGTCAATCTGTAATGTGTCTCACATTTTTCATTCAGATAATCGAGAATTTCTTTTAGTATTTCTTTAGAAATACTTTTCTTTTTAATTATATTTATATTATTGTGTGAAATTTTTTGACACCCCTGTAAAATATTTTTACACCCTGTCAAACTCGACACACTGTACTCACAAAACTTAACACCATTCCTTTCGATTTCATGTTTAACAATCAAGTCTTTGTCTAGCAATTTCTTTAGATTGTTCATAACACTCTGTCGTGTAGCACCACTCCAATCAGCTAAATAGCTTGCTGAACCTGTGAACCTACTATGTCCATCTTGTGAGAAGCCATAGATAATTGCGTAAATAATTAACTCTGTACCTGTTAAATCTAACTCGTTACGCATCCACCCTTGAATGGTTATGTAGTTATTATTCTCCATTTATAAAGCCCCCTTTTAGTTAAATGGCAATTCCTCGTCAACAGAACCGATAGCCATAAATCCATCATTGGAACTGTCTGCGGTCTTTCTTTCACAAAAATCAACCTTGTCAACTACAAAGTTGCTATTGTAAATCTTCTTGCCATCCTTTTCATAGCTGCCTGTCTGAAAGTGTGAAGTAATTGCGATTTTAGAACCTTTTTGAAAATAATTATTAATTACCTCAGCAGTTTTGCCGAAAGCTACGATAGGAACAAAATCTGCCCCATTTCCAATTCGCTGAACTGCAATACTGTTCTGGAGAAAAGACTTTCCGTTCCTTTCCTGTAACTCTGGGTCTTTACATAAAGTGCCTAAAAACAAACATTCATTCATAATGTTAAATCTCCTTTTTATTAATCTAACTCAGTGATTGTTATTTCTGTTCGTGGATTTTCTCGGTCAAGCTTAAAATCAAATGTACAGTTAATAACATCATCCCATCCATCATTCTTAATGACTCCACACAACTGCAAGGCATCCTGGAAACTCTTGTCTGTCGCACTCGCTATATTCATTCTGTCGTGCCTCTTGTCCTGTGCGTATATCTCATAATGAATTGTGATAGGCTTTTCTATTTTTACTCCCTTTAACTGTTCCCTAATGTAGTAGATACACTGTCTATCATTACCCTGTTTAACAGGATTTATGTATCTTCTTGATTTAGGCTGATACATTCTTCCAGATAACAACTCATTCAATCCTTTAAGCTGCCCTAAAATTGTTACATAGTGAATCATTTTTACACCCCCCTATTCTGAAATTAAATCGTACATACTAATCGGGCCTTTAATCTTTTTGGTGGCTTTGCAGTAGTCACAACATTCACATCTGATAGGCTCTAACTCGCCACTTCTTACCGCTAATACCTGTGGCATATTCATTCTTACACTTTCAAGTGCGTGGTCTAATGTCTGCTGATCTACATTAACAACACATATCTCTGGGCTATCTTCTTTAGTTACAAAACTGAGATAGCAAGGTAACTTCTTACCTGTATTAATCCTTACAATCTCTTGATAAACCGCTAACTGTGTGGTATAGCCCCAATACTCAACGCAACTTACATAGCCTGCATCTGGAACTCTCCAAGACTTGTGTAAATCTGAGGTTGTTTTGAGGTCTACTATTGCGGTATCTGGTATGTAGCTATCAAGTTTGCAACACCAGGTAGTACCGAACATATCAGCAGTAAAGATAACTTGCTTTTCGCCACTCATGGTTGCCATAAAGTAATCATCCTCTAAACACCTAGCAATCATTTTTTCTGCTTGTCTGAATGGTGCTTTTAATTCACCTTGCTTTGTGAACAAGTCCGGATTTTCTTCCTTAAAGCGCTCAAGTGAACCCTCAAAGTAGCTATCAACATAACTTCCTACCATAAGTGCGGTAGTCTTGCTATCCTCTTTCCACTCGCCTTTTCTAAGTGCCTCTGCTCTAGCCTCGCAACCTTGTCTACCTAATGAACCCACATAGTCAAGATAGGTATGTACATTCATGTACTGACTTCTAACTTCGGGGTCGTAGTAGTTTTCGTTTGTTAGCTTTGGTAAATTCTTTGCCATTTATCCGAACACCTCTTTACATTCAGCATCTAACTGTTCATCCGTAACCTCTGTGCAAGTTGTATCAAACACATCCTCTGGCTCTTTCTTGTTGAACACATCAACAATCTCGCTACTACGTTCACGTTCAACTGTGAAATCTGCATCTGAACCATCTTCCCAAGCTGCTTTCGCCTCAGTGCTTTCGTAATCACAATCAATGCTCTTACATAATCTGCGGTAAACTGTCTTTTTGCACATTTCATCAAAACTATTCTTCCAGGCTTTAGAGTTTGCAGCCTTTGAATAAGAGTTGCGAACCTCTTGAATAAGTTCTTCCGACATTACTTCGTACTGAATACCACCATCCTTGTACAAGCAAACTGCAAAAGCACCCATTATCTTGCCATTGTTAAAAGGCTTTGGAATAAAATCTATTGTTGCTTTACCATCAATAATTTTCTCAACAAATACGTCACCCTCTCTAACCACCTTTGCGTATGTATCGAGGATAGGCCTCATTGAATACTTCTTAACAAACTTTCTTTCACCTTTGTAATCTGTCTGAAACTGTACTGAATTGCCATAGGCAATCAAGTAACATTCCTTGTTATAGAAATCGAGTCCTAAAAATGCTCCACGCATAAGTCCTTGCATCAACTGTGCCTTATTGATTTTAGCCAACTCTGGCTTTTCATTGATAACTGCAAGTGCGTTCTGAACGAACCTCTCTTTGTTGAAGTCTTTAGGTAGTGCAGACTCTACACTCACTAACTTGTCTGTAAGAGATTCGCTAAAACTCTTAGCAATCTCGTTTTTCTGTGTCTCTGACATCTTTTCTCCTTTCACCAATCAAAAATCTGTAATATTGCGCCACCAATAGCGAAAACAAATAATCCTATCACTGTGCAAACAACTGCCTGGTCGAAATACATTTCGCTATCAAGGCTGCAGAAACCAAAAAATGTAATAGCAATTCCTACACTTGCCATAATACCGCCTATAATTTCTCTTGCTTTCATAACAAATCATCCTCATTAGCTAAGTGATACTCAGCATATTTACCCACGTATTTGCCGTCCTCGTCCTCAACTCTTATCATGTCTGTTACTATCATGTAACCCTTTTTTCGCAAGTCATTAATGCGACTTGCTAATCTCATGCAACCGAACTCTTTCATGGCTACCAGGCTTGAAATCGGGCCGTGTTCATCCATGTATCTAAGGATTAAGTTGCACTGTGCCTCGTGCTTCTGTTTTTCTATTAAATTTTCATCCATATATTTTTACTCCCTTTTTAGATTGTTCCATCGAACAAGAAATACTGCTTTTCTTCTAATGCTTCATGCAATGATTTAGGACTTAAATCATTAACAGGATAAAGTGCTAATCTTGTTTTATCCTGATGTGTGTAGTCAATGTTGTACAACCTTTCTTTCGCCCATTCATCAGCAAGAAGCTCTCTAGCAACATCTGAACTCACTATCTGCATATTTTTTAACTCCCTTTGTGTTTTAATTCTCAAAAAATGGAATTTGCACCTAGAAAATAGGTATAGAAACGCATAAAAAGAAATCGCATTTCACAAAAAGCATTTTTTGAACCATTACTCATTACATCTTTTCTCTAACCATAAAGTGAACTCTCCAACTTTCACTCTATGAACTCGCCCATCCTTGATATAAGTACCGCCGCCTGCTTCGTACTCTTTTATCAGTTCATAGGTCTTTGTTTTTCCCAAATCGAACAATCTAGCTAGTGTTTTGGGTGAAGCATAAATCGGTGTATCATTCATTTTGTTTTACCACGTTCCGCTTTCCGAACTTTTTGGTGTAAAAAAATAAATGCCGATTTCTTCTGGAGTGATTTCAAGTAACTCAGACCACTTTGAGATTGTTTCCTGTGAAAGACCGCCATCTTTCTTGTTGAACTTATTAGATACTGCAACTTTGGAAATTCCTAAAGCCTCTGCGAACTTTTTCTCACTACCAAACTTTTCTCTAATTCTGCCTCGTAATTTTCTGTAGTCGTACATCTTATGTTTTCACCTCACTTTCTGTTGAAGTAGTTCCGTTTCTTGAACTCTAAGTAAACATTAACAGACTTTTATTAATGTGTCAACACATTTATTTAAAAAAAATAATTTTTTTGTTATAATTCGATTAGTAAAGGTAGGTGAACAAATATGAACAAGATAGTCGATACGTTTGAGTCAAGATTGCAATACGCACTTGATTTAAGGGGCAAGAGACAGATTGACGTTTGCAGACATTTTAATTGGCCTCGTTCAACTATGTCTCAGTATTGTGACCCACTTGTACCATACAAGCCAAAAGCAGACAGAATGTATAAACTTGCTGAGTATCTGAATGTATCTCCGACCTGGTTGATGGGTTATGATGTGCCAATGTCGGGATTAGGCGAAAGAGAGAAACTTATTCAAGATATTAGCGAAATGGATGCAGCTAAATTAAAGCGATTTATGGCTTATATGGATGGTTTTAATGCAATAATGGATAAATTATCGGATGAAGATACAGAAAGCCATTAAGTGGTGAATTTAGAGGTTATAGATATATGTATTATTTTACTGATAGCAAGGGTAATTTGAAATTGCAACATCAGTATGTTGATGAAGTAACAGGAAAGCGGAAATATATTACTGTCACTGTCAATGGGAAAAGTAATAAAGCCAAACATGAAGCCGTAGAAAAAATGAATCAGAAAATAGACCACTTAGCTTGTAAACAATATAGGCTGAGTGGTCTTGTTTCAGCTTTTTTAGACGAGCAAAAAGCCACGATGAAACTTTCTACCTACAGGAAATCAAAATACTCTCTAGGGGTGTTTTTGCGTGTTGTAGGGGATATTGACCTAGACAAGCTGACTAGCGGATATATTAGAACTCAGATAATGAAAAACAAAATCAAACCTCATACCGCTAATGAATATCTGGTGAAGTGGAAAGCCTGTTTGAGATGGGGATATAAGAATGATTTCCTCACTGATCTGGAAGTAGTAAATAAATTAGAGAATTTTAAAGAGGAAACATCAAGGAAAGAACGAATAAAAGATAAGTACCTGGAGACAAAAGAAGTAAAATTACTGCTTGATAGCATGGATGATATTCCAAGGAACAAGCTATTTACTCAGTTTCTTCTGCTCACAGGAATGAGGATAGGTGAAGTAATTGCCCTTGATAGAGCAGATATAGAAAAAAAATACATTCATGTAACCAAAACTTATGATGTAAACAACGATATTATAACTGCACCAAAAACCTTTGATTCTATTCGTGATGTGTACATTCAGAAAGAACTCCGTGACTTGATAGCTGACATAATTCGATATATGGATGAACAATGTATGTTATATGGTTACAGACCTACAGACTATCTGTTTACTAGTCACTTAGGTAGCAGAATGTCTTACAACTTCTATCGGAGATACCTAAAGGACAAGTCTACTGAGGTATTGGGTAGGTCTATTACTGCACACACCCTCAGACATACCCACACTTCTATGTTAGCTGCACAAGGTATTCCTATCGAAACAATCTCCAGACGCTTAGGTCATTCAAACAGTAAGATAACTAGAGAAGTATATATGCACGTTATGAAAGAATTGAAAGAAAAAGAGAACAATCTTATAAAAGAAATTAGGCTATTAGATTAAAATGCCTAACTCTCAGCCTAACTCAAAAAATAAGAAACCCCTCTAAGCCTTGAACTTAAAGGGGGTTTCTCTCTCAGTACAAGGCTGATTCGGAGCTTCTTTTGTGTTTTCGTGGAAATTCGTTGAAGTCCGTGAAACCTTGATTTTACTAAGGTTATGAGATGTGAAGTTGAATTTCTAATTTTTATATTAGGTATCTATTGCCTAACTTTATGCCTAACTATATCTGCATATTATCAGGGTTGAGCTGATAATCTGTTAATACTGTATTGACAAATAATTTACCGCCACTTACATAGTCTGTTGGTGCTTTTTCGATTGCAATTCCACCATTTGCAAGAACCGTTACTCTTATAACTGCGGTTTTCTTCTTTGTCGTATCCTCTGAGTCATAACTATATTCCAAAACAGCATAGAATCTTGCATTATAATTCGTTCCCTCTGTTGATGGGATTGTATGTGTTCCGTATACGTCCGAACTAGCTCCATATGTAGGTGGCATATTAAGTGAACCAGATACCGCCAAGCCAATAGCAGAACGAATTACAGTGAGTGTTTGGTTGTTGTATGTGATTGTGCATCTGTCAAAGGATGTTAACAAAGCTCTCTCCTGTCGTGGGTCATTTCCTTTAACTGCTTTAAACGGACAGGAGTTGTTAAAGAACTGTAGATACATTGAAGTAGGCAAGTTGTCAGAAGTCAATCCCTTTGTGTACACAAATACATAGTTAGCAAGCATCTTCTCTCTATCTTCGCTGCTCATATGAGCAGGAATAAACGTATTTCCTGTGAAGATAAGTCTTTTAAAAAGGCCACCTGTAACTTTTTCAAACTCATTCACATGATACTCTGACTCTTCATCCCAAGTTGGGTCAAAGCCACTGTTAAAGAATGTATTATTAGTAATATTAACCATTCCATCAATCTTAGCATTGAAAAATTGGAAAAGTGAATCAAAGTAATTGTTACTAATTGCTAAGTCTTTAAGTATATCTCCGTTAGCTATAACCTTACTTGTGTATACGTGGCTATCCATCAATCTAACTGCCGTGAACCTACCTACTAAGAATACATCATTGTTAATTGGGTTAGGATTTTTTGTTTCATCGTATAACTTCTTGTCGTTAACCATTGTACAACCACTAATTTCACTATCAATTACACAAGCTGCACCCTCAATCTCTGAATCATTAAGAATACCCTGGATGCAATCGTAGAAATAGCAATCTCTTACATAGACTTCACCTACCCAACCTGTTGTTTGGACTCCGTTTTTCTCTATCACATTTCCGTTGTGGAAGTTAATAGCGGTCTGGCAATCATTGAATACACAAGATTCAATCTGGTTTCTTGAACCTGTTGTTTTCAGAGTTGTCTGATTGAAACCTACGTTTCTAACGGTTGTGTGGTGCTGAACAATAACAGGGTATGTTGAAGCTAAATTCCAAGTATTAACTTTCTGGTTAGAAATTGAGGTAGGGGCTATTGTTGAGCCTGTTACAATTACATAAGGTGGAATGGTTAGCTGAGAGCCAAGATTATATCTCTTGCCAAGATAAACAGGTTTTCTTTCGGTGGCAGCAGCTTTACAAGCCTTATCAACTGCATCATAATCGTCTGTCACCCCATCGCCCTTAGCCCCGAACTCTTCTGGTGTAACATAATTATCAAATTCTGTAACTACATCTTCTAGCCACTCAAGAACGATAGGCTTCAGATTCATTTTCCGAACTATCTCTTTAATGTGCTCATCATTCATTCTTATTTCTCCTTTACTCTAATAATTTTTTCATTTTTGCATAAGATTTAGGGCCATAAATACCATCAATATCTTTTCCCTTAAACCCAACTCTCTCTTGAAATACTTTAATTGCAGCCTCAGTTAATCCACCGCAACTACCATCAACAACAAGTGTGTTATCGCCAAGAATGTAATTCAAATCCTGTTGTAAGTATTTAACGTGAATACCCTTTATGCCTTTGCGGATTGTAGGACTTGCAACAAAAGGTTTCTCTTTCTCTTCTGTCTGTGGATTCTCTGCAAGTGCAGAACCTTTGACAACAAGTAATTTAGTAAATGACTTTGCCCTCTTATCCCAAGAAGATACAGTTAAATCTGATGTGGTTGACTTTGCTTCATAGATTTTCAATTCATCACCTACAAAAGCAACATGACCGTTCTTCCAAAGAACCATACCCTCTTTAGCATTTTCCTTAGTAACTGGTAAAATCTTTACTGCGGTTGCCTTTAACTGAGCAGAACCAATATTTTTAATTCCAAGCACCTTACAAACAAAACCACTGCAATCAATAGCCTTGTAGCCTTTGTCTGCGTCCTTTAGAGCCTCTTTTAAGAGACTAGCCGTAAACACATTAGGATATTGTTTCGCAAGCTTCTGAACAAGGTCTGACGTATAGTTCTGGTCTTTTCCACCATACAGGTATTTATAGCCATTGCTGACTATGTTCTTTGCTAATGCAACCGATTCTTTAATTGTATTCATATTCTCTTCCCTCTATCTACTGTGGCTTATCGTATGTCAAAGCCTTTTCACTATCACTAAATCCATTTGTTGTAGGGTCTGTGTTAATTCCGTTAAGTGCCAGAATCACAAATACCACGTTTACAAGGCTGAGTAACTTGTCTCCCAAATCACCTAATTCAATCTTCACACCGAAAATTGAGCCAATGATCTGAATTGCAAGTAGCACCATAGGAATCATACCTACCCAATAAGCCTTATTCTTGATTCTTACAAGCCAATTGATTTTCTTCATATGATTTTCTTCCTTTCTCTCAAATTTATATCTAACTGCTAGTTTGCCGAAAAGAAAATAGCAGTAACAATACCTGCAACTAAAGCTGCAATGACCTGACTTTTCACGTTTTTCCAAGCATCACCAGGCTCGTTTTCAATCTTCATTAAACGAGCGTTCATTTCCGCAAAACCCTCAGATTGAGCAGAAAGAACTACACTCATTTTTTCAACTGATATTGTTAAGCTATTAATTGTGTCAACTATCCCCTCTAACTTTTCGAGTCTCATTTCCATAGCCTTATATCGTTCTTCTAATGCAGTTAATCTCTCTGATGATGTCTTTTCCATAACTTATCCCTATCTCTATTCGTGCTAATCTGAAATAATGTCCTTTGTAGGACTATATGACAAATACTTGTTCTTGTAGAACCTCAACCTATAAGAGTTGCTAGAAACAGTAGAACCTTTAACCTTGACGTTTCCTCTAACGGCATAATTAGAGCCTAGTCCCGATATTTTATATAATTGTGCAGCAACTACTAAGCTGCGATTATACATATCACTTTGCGAAGATGGTGAGCCATAAACGTGAAAGAACTCAACTTCTTTTCGGTCATGATGAACCATTGATGGATATATAATTTTTGAATCAATCTGTGAAGTGGTTGAATTGACTGTCTCTTCCAAAACAACCAATGTGATGTCATGTTCGAGTGCATCTTCTATAATCTGAGCAGTTTCAGCAATATAACTAGAACTTGATTCAGTGCTATACTCCTCATGTGTTGTACCATTATCCAACGAAAGTGAAGCGAACTCTTCCCATCCTCGTGCTATAATTTCCCCAGAATTGTTGTTGATGTCCCACAAAATTGTATTTATGTAGTTGTTAATCTGATTGAGCAGTGCAGCCCCCACCTGCGTACCCTGTTGGGTATAATTTGTTACATCTTCAAGTGAAACTGTGTCATCACCATTTTCAATCAGATTATATTTACGTCTGGTGTTGACTTCTGCATTCAATACATCGTCTTTTAAGGTTGTTGGTAAATATGCTAAACTCATACTTTAATCCCTCTATAATTTCCTAACGTGATAGCCAATCTAGGAATATTGGCTTTTTGTACATCTAAATACTCTTTAAGTCTCAGGGTGGCAGATTCTACCCTGTTAAGCTCATTGTAATTAAAATAAGGCAAGTTTGCGGAAAACGTGGTCTTTGCCCCAATGTCAAAGTTATAGCTTGCCTGGTTGACTCTATGCAGACAATTCTCAATTGTATTAAGCATATCTGCATATGGTATCTCACTAGCGGTCACATCTGAACCTAGTATCAAATTTGATAAAGAATACAAATCAGCACATAGATTCTGCACAATATAGAGATTGTTCTTTATTCTGTTGTAATCCTCATATGTGATAGGGTCTGAGGCTACCCAATTTGTTTTTGGTGTTGTCCAAGCCATAATATTTACCTCTTATGCCATTTCTGGCATTTCAAAAACCTTGATATATGTATCAACACTAACCTCGCCTAGATAATCTCTCATAGATTTCTCTGAGATAGGCCTTATCTCGTTGTTTGAGAATAGGCAAAAGAAATTGCCTTTTTCTGTCTGATAATATTTTCTGACATTCTTATCATCAAAATAGATTTCTGTTGCATTTTTTGTGTCGTACATAAGTCCGTCTATTATCTTCTTCATAATTACTCCTACTGCTCATTAACTGCTTTTCGCATTTCTAAACTGCCTTTAAATGCCCCATTGAAAGTTAATGTAGCCTTTGTTATTTCTGCCTGGAGATTATTCAAGTAATCATCCTCTATCTTGATTATGTCTGTTGCATTAAGTCTAGGGTCTCCACGATAATCGCACTCATAAGAATAATTGTTGTCATAGTACAAACCTAACCACTCAGCAAGTAATTGTGCTTGTGCAGTGGTATTGATAAGTGGGTTAGTCACTTCAATGTGTCTACCACTACTATTAATTGTGTGCTTGTACCAAACATCATCATCTACTTCCTCTGGTTCGTTATCGCCATCCTGCGTATATGAGTAGATTTTTACGCTCACATCTGCAATCTTTGTTTCTATCGAACCTACAAGCTGACTCATCATATTGCCTTTGTCCAAGTAGTAATCTGTGAGATTTCCTAATCCTAAGTAATCAACAACTACTCTGGAATAAGGTGTAGTCTTTGTGAACTCTACTACCATCTTGTCAAACATGATAAATTCATCAGTTAGTATGTTTTCTTTTTGCAGATCATTGAAAGTGTAATCTTCCACGGCTACATTATTGTGGAAAGTATGAATAACAATTTCTTTTGGTGGTTGACCTGAGAAATTCAAGAATAAACTGTAATATGTAAAGCCTGCCTCTAATTCCACTGTAATAGATGGATTAGTAGCAAAGTCTCCATTTGCATCAGATACCACGGATGATACATAACCTGTGTTCCCATCGTATTGAGCAGAATTAGTAGGTAATACAGACATTTCACCATCTGCCAATGAATAGTTAGCAGAAAAGTCTGCATAATGTGTAGTTACTGAGTCTGCCGTTAATAGGTTGCGGATATTAGAGTAATCTGTTGCAGTATTTGACGTTATATCAATATTGTCTGGCTGAATACTTAATGCGAAATAGCCACGAATTTTGATAATTCCGCTTTTATCTTGAACCATTATGCACCTAGTGGCATTGCATAGTAGCTTCAAACAGTTAGAATGTGTATCTTTAGGCATAGGATTGACAAGGTTAATATCTCTCAGGTAATTGTCAATTTCATATTCACCAGGTAGCAAGCCTGCATCTTGTAAAATGCTCTCAGCTTCATCATAAGCCGTTCTTGTATATACTCTATATCCAAGTGAATATTCATCATTCAAGTCGTTAAACTTATCGTTGGCTGAGAATGTGAACTTACCCTCTTTGGCCGCCCATTCTTTCAAATAAAGAGTCTGTGTTTTAAGCCACTCTATACTTTCATCCTCTAAGGTAATTCCGTATGCAACTGTAACTGTCTGTCCACCGGTTAAGAAGTTTATAAAACTATCGGGATTATTGACATTGTACTTATTATCTTCATCAAAGATGGTTACGCTAAACTCTGTACTAGGCAATTCAGCCGATATAAGTGAGTTTTCCTCGGTTAACTCAGAACTTTCTATATCATCATTAGAGTAAGACAAGCCTACTCCCATCAGAATGTGATTGATTCTAAGTCTCTTATCGCCACCTACCATTGATATAGGTGTGATTGTGATTGATGAAATCTCGCCTAGTGTATCTGTTGTGGAAAACTCAGCACTATCATTGTTGTAAGTTGTACCTGTTGGATTAATGTCTGTGGATATTTTGAACTGTGTAGGATAGCCCTCGCCAAAATCTATTGTCAATCCTTTGATAACGTATGAGGCCCCTAAAGTAATTGTGATTGCTTGCATCAAATCTTCTGTTGTGAATCCAGAATTTTGAATATTGCCACCCTCTCTAGGCATTACAAGGGATAATCCGTCGGCTCTGGTGTAGCCATTCTCAAAGGTTGCATACTGCACTATCTGAGATTCATTATCGAAAGGGGTTTGTCCATTACTCCAATATGCTCCCTCAGTCAAGAAACTAGCCTCTCTCTGCGCTATTCCGTTTACCTCAGCCAATACCACGGAGATAAAACCTTGTTCTCTTATATCTTTATCCATTGCCTCTTTATAGGCATTTGATACTTTCTTCATAAGCTATCTCCCTAATAGTATTTGCCGTTCTCTCTCTTGCCTGTATCAATTAGATTGACTTTACAATTTTCGTGCATATCATAATGTATACCGCTTAGGTAATAAGGCTTTGCGTTTGTATCGCCTGGGTACATTAACAAGTGATGTCTTTGGTTATCATCACCTGTGAAATCTACCTCAACAAAGAATGGTTCAAGTGCGTTCTGCATAGCAGCCCAAGTATTTGCATCTAAGCCTTGCCAATGTAGATTATTCAATTTCCATAGTTTAGGGCCTATTTTCTGCCCCTTAACTACTCCGTGTGCATCTCTGCCACTGTCAACCAACTGTGACCTTATAATCTCAAAATCTCTCATCGGAGTGGGGAATTGAACCCCACTCACAACAAGAAACAAACTTCTGTCTGTTCTACCACTCATAATCTCAACCTCTTATACAGTAGTGATAATCGTTCTACCTAAACTTCTTTGACCTCTGATATTTGCCCTTGCAATATCTCTGTCACCAATGTTTACTGAGAAATCCTTGTTTGCGGTTTTCTCTGTGTTATCAGCAATCTGTGAAAGATAAGGCGCAAGTATCTGTGAAACTGCAACCTCGACACCTTGCTGAATACCGCTGATGATCTGCTCATTATTTGCAACTGTTGTAGTGCCACCCATTGAACCAACTAGCTCTGGGCCACTTTCGTTCGCAATAAACAACTGCCCTGGTTCAACCATACCGCCTGTTGCTAATTTAGGAATTGAAATTGCGGAAAGCTTCTTAACTCCTAAGCCATTGCTAGTATGTGTATTGCCTGTTATTGGATTCGTCCAAGAGAATGATGTGAAATCGTTAATACCATCAACAATACTGTTTACACCTTTAATGATTGCATTAACCATTCCTTGTACTAAATCAATGATAGAATTAATTACATTCTTTACACCTTGTGCAATACCCTTGAATACTGCAATAAAAGATGTTTTGAACGAATTAGCAGCGGTCAAGGCCACTTTGAAAGAGGAAACGAAATTCAAAATACCTGTTTTGATGTTCGTAATCACGTTTGTTACAACGATTTTGATTGCAGATACTATAATTCCTACCTTATCTCTGAAACTTGAAATCTTATCTGACATATAACTTATCAAATCGTTAAACCAGGCTTTGATATTATCCCAATACTTATAACAAGCTAGTGCAATCGCTGCCACTGCAGCTACAATAAGTGCAGGCCAACCTAACAAGATACCAAGTGCAACACCGATTGCTACGATAGCTGCTTCTAAGAGCCAAAATGTCTGAGTAGATAACTGTCCTGTCTTAATCCAATCTCTGAGTCCTACAACAAGCATTACAATGCCTGCTACGAGAAGTCCGATTGCAGCTACAACAGGCCCGAAAGCGGCTAACAATCCAACGAATATTGCTATTGTTCCACCTACCATAGCTATTGTGTTCTTCCAATTAACACCATTCATCCACGCATCTACTGCTCCCCAACCAAGTGCAACTGCACCTAAGATTGCGACTAATAAGCCTAGTTTCTGTACAAGAGATAACACTGTGGATGGAATAGCACTTAAAATCTTCCAACCAAGAAAAGCCAATCCTACTTCAATGGCAAGTAGCTTGATTATATCCAAATTATTTCTTATCCAATCAAGTGTGTCCTTAATCTTTGATGGAACTTCTACTTCCTCAAACATGGTTGAATAATCTGGAGTAGCCTTACCACTACCGCCACCGCTTGATGTATCTAAGATATTCAATTCATCAATGCCTGTGGTTGCGTTCTTAGCTGCCTTTGCGGCCTTAGTTGTTTCTTCTCCAAATGCCTTAGCTTGCTTTGTTGCTCTAGTAAATGTAGCCGAACCATTTAATGCAGCTAGAAAAGCATTTACTGCGTTTGCAGCCCTAATGAAAGCCTCTGAGATTGAATCTAAGATAGGCTTAATTGCAACTAGCATACTCATTAAGGTAACACCGAACGTGTTCTTCAACTGCTGAGAAGTAGCAGCTAAATCATCCATGTTTCTTTGCGCCTTAGTCCAATCTATGTTATCCCATGCTTTAGAGTAGTTATATAGGTTCGTGATACCCACATTTACCGCATCTGAAATCAACATCAGAAACCTAAACACCACATTGAACATAATCATTCGCCCAAATATGGACACCACTTTCGTTAGTGGGCTGACAAGTTTTGCAGCTCCATTTTTAACAACTGTCATAGCAGCTCCAAGCTTTGTTAAAGCTTTACTTCCTAATTGAGCTGCCTTTGCCATTATTCCTATTTTCCCACTCGCATCCTGTGGGATAGGTGCACCGCTTGTTTGTACTGTTGCATTACCTGGTAATGACTCAGCATTTAGTTTCTCGCCTACTTTTGCAACCTTTTCTATCTGCTTTCCTGTGCCTGTGAATTTAACGGCACTTATTTTCTCTAAAGCGTTAGCAAGTCTCTCAATCGGAGTAATATCTATCCTCTCAATAGCCCTGGCGAAACCATTTACCGCCCTGGTAATCTTTTTGAAGCCTGTATCTGCGTTATCACCTGTTTTAACTGTACGATTAAGCTGACTATTTAGTTTTTTTAATGAATCGTTGAGTTTATCGACACCGCTAGTGTTCGCCTCAACTTCTATGGTTAATCTGTCTGTTGCCATATTTATTTATCCTTTGAATTAAAATCATCAGCCAATGAATTTAAGAAAGCGACTACTTTTCTGCGGTCTTTTTCTGCTTTTATCTGTTTTTCTTCATCAGTAAGTGGTGTAATCCTAACAGGCTCTTTGACATATTCTTTCTTAGTAGAACCTTTTTTAGATAGTGCGTTGCTGACAATTACACCTACTGCATCATAGATATAAACACCTTGTAACCATAAGAAGTAGTTCTGTTGCTCTCTCTTTATATCTTCTGCCATTAAATAAGGGCGAAGAGTCCTTATTGTTAAATTCCAGAACTCACTCGCCCCAATACCCATAGCCAAACAATGGGGTAAATATTCCATAGTGAAATATTCTCTGAGTGAACCATAATCACTAGGTTTTTTTGCACATTTAATAGCTATTTCATCATCTTCACTTACTGTGGATTCTGTGTTTCTGTCTCCACCGCTGCAACATCCTGTTCCTTGTCCTCGGACATCTTGCGAAAAAAATCGGAATTATCAATAGCCTCTGCCATTGCCTCATATAATTCATCCATTGAGCCACCATTGAGAACGTGCTTTTCAAGTTCCTCGCCTGCATTTTCCTTTGATGTATTCATGCAAAGTGCTGCATATCCTCTGATAAGTGAGAATGAAACTTTCTGTCCTAGTGTAACAGGTGCGTCCATTTCTTCCATACGACAAACATTATTGAATGTCATTTCTGCAGCTCTATAAGTTTTTCCATTGATGTGTACAATCTTATTCATTTTTTCTTTTCCCTTTCCCTAATTGACTATGATCCGTATTCTTTTATGATGGTACGATTGCAGTAGCCCAACCGATATTACCTGTTGGAACGATATAACCTGTATTTTCAAGAACTGAGTCAACCTCAGCACCGCCAAAACCAAGTTCTGTTACATCAACTGTCATAAAGAAGCCCTTTGTCATGTTTGGGATGTATACTTCAATCCATGTGGCCTTATTTTCTGTCTTGCCTGCATCATAAGAAGCTTTAAAATTCGCCCAAGCCGTCTGGAACTGGTCATTGTCATTGAATGTAATTCCTAAAGCACCGCCCAAATCTTTAAGACCTGCAACATATGTTTTCCATACTGTAGCATCAAGTGAAGTTGTCTCAAGTGTTGCTGGCTCAGAATTGATTTCAGGGATTGACTTAGCACCTGGAAGTGCAGTAAATGAACTAGGCTTAGTTCCGCTTGTTGTCTCAGTAGCCCAAGCAAATTTAATACCTGCTGTACTTAAATCCATAATCTTTTCTCCTTTACAAATTATTTAGGCTATCGCCATCACCTATAACTCTGGTGTAGCTGCCTACATATCTTTTTACTGTTAGATCATTTACATTATCAAGTGGGGTATGAACTCTGCATCTATACCCACACTCTCTAAAAGCTGATTTAACGTCCTCTGCAATTTGCTTTGCCTCAGACATTGTTTTGTTTGAATACACATTGACTTCAAAAGTGGAACGTCTGTTAGTCTCAGTGCAATCAATAGTTTCAGAAGTCGGTGTACCATCTATACATACAATTGATACACAAGGAAACTCAGCAACTTGATATACCCTTGAACTAGTAACGTATATTCCTGTGTAATTTGCTCTTATTGAGTTTGCAATGTAGGTATATACCTCGTTATCTGTAATCATTTCTTCATTTCCTCTTCCATTCTCTTAGCGGCTTCGTACATGAATGGATTGGCTTTGTGGCCTTGCCATTCTTGATTTTTATAATCATATACCCAACTGCTTGTATCTCCAGGGTATGTACCCTCACCGATTAATCCTGTACCGAACTCATGGAACATAGCGTGGTCTGTGCCTGCCGAAACAGTTCCTTTGATTTTTCGCTTAGATTTTTTAACATTGTGAGTGATACTTTCTTTCAGTTCTCCAGAATCAACATGAACTCTGGCCTTTGCTTCATCCTCTCCAATCTGACACAACCTTTCAACTTCCTCATAGATAGCCTCTTTGATAGCATCAGCAGTACCGCCTAAGATACTCATTGATTTACCTATGGAGTTTGAATCATTCAGGTTGATTTTGACTTTCTTTGGTCTACCATTTAGAAAGTCTTGTGTAGGACTACCGCTATACTTCATGTTTCGTATACCCTCTCCACAGACCTTGTTATCCTCTTAACTGCAATCAGTTTGTAATGAATACTTTTACTTATGTCTTTTACCTGGTAGTTGTATTCAATGGAACTATCCTCAATAGGACTATCCGTATCAATCCAAATTGCAGTATCTTCTTTTATCGGACAATGTTTCTCAACAAGAATTACGCAATTATAATCAAGCTGCTCTCCAAAATACTCTTTGGCTATTTTTGAGGTCTTATCCACCACGTTAGCATTAAGTAGAACAGGAGTATCATAGCTAACTGTGTATTCGCCTGTTTCATAGCCTTGTGAGTCAAATATAGGTTGTTTGCCTAATCGTTGTGCATAATAGATAGGTTGTGTGTTTCTAAAGCCTAATTTCGCCATTTATATCACCCCTACGCACTGTGTAACTCTCACTAATATGTCCTCATCATCAACTGTGCCGAAAACTCTGTGAACACCATTCTCTGTTGAATGTGTCTGCCCCTCAAAACCTTGTCTCATAATCATTCTACTAGCCAACTCGCATAAATCATGCTCATGCTTTGTAGGTAGGTTTGTGGTGCTTAAATCAGCCCTAAATGGGTACATTCTTTCAAGAAGTCTCTGCTTTGAAATAGCAAGGTAAGTTACGATAGTCTCGGTTGTTACTCTGCTATCATTAACAAGCACTCTCACTTCTGCAATTAATTGTTCCTGTGTCATATCAACTTACCTCGCTTCAAAATTACTTCTTTGTTGACTTCTTTGTAGTTTTCTTTTCCTCAACCACTTCCTCAGTAGTTTCTGTTTCCTCTACTACTTCTTCCTTTGTTTCCTCTACTGTTTCCTCAACCACTTCCTCAGTAGTTTCAACAGTAGGGGTAGGGGTTTCATCAACCCCTACAATCCATCCAACTGTTTTTCCCATTCTGATCTACTCCTTATGCAAGTGAGTGTACATACACACCATCTGTCTTATTCTCAAATACATCTACAAGGTCATACTCACGGAACTTGAGGATGTATCCGTCTGAATCGCTATTAAGCTCTGGTGGAATAACGTTTCCTACAACTCTCTTTGAGAACTTAATTACTGCTGATGGGTGAACAATCATAAAGTTGATGTTCTTACCGCCAGAAGCCTTTGTGTAACCACCTGCCTCTTCACCTGTTGACTTACCATCAAGCTGAGTAATTGCAGTATAGAATCTGCCCTGTGGAACTGTAATAATCTGTGAGAAGTTTGTAAGCATCTCACGAGACTTAATTGTGTCAAGAGCCTTGATTGCATTGTAATGTGCTGATGTGATGAAAAGAATACGTCCTTCCTTTGGCACTTCTGCATCATCCATAGCTGAATTTGCAGTAGTGATAGCTGCGGTAACGTCTGTTCCTGCTGAAAGTGTTCCTGTTACCTTGTTACCTGCCTCACCGGCCAACTTTGCGAATGTGAAAGCGTCAACCTCTGGTGCAACCTTTGTTCTTACAAACTCAGAACCAAGTCTACCGAAAGCAACGTTCATTGACTCCTCATCATCCTCTACATCTACTACGAACTTTCTACCACGATCAAAATTGAACTGTACTGTCTCATATTCAAGTGTTACATCACCCTGTGCGTAACCATTCACTCTTGAATACTCACCAAGTCCACCCATTGATAACTTAGGAATACAAATCTCGTTTGCCTTTGCGCCTGGTGTTGCAAGACCCTGATCTGACATTAATACTGCTGAAAGTGAAGCTAACTTGTAGACTTCATCAAGTGTTGGTACATAACTTTTTGCTAATGCGATTGCGTTTGCCATTTTTCTTAATCTCCTTTATCTGAAATTATTTTGCATCGGGAAGCCCCATAATCTTTCTCATTCTTGCGGCCTCATCCTGTTCTACATCTTTTTTCTCTGGTGGTCTGCCATTTGTTAACTTAGTCTTATCAATAGCATCTGCGATTGCTTTCTGAGAAACTGTCTCAAAGTAATCCTTACCACTTTCAATGAATGAAGTAATATCACCCTCTACAAATGAACGAGCCATTGTATCAGCCTGGTCTGCGCCCATTCCCCACGACATAAGGCCTTTTGCAGTATCAGAAATCTTCTTTTCTGTCTTGAACTGCTCTAATTCCTCAAGCAGTTTCTTCTGCTCGTCTGCCTTGACTTCATCCTCTGTCATTTTTGAACGTAACTGCTTTTTGTATTCAGCAGCCTCTGAGTTTGCCTTAGAGATTAGCCTCTTGTACTTCTCAATTTCCTGTGCAAGCTTAATCTCGTTTTCACTCTTTGCTTCTACTTCTGTTTCTGTTTCTTTTACTTCTGTTTCTGTTTCCTTTGTCTCGATTACTTCATCCTTGTTTTCTTCCATTTCTTTTTCCCTTTCTCTGTTTAATCAAGTTTTCTCTTGTCTGCGACTTATTTAACGTGATTTCCCTACCACTATGTATTTAAAAGGCATATAGCCTTATAAAACTGAAAACGTGAGTATACATCTACATCCGATGTTGTTTTCTGCTTTCATAAAATCACCAGGTCGCTTTGCTCTATCTCCATCCCATGTATAGAAGTATTCATCAAGCGGTACGCTTTCATCCTCTAAATATGCGTGTGTATCTCTCACTGCATCGTCTTTCATGGTGTGCCAAATCTTATAGACTTTTTTACCGGTTGAGGATTCATAGCTTTTTGCAATATCCATTTGTCCTGAGCAGTACATTATGTGGAACTCATTGCACATAAGCCTCTGCATTTCTTTGGTTGAATACTCGTAGAACCCTAAGATGATACGATTTCTATAGGTCAATCCCTCTATTGTTTGATTTAAAGCTCTCTCCATAGCAGGTATAACGTTCAAATCATCAATCAAGATTGTGTCATTACTGAGCATTCCCAAGGTGTCTTTTGCCCCCTGGATATACCCATTAATCATCAAATCTTCTGCCACATCTAAAAATTCAGCTAAATTCTTGTTTGTGAACATCAATGCAACAATATTATTGATTTCAACGTATGCAGTTTTAAGGGATTTATCTATTTGTTCTTGTGTCCTCATCTACTCCCTCTTTATAGACTACTTTCTTTCCAACTGAGGCTATTGTAATACCTTTTTTCAGCTTTCGTATTTCTACATCATAGCCACTAGCTAGAATCGTCTCTATATGGCTAATTTGCGTTCCTGTCAACTTCATTAGTCTTTTCCTTTACTTCTGTCTTAACCTCTGTTTTAGGTGGGTTCTTGCCCTTTGTAGGGGCATCAAATATATTTTCTTGCGTTGAATCTTCAACATCTGTCACCTTTTCCTCGGTTTTAGTTGCAAAAGCCTGTTCGATATACTCTTTTGACTTTGCAATATCACCCTCTGGGTCATTCGATACACCACTTCTAGCAAGTACAATCTCTGGTGCAAGTCCAAGTTGCTTTAGATTTAATGCGCCCTGTGTCTTAACAAGTAGGTTATCCATTTCATTCCTTGTAAACTGAATATCAATATCAGACACCTTGATACCTTTGAGTAGGTTCTTTGTCTCCAGAATCTTTAAGAATATCTTTGTAAACTGTCTGTTCGACTTCTTGAACAAATCCTCAGTGTTTCTAGCAAATGTATCTGCGGTCTGCCATCCATCTATCAGATAAGCTGAACCTACATTACCGCTTGTTCCACCGCCACTATTACCGATAAATGGAACACCTGCAATACCATATATCTGTGTGAGTAGATCATCAATGAAAACTTGTGTCTGAGTTTGGTCTAAAACTGAACAAATCTCTTTAAGGTCTGCTTTTTCCTGTCCGATTGACTTTAGGAAAATTGCTCCCGACTCTCTAATCATTTGTGGGGTGACATCGTTTCCATCATCATCCTTGCCTAACTGACAGTTATAAAATACAAGCAAACTGTTAACGAATGATTCTACTGAATCTGAACGTCTGGATTGCTCCATGTTTACTTCATCAAGTAGTGAAAGTACACTCTCAAAAGCTCCCATGCGGTTTCTATCGTAAATAAACTCAATGATAGGTATTTCCCCTAACACATTAGCTTCAATGCTTAATATCTCGGTAGGAACTGCCATAGATGGTCTATCGGTAGTCTCGATAGGACTCTGAGCAAAAGTGCCTTTTAAGTGGTAAATTTTGTCCTTTGTAAAGGCATCAAAATATGTCATTGTCCCATCTACAACCATGTTGACACCTAATACCGCCTCATTACCAGGCTTTCTTGAATATCCACAAAATGCCTGTCTAGGGTCAAGCGAATATGCCTTAACTGGCTCGTCCTCATCTTCATTGCCCTCAACGTATAAAGCACCAACACCAACTGTGTGAAACCAATCAACAATATCGTTATCTGCATCATGCTTTCCGCTGAGATACAAATAATCATTGAGTTTGGCTACTTTCTTTGCTAAAGCATCATTACTCTGTCTAGCAATATAGAAAGTTGGCTGAGATAAGAAGTAACCGTCCTTAAATGTGACAATCTCCGTGGCCAAATTCTGAACCACTTTGTTGTTTATCTCCTCACGGACAAGCTTTTTCTTCTCCAGAATTGGCTGAATACCTCTGCGATACCAATAGAGATACTCTTCCTCTTCCAAATTGCGAAAATGTGCCTGTAAAACATAAGACAATACTGTGAGAATATTGTCCTCTGTTATATCTTCTGTTATAAAAATTTGTTGTCTGCCGTTTGATAACATATTTTTTACCTCTATTTTTAACGTACTTTATTTTTCGCTAGTTTGCGGAATTTTTAGAATGCTCTGCGTAAAACTCTCACATTTGTTCCCGAACTAATCATCATATCCACAAGTTGAGATAGACTATCGGGCGCATCATCATGTTTATTGTTTCCGTTAATCTGAAATGAGTGCACATTGTTCATAAACTGCTCATACTCATTGTTTCTCTTTGCTCCCTCTAGGAAGTAAAACTGCTTTATCTCTGGGGCCTTGTCAAAAATACGAACTGTCTTAGCTACATTTGTGGGTGCTGACTTGTACGAGATATTCAAGTGATACTTTCTAGCTTGTACCAACTCTTCTACTTTCTCTGCATATGAGGCCGTACTTGCGTTTGCTTCAAACTGTGCAGCTGAGACTCCCCAACGAACAATTCTCTCGGCTATCAGTGGTTGTGTTATCTTCTTATCGGAATTTGAATACACAACATCAACGATATACACACTTCCGTCCTCGTACTGATAAGCTATAGGGGCTGCAACATAATCTCCACCGCCAAAAGCAGGGTCAATTGCCATAAATTTGCGGATAGGTGCTTCATCTGGCAATTCTCCATTCCAGAACTTCATTTCTGATGGGTCAAATAATCTACCACTACGTTCTACAGGCTGCCCCATGTACTGAGCATCCCATGAAGCAGTATCATCATTCTGTTCAAAACTAGCTTTTCTCTGCTGATAGAAAGTAGTCGAAAAGCCTACTCCATAAGCATATTGGAAGTTGCTCTCGCCCTTTTCATTCAATGCAGGGGTATTGATAACCCTAAATCGCCTATCTTTAAATCGCTTGTCATTCTGCAATGTGCTAAGTCTTTTTCCGATAGGGTCTCCCTCAGCCCAACGTGTACCAACCCAACATAACTTAGCTTGCTCTTTGCAACGTGGGATTAGGTTGTTATCTGTTTTCTCCCAAGCTGAAACAAGTCTATCTGGAGACAATGCTTCTTCAATACCGCCTAGCAGATCATCAGCAATCATAAATCCGTTGCAATCACACGAACCATTCAATGTGCCATACAAAGAACGTGCAGTAAGTGACGGATAACGTTTCGCTCTATCAATATTCAAGGTTTCATCCTTGCCGTTGGTCTGTACAATTGTTTGGTTAGGAAATATCTCATTCCAGGTATATGTGTGTGGGTCTTTTATAACCTCAAGAACACCATTGTAAAAACTTGATGTGATTTTATCCGAAAAGGCTGAATACAAGTTGCTACGTTCTGAGTCTCGCCCTATTAACCAGGTAACAAGGAACATAATCAATGTGGTCTTACCTACTCGTGGTGGTAAACTGAAAAACAACTCATCTAGTTCATCATCAGCAAGCATTTGAATGTATCTTGCTATTTTTCCCATAACATGAATACGTGGTAGATAGAATCGTTCCTCTTTTGGCCTATTCCACTCCAGATGTATCATGTAGTCACTGAAATACTCTTTAGATGTAAACAGATAAGTCTTTTTTAGTAGTTCATGGGCCTCTATCGTAGTATCTGTACTTACTTTCTGTTGTATTAGCTTTTGTAACTCGTTTCTGAGCCATTCATTATCTGTTTTTGTTGCCCTTACTCCGTCTACATCAGCAATAAGCCTTTGCATCTGGAAGTAATCCTCATAGGCTACAATGTCCTTTGGGTGTGTGATGATACTCTGCTTTATATTCTCTAGTACTTGTCTATCTGTCATAATTTCTCCCTAAACAATAAAAAAAGAGCCACTACACGCATTTCTACGTGTAATGACTCCCATTTCGTCATTTTATCCCTTTATTTTCTTCTGCCAATAACTATGTCGTTGCTTTCCTCTAAGCTGAAATTAGCATGAACAATGTTGTTTTCGTCTGTATATACCCGTGTAATTCGTTTATAACCACATAGCGGCTTGCCATCAAATAAAACTAATCTGTTTTCAATTCCAAAATCCTCTGATGGAACTTGTCTTAACTCCAAAACTCCGATAAATTTTGTAAAATTTTCTTTGGTTATCGGTATTCCATGACGATTAAGTAAATCTATAATAAAATCTGTTTCTTGATTTTCATAATTTCTAACAAAATTATCTAAGGTGTCCAGAAACTCCACAGATAATTTAGGCTCTGGAATATCCGTGATAGGTTTTGCAGACTTGATTGTAATGTGTGGAACTTGTTTTAATTTATCCATAGGCTACACCTCAATGACTAACTTATTAGTCTTTTCATCCATCTTAACCTTTGCGTTATCAACTTTCTCTGCAATATGCTTGTAAGCACACTCGTTACACTTGTTCTTTGTGAGCAGCTTTGCAACCTCGCCATTCTCAGTAGGGCTAATCTCCATCTGAAAACCACTTACCTCTAACAGTTTGAGGAATGATGAAAGCTTCATATCGCCCTGGCCTATAAGTGCTGAAAAACGTGTAGGGGTAATTCCCATCTTCTCAGCTAGTTCCTTGTTTGGTGTGTCCGTGGCTCTAGTCAATGCCTTGCATAATGTCTTAATTTCATCCGTATACATACTAAATTACCCTTTCTTGCTTTCCCTCTACTTCTTTTCCGTTAAAACTATAATATCCCTCATACAACCTACGATTATCCCTTATTGAGCGAACTAGTGCGAATGTACAAGGATTTCCGTTTCTGTTTTTGCATCCGTTTGCAGCTAGAAACTCTGCGGTCTTTCTCAGGCTCATTCCTCTGTCTAAACAAGCAAAACACATTTTGACGTATCTGATCTCGTTATAGTCAATAGCTAGTTCCTTATTCACGCTTGTATATCCGTATGGAACTTTCCCACCAACAAAACCACCCTGGCTTGCTTTTACCTTGCGGCCATTCATTGTACGAACAAGGATATTCTTTCTCTCCTGTTCCGCTACAAACTGTAGGATTGAACGATATAGGTTTGTAATGCCACTATCCTCGTCAAACTCTTCCATTGTGGACAAAAGGGTTATCCCTTGTTTCTCTAGCAAGTACAGATAGTAGAAATATAGCTTTGTCTCTCTGGCTACGCGGTCTGTCTTAAACACTATTACTGTGTCAAAGTCTGTTCTTTCACCCTCTGCTCCTAAACATAGGCTCTCAAACACTTCTCGTTCCTTTGCTCCAGAACCTACTTCCTCATACCATCTGATGATTTCCAGGTTATTCTCTTGTGCGTACTGTATGATTGCATCTTTCTGTGCATCAATACCGAACTTCTCTGCTTGCCCCTCTGTAGATACTCTAATGTATGCTACCGCCTTATGCTCTCTTTTCATGTTTTGTACCCCTTTGTGAACTTTCTTGAACTCCTTTGGTTAACAATATAATACATCTATTATATTCTGAGTTCAAGGGCCTTTTTTTATATTTTGCGTGGAAAATGAAAAACCACCTACCGACTAGTTATAATCAGTAAGTGGTTTCTCGAACCATGTATTGCGTTATGAAAGGAGGTCATGCTACAAAACATCTACGGGGTTAATGTTTGCGACTTATCTGCTTGCCTATTTTATACCTCTACTAAATCGAATTGTCAAATATTTTGTTCAAGAAAGTTTATCTGGTGTTTGGTTGATGAACATAATCTCTAAACGTACCTCTCTCGCTTTGATGTGTGTCGATTAAAGGGCGTAAAGTGATGTGGACGTAATCTTGTTAGGGTAAACTCCTTTTTTGTCTTATTTTGGAAATTTGATGGGGTCTTTTTATCCCTTTTAGGGTTGTGGGTGGTTGGGGGGTGGGGTGTGACCATCCAGGCAACTCCAGATCACCCCCTTGGGGGTGGGCTGAAATCTCTGTCAAAGCCTAGCGGACAAGGGGTTTGCGTGATGTGTGCGTTGTGTGTTGTGCTGATTGTGTGCAGATAGAACACAATGTGGGTGTGTGGGTGTGTGGGATTGTGTCAAAAAGAGTGTGAGAAACTTTTCTCTATGGGTGGATATACCTTTAAATCATATACAACTACTAGACAATAGAGATATATAATAAATAGATAATATAGATATTAAATACCATAGAATAATATACATAGTAAAAAAATGATACATAATGATATATAGTATACACTTCATTCAATATACTTTATTCAGTGATATATGATACTTAGTGATATATGATAATAACTATATGTCATTGTATATCATATATTACTATGTAGAATGTAATACTATATATATTATATATACTATGTATCACTATATATTATATATACTATGTCATTCTCTATATACTATATACACTTCTAGCACTTCACAAATAATCCTTATATTTTCCCATTAAAATTACATATATCTATTGTATTATTCTATAGATTTGATATAATACTAGTAGGAAATAATTTAATATTTCTATTTAATTTAACACAATGTTCAAGTAATTGAGAAAGGATGAACAAAGCCATGACAGTTAGAGAAGTATTAGAGAATAACAAAAATGAAGTAGTAGAAATTAGAACTACCGAAAACATGGGTGGTTTATTAGAAAGCGGTAATGCTTGCGAAATGCTTGTTGAATTACCTTACTATGAAGAAACTGCAAACATCTTAGATATGACAGTAAAAAGTGTTCAACGTGTAAAGTATAGTTTCTGCAATGATACATACATTGAAATTATCGTTAAATAGAAAGGGGTTTCGCCATGATGAATTATCAATTATTAAAGGTTGCTAACGACTATACAAAGTATATGGATGAAGTAAATCACAACACATTCACAGAACTTGAACTATTAGACAATATTTACACAATGTATCAGCAATTAGAATACTACATTCAAAGCGGTGACAGATGCACTATTGATGAATATATCGAGTGTGCAATTGATGAACAAAACAATTCTATATTGTGTGGACTTCCTACCGCTGATGCAATTGTTGATTTTCTTGCATGGGTAGAGGATAACAAATAGTTATTATTTCATGGTTTCCCTCAATGATTGAGGGTTTCCACGAACTAATAACAAGTAAAGAAAGGTCGGTTGCTATGAATACAAGTGAAATTCTAAAGGAAATCGAAAGTATTAAATTAAAGTCTGCTGATGAACTAGAGGTTATTGAAAACACACTTGATAGTTATGATATTAAATCATTATCACTTAATGACTTGAATATGTTTTCAATTTTTATCGATATTGAATGTGCACATTGCCATGATGCAAACTTACACGAATTGTTGTATGACCTCATGCGTGATGTTGATTATGAATTAAACGATAGGTTGTGTGATGCTACTGAAGAAGAACTTGATAACCTAGAACATGACGAGACACACACCGAACTATACAAAACAATGATTGAATATGTCGAGTCAATCCGATAGTTATACTTCCACACTACCCCATTCAATTGAGTGGGGATGTGTGAGGGCATAGCCTCAAAAAATAGTCGTTTCCTGGCATATATAAAAATTTTATACACCAGAAACGCAAAAATTATATTTTTAGTGCCTATAAAGGCGGAAAGGTGGCAATATGGCAAATTACAATTATTTAGAAAGCATGAAAGCAGACATCAACGAATACTTAGAGGAAAACAAAGAGTTGCTAGAACTCGATAGAGAAGAACTTGAAGAAAAACTCAATGATGATTTGTGGGTGAATGACTCAGTTACTGGAAACGCAAGTGGTAGTTATACATTCTGTAGAGCAACCGCTAAAGAGTATGTAGAAGATAACATGCACTTAGTACAAGAAGTAGTTGATGAATTTTGTATCAGTGCTGATACTGTAGCAGAAAAGTTTCTCAATGAGGACTACGAATACTTTGACGTTTCAATCCGTTGCTTCTATCTCGGTCAAGCTATCTCAGAAGTCCTTGACGAGATGGAATAATCACAAAGTTAATACTTGAAACTTTGGCTAGTAAATCTAGCCATTGTTTGAACTATTAACAGTTTAGAAAGGTGGTAGCGGTATGAAAAAATACTATGATTTTGAACATGATGTTTACTTATCTGCTGAAGAACTAGAAAAGGAATACATCAACTTAAAAGAAGATGGTGAAATTGAAGATGTCACATTCTCTCAATACCTCACTAACTGTATGTATTACAACAACGGAACTTTAGTTGCTACAGACTCTAAAGATTACGAAAGACTTATGGAAGATTGAGGGATTAATAAAAAATCTACTCCAGAAACGCAAATTTTCAAGAAAGTGAGGTTGATTTAAATGACAGTAAAAGAACTTATGGAACTATTAGCAAAGTGTGATGAAAATGCTCTAGTATTTGTGGGTTGTGAGGGCTACACAAATTCAGAAAGCGGAGAAACAGACATTATAACTAATGAACGTGGTGATATTCTCATTGTAGATTCTTGTTACTATGAGGGTGAGTATGTAGAAAGGTAATGATCTGGTGGCGAAAATAGAAAGGCGGTAAAGGTATGAAAACAAAAGACAATTATGATGTTTATGTAGGTATGTGGGTTTCTTGCGTTGATAACCTTGTGGAAATAACTGAAATATATAACGACAAGGTTTATTCTAGGGAAGTTATTTTCGACGATGATAGTTCAGATAAATATCATTTTGGTGATGAAATAATTATTAATTCTAATGAACTAAAAACTAAATATGAATACCTCTAAAGATTAATAAGTCAAGACCTGGGGTACTTGTTGCCCCACTTCTTGAACTATTAAGTGATATAATTAACTAGAAAGGTGGTAAAAGATAATGACAGTATCTAACAATGAATACACAGAAAGCGGATGGCAAGCTGATTTTGATAACCTAGCAGCCGACATAATCAATAGTGGTTATCACACAATCATAGCAGGAACTACGGGAAGTGGTAAGTCTACAATGCTTGATACTCTGCTCTATAACATATGCCAGAGCAATCCAGAGTTTAGAAACTTTGATGTGATTGACTTAAAGAAAGTATCGGTAATGGATTGGAAATCATTCCCACATTGTAAGAAGTACGCAACCACAATGAATGAAGCCGAACAGATACTTCAAGAAAATATCGACTATATGAACTACATCTATGAGAACATGGAAAAAGAAAGCCTTAAAGAAAGTAGGTATGGTTTTAAGTACGTTATCATTGATGAGTGTGCAGATTTAGTCACAGAAAGCAAAAAAGCTAAAGACATGATTATCAAACTCGGTAGACTTGGTAGAGCTGCTCACGTTGTAGTTATCCTCTGCACCCAGGCACCTAGCAGAAAGGTATTATCAGCAGACTTGTGCTTGAACTTCAATGGTAGATTAGCTTTGAGAACATCAGATCAGATTGAAAGCCGACAAATCATAGGCGAAACAGGTGCAGAACTGTTACCTCGATATGGACAAGGTATTTGGAAATCACCTAAGTACATGCACCCAATAGAAGTAGACATTCACTTGACTACACCAGATAAGATTGAAGCCCTCAGAAACCATTGGAAAGTAGCTTACAAGCCACGTAAAAAACATAGCCTATTCCACCACCTTTTCAAATAAAAGAAAGCCCCTAGATAAACTCTAGGGGTATTTCTATGTCATGTTGTCGCATGGGTTTAATTCAGTTCCGTAACATCAATGGGAATGTCCGCAACTGCCTCTGAATATTTCTCAGCTAACTTTTCTCTGTCTCCATCATCACCTAGCAGATTTGGAGCAGTAGAAACCGAAATTTCTGTAGTATCTGTCATTCCGTAATAGTTCTTTGCTCTAAAGATATAAGGTACGGCAGGTATTTTATTTCTTTGGACTAACTCAGCATCAATACTAGCAAGCATTTCTTTAGCTTGATGTATCATATTTGCTCTCTCACTACCCTTTAGTCCGTTCTGCCACTCCCACAAAGTCTTTCTAGTAGTTCCTAGAGCAAGGGCCATTTTCTCTACTGTAGGAATCTCGCCTGTCTCACACATCTGTTGAAAGAACTCATTCAATCTCTCAGCACATTCTTCATCCGTCTTGACTATCGGTCTACCGAACCAGGCAAAAGAGTTGCCTACAATCTCTGCAATCTCTGTTTTCCTTGCGGTACACTGTTTCTCTATGCTGAAACTGTTCCTCTGTTTCTTCTTTGTCTCAGCTATCTCTTGCAGCTTATCATCAGAAACGAGATTTTCTTGATTTTTCAATCCTTTTTGCGTGTTACTTTGTCTCATAAAAAAAATACTCCTATTCTCCAGAAAGGCCCGATTCAAATTTTGGTTCGTTGCAAACTCTTACTCTAGCATAAACAGTAACACCACCCATACTATCAACTTCTGATTCCCATTCAATTAACTGTTTATCAATCATTTTGTTTGCTAATTCTCTGGCTAATCCCTCTGTAATATAGCTGCATACATATGGGTTATGTTCTACAAACTCTCTTTGTTCTGCTCTATCAAGCTGCCTAGAAGCACCCACTGTAACTATTCTCAGTGTGTTTGTCACGATAGGCCCTAATGACTTAACCTCATTCAGTTTTTTTACCATCCTCTTGTTTCTTCTATCTCTCAGCCACTTAATTATCATTCTCTCTCATTTCCTTTCTCATATTATTCAGATCACTTTCAATTTTTCTGTTACTCTCAATAATTGTATCAATCTCATGTTCTAGCTTTCTTTTCTCATACGCATAAAATGACATAATCTTAATATTTCTGCGTAACTGTTTCTCCAGAAACGCAATTTTCAGTTTTGCAAGTATCTTTGTTCTTCTGCTCATAAACTACTCTCCTATATTTCTGAGAATTTCTAATGTTTTACACCACGAAATCATTAAATCATCCCCGACATTCATGGTGTCTATTCCGTCCTCATAACCGACTAAATTCGTTATTTCCTCAATAGCCTTATCAATCTTAGAACGTTCTACTACATCTGCGGTAGGTAGAGAATCAATAATTTCCTTAGAATCAATCATTGTTCCACCCCATAAACACATCATATCTATTTGAAATTTTCTATCTAGGTATTTTTTGTCTATATACTCTGCCATAGCTTTTACTCCTGTTCGCTTTTCCTTGCAATTACATAATCATCGCTTGGGAAAGGGTTTTCGATAACTACATATCCCAGATTTTCTAAATCTCTTATTAATGTTCCACATAATTTTTCATCGGTAGAAATTTCCAGATGTGCGATTTTAACAAACATAGCTTTACTCCTGTTCTAATACCTCTTTAATACTGTTCATATAATCCTCTGTATCATACATAGGTTCTTTAGGGTTATCGGTTACATAAGCATCTACAATGCTTTCTATCTGCTCCAACTTATTTAATTGAGCGACAATGTAATCTACATATCCTTTGCATAAGTGCCTGTTTTGAATGTAATCTATTGCATATTGTCTAAATGTTTTCTTCATTTTCACTACCTCGCTTTTCTTCGTATGGTTGTGGTAATGGCTGCCATGCTATTACCTCAAAGAAATTCGCCCTTTGCCATTTACCATTACAATATTCCACTTGTTCAACCTTAGTGTTATATCTGCCTTTGTGTTCTCTATCACCAATGCTAAACACTTTTTCTGTGACGATATAAATTCCCCTTTCTTTTGGCAACCTCTCACTAACAGGAATCCATCTTTGTGTAGGTGTTACAGGCGACAAGCTGTCAACAAATGCAAAGAAATTATCATAGTCTGTATCGTCTTTAAAGACATTTCTGCCTAAACGATTTAATTCGTCTATAACTTCTGCTCTACTCACGCAATCATCACAAGTATCTCTATTCATTTTATGCTTTTCAATAAGCTGAATTAGTTGTGAATTTGTATGATTAGCCTTATCAATATAATTTCTAAAATCCTCGTTTTCTTTCTGTAATACCTCATTTTGCTCTAGTGCCTTGATAGCCATATCTAAAGCCACTTGTTGAGTTTCGTATATTCTTCCGTCCAATTCATGTAATACTTCTATTGCCTGTTCCTTAGTCATTTCAAATCCCCCTTAATCTAAGCCATATAATAGCCCTGTCCTTTTACTTTTTGCCAATCCTCATAACGGAATAGCTGTGTTGTTTCCTCAACAACTCCGTAACAATCCACAATCAACCTTACTTTCGCCCAAAGTTCACCATACTTGTGTTCAAAATCTTCGCTTAGTATTTCTTTGATGTAATGCTCTAATAAGTTCATTTAGCCCTCACTTTCAAACTCTTTAGGAAACTCCCACTCTCTAGGTGTTTTCCCTCTAAAATAGCACCCTTTGTGTTTCTTCCAGAACGGACACCCCTCACAAGTAGGATGTGCTTTACACATTTCTACCACAACATTTG